>Bissell_p2__coassemble_428_pt1 | contig 35257 bp, 33 predicted proteins | sample Bissell_p2__metabat2_high_PE_001 | metagenome-assembled genome bin Bissell_p2 | reverse complement strand
GAAGAAGTAATAGAGGAAGTAGCAGAAGAGCCGGCTGAAGAAGTGATAGAGGAAGCTGTAGAAGAAATAGTACAAGAAACTGAGCCGGAAAGTATTATTAAAGAAACAGTAGTAGGCTCTACTTTGGAAGAGGCAGTTGCAAAAGGAGTAGCAGCAGCGGTGAACGTAACTGCAAGAGAGATGGAAGATGAACCGGTGTCTGCGCAGGAGAAACTTGAAGGGATTCTTCAGAACTGGGAAGAAACACAACGTGCAGTAGAACAGGAAATTGAAAGAAAGAAACAACAGGCAGAGGCTGAGCGAGAAGAAAAGAGAAGAGAGCGTGCGGCACAGAGTATGTTTAATACAACTCCGATTATTCCGGATGATATTCAGCAGTTGTTGGATGATTTGGAAAATGAAATGAAAGAATCAGAAGAAGCGGAAGAAGATGTAGAACTGGAAGAAATTGCAGAAGAGCCGACAATAGAAGACACGGAAACAACGGAGCCGGCAGAGAAAGTACAGGAAGAAATTGTTGAGGAAGTGACTGAAATGGAAACTGTAGAAACAGAAGAACCGATTGTGGAAGAAGAAATGACAGAAGCGATAACAGAATCTCAGGAAGAACCAGTCAGAGAACCTGTTGAAGATTTTGCAGATGATGATGATATTATCGAAAAACAATTCGATATTTCTTTTCAGGAAAAAACAGAAGAAATAGCAGGGAAAGACGAGGAACTCGAACAGTTACAAAGTGAAATGACGACAGAATCAAAGGATACGGAAGGAGTATCCTTTGACACAGGATTTATCGTACAGGGAAAATATGATTTGGAAGCACAAAGTGAGATTGGCTTAAAAGCAGGGCTTACAGAGGAACAGAAGAAATTATTCTCGTATTTTGTTCCGGTAAGGGGAATGAGCGAACAGATTGTAGAAGTACTCGAAAATGATAAAAATTGCAATACAAGATATGGAACGTCACGCACGGGGAATATTCTTGTTGTAGGACGTCAGGGAACAGGAAAAACTGTTTTGGCAGTCAATGTAGTAAAAGCAATCCAGAAAGCGAGAAGGCTAAAACAGGGGAAAGTTGCTATTGTAACAGGAGAGGCATTGAATAGGAAAGACTTGTCAACAGTTCTCGGCAAATTAAAAGGCGGAGCGTTAATCGTTGAAAAAGCAGGAAAAATGAATCAGGCAACGATTGAAGAGTTGAATGAGAGAATGGAAGAACAGACAGGAGAACTTCTTGTTGTATTGGAAGAACAAAGAAAACCTTTGGAAAAACTTCTTTCAGAAAATCCGGGATTTAGAAGAAAATTTACTTCTAAATTAGAACTTCCTATTTTCATCAATGATGAACTTGTTACATTTGGACAGACTTATGCAAAAGAAAATGGTTATAAGATTGACGAAATGGGTATCTTAGCACTCTATAGCAGAATTGATATTTTACAGAAAGAAGATCATGCGGTGACAGTTACGGAAGTAAAAGAAATTATTGACCATGCAATTGAAAAAGCACAGCGCGTGAATGTAAAACATTTCTTTAAACGTCTGTTTGGTAAACATACGGATAATGCTGACAGAGTGATTTTGACAGAACAGGATTTTAAATAATGGTTTTATGAAGAAAGGGTGTAAAAACCCTTTCTTTTTAATTGGGACTAAAGTATAATGAAGAGAAGGAAAATATGCGGGAAGGTGAATATATGACAAACAAAAAAATGAAATATTCATACGAAATCGGTGAGTTGGACCATTATTTATTTGGACAGGGAACTCATTACGAAATTTATAAAAAAATGGGAGCACATAAAGTGAAACGAGGAAAGAAAGAGGGAATATATTTTTCCGTCTGGGCGCCTCATGCAAAATCAGTTTCGGTTGTTGGGGAATTTAATGACTGGGCCAAAGAGAAAAACCCAATGGAAAGGGGAGAACCATTAGGGATTTATACTTGTTTTATTCCTGAAGCAAAAGAAGGAATGCTTTATAAGTTTTGTATTGAAACATATAAAGGGGAATTTCTTTATAAGGCAGACCCCTTTGCCAACTATGCAGAAGTACGTCCGGGAACAGCGTCCCGCATTACAGATATTACGAATTTAAAATGGACGGATAAGGACTGGCTTGAAAAGAGAAAAACATGGAATCATAACGAAAATCCGATATCCATTTATGAAGTACATATGGGTTCATGGAAAAGACATGAGGGATATGAAAAGGATAATGGATTTTTGACTTATCGCGAGTTTGCCAGAGAGGCGGTTGCGTATATGAAGGAAATGGGATATACCCATATCGAATTAATGGGAATTGCGGAATATCCTTTTGATGCTTCGTGGGGGTATCAGGTAACGGGATATTATGCACCAACATCCAGATATGGAACGCCGGAAGACTTTGCGTATATGATAAATTATTTCCATAAGAATAAAATTGGTGTTATTTTGGATTGGGTACCTGCACATTTCCCAAGAGATGCTCATGGATTGGCAGATTTTGATGGAACACCTACTTTTGAATATGCAGATTCTAGAAAAGGAGAACATCCTGATTGGGGCACAAAGATTTTTGATTATGGCAAATCAGAGGTACAGAACTTTTTAATTGCGAATGCATTGTTCTGGATAGAACATTTTCATGTGGACGGTCTTCGAGTGGATGCGGTTGCATCTATGCTGTATTTGGATTATGGTAAGGAAGATGGACAGTGGGTTGCCAATAAATATGGCGGTAATGAGAATTTAGAAGCGATTGAATTTTTCAAACACTTAAATTCAGTTGTTCTTGGAAGAAATCCGGGAACACTTATGATTGCAGAAGAATCGACAGCATGGCCGAAGGTAACAGGCGATCCGGAAGAAGACGGTTTGGGATTTAGTCTGAAATGGAATATGGGGTGGATGCATGATTTTACAGAATATATGAAATTAGATCCATATTTTAGACGTCCGAATCATCATTTGATGACATTTGCAATGACATATGCGTACAGTGAAAATTATATTTTAGTATTATCGCATGATGAGGTTGTACATTTGAAATGTTCAATGCTAAATAAAATGCCGGGATTAGGATTTGATAAATTTGCCAATTTGAAAGTAGGATATGCTTTCATGATGGGACATCCGGGCAAGAAACTTTTGTTTATGGGACAGGACTTTGCACAACTTCGAGAGTGGAGTGAAGAGAGAGAGTTAGACTGGTATCTGCTTCGTGAGGATAATCATCAGGCGATTCAGAATTTCACTCGTGATTTATTACAGTTATACCGTAAAAATAAGGCGATGTATGAATGTGATAATAATCCGGAAGGATTTGAATGGGTAAATGCAAATGACGGAAACAGAAGTATTTACAGTTTTATAAGACATTCTAAAAACGGAAAGAAAAATTTACTGTTTGTATGTAACTTTACGCCTATGGAATGGACAGATTACCGTGTAGGAGTAACGCGTAGAAAACAATATAAACTCGTTATTGACAGTGATGAGAAACAGTATGGCGGATCGGGCAAAAAGCGTCCGACAGTATATAAGGCAACAAAAGGTGAGTGCGACGGCAAGCCATATTCTTTTGCATATCCGCTTTCACCGTATGGTGTTGCTGTATTTGAATTTTAATAGAAGACAAGAGGAAAGACAATGAGATTAAGAAACATTCCGGGAGCAAGAGAAACGATAGACGCTAATCCCGTGGCAATTAAAAACGAGAGAGAATATAAAGGAAAATGGCGTGAATTATTTGGCAACGATAATCCACTGCATATCGAAATCGGTATGGGGAAAGGACAGTTTCTTTTGACACTGGCAAAACAAAATCCTGATATTAATTATATAGGAGTGGAGAGATACTCCAGTGTTCTTTTGAGGGCGTTGGAAAAGTATGAAACAGAAGAGTTTGCCGGGTTGAAAAATATTCGTTTTATCTGTATGGATGCAAATGATATTGCGGAAGTGTTTGCTCCTGCGGAAGTGGATAAGATCTATCTTAACTTTTCAGACCCATGGCCGAAAGCAAGACATGCCAGAAGACGTCTTACATCAAAAGAATTTTTAAGCAGATACGAGAAGGTATTGTGTGAAGTCGGAACGTTGGAGTTTAAGACAGACAACCATCCGTTGTTTGAGTTTTCACTGGAACAGGCAGAAGAAGCGGAAGGCTGGGCAGTGAAAGAATATACTTTTGACCTTCATCATGATGAAAAGATGAATGAGGGAAATGTGATGACTGAGTATGAACAGAAATTTTCGTCACAGGGAAATCCTATTCACAAACTGATTGCGGTAAGGCAATAGGACAAGTTAAATCGCATATCCTAATATAAAAGGGGGATATGTGATGGGCAACAGGACAAAAACAAAAAATAAAGTAAAATGCATATTATACGACAGACCGAAATTAAATAGGAAACTAGCCTGTATAAAACGCTCATTTGATGAAGTAGTGTATATACTTAATCCCCGCTGTAAATGTTAAATGGAGGTGGGAGCATGAAACCGGAACTGGTTGTGATTTTTGGTGACTGGTGCGCAAAATGTAATATGATGATGCCGATTGTGGAAGAAATCGCACTGGAATACAGAGATGTGCTGCAAGTGACAAAGGTTGAAGTGAAAGATGAGAACGAGGATTTACAGGAAAATTATGGAATAGACATCGTTCCCACATTTCTGATATGTAAGAATGGAGAAGAATTGGGAAGGATGAGCGGTCTGATTGATAAAAAACTGATGGTAAAGAGAATTTTTTCGGTTTTGTAAATACTTGAATATCCGATAGGAAAATGTTATAGTATTTGTTGGAAATATGGGAAAAACAGGTTGTATAACCTGTTTTTCTTGCGTTTGGGATGAATTTAATTTGATAAAGTGATAAAAAGGAGAACTGTATGAGAGAGGAAACAAAAAAAGAACTTAAAGATATTTTTGATTTAAAAAGACTTTTTTTCGTTATTTTAGGAAATACTATTTATGCGGCGGGGATTGCGGCTTTTGTTCTTCCGACAGGACTTATTACCGGTGGAACGACAGGCTTGGGATTAATTGCAAATCATTATTTTCAAATCCCGATTGAATTATTTGCCGCAGTATTTAATATTACAATGTTTATTTTGGCGATTGTAGTTTTAGGAAAATCATTTGCTCTTACTTCACTTATCAGTACATTTTATTTTCCGGTAATTTTAGGTGTTTTTCAGAAGGTGGAAGTTTTACGGCATTTAACGGATGATTTAATGTTATGCACGATTTTTTCCGGACTGTGTATTGGAATCGGAATCGGAATGGTCATTAAAGTGGGGGCTTCTACGGGGGGAATGGATATTCCGCCATTGATTTTCAATAAGAAAGTGGGACTTCCGGTGTCTGTAGGTTTATATGTGTTTGACTTTTCTATTTTGATTGGACAGATGTTTTTCAGAGATACGGAGAAGAGTCTATATGGTATTCTTCTTGTTATTATTTATACGGTTCTTGTGGATAAAGTGCTTTTGATGGGAAAAAATCAGATGCAGGTTAAGATTATCAGTGATGAATATAAGAAAATTAATACAATGATTCATCAGAAATTAGACAGGGGAACAACTCTTTACAAGACGGAAACAGGATATTTACATAAAGATGGATTTGCTATTTTTACAGTTGTGTCAAATCGTGAACTGCCGAAATTGAATGAAATGGTGTTGGAAATAGATAACAAAGCATTTATGGTAATCAATCAGGTAAATGAGGTAAAAGGAAGAGGATTTACACTCGGAAAGATTAAGATGTAAAAAAGTTTAAAAATCTCTTGAAAAAAGTGTAAACTTGTTATATAATATTCCTTGCGTTAAAGAAGAAATAACTTAATAATGCGGGAGGCGCGATTAGCTCAGTTGGTAGAGCACCTGACTCTTAATCAGGGTGTCCAGGGTTCGAACCCCTGATCGCGCACTAGGAAGCACTGTTTTTGCAATCTTTGAATTGCGGGGGCGGTGCTTCTTTTTTGCGAAAAATGGCAGTTTCTTAGTTTTTTATCATTGAAAGAGAGAATCGGAAAGGTAGACAAGATATTCGGGGAACAGTCATCTTTGTCGCACAATTAGTCACAAACCAAGTGAAATGAGCGAAATAACAGAAAATCTTTTACATAGCCAGTATTGAGGGAAGAGATTTGAATATTCCCGATACTGTCTTTTTTATAAATGTATATTATTTTTAAAATATAAATATAGAAAAAGAGGTGAACGAAATGTACATTAAAATTTATACAAAAAGTCAACTAATTCTTTTAAGATGATTAAAACCATTTATCATCCAAATGAAATAGGACACTTCTTTATTGGATATGGCATAATAGAATTGTTAAAAACTAAATTTTGCAGATTGTACTTCTAAAGCATATAGAAAAAATCAATAAATAATAAAGATATATACGAATTATTAATTAGACAAACGAAAATAAAAAATGTAAAATATATCTGATTTTTTAACAAATAAAGATAAACTATGTGGAGGTAACAATGAAAAAGAAACTTATTAGTGCAATTCTTTGCATTACAATGTTGAGCGTAATGCTTGTTGGATGTGGAGCGAAGAAAGAGGAAGCACCAGAAAAGAAAAGTGAAGAAGCAAAACAAAGAGAAATCACTGTAGTTGCAAGACCATCATTTTTCCCAATTACTTATACTGATGATAATGGGGATTTAACAGGATTTGAAGTTGAGGCAATCAAAGAAGTAGCAAAGAGAGCTGGATTTAAAATTAAATGGGAAATTTCAGATGACTATACAGCTATGTTCGGGGGGATTGACAGTGGTTTATACGATACAATCGTAGGACAAGTTGCTATTACACCGGAACGTGAAGAAACATACAATTTCTCTGATAAGTATAGTGCAAATAAAATTAGAATGTGTGTTAGAAAAGATGATCCGGCAGAATCGGTAGATGACTTACGTGGTAGAAAAGTTCATATTCAGTTTGGAACAGTTCTTCAAACGTTTTTTGATGCATATAATAAAGATTTACCAGAAAAAGAGAAAATTCAGTGTGTAGAGATTGACGGAAGTCCATATGAAGAACTTGAAGTAGGACATTCTGATGCATTTCCGATAACAGAATTATCTTTTGATTCTGTTATGGAAAAAGGTGAGTATGATTTTAAGTTAGTAGGAGAGCCTATTATCGTTGATTATACAGCATGGCCTTTCTCAAAAGATGCAGATCCAGAACTTATTGAAGGCTTTAACAAAGCAATCAAAGAGATGCAAGAAGATGGAACATTTCGTAAACTTTCAGAAAAATTTTATAAGCGTGATGTGACAGATGTTTCTGAGAAATAAAAGGTAGTCCTTGTGACTACCTATACTAATATATGGGAGAAAAATATGAGGTTTGATTTTGAGTTTTTCTTTAGGTGTTTTCCTAAGATTATGACAAAAATTCCTTATACGCTTTATTTAGGAATTATTGCTTTTTTTATTGCTTTTATAATAGGATTAATATTGGAGATTTGCTATACATCAAAGTATAAAATTTGTAGAAAAATTGCAGGGATTTACATATCGTATTTTAGATCAACACCATATATAACACAATTGTTTATTTTTTATTTTGGGTTGCCGCAAATATTTAGTTCTATGAAAACTATGCCTGCAAGTTTTTCATTAATTATTACAATTGCAATGAATTCTTCGGCTTTTATCGCTGAAACCATTCGTGGAGGTTTGTTAGCGGTAGATAAAGGACAAAAAGAAGCCGCTTTATCAGTGGGAATGAGTTCGATAGCAATGTATAAAGAAATTATTTTGCCGCAGGCATTTATTGCTGCATTCCCGTCATTGGGAAATTCGTTTATTTCTATGATAAAAAATACGGCGATTGGATTTACTATAGGAGTAATAGAAATGCTTTCACAGGCAAAGATTTTAGGAGGGTCTTCTCTCAGATTTATGGAAGCATATATTGCAGTTGGTATTATATATTGGATTGTACTTTTGATAATAGATAAATGTTTAAAATGTTTAGAAGTGAGAATTTGTCGTCATTTATAAGGAGGTCAATTATGAATAAAAATGCAGATCAATTAACAAAAATGCTTGGATTAAAAAGAGAAATAATTGGTGTTCATTTTTTGTATACTTTTCGAGAATATAACGAATTAGAAGTAGAAGAATATGGGAAAAGAACAAGTTATTGCATGATGGTAAAAAATGCAATGGATGGAAAACATTTTAAATCGAATGCTGAAAATTTTGGGTGTAGATGTGCGTCAGAAGCACTTGGAGTAACTGAAGAAATGCCATGTGTTGAGTCGGGAGAACGATATTATAGCATTAAACTCTATGAGAGTAGAGCAGTGGCGAAAGCAGTGACTAAAGATATTTCAAGAATTAAACAATCTATTTATGGAATTGAGATAGGACCATTACATGAAGTTTCAGATGCAGATGTTGTCCTTTTTATGGTAAATGCATATCAACTCATGAGGGTTGTAGAAGCTTATTCGTATAAATTCGGAATACCGAAAAATATACATATGGCTGGAAATCAAGGAGTATGTGCAGACTTGACGGCAGCTCCGTTTGAAGAAAATGATTTGAATTTCTCTGTACTTTGTGCCGGAACAAGAAAAATCTGTCAATGGGAAGATGATGAAATGGGAGTTGGACTTCCGATTCAGCAATTGCAGCCACTTGTTGATGGAATGATTCAAACGTTAAATTATATTGAATATCCGGAAAGAAAAGAAAAAATTTTAGAAAGATTAGATGATTCGGAAGAATTGGGAATTACAATAGATAAAACACTTCACTATGGAAAATTAGGTAAAGAATATGTAAATCCTGATTTATATAAAAAATTAGTAGCGGAGAATTCAAATGATTAATATAAAAAATTTGCATAAAAGTTTTGGAGATTTACATGTATTACATGGGATAGATTTCAAGGCAGAAAAGGGAGAAGTTATTGTTATCATAGGTCCGTCAGGTATGGGGAAATCTACTTTTTTGCGTTGCATAAACTGTATTGAAAAACCGGATAAAGGAATTATTGGAATTGACGATGTGTCCTTGGATATAGAAAAATGTAAAGAGAAGGACATAAAGGCATTGAGAAAAAAGACTTCTATGGTATTTCAGAATTACAATTTGTTTAAGAATAAAACTGTGCTTGAAAATGTAATGATTCCAATGGTATCTGTTCAAAAAATGGATAAAAATGATGCAAAAGAAAAAGCAATGGGATATATTACACAAGTTGGTTTGTGTGATAAAGCAAATGAATATCCTTCTAGATTATCAGGCGGACAACAACAAAGAGTTGGAATCGCAAGGGCAATGGCAGTAACCCCTAATGTTATATTGTTCGATGAGCCAACATCCTCACTAGATCCAGAATTAGTAACAGGTATTTTGGATATAATTCGAAAACTTGCCAAAGAACATAATCGTACATTGATTATTGTGACGCATGAAATGAGATTTGCATTAGATGTTGCGGATAGAGTAGTTTTTATGGATGACGGAAAAATAATAGAGGAAGGTAGTCCGAAAGAATTGTTTTCTAATCCTAAAAACATTAGAACGAAACAATTTCTTAAGCAAATTTCATTTTAAAAGAGTTCATTTTTAAATATTAGGTTGAATATGGAAAGAAAAGGATTTGTAAAGTATAAGGGTTACACTTGAAAAAGCACTGTGCAGAATCTTCTTCTTTCAAAGTTTTACTTTGGTGTCCAGGGTTCGAACCCCTGATCGCGCACTTAGGAAGCACTGTTTTTGCAATCTTTGAATTGTGGGGGCGGTGCTTCTTTTTGATACATATGTATATGAATAGGAAATATTTTGTAAAAACTGTTCACAGATTTTTTAGAATTTCTCTCTCCCTCATCAGAAAGGGATATGCTATAATGACACTTAGTGCAGACTATTTTAGCGGAAAGGGGAAAAAGAAATGTTCGGATATGTGACAGTCTGTAAACCGGAATTGAAAATGAAAGATTATTATACATACAGGGCATACTATTGCGGACTATGTAAAGTTCTGAAAGAGAAATACGGTTTTTTAGGACAGATGACATTGACATATGATATGACATTTCTTGTACTTCTGTTGACTTCTCTTTATGAGGAAAAGTCTACACATGAACAGAACCGTTGCGTTGTACATCCGGTGAAGAAACACGATATGTTATTTAATGAAATTACGGAATATGCAGCGGATATGAATATTGTTTTGACATATTTTCATTTTGCGGATGACTGGAATGATGAGAAAAGCAAAATCGGACTTGTTGGGATTAGGGCACTTCGGAAGACTTATTTGAAAATAAGAGAAAAGTACCCGAAGAAATGTGAGAAAATCCGCAGATGTCTTGTGTGTTTGCAGAGGGCAGAAAAGAGAAAAGAAGAAAATATTGATGTTGTTTCCGGATATTTTGGGGAATTGATGGGAGAACTTCTTTTGTATAGAGAAGATGTGTGGAAATATACATTGAAGAGGCTGGGGTTTTATCTCGGCAAATATATTTACATTTTAGATGCTTATGATGATTTGGAGAAGGACAGAGAGTGTGGAAGTTACAATCCGCTTCTGCCTTTGTATCGTGATGAAAAATATGAGGAAAAGTGCGGTCAGATGCTGACGCTTGTTCTTGCGGAATGCAGCAGTGCATTTGAAAAATTACCGTGCATTGAATATGCAGATATTTTGAGAAATATTCTTTATGTAGGCGTCTGGAATAAATATGATGAGAAGCAAAAGCAAAATACAGAAAATGAGGAAGGAATAGAAAAATGATAGCAAATCCATATGAGGTGCTGGGAGTTTCTCCAAGCGCTACTGATGATGAAGTGAAGAAAGCATACAGAGAAATGAGCCGAAAGTACCATCCGGATTCATATGCAAATAATCCGCTGTCTGATTTGGCGGAAGAAAAATTTAAAGAAGTACAGGAAGCCTATGACCAAATTATGAAACAAAGGGAAAATGGCGGTTATCAGGGCGGATTTTCAGGAAATCAGTCGGGATATTCGTATTCGTCAAACGGCGGGGATGCGACTGTACAGATGCAGGCTGCGGCAAATTATATTAATGCAAGACATTATAGAGAAGCATTGAATGTGCTAAATGGCATCAGTAATCGAAATGCGCAGTGGTATTATTACAGTGCGGCTGCAAACTATGGAATGGGTAATAACATTGTGGCAATGCAACACGCTCAGCAGGCTGCGGCAATGGAGCCAAATAATCCGGAGTATGCCAATATGGTAAATCAAATGCAGTGGCGTGGACAGAGATACCAGAATACAGGGTATGATTATGGACGGCAATCTTACGGCACAGGAAATATGTGTTGTGATTTGTGGTGTGCAGACACATTGTGTGAATGTATGGGAGGCGATTTGTGTACATGCATGTAGGGACAAAGAAACTAGCGACATTAGGGCTATTGGCGGCCTTTTCCGTATTGCTTATTGTACTTGGTGCGGTAATTGAAACAAGTACATTGTTTTTTTTAAGTGCAGCAAGTTTTTGCGTGGGAATAGCTATTCGGGAATGGGGATTGCGTTATGGATTCTCCTTTCTTGCAGCAACGACACTTGTAGGACTTTTAGTTGCCCCAAATAAAATATATTGTGTAACTTTTGCAGGTATGGGATTATATTTATGTTTAGCAGAAATTTTGTGGAATAAGTTTGGGAATAAAAAGGCATTATTATGGTGTGGGAAATATATTGCTTTTAATGTGATGTATGTCCCGATGATTATTTTCGCGCCTCAAGTATTGATTTCAAAGGAGATTAGTATGCCGTTTCTTTTTGTCATGTGGTTGGCAGGACAGATTGGACTGTTTGTTTATGATAAGGCACACGATTATTTTCAAATTTTTGTATGGAATAAGTTAAGGAAGTATTTGCTGAAATGATAAGAACATGGATGGCAGAGGTAACTCCTCTTTTGGAGAAATCGATTTATCAGAAATGTTATGAGAAAATCCCTGCATTTCGCAGAGAGAAGGCGGATAAAATTATGCCTTTGGAAGATAAAGCGTTAAGTGTAGGGGCATGGTTATTATATGAAAGTGTGAGAGAAAAATGTGGTGCTTCCGCGGAAGCACCATTTAATCTGTCGCATTCAGGAGCAATGGTTCTTTGTTCAATTGAGGACAGAGGAGAAAAAACTGTTAAGGTCGGTTGTGATATTGAAGAAATAAAAAAACTGCATACGAAACTAATTAAACGCTATTTTCTAAAATCCGAGGAAGAGTTTATTTTAAATAAACAGACAGAAGAAGAGAAAATAGTTGCTTTTTATCGTTATTGGGTGTTAAAGGAAAGTTTTATGAAAGCCACAAGGTATGGGATGAAATTGGGATTAGATACCTTTGAAATTCTGTGTGACGATAATGGCGCTAGATTGTTACACCAGCCGAAAGAGATTTGTGAAAAGTTTTATTTTAAAGAGTATGAAATTAATTTGCCGTATAGGGCGGCAGTATGTTCTACAAGTGATATATTTGCAGAGAAAATAGAAAAAATGGATTTAGGTATATACTGGAGATAGATGATGAAGGAAAAGTTGCAGAAGATAGAGGAAACTTTGAAGAGTATCCGCTTAAGTAAAAGGGCATGGCTTGCAATCGGGGCAGTCGTGGTTTTGATTACGGGTGTCATTGCGGGGTATTTTACGGGAAAGCATTTTGCGGAGAATAAGGCAAGAAAAGATAGAGAAGAGTTGTCGGCAAAATATATGAAGAAAGAAAAAGAGTTGGAGGGACAACTATGGGAAATGAAAATCAAATCACCCAAGGAAAGACCATGGTATTTGACTTTGGTAAATGATACAAATCCAATGCAGGAGGGATTCGTACCTCAATTGACAACGATTGCGGGAGATTATCAGGTTGACTCCCGTATTGCAGAGCCTTTGAAAAAGATGCTTGCTGATGCGAAAAAAGACGGAATGAATCTGTCAATTTGTTCTGCTTACCGTTCGGTAGAGAAGCAGAAAGAATTGTATAATCTTTATATGGGGAATGAAGTGCGTTCGGGTAAGAGTTATTGGCAGGCGTTGGAAGAAACAATCAAATCCACCGCATATCCGGGGAAAAGTGAGCATAATCTTGGTTTGGCCGTAGATATTGTTTCGGCAAAATATACTGCTTTAGATGAGAAACAGAAAGATACTCCGGAGGCAAAATGGCTTGCAAAAAATTGCCATAAATACGGATTTATTTTGCGTTATCCTGTAGATAAAACAGAGGTGACGGGAATTATTTACGAACCGTGGCATTACCGCTATGTAGGAAAAGAGGATGCGAAAAAGATTATGGAGTGTGGCATTACACTGGAGGAGTATTTGGGAGAATAGTGTAAACAGAAGATTGACGAAATAAACGATTATGTTTACAATAAATACTAGAGAAATCGTGAGGAGGGAAAACCGATGATGAATCTCACATTTGGTGAGCAGGTGAAAATTGTTCTGAACCGCAAGGGGATGACAATTAAAGATTTGGCTGAATTAATAGAAAAAAAGACCGGAAAGAAAATGTCCAGACAAAATCTGACACAGCGCCTAAACAGAGATAATTTTCAGGAACAGGATATGCGTCAGATTGCTGAGATTTTAGGTTGCCCGTTTCAGTTAAGTATCCTTGAAGAAAGTGAACCTGTCACAAAACCGAAGAAAGAAAAAATTGTGGAAAGGGAAGTGACAATCGAAGACTTGGTGGATGTGGAAGAAGTAGTAAAAGAGCAGCCAAAAGCAGAGCCGATAGTAAAACAGACTGTACAACCTGCCGTGCAGCAGGAGAAAAAAGCGGTTGAGAAGACAGAACCGACATCAACATCAACAGGTACAGGTGGATTTAAAGGATTTAAAAGACCGGCCTATCGAAATACAACCGTACGTGAAATGAGGAAACAGGAAGAACAGATTATCGGCGATATTAACCCTTACACAAGGCGGGAGTATGAAAATAACAGTGTTCGTATGCATCCGAAACGAATCGGTTATGTGCAGGTGTATGACCGGTCGGAACATAAGTGGACGGATATGACAGAGTGGGCTTTTTTAGGTTTTCAGGAACGAAAGAAAAAATTGCTCGGGAAAGACTATGAACCGCCGATTTATTTAGATTAGAATGTGCCTTGGCACATTCTATTTTCATTGTATGGGAAAAGCAATCATATAAAAGAGATCCGTAGAATAGATATATGTATAAAAAGACAAGATTGAGGGATTGTGATTGAAACGGTTTACACAGTATTTATATGAATATCGGCAGAGTGAAAAAGTCAAAAATATAGGGTTTGTCAAGGTAGAACAGGGAAGAGATGGGGGGAGAATACAGATACAGACAAGGGGGCTTTTCTTTTCTCCGACAGAGAAGTTGAAAGTATATCTGTTTTATGAAAAAAACGGTATGTATGAGGGGATTTTACAGGGAGAGATAGGAAAGAATAAACCTCTTATGCAATACATACTGACATTTTCCAGTGAAGAAATAGGAAATGAAGTGTGTGGGATTTTCCTTGAGGACAGAGAGAAGAAGCGATATATGGCTGTCTGGAACGGAGAAACGATAAATGCGGATACGATTTCTACAGAGCATTTGAAAGAGATAGAGATACAGGAGTCTGACCGCAGGGGAAATTTTTGTGAGAAAATCCAGAGGAAAGATTTGGTAAGGTTGCCGAGAAGAGAATGGAAACTGGCGAACAATAATTTTCTTCTTCATGGATTTTATAATTATCATCATTTACTTTGGATAGAAGAAGACAATGAGTTATATATCGGTGTTCCGGGAGTAAATCATGCCAGAGAAGTGCAGGCGGCAAGAGCGTTCGGATTTACACAATTTAGAAAAATGGAAAACGGTGAAGTGGAACTTACCGAGGAAGAGAGAAATCCGAGAGAAGATTTTGGATATTTTTGTAGGAGGATTAAGAAAAACGAATGAATCAGGATGAAAAATATATGAGAGAGGCAATTAAACAGGCAAAGAAAGCATATGAGATGAACGAAGTGCCAATTGGCTGCGTAATTGTCTGTGAAGATAAAATTATAGGCAGAGGATATAATAGGAGAACGACAGATAAAAATCCCCTTGCCCATGCGGAGATGATAGCGATAAAAAAAGCGAGCAAAAAAGTTGGTGACTGGAGGCTTGAAGACTGCACAATGTATGTGACGTTGGAGCCGTGTCAAATGTGTTCGGGGGCGATTGTACAATCTCGAATGAAAAGGGTAGTTGTCGGCTGCATGAATGCGAAGGCGGGGTGTGCCGGTTCGATACTAAATCTTCTGCAAATGGACGAATTTAATCATCAGGTGGAACTGGAAAAGGGTGTTTTGGAAGAAGAATGTAGTCTTTTGATGAAAAATTTTTTCAAAGAACTGCGAAAAGCGAAGCAGAAGCATTGACATTTATATGTGAAAGAGGGTATAATATAGACTCGTGCAGCCGGGGTGTTAGCGGTACCTTGTACCCACAATCCGCTATAGTGGGGGTGATATTACATGGAGGGCTTTATTTTGTGAGGCTGCCCTTTGAAAGTGGCGTTGATGTTTGGGTCTTACGCGACAGGAATCCATGAATCGTGTCAGGTCGGGAACGGAGCAGCACTAAGTGGAACCTTCTGGGTGCCGTAAGGGTGCCTGGGCTGAGTTAACTACAAAGGTAACGCTCATGAAATGAGTTCGAAGTGTAATGCACGAAAGAAAGAGAATTATAGAGTCCGTAAGGACTCTTTTTTGATAGTAGGAGGAAATGATGAAGATTATACTGACGGCAATTAATGCAAAATATATCCATTCCAATCTGGCGATTTACAGTTTGAAAGCGTATGCGAAAAAGTATGCAGAACATATTTTTCTTGCGGAGTATACGATAAATCAGCAATTAGATGAGATTTTAATGGATATTTATAAGCAAAAGCCGGACGTACTTTGTTTTTCCTGCTATATTTGGAATATATCTTATGTGGAAACGCTTATCCGTGAGATACATAAGATTTTGCCAAGTCTTCCTATTTGGCTTGGAGGTCCGGAAGTTTCCTATGATGCAGAGGAAGTATTAAGACGCCTTCCTGAAGTGACGGGAGTTGTTAAGGGAGAAGGTGAGGAAACATTTTTGGAACTCGCATCTTACTATGTAGAAGGAAAAGGTGAGGAATATCTTTGTGGTATAAAAGGGATTTCTTATCGGAAACATGACGGGGAGATTGAAGAAAATCAGTGGCGTGAAATTATGGACTTGAGTAAAGTTCCGTTTGTGTATGAAGATATGGATGAATTTAGAAATAAAATCATTTACTACGAAACAAGCAGGGGATGTCCGTTTTCATGTAGTTATTGCTTGTCATCAGTTGACAAATGTCTTCGTTTCCGTGACTTGAAATTGGTAAAGAAAGAACTGCAGTTTTTTCTCGACAATGAAGTACCGCAGGTTAAATTTGTAGACAGGACATTTAACTGTAAACATGATCACGCATTAGAGATATGGAGATATATTGCGGAGAATGATAACGGCATAACGAATTTTCATTTTGAGATTTCGGCAGATTTGTTAAACGAGGAGGAGTTGGCGCTTCTGGGAACGATGAGGGAAGGTCTGGTGCAGTTGGAAATCGGAGTGCAGTCTACAAACCCGAAGACGATCGGGGAGATTAAGAGGACAATGCGCTTTGAGAAGGTGTCTGACGCAGTAAAGCGAGTAAATGCGGGAAGAAATATTCATCAGCATTTGGATTTGATTGCAGGGCTTCCGTATGAGGATTATGAGAGTTTTGGTAAATCATTTAACGATGTGTATGCTCTTTCGCCGGAACAGTTACAATTAGGCTTTTTGAAAGTGTTGAAAGGCTCTTATATGGAAGAGCATACGGAGGAGTATGGGCTGGTTTATAAAAGTCTTCCGCCGTACGAGGTACTTTATACGAAATGGCTTTCGTATGAAGATGTTTTAAAATTAAAAAGAATCGAGGAAATGGTGGAAGTATATTATAATAGCGGACAATTTTCTTATACGCTGGAGCATTTGACCGGGGAATTTGCGACACCGTTTGCCTTTTTTGAACAGTTGGGGGAATATTACGAAAAACACACATTTCATATGATAAGTCACTCAAGAATTACAAGATATGAAATTTTACTTGGATTTGTAGAAAAATATGTAAGTGAAAGAGTGGATTTTTATCGAGAACTGTTAGTGTTTGATTTGTATCTTCGTGAGAATATAAAGAGCCGCCCCGTATTTTCAGGGGAAAATACAGTGGATAAAGAGTGGCTTAGCGGATTTTATGAAGAAGAGTCGAAAGAGCATAAATATTTGCGGGGATATGAAAAATACGATAAACGTCAGTTGAGGAAAATGACGCATATAGAGAAATTTAATTATGATGTACTGGGGAATGGCACACAAAAAGATACCGTTATTCTGTTTGATTATCAAAACCGTAGCAAGTTAAACTATCAGGCAACGATTTTTCGTTTATAGAATTGTGACTATTGTTTCTTGCAAAAAGGCGTTAAAGAGTATAAAATGAAAGTATTCTTTAGAAGAGAAGGGGTAACAAGATGAATTTCTATGATAAAAAGTTTAAGAAGATAGTATCTGTCGTCATACTGGTAATTATCGTTGCGATGTTGGCAACATCCGTATTACCGTATATCATGTAAAGAGAACCAAAATCGAGGGAGAGGGTTGGTTTATGCGTAAAAGAATCAAGGATAGCAAAAGAAGGAATGAGCAGGGAAAAAAACACCGGAAAACAGCCAAAATATGTGGCTTGATTTTCGTGTGTTTTTTGTTTGTTTACGGGGCAATATACGCCATGCTGTATCATCAGGTCAGCAAACAGGCGGAAGATAGAATATGTGAAGGTATTTTTATTGGCAGGACGGACGTTTCAGGCATGGATAAAAAACAGGCTCAGACTGCGGTAGATAAGCAGGCGGAAGTGTATGGAAAGCAGAAGATTTCTCTGTCAGTTGAAGGGAAGAAACTGGAAGTCACGCTGGAAGAAATGGGTTTTGATATTTCAAAAGAAGAGAAACTGATTGAAGAAGCGATTGATTATGGGAAAAAAGGAAATGTGTTTAGCCGTTATGCCGAAATAAGAAATCTAAAGAAAAATAAGAAAACGTTACAACCGGTTTATCAGATAGAGAAAGAGAAAGCGGAGAAAGTTTTAAAAGAGAAAGCGGCGGATCGTCTGCCGAAGGCGGTAGACGCAACGATTGCAAGAAAAGACGGGGCGTTCGTTTTGACTGAAGAGCAGCAGGGAAAAGAACTGGATATGGAGAAGACGATAACTGCCATCAATGAATACTTGAATAAAGATTGGAATGGGGAAAGCGGGGAAGTGAAATTAGTTTCTACCGTAAAGCAGCCTCATGTACAGAAGAGAGATTTAGAAAGTATTAAAGATGTATTAGGAACATTTTCCACTTATTGCGGAAGCGGTCAGACAAGAGTCGTGAATATTAAAAATGGCGTGAAAAAGATTAATGGCTCGGTTATTATGCCGGGAGAGGAGTTCTCTGCGGGAAAGACAATGCAGCCTTTTGAAAAGAGCAACGGCTATGTGGAAGCAGGGGCATTTGAGAACGGAGAACTTGTGCAGAGTATTGCGGGGGGAATCTGTCAGGTGTCCACAACACTGTACAATGCGGTAATTGAAGCCGAGTTGGAAGTGACGAGCAGGCAGCCACATTCCATGAAGGTAAACTATGTAAAACCGTCAAGAGATGCTGCGATTGCGGGAGATTATAAAGATTTTCGCTTTAAAAATAATTTAGATACTCCGATTTTCGTGGAGGGATATGTGGCAAACGGAAATGTTGTCTTTACGATTTACGGTAAAGAAACACGAAAAGCGGACAGGAAAGTGGAATATGTAAGCGAAGTGCTTTCAACGGAAGCGCCGAAGAAGAAATTTGTGGCACAGACAGGCGCGGGCATAGGCTCTATATCGGAGAAAAAGGGTACGCATAAAGGTATGACGGCACGACTTTGGAAGGTGGTCTATGAGGGAGGTAAAGAAGTAAGCAGAGAGATTTTTAACAAGAGTGTTTATAAACCTTCAGTGACAACTGTTTCAGTTGGAACGGCTTCCTCCAATCCGGCATATACAAAACAAATGCAGGATGCGATTAAGACACAGGATGAAAATAAAATTAAAGCGGTGATTGTCGATATTAAGGCTAAAGAAGCGGCGGCACAGGTTCCTGTACCTGCACCACAGCCACAAAATCCTGCACCACAAAATCCAGCACCACCGGCAACGCCGCAGACGACACCTTAGATACAATAAATAAAAGGATAGCAGAGATGAAGATAGGAAATGTATCACAGACGGTCATCAGACGGTCGATTTTAAAACAATTAAAAACGAAAAGGGAAGAGGCGGTTATAGAACCGTCCGTAGAAGAAATGTGTTCGGGGGTTTCTGTTCCTGATGGGGAACTGGCAGTGTTTACAAATGTGACGCTTTACGGGGACGAGAAAGATATTGCCGTGTTTGGTTTGGCGCAGTCGCTGAATGATTTATATACGAGAGGGGCATCTCCGGTTGGGGCGAATTTAAGTATTCTGCTCCCGCCTTATGCCTACGAATCCCGTTTAAAATCTATGGTGGAATTTGCCGAACGGACAGCCGAAAAACAAAACATACAGATTTTAAACGTGAAAGCGCAGGTCAGTCCGATTATTACAAAGGCGGTTGTTACTGTCGTTGCAGTCGGGACGGTAAAAGAAGGAGAACTTTTCCAAAGCAGTATGGGAAAAGCGAATCAGGACATTGTGATGACAAAATGGATTGGTTTGGAAGGGATGCTTCGGATTGTGCGGGAAAAGGGAGAAGAGTTATCTAAGCGTTTTGTTCCCGCATTTATGGCACAGGTGAATGCCCTTGAGGAAAATCTGTTTGCGGATAAAGAGTTGAAACTGGCAAGAGAATATGGTGTATCCGCAATGCATCAGATTACGGACGGCGGTATTCTCGCAGCCTTGTGGAATATGGCAGAGGCGTCAGACGTAGGCTTGGAAGTGGATTTGAAGAAGATTGCGGTTAAACAGGAAACGATAGAGATATGTGAGTATTTTCAGTTAAATCCGTATCAGATGACATCGGTGGGAAGCGTACTTCTGATGACAGACAATGGAAAAGAGTTGGCGGATATGCTGATGCGAAACGGAATTCAGGCGGAAGTCATCGGAAGAACTACGGCGGACAGGGAGAGAGTTATTCTCAATCAGGAGGAGAAAAGGTATATCGACAGACCGGCGCAGGACGAATTGCTGAAGATATATGCGGAGTAAAGGAGGCAGGCATGAGAAAAGAAATATTGAGTTATATTGAAACACACAGCAGAGTGGAATTAAAAGAACTGGCGGTTCTTTTGGGCAGTGATGAAATTACGGTTGCCAATGAGATTGCCGACATGGAAAAAGAGAAGATTATATGCGGTTATCATACATTGATTGACTGGGATAAAGCGGGGGTGGAAAAGATTACCGCTCTTATCGAGGTGCGTGTGACACCACAGAGAAATCAGGGATTTGACCGCATTGCCGAGCGAATTTACAATTATCCGGAAGTTTCCGCAGTATATCTGATTTCGGGCGGGTATGATTTACTTGTCACTTTGGAGGGAAAAACGTTGAAAGAAGTTTCCATGTTTGTTTCGGAAAAACTTTCACCGATAGAGTCGGTTATCAGTACGGCGACACATTTTATTTTGAAAAAATATAAAGACCACTCGACGATACTGGTAAATAAATCTAAAGGGGAAAGGATACCGGTGATGCCATAATGAGAAATCCATTATCAGAGAAAATCGTAAATATTGCGCCGTCAGGTATCCGAAAGTTTTTTGATTTGGTCAGTGAAATGGACGATGCCATTTCTCTTGGAGTGGGCGAACCGGATTTTGATACGCCGTGGAGAATACGCGAGGAAGGCATTTACTCTTTGGAAAGAGGAAGAACGTTCTATACGTCAAATGCCGGATTGAAAGAGTTAAAACAGGAAATATGCAGATATTTATCGAGAAAAATAAATGTAGAGTATGATTTCAGAAATGAAGTTGTCGTGACGGTAGGCGGAAGCGAGGGAATTGACATTGCCATGCGCGCCATGTTGGACAAGGGTGACGAGGTGCTTATTCCGCAGCCGAGTTATGTTTCTTATCTTCCGTGTACGGTGCTTGCGGACGGCGTTCCTGTGATTATTCCTCTGCAAAGAAAAAATGAATTTAAACTGACGGTGGAGGAATTGGAAAATGCGGTGACGGAGAAAACGAAAATACTTGTATTGCCGTTTCCGAATAATCCGACAGGTTCGATTATGACGAGAGAAGATTTAGAGCCGATTGCAAAGTTTGTTGTGGAGCATGATTTATTCGTACTGTCCGATGAAATTTATTCGGAATTAAGTTATAAGGGAGAACACGTTTCCATTGCAAGTTTTCCGGGAATGAAAGAGAGAACGATTTTAATTAACGGGTTCTCAAAAGGATTTGCGATGACAGGCTGGCGACTCGGATATGCCTGCGGACCGAAAAAGATTATCGAGCAGATGATTAAAATTCATCAGTACGCCATTATGTGCGCCCCGACGAACAGTCAGTATGCGGCGGTGGAAGCACTTAGAAACTGCGAGGGGGAAGTGGAGGAGATGCGAAACGCTTACAATCAGCGCAGACGTTTCCTTGTCAATGAGTTTAAGCGAATGAAATTAGACTGCTTTGAGCCTTACGGGGCATTTTATATTTTCCCGAGTATTAAAGAGTTTGGTATGTCGTCGGAGGAATTTGCCATGAAGTTTTTGGCGGAGGAAAAGGTGGCAGTTGTGCCGGGGACGGCGTTTGGAGAGTGCGGAGAAGGATTTTTGCGAATTTCCTATGCGTACTCGCTTGAAGATTTAAAAGAGGCAATCGGCAGACTGGAGAGATTTATCAGCCGATTGAGAGAAAGGACGGAAGAAAATGCTTAACATTGTTTTATTTGAACCGGAAATACCCGCAAATACGGGGAATATCGGCAGAACCTGCGTGGCGACAAACACAAGACTGCATTTGATTGAGCCTTTGGGATTTCGATTAAATGAGAAAGCGTTAAAACGCGCGGGTATGGATTACTGGGACGATTTGGATGTGACAACATACATCAATTTTGAAGAGTTTTTGGAGAAAAATCCAAATGCGAAAATTTATATGGCGACAACGAAGGCAAAAAATGTATACACAGATGTATCTTATGAGCCGGACTGCTATATTATGTTTGGAAAGGAAAGTGCGGGCATTCCGGAAGAAATTCTGGTGGAGCATCAGGAGGAGAGTATCCGTATTCCGATGTCGCATGATATTCGTTCATTGAATTTAGGAAATTCCGTGGCGATTGTGCTGTACGAAGCGCTTCGACAAAACGGTTTTGCCAATATGCAGAAAGAAGGACATCTTCATCGGTTGGAGTGGAAGGACTAAAGTTCTAAATCTCTAACTGTGGACTTTAAGTATAAAAAATGTTATAACAATAACGAGGCATGAATTTGGAGGGACTTTATGAAATATAAAAGAAGTGTTCACAGAACATTTGCCTTAATTACACAGGTAGGGATAAGTATGCTTGTTCCGATTTTGCTGTGTACATGGTTAGGCTCTTATTTAGAAGAGAAATTTTCATGGCCTGTATTTATTCCGCTTGTAATTCTTGGTGTTTTGGCAGGCGGGAGAAATGTTTACTATTTAGTCAGACACGCGAATGAAGATTCAGAGGATGAAGAAGATGACAGATAATTCAGCAAATGAAACATTAAAGGAATTAATCGCGGGTATCATTGTATATGGAACGATTGTACAGATTCCGGTGTGCTTTATTGCCACAGGGAATCTTTCTTATTTGTCTTTCGGATTGTGGATAGGCGTTGTCGTGGCAGTTGGAATGGCAATTCATATGAAACGTTCCATTGAAGACGCTTTGGATTTAGGAGAAGCGGGAGCGGCGAAACATATGAGAAAGATGTATGCACTGCGGTATGTCGTAGTGGCAATCGCATTTGGTGCAACGGTTTATTTTGACGTTGGGAGTCCGATTACGCTGCTTGTCGGAGTTTTGGGACTGAAAATAGGGGCTTATTTGCAGCCCTACACACATAAAGTGTTGTTAAAACTTAAAAAATCTAAGTAAAGGAGGTTGAAGCACGTGGGAAATGGACTAGGGATATTAGCGGCTAAAGAAGCGGACTTTATGATTCATTCACTTGTAAAGTTCAAACTGTTCGGCCAAGAGTTATACCTGACAACGACTCATGTCAGTATCTTTATCATATGCGTCGGGCTGATTATATTTGCTCTTGTCGCAAGGATAAAGTTGAAAGACACCGATGGAAAACCGAGCAAATTTCAAAATGCTGTAGAGTACATCGTTGAGATGTTAGACGGTATGGTACACGGTGGTATGGGCAAAAAGGGAATACCGTATAGAAACTATATCGGAACATTATTCCTGTTTATCCTGTTTAGTAATATCTCAGGATTGCTTGGTTTAAGACCACCAACAGCGGATTATGGCGTTACATTTCCACTTGGTATTATTACATTCTTCTTAATTCAGTTTAATAATATCAGGTACAATAAATTCGGTGCATTTACCGATTTGTTTAAGCCATTGCCGTTTCTATTCCCAATAAATCTGATTGGAGAAATTGCGGTGCCATTTTCATTATCATTGCGTTTGTTCGGAAATGTATTATCGGGAACAGTAATTATGGCTTTGCTTTATGGATTGTTATCCAATATCGCAATTGCATGGCCGGGATTTTTACACATTTATTTCGATATCTTTTCGGGAGCAATTCAGACATACGTATTCTGTATGTTGACAATGGTATTTGTCAGTGACAAGATACCGGACAAAAAGTAACAAGAGAAAACAAAAACAAATTTTAGGAGGATTTAACTATGAATGGAATTTCAAATGAAGCATTAATTTTAGCGTGTTCAGCAATCGGTGCAGGTCTTGCGATGATCGCAGGTATCGGACCAGGTATCGGACAGGGTGTTGCAGCAGGTCACGGTGCATCTGCAGTAGGTAGAAACCCAGGGGCAAAATCAGACATTACATCTACAATGTTACTTGGTCAGGCCGTAGCGGAAACAACTGGTCTTTACAGTTTGGTTATCGCACTTATTCTGTTATTCGCTAACCCACTTTTAGGTAAACTTTAAGAATAACGGAAATTGAAAATAAGATAAGGAAGGAGGCTGAACCTTGGAACGATTATTTACCCTTGATGCACAGTTCCTTTTCGATGCTGTAGTATTGGCAATCAGTATGCTTGTCATGTTTACATTCTTGTCCTATCTTTTATTCGAACCGGTAAGAAACTTATTGGAAAAGCGTAGACAGCGTGTTTTGGATGAGCAGGAAACGGCGAAAAAAGAAAGAACGGATGCGACTGCATATAAGGAAGAATACGAAAAGAAACTAAAAGAAGTGGATAAAGAGGCACAGGAAATCTTAAGTGCCGCACGCAAAAAGGCAATGCAAAATGAAGCAAAAATTATTGCTGAAGCAAAAGAAGAGGCAGCCCGTATTATAGAACGCGGAAATGCGGAAATCGAATTGGAGAAGAAACGTGCATTAGATGAAATGAAGCAGGAAATGATTACAATTGCATCTATGATGGCAGGAAAGGTCGTATCTGCTTCCATTGACACAAATGTACAGGAAAGTCTGATTGAAGAAACATTAAAAGAAATGGGTGACAGTACATGGCTAAATTAGTTTCTAAAACATACGGAGATGCATTATTTTCTGTAGCTGTGGAAGAGAACCGTGTGGACGCTTTTGCCGAGGAGGCGAAAGGACTGGCAACCGTTTTTTCTGAAAATCAGGAACTTCAGAAATTAATGGATAATCCAAAGATTATTAAAGAAGATAAGATAAAACTTATCGAAGAAACTTTTACAAGTTATGTGTCAAAAGAAATCATCGGGCTTATTGCACTTTTAATTTCAAAAGGGCATTCAAAAGACATTTCGTCCGTATTTGACTATTTTATCGCACTTGTAAAAGAAGAAAAGAAAATAGGAACTGCATTTGTTACAACTGCGGTTGAATTGGCAGACGCACAGAAAAGTGCAGTGGAAAAAAGACTTTTAGAAACAACCCGTTACGAAACTTTTGAGATGAATTATTCCGTAGATGAAAGTCTTATCGGTGGAATGGTTATCCGCATTGGCGACAGGGTTGTGGACAGCAGCATTAAGACGAAACTCTATGAGTTGTCTAAGCAGTTGAGAAGTATTCAGATATAAAATATAAAAGAAAGGTGGATTCGCTCCATGAATTTAAGACCAGAAGAAATCAGTTCTGTCATTAAAGAACAGATTAAAAGATATGCGTCAGATTTAGAAGTATCTGATGTGGGAACGGTTATTCAAGTAGCCGATGGTATTGCGCGTATCCACGGTCTAGAAAACGCAATGCAGGGAGAACTTTTAGAGTTCCCCGGAGAAGTATACGGTATGGTGTTAAACCTTGAAGAAGATAATGTTGGTGCTGTTCTCTTGGGAGATAACAGAAACATTAACGAAGGAGATACCGTAAAAACAACCGGAAGAGTAGTAGAAGTTCCGGTTGGAGATTGTATGTTAGGTCGTGTTGTAAACGCACTTGGACAACCTATTGATGGAAAAGGACCTATTCAGGCAAAAGCATATCGTCAGATTGAAAGAGTTGCCTCAGGTGTTATTTCCCGTAAATCAGTAGATACACCGTTACAGACAGGAATTAAGGCGATTGACTCTATGGTGCCAATCGGAAGAGGTCAGCGTGAACTTATTATCGGTGACAGACAGACAGGTAAAACTGCAATCGCCATTGATACAATTATTAACCAAAAAGGACAAGGGGTAAAATGTATTTATGTTGCAATCGGACAGAAAGCGTCTACAGTTGCAAACATCGTACAGACATTTGAAGAATACGGTGCAATGGACTATACAACAGTTGTTGCATCTACAGCAAGTGAACTTGCCCCACTTCAGTATATTGCGCCATATGCAGGATGTGCTATGGGTGAAGAATGGATGGAAAAAGGAGAGGACGTACTGATTGTATACGATGATTTGTCCAAACATGCGACAGCATACCGTACACTTTCTTTACTTCTGAGAAGACCACCTGGACGTGAAGCTTATCCGGGGGATGTATTCTATCTTCATTCAAGACTGTTAGAGAGAGCGGCAAGATTGTCAGATGAGTTGGGAGGAGGATCGCTTACAGCACTTCCAATTATTGAAACACAGGCAGGTGACGTATCTGCTTACATTCCGACAAACGTTATTTCAATTACAGACGGACAGATTTTCCTTGAAACAGAAATGTTCAACGCAGGTTTCAGACCGGCTATTAACCCTGGTATCTCCGTATCTCGAGTTGGTGGTTCGGCACAGATTAAAGCGATGAAGAAAATCGCAGGTCCAATCCGTATCGACCTTGCACAATATCGTGAGTTGGCAGCGTTTGCACAGTTCGGTTCAGAACTTGACGCAGATACAACAGAACGTCTTGCACAGGGAGCGCGTATTAAAGAAATGTTGAAACAGCCTCAGTATCAGCCAATGCCGGTTGAGTATCAGGTTATCATCATTTATGCCGCAACACAGAAATATCTGTTAGATATTCCGGTAGAGCGTGTTCTTGAATTTGAAAAAGGATTGTTTGAATTTATTCAGACAAAATATCCGGAAATTCCGGAAGCAATCAAAGTGGAAAAAGTGATTTCAGATAAGACAGAGGAAGCACTTGTAAATGCAATTAATGAGTTCAAAAAAGAATTCTAAATAGAGGAGAATTGTCATGGCATCAATGAGAGAAATAAAACGGCGTAAGAGCAGTGTGCAGAGTACACAGCAGATTACAAAAGCCATGAAACTTATTTCTACCGTACAACTGCAAAAAGCAAGAATGCGTGCAGAGAATTCAAAGGCATACTTTGAGTGTATGTATTCCACAGTGACTTCCATGCTTGCAAAGGCGGGGAATATTGAACATCCGTATTTGAAAGCGGGAGAGTCAAAGAAAGTCGGGATTGTTGTCGTTACATCTAATCGAGGACTTGCCGGAGGATACAACTCAAATGTAGTGAAACTCATTACGGAAAGCGGTATCGCAAAAGAAGACGTTCGTCTTTATCTTGTCGGTAAGAAGGGGGCAGAGAGCCTTGTAAGAAAAGGGTATGATGTTGCCCTTGACTGTTCCGACATGATAGAAGAGCCAACTTATGCAGATGCACAAGCACTGAGTAAAAGACTGCTTACGGATTTTGCCAATGGAGAGATTGGTGAGATTTATGTGGCTTATACATTTTTCAAAAATACGGTGACACATATTCCGACATTTAAGAAATTACTTCCGGTTGACACTTCGGATGCAACGGAAGAAAATAAGTCAGAAAACAACAACGTGCTGATGAACTTTGAGCCGGACGAGGAGAGAGCAATCAGTCTTCTCGTTCCGAAGTATATGACAAGTATCTTATATGGTGCGTTCGTGGAAGCGGTTGCGAGTGAAAACGGTGCTCGTATGCAGGCGATGGATTCTGCAACAAATAATGCGGAAGAAATAATTGAAGACTTGGCATTGAAATATAATAGAGCCCGTCAGGGTGCTATTACACAGGAATTGACAGAAATTATAGCCGGTGCAGATGCACTATAGCATCGGCGTTTATCTTTAGAAAAAAGGTAGGAGTGAAAAAATGGCAGAAAGAAATATAGGTAAAATCACTCAAATTATCGGTGCGGTATTGGATATTAAATACGCCGATGGTAACCTTCCTGAAATTAATGAAGCCATTGATATTACAAGAAGTAATGGTGAAAAATTAGTTGTGGAAGTTGCACAGCATTTGGGTGATGATACGGTAAGATGTATCGCCATGGGTCCGACTGACGGACTTGTTCGCGGTATGGAAGCAGTTGCGACAGGAGCGCCTATTTCCGTGCCGGTAGGTGAGAATACATTAGGACGTATCTTTAATGTACTTGGAGAAGCAATCGATGAGAAACCTGCACCGACAGATGTAGAGTATGCACCGATTCATAGAAAAGCTCCTGCATTTGAAGAACAGGCAACAGAGGCTGAGATGCTTGAAACGGGTATCAAAGTAATCGACTTGCTTTGCCCTTACCAGAAAGGTGGTAAAATTGGTCTGTTTGGTGGTGCAGGTGTAGGAAAAACAGTATTAATTCAGGAATTGATTACAAATATTGCTACAGAACACGGTGGATATTCTGTATTTACAGGTGTAGGAGAGAGAACTCGTGAAGGAAACGACCTTTACTATGAAATGATGGAATCAGGTGTTATCAATAAAACAGCAATGGTATTCGGTCAGATGAATGAGCCGCCTGGAGCGCGTATGCGTGTAGGACTTACCGGACTTACAATGGCAGAGTATTTTCGTGATAAGGGTGGAAAAGACGTTCTTTTATTCATTGATAATATTTTCCGTTTTACACAGGCAGGTTCGGAAGTTTCCGCTTTGCTTGGACGTATGCCTTCAGCGGTAGGTTATCAGCCTACATTACAGACAGAAATGGGTGCATTACAGGAACGTATTACATCTACAAAGAACGGTTCTATCACATCTGTACAGGCAGTATATGTGCCTGCCGATGACTTAACTGACCCAGCGCCAGCTACAACATTCGCCCACTTGGATGCGAAAGTCGTATTGTCCCGTGCGATTACAGAACTTGGTATTTATCCGGCTGTAGACCCGTTGGAATCTTCATCTCGTATGTTAGATCCACATGTTGTAGGAGAAGAACATTATAAAGTTGCCCGTGGTGTGCAGGAAATCCTTCAGAAATATAAAGAATTGCAGGATATTATTGCAATGCTTGGTATGGATGAATTATCAGAAGAGGATAAATTGACAGTATCTCGTGCAAGAAAAATCCAGAGATTTTTGTCACAGCCATTCTTCGTAGCAACACAGTTTACAGGTTTTGAAGGAAGATATGTTCCAATCAGCGAAACAATTCAAGGCTTCAAAGAAATTCTTGAAGGAAAACATGATGATGTTCCGGAAGGATATTTCTTAAACGCAGGTAATATTGACGATGTATTAGCACGCGTGAAGTAGGAGGTGTTTCCTATGGCAGAGAATGTATTTGAATTGAGAATTATTTCTCCTGACGAGGTATTTTATGAGGGAGAGTCATCCTTCCTTGAATTTGCATCCGTAGAAGGAGAAATGGGAGTTTACAAAAATCATATTCCGTTGACAACTATTTTAGAGCCTTGTGTAATGAAAATTCATCAAGGAACGGAAGTGAAAAAGGCGGTTATTCTCGGAGGTTTTTTGGAAATTCTTCAGGAAAAAATTACCGTTCTTGCCGAAGATGCACAGTGGCCGGACGAAATTGATGTCAACCGTGCAGAAGAGGCAAAGAAACGTGCGGAAGAACGTTTGAACAGTAAAAGTGATTCAATTGATGTTGCCCGTGCGGAAGCGGCGCTTAAGAGAGCAATGGCTCGAATTAACGGTGCAAAATAGAATAAATGATAAGAAAATTGATGCTTTATCAGAGAAAATCTGTCAGGCATCAATTTTTTTTAATTTTTTTCGTAGAAAATCGAACTTTTTTCCAAAGAAATTGTATTGAATTATAGAATGTCAGAGGAATATACTTTAATAGAATAAATTGTGAATGAGAAAGGAGAAGCGACATGAGAAAAAAACGGTTAATTTCAACTCTCTTGGCAGGGTCACTTGTTTTAGGCTCGGCTTTGTCAGGGCTTGGGGGACTTGGCGGAGATATGCTTAATGTTTTGGCAGCAAAATCGGATACAAGAGAGTGGACAAACAATCCGGGTATATTCCAAGTGAACAGGGAAAAAGCCCGTGCCACATTTTATAGATATGATAATGTGGAAGAAGCAAAGAAAGGTAATAAGAAATCTTCAAGTTACTATCAATTACTAAATGGTGATGACTGGAAATTCAGTTGGGCGGTTAAGCCTTCTGACCGTATCGCAGAAAAAGACAAAAATTTCAATAAAAAAGACTATGATGACAGTAACTGGGATAATATTAGTGTTCCGAGAAACTGGCAAACATATTTGAATAAAGACGGTTCTTTTAAATATGATCCGGTTATCTATTCCAATCAAAATTATCCGTGGATGAATGCGGAGGGGAAGAATTACAAAAACTATAAAGTTGGTCAAGCACCTGAGGAATGTAATCCGGTGGGAACTTACCGCAAAAAATTTACGGTAGATTCAAGTTGGGAAGGAAAAGAAATTTTTCTGAACTTTGAAGGCGTAGAATCTGCAATGTATCTTTGGGTGAATGGAGAATATATCGGATATTCTGAGGACAGTTTTACAAGAAATGAGTTCAATATTACGGACGCACTGGATTTTTCAAAAGGTAATGAAAATGTAATTACAGTGGAAGTATATCGCTGGTGTGACGGAAGTTATATTGAAAATCAGGATTTCTTAAGACTTGCCGGAATTTTCCGTGATGTTTATATGACGGCAAAAGAGCAGACGGAATTTAGAGATTTTACGGTTGTGACAGATTTAGATGAAAAATATGAAAATGCATCATTGAATGTAGATGTAGATTTGAGAAATTTTGATGGCAAAAAAGAGGGGTATAGCGTAAAAGGTTATCTTTACGATGCAGCAGGAAATCTTGTGGCGAATACACCTCTCACTGCGGAAGCAACTTTTGGAGATAAAAAAGAAACAACTGTTAGATTATCAGGACAGATTACAAATCCGAAAAAGTGGACTGCGGAGCATCCAAATTTATACAGTCTTGTGCTTGTTTTGGAAAAAGACGGGCAAGAAACGGAGATTACATCAACGAAAGTAGGTTTCCGTGAAGTAGAAATTACGAATAAAGGAACAAATAATGCAAGACTGCGTGTAAACGGACAGGTTATCACATTATATGGAGTCAATCGTCATGAGAATGATGCAGAAACAGGACGTTATCTGACCGAAGAAGATATGAGAAAAGAAATCGAACTGATGAAATCGTTGAATGTCAATGCAGTTCGTACATCTCATTATCCAAACGACCCTGTTTTCTATGAATTGTGCGATGAATATGGAATTTATGTTATGGACGAGGCAAACGTAGAATCGCATAATGGTCGAAGTCAGTATAATGTTCCGGGAAGTCTTTCAGGATATGTGGAAGCGGCAGAAGACAGAGCAATTAATATGTTGGAACGTGATAAAAACTATCCGAGTGTAATTATGTGGTCACCGGGAAATGAAACAGGTACAGGAGATTCTCTTCAGAAAGAAATTGATTATTTCCAAAACAATGATGATACGCGCGTAGTGCATTATCAGGGCTGGAATGCAAATACAGGCGTAGATGTAGAGTCAAATATGTATCCTGAAATAGATAAAATCAAAACAAATTATACAAAACCGTATATCATGTGTGAATATCTGCACACAATGGGAAATAGCGGTGGCGGAATGATTGATTATTGGGAAAAAATCAGAAAATATGGTATTTTACAGGGAGGTTTTATTTGGGACTGGGTAGACCAGACGTTTAACACACCTGTAATTAAAGACGGAAAATGGGATGGAAAAACAACATACTGGGGATATGACGGTGACTGGAATAAAGGTGAATATGCATCATGGAAATCAGGAAATGCAGATTTCTGTGTGAACGGTATTATTTCCGCAGACCGTACATTACAGCCGGAAGCATACGAAGTAAAACGTGTTTATCAGGCTCTTCAGATGAAAATAGCAGATGAAAAAGCACAGACTATTTCTATCAGCAATGAGTATACAGACACGAATGCAAATGAATACAAAATGCTTTGGAGTTTGGAAAAAGACGGAATGCCTGTTCAGAACGGAGAAATCACAGATGTGAATATTGCTCCGCTTACAACAAAAGATGTGAAAATTCCGTATACCGTTCCTGCGGATGCAAAAGAAGGAGAAGAGTATTTCTTACACATTCAATTTGTAACAAAGGCAGACACAAGTTGGGGTAAAGCAGGAGATGTTGTTGCGGAAGCACAGTTTGATTTGAACTTTGAAAAAGAGGTGGCAGATCGGGGACTGGATACAGCGGCAATGAAAGTGTTTGAGGATTCAGCGGTAAAAGAAACGGAAAAAGAAGTAACGGTAACACAAGATGGCTGGTCAGTTACATTTAACAAAGAAAAAGGCAGTCTTTCTTCTTTTGAAGTAAACGGAAAAGAAATGATTGCAGAAGATTTACTTCCGAATTATTGGAGAGCATATACAGACAATGATAAAAAAGAGGCTGTAGATGCGAATTGGAAGAAAGCAAATGAAAATGCAAAAGTGGATGCGGTTCATGTGACAAAAAGCGAGAAAGCGATTTATGTGACAATAGACCGTACATTGACAAACTGTTCAGACTCCAAAGATAGTTTGACATATACAATTTACTCTTCAGGAGATATTTTCGTAAAGAGTACACTGATTCCTTCAAATCAGATGGGAGATTTGCTTCGTGTAGGAAACAGAGTACAGTTGGACGGAAGTCTGGAAAATATGACATGGTACGGACGTGGAGAAGCGGATAGTTACAGTGACCGTAAAACAGGATATGATGTAGGAGTTTACGAAAGCAAGGTGAAAGACCAATTTGTAAATTTTGTATATCCTCAGGAAACAGGGAATAAGACAGACGTACGTTTTATGGCTTTAACGGATAGAGACGGAAATGGTTTACTTGTTGATGCAACAGATCATCTGCTTCAGATGAGCGCGTTACATTATACACAGGAAGATTTGAATAAAGCGGATCATCCGTATCAGTTGGAAGGAACAAAAAATACGGTTCTCACTATTGATTACGCACAGATGGGGCTTGGAACAGCAAGTTGCGGCCCTGCAGCTCTTTCAAAATACAGACTTCCAAGTTCAAAGATGTATTCATATACATATCATTTGAAAGCGCTTTCAGGAGAAACGAAAGAGCAGATGATTGAAGAAAGTAAAGTGACGGTAAAAGATGAAACAACTCTTTTGAAAGGAATTAAGGTGGGAGGAAAAGACCTTCCAAACTTTAACAATGAGGTAACTTCTTATACTTATGATGCTTACGGAATGGAGGGGGAAGTTCCACAGGTAACGGCAGAAGCAGCATCCGAAGATGTAAAAGTTGAAATTACACAGGCAGAAGCAGTACCGGGAACAGCAACGGTAAAAGCAATTGCCAAAAACGGATACAGCAGGACATACACAATCAAAATGGAAGTGAGCAAAGAAATTCTTTTGACAGACGTAGGATATGACACGGCAAGAAGTACATCAGGTTATGCCGGAATTCATGTAAATGAGGACAACGGCGGAACCGCCCTTGACCTTTGGATAGATGGAAAGAGAACAACATTTGCAACCGGATACGGAGTAAATGCAGAATCTAAACTATACTTCGATATATCAGGTCTGAATGCTTCAAGACTTCAGGTATACGGAGGAATTGATTGTCATAAAGATAAGTCAAAAGACGGTGTAGAACTTGCCGTTTACGTTGACGGAAAAGAAGCTGAACGTTCAAAAGTATTAAAACATAGACAGGATGCACATTACTTTGACATTGATGTCAAAGGGGCAAAAGAAATTATGTTATATGCCGATATGCTCGGAAGTAACGGACACGATATGGTTACATGGGGAGATCCGAAACTTGTAAAAGATGACGGGGAGCAGAAAGAAGACCGCTTCGAGTTAAAAGAAGATGCACAGGCAAAAATGGATAGAGAAAACAATATTCTGTACGGTATCGCTTCAGGTACAACAGCAGGAGATTTGAAGAAAATGTTCAAGGAAGTTGACGGGGCAACGATTACAATGGCTGAGGCAATGGGAGGAGAACAGTCAGATACTTCTCCGGCAGCAACCGGATATAAATTGACGCTTACAGTCAACGGAACAATCAAAGATACACTGACATTGGCAGTCAGCGGAGATATTGACGGAAGTGCAGACGGACTTGTTACAGCGGCAGATATAGAGAAAATGGAAGCTTATCTTGCAGGAGAAGAAGCGGATATTCTCTATCTTCGTGCAGGAGATTTGGACAATGACGGAAAACTCTCTGAAAATGATTTGAAGTTATTAAAGGAACTTGCCGGAGAAAAACCGGAAAATGTACCTGTTACGAAACTTACAATAGAAGGTATTCCGGAAAGAGTAAATGCGGGTGATACATTTACACTAAAAGTAAAAGCAGAGCCTGAAAATGCTACAGATAAGAGTGTGACATTTGAAAGTTCTAATGCGAAAGTATTGAGGGTAGACGAAAATGGAAAAGTTCGCGCCCTTGGAAATGGAACAGCGACATTGAAAGTAACTGCAAAAGATAGTTCAAAAGTTCAAACAACTGTGGAAGTAACGGTTGGAGAAGATATGTTGAAATTAGATACATACTATCTAACAGGAGATGGTGTCGAAGGCGCCATGGAAGCAGGAGAAGGCTATCAGGTATTGAAGTATGAGAAGGCTGAATCCGGCTGGGGAGGCGTTCACATTAATAAAGCGGACACAGGAACAGATAAATCGAAAACGGATATCAGCATGAAAATTGATGGTGTGCAGACAATATTTACAAAAGGTTTAAGTGCAAATGCGAATGCACAGATTACTTATGATTTAAGTAAGGTTGCAGGAACAGAAAAATATTTCCAGACATGGTTGGGTATTGATTATATCAAAGCAGGAAAAACGGGACGTGATGGTGCAAAATTCTTTATTTATAAGGAAGAAGTTGCGAAAGAAAATATGCTTTATGAGTCAGGAGTAATCAAACAGCCGGATGAAGCGAAATTTGTCAGCTTAGATGTCAGCGATGTAAATAAATTAATTCTCGTTGCAGACGAAGTGGAAAATAAAAATGACGATTGTGTAGACTGGGCTGATGCTAAATTATATGTAAAACCTGAAGTGAAAGCAGACAAGACAAAATTACAATCTGTAATCGCAGAGGCAGAGAAAAAAGTTGAAGCAGACTATACGGAAGAAACATGGAAAACATTTGCAGATGTGCTTGCGGAAGCACAGAAAGTAAATGAAGATGTGAAAGCAAGTCAGGAAGCGGTAGATACAGCAGCGAAGGTTCTCCAAGAAGCAATGGAAAACTTGCGAGAAAAAGAACCTGAATTTGTAGAGGCAGACAAGACAAAATTACAATCTGTAATCGCAGAGGCAGAGAAAAAAGTTGAAG
>Bissell_p2__coassemble_416_pt1 | contig 36172 bp, 36 predicted proteins | sample Bissell_p2__metabat2_high_PE_001 | metagenome-assembled genome bin Bissell_p2 | reverse complement strand
ACATGATAAAAGAAAAGCCCGGACTTTTGTCCGGGACTTTGTCTACAGTCTGAGAGGAGAGAACAAAAGTTCTCTCCTCTTTCTCCTTTATGCCACACAATATTTTCGTATCGTTTTCTCAAACTCCGCATTTCTTTCTGCACATTTCACTGTCAAAACTTTTGTCAAGTCTAAACTCAACACGCCTAAGATAGATTTTGCATCAATAATGAATCTGTTGTAAGATATATCAATATCAAAATCGCATTTTTCTGCCGAAGTCACAAAATCTTTCACATCTGAAGTTTCTGACAATCTGATTTTATATTCGCTTTTCATGTACGAACCTTCTTTCTAATTCATCTCAAACTTTGTTTATTCGAAGCAACTGCTATTATCTCACATCCACTTTTCACCGTCAATAGCACTGTTCACTAATTTCTAACAAAACTCAACTCATTTATTGTGCAAACTCCACCATATTTTTACGATATTTTAGCGGTAAATGTTGTCTTTGTAACCTATAATTCTCTCTTTCCCTAATGGAAATACTCTCGCATACCCCTTTCCATAAACTTTCCATTTGTTTTTCCTTCTCAGAATATTGCGTAATTCTCACACTATCCGGTTTCTCCCCGATAACAAAAAACCAGTTTTTCTTCTTCCTGTGTATAATAGTCATATAATGTGACGCATCATAAATCATCCAGTTTTCCAACGGAAGCCGATTGGCAAAATGCCCTGCAATGCAGGTAAGAATTTGATTTTCCGGCTCTATTTCCGCAAACAGTATTCCATTTGAAAGTTCTCTAAACCTTAAAATTTCCTTGAAAAAATGTGCCTCATTCGACACTCTTCTACTTAATTCAAACACTCTTCGTACATCCTCATTCCCCAAATGCTCCATTATCCTCCTACTATTCGGAATATTTCTCGCCTCAATCATCATTCCCAATATAGCATCTCCTCTACCTGCATCATGAGAAAGAATTGCGTGATAAATTTCCCTGTAAGCCTCAAGCCCCAAATGTTTCCGAATCATATTCTCCACCGCAACTGCCTTATTTTCAGATTCTTCACTTTCCTCATATTCACAAAATAATTCTTGTTCAATATCTCCCTTTAATGCGATTCCTACCTGTTCTCTCGTTGGTTTCATTTTCCATGCATCATAAATTCCCGAATAAATACCCGTTATCGTATTCTCACAAATAAATACTTTTTTCATCAAAAATCTGTTCCTTTCTGAAATTCACATCATCAAATAAAGATAATTGCCTATAGGTCATCTGCTGAATATGAGCCGGAGTCTTCCCCTGTGCATCTAGCAAATTTCTCATAATATAGTTTTCTTCTATCTTAGTCGGATACATCATTTTGCCGTTGCAGGTAAGAAAATATAATGCTCTCTTTAAAACTACTCCCATTTTCTTCAAATCCTCAAAACTCAGCACTGCCGTTCTTCTCGCCTTAATAATTCGGGACGCAGACTTATGGGCTATCCCCGGTACACGCAAAAGTGTATGATAATCAGCCTTATTTATCTCTACAGGAAAATATTCTAAATGTTTCAACGCCCAGTTACACTTTGGGTCAAGTAATACATTAAAATTAGGATTTTCCTCTGAAAGCAATTCTCCTGCCTCAAACCCATAATAACGCAACAGCCAATCTGCCTGATACAATCTATGTTCGCGAAGAAGAGGCGGACCTTCATCCGTCTTTGTCGGCAGATTACAATCTTCGTTTACTTTTACAAACGCAGAATAAAACACTCTTTTTAATCCAAATTTCTTATATAAAGATTCTGCAACCTGCATTATTTGAAAATCAGTTTCCGGCGTTGCTCCAATAATCATCTGTGTGCTCTGTCCTGCCGGAACAAATCGAGGTGCATTTCTGTATACTGCCACTTCATGTTTATTTTCATTCCTTATATTTTGAACAAAACGCATAGGTTTCAATATATTTTCTCTTGTCTTATGTGGGGCAAGAAGGCGTAACCCTTGTGCAGTAGGCAATTCCAAATTCACACTCATTCTATCTGCCAAAAATCCTATTCTTTGTATCAATTCCTGACTCGCTCCCGGAATTGCCTTTACATGAATATAGCCTTGAAAATTATATTTTGTCCGCAATTTATAAAGCGTTTCGTACAAAAGCCCCATTGTATAGTCGGGACTTTTCAACACACCTGAACTCAAAAATAATCCTTCGATGTAATTTCTACGATAAAACTCCATTGTCAATGTACAGACTTCCTCCGGTGTGAAAGAAGTTCGCGGAACATCATTAGAAGAACGGTTTATACAATATTTACAGTCAAAAATACATTCGTTTGTAAACAAAATTTTCAACAAAGAAATGCAACGTCCGTCCGCTGAAAAACTGTGGCATATTCCCGATTTCACACAATTTCCAATTCCCCTACCGTCATTCTGTCTGTCTACACCACTTGAAGTACAGGCAACATCATACTTTGCCGCATCTGTTAATATATTTAGTTTTTCTTCTATAGACATTTTCTCTGCAATTCTCATACCGTACCTCGAATATATGTTCGTTTTCTCTATCTTATCATATCGAACGCACGTTTGCAACAACTTTCAAAAAGAAATTATTTTAGATACTAAAAAGGGTTACGTTTTCACGCAACCCTTTTCTTATACTAACTTTTCAATGGCATCTTTCAAATAATCATGATGTACCTCATAGAATTTTTCCTCTTCTACCATTTCCGCTAATTTTGGATCAATAGGCATTTTTCCAAGGACATCAATATTCAATTCTTTTGCAATCTCGTCCGCACGGCTCTCACCAAATACGGAAATTTTCTTTTTACAGTCAGGACATTCTAAATAACTGAAATTTTCTACAAGTCCTAAAACAGAAATGTCCATCTGTCTTGCCATATAATAGGCTTTTTTTACAATCATCTGCACTAAATCCTGTGGGGAAGAAACAATTACTACACTGTCAACAGGGAGTGATTGGAATACCGTGAGAGGAACGTCCCCTGTTCCCGGAGGCATATCTACGAAGAGATAATCTAAATCTCCCCAAAGCACCTCATTCCAAAACTGTTTTACCACTCCTGCAATAATCGGTCCTCTCCAAATAACAGGCGTATCTTCCGAATCTAACAAAAGATTCACAGACATAATTCTTGTCCCGTCTTTTGCGATACACGGAAACATACCCAATTCATTTCCAACTGCGTGTTCATGAATACCGTACATTTTCGGGATAGACGGTCCTGTAATATCTGCATCAAGAATACCTACCGAATATCCCTGTTCTCTCATCATTCTGGCAAGGGAAGCGGTTACCATCGATTTTCCTACTCCACCTTTACCACTGACAACTCCGATTACCTTTTTAACGTGTGTATATTCATTTGCCGGAACTTTTAAGTCCATCTTACTTGGACATGAGCCGGCGTGTTCACAGGATGAACAACTTTCCGGTGAACATGAACTATTCTTTTCCTGTTCTGCCATTTTATTTCACTTCCTATTCTTCTACTACTGCAATCATTTCTACTTCACAAAGCACGTTTTTCGGTAAAGTTTTTACTGCAACACAACTTCTTGCCGGTTTTGATGTGAAGTATTTTGCATAAACTTCATTAAATGCGGCAAAATCTGCCATATCGTTTAAAAAGCAAGTTGTTTTCAATACTTTGTCAAATGAACTTCCAGCTGCTTTTAAAACCTCTCCCGCATTTTTGCAAACCTGTTCTGTCTGACCTGCAATGTCATCTGCTTCAACAGTATCTGTTTCAGGATTAATTGCAATCTGACCTGCCGAGTAAAAAATCCCATTATGTACATATCCCTGCGAATATGGTCCTAATGCTTTTGGTGCTTTTTCTGTTGATACTATTCTCATCATTAAAATCTCCTTTATTTATAAATTTAAAATGCTCCTGCATCTTAGTTACGAAACATCTGCCAAATTATCACGGGTAACATCTTTCAACCATTTGTAACTGAAGAACCTCTTAATTGTAAATGGCAGTTTGATAATCTCATCACTCATTAGTATAACATAAACTACCGGTACACTACAATGAAAGATAAATGCCGCTGCCGCTCCTAAAAGAATCGAACATCCCCACATTGTTCCAACATCCAGTACCAGCCCGAATTTTGTATCCCCTCCTGAACGGAATACTCCCACAACAAGAGTACAGTTTACTGCCTGTGCAACCGCAAAATAGGACATAACAAAAAACATAAACACAAGGTAGCCCTGTGCTTCGTTAGATAAAGCCATAGTTGCATTCGCTATCGGTGCGGAAATCAAAATCACCGCTGCCCCCATAAGTCCCAAAATCAGACTTAAAACAGTAAATCTTTTTCCGTATGCTTTTGCGTGTTCCAATTTCTTTTCTCCGATTGTTTTTCCTAAATAAATTGCTGTCGCATTGGAAATTCCGAACACAACAACTTGTGCCAACTGTCTTACGACCTGTGCAACCGAGTTGGCTGCCACCGCCGCACTTCCCAAATGCCCTATAATTGCTGTATTTGCCGAACTTCCCATACCCCACATCAACTCATTTAAAACAACCGGCATAGAATATACCAAATAGTCTTTTAATAACACTTTATCCGTATGCCATAAATCATACAGACGGATTTTGACTGTCTTATTTTTAAAGTGTGCATAACACATAACAATAATAAATTCTATAATTCTCGACAGCAGTGTTCCAATGGCAGCGCCGCGTACACCTAACGGTTGAAATCCAAGCAGTCCGTAAATTAAAACTGCATTAATCGTAATATTTGCACAGAGAGAAATCATATATACGATAGTTGCAATTACAACTCTTTCGATACTTCGCATAATATTCAAATATACTTGCGTAAATGCCATAAAAATATATGAACATCCGACTATCCGCAAATATTTCACACCCTCTGCGATAACAGCCGGCTCACTTGTATAAATTTTCATTAACGGTTCAGGGAAAAATAACGCTCCCGCACCAAAAACAAGTGCAACAATGCATCCGAAACGAAGGCCCATTCCCAATATTTTTTCAATCGTTCTCGTATCGCCTTTTCCCCAATACTGTGCTGTCAATACTGTTGCTCCTGATGTGATTCCCATAAAAATCAACGTCATAATAAACTGAATCTGTCCCGCTAAAGACGCACCTGAAAGCACATCTTCTCCGACAGCACCAAGCATCATAACGTCTGCCGCCGTCACACCGACATTAATCAAATTCTGTAGTGCCATTGGTACAACAAGTACAAGTACACTTTTATAAAAATGTTTCCAATCAATATTTAATTCATTTTTTGTCTGCCGTTTTCTCACTCCGGTAAACATACTTCCCTCCTCTTAGTTATTCTGCTCTTTCTTTTTCAACATCGCCAATGCAATCAATCCTGCCGTAAGCATAAAAATAGAAATAAACTGGGAAGTCGATAAAATACTTACACTTCCACGCGGGTCATTTCTCAAACATTCAATCAAAAATCTGCCTATACTATAGAAAATCATATATGCCACAACGACAATACCGTCCTTTTTCTTCTTCCCTGCAATATAAAGCAACAGAAAAAAGTGCAGAAAATCCGCCCCGCTTGACAATAATTGTGTCGGAATTAAAGATACTCCATTTGGAGCAAACGGTGAGTCATGAAAAGTTATTCCATACCACGCGCTCGTTTCTCTTCCATAACAGCATCCTGCCAAGAAGCATCCTATTCTTCCAAATCCCTGTGCAAGCGCCAGCGACGGAACTGCCAAATCAAAATATTTAAGAACCGAAAGTTTCTTCCATTTACAATAAATATACGCGCCTACAATTCCACCAAGTATTCCTCCATAAACAACAAATCCTTCTGAAAAACTAAGCATAATCTTTGGATTTTCTAGAATACTATCAATTTCCGTAAGGAAAAACAGTAATTTTGCACCTATTACTCCACCGATAAGTCCCAAAATTCCCAGGCCGTATATATCATCTCCATTCAGCCCCCTTTTTTTTGCTCTTGATTCAGCAACTAAAAATGCTAAAACAATTCCGATTGCAATCATCAGACCATAACTGTACACCGTAACAGGCCCTATTTCAAATAATTTATATTTCATCTCTTCACCTCACTCGTTTCTTATTCTACATGAAAACAATAAAAAAATCTATTCCATTTCATACAAAAATTTCCCAAATGCCCGCATACCTGCCTGACATTCAGGAAATTCCTAGTTTACTTTTTCATATGCTAACCGTAAAGTATCCCCTGCGGTGTCTTTATAATCAACTACACCACAATAAGAAAATTCTTGCTTTTTCAAAAATTTTTGCATAGCCAGATTTTTCTTATGAGTATCTATTCTAAGACTTCCGCGATTTTTCTCCATGCATAATTTTTCCGCAAAGGAAATCATCTTCTCTGCAATATTTGTACCACGATAGTTTTCCGACACTGCCATACGGTGAATTGTCATGTATGGCTGTCCATCTGTCAGCCACCCCTGTCCGACAATCTCTTCATAACATTTTTCCGGTATGTCAGACACCACCATAACGCCTGCAATCCCATCATCACAAACTGCTACATAACATTCCCCTAAAACAATATCATGTCGAAATACTTCTTCATTCGGATAACCGTTCTGCCACTGATCCATATCGAATCCCCGCATAAACACTCTCGCATCCTCAATAATTTCCATTATTCTCGGCAAATCACTCTCTTTCGCTTTACGACATTCTACCTGCTTTCTCATGCTTAGTCCTCGAAAGTTTCTTTTAATTTATCCATAAACCCTTTTTTCTTTGTTTTTTTCTTTTCTTCTTCCGCTGCTGTCGGCTCTTCTTGATGTAAAGAGTTTCCTGTCAATGCATCAAATTTACGAAGTGCCTCTTTTGCTTCTGCACTTAATTTTTCCGGTGTCTGAATCACTAATGTCACATAATGATCGCCACGAAGTTGAGGGTTACGAAGAGAAGGAACTCCTTTTCCTTTTAGCCTTACTTTTGTATCTGTCTTTGTTCCCGGTTTCACTGTATAAATTACTTCTCCATCAACTGTCTTAATACGAACATCTCCACCTAATGCTGCCTGAGCAAATGTAATAGGTGCTGTTGAGAAAATATGTACATCTTGTCTTTGGAAAATAGGGTGTCTTGATACAGTAACTTCCACAAGTAAATCTCCTCTTGGACCTCCGTTTACTCCCGGTTCTCCTTTATCACGGATTCTTACGCTCTGCCCATTGTCAATTCCCGCAGGAATAGATACTTTGATTGTCTTTTTAACAGAAACATAACCTGTTCCGCCACAATCTGAGCATTTATCCTTAATAATCTTTCCACTTCCATGACAATCCGGACAAGTTTGTACGTTCTGTACCGTTCCAAAGAAAGACTGCTGTGTATATACAACCTGACCTTTTCCTCCACATTTTGAACAGGTTTCCGGACTTGTCCCCGGTTTTGCTCCTGTTCCATTACATGTTTTACAAGGTTCTTTTAAAATAACTTCCAGTTCCTTTTCACAACCAAAAATTGCTTCTTCGAATGTAATACGAACTCCTTTTCGGACATTTGCCCCTTTCATTGGACCATTATTTGCACGCCCTGAACGGCGTCCGCCTCCGCCAAAGAAATCTCCGAAAATATCTCCGAAAATATCTCCAAAATCCGCACTGCTAAATCCGCCGAAACCGCCTGCACCGCCTGCACCGCCACCTTCAAATGCAGCGTGTCCAAACTGATCATACTGACGGCGTTTTTCTGCGTCACTTAACACAGCATATGCTTCTGAAGCCTCTTTAAATTTCTTTTCTGCCTCTGCATCTCCCGGATTCATATCAGGGTGATATTTCTTGGCTAACACTCTATATGCTTTTTTCAGTGCCGCGTCATCAGCATTTCTGTCAACACCCAACACCTCATAATAATCTCTTTTTGTTTCAGCCATTTTCTATCTACCTTTCATATTTATTTACAAGGAAGTTCTGCGAAACCTGAATTTATTCAAATTCCGCAGAACACCTCCTTACTTATTCTTCTTAGAATTAAACTTCTTTGTAATCTCCGTCAACTACATCATCACCGTTAAATCCTTCCGGTGCCGGACCTGCCTGTTGTTCAGATGTTGGACCTGCTGCTCCGGCTGCTGCTCCAGCCTGCTCATACATTTTTGTAAATAACTGCTGTGCACTTGTCATTAATTTTTCTTTTCCAGCTTTAATTTCTTCAACCTGTGCGTCTGTAACATTTTCAGGTGTTGATTTTGCTAAAATATCTTTTAATGCCTGAATATCTGCTTCCACTGCTGCTTTTTCATTTGCGTCAATTTTATCTCCAACTTCGCTCAATGCTTTTTCTGTCTGGAAAATCATTGCGTCAGCATCATTTCTTGCATCGATTGCTTCTTTACGTTTTTTATCCTGTGCTTCAAATTCTGCTGCTTCTTTTACAGCCTTTTCAATATCGCTGTCTGACATATTAGAACCTGCTGTAATTGTAATATGCTGTTCTTTTCCTGTTCCCAAATCTTTTGCTGATACGTTTACGATACCATTTGCATCAATATCGAATGTAACTTCAATCTGAGGGATTCCACGTGGAGCAGGAGCAATTCCATCAAGTCTGAACTGTCCGAGTGATTTATTATCTCTTGCGAACTGTCTTTCTCCCTGTACAACATTAATATCAACTGCTGACTGATTATCTGCCGCTGTAGAGAAAATCTGGCTTTTCTTTGTTGGGATTGTTGTATTTCTTTCAATTAATCTTGTTGCAATACCACCCATTGTTTCAATAGATAATGAAAGTGGTGTTACATCAAGTAAAAGGATGTCACCTGCACCGGCATCTCCTGCTAATTTACCACCCTGAACAGATGCTCCTAATGCAACACATTCATCTGGGTTTAATGATTTACTTGGTTCTTTTCCTGTTAATTGTTTTACTTTATCCTGAACAGCCGGAATACGTGTAGAACCACCTACTAATAATACCTGACCTAATTCAGATGCTGTAAGTCCTGCATCTGATAATGCTCTTGTTACAGGTTCAGCAGTTCTTTCAACTAAGTCGTGTGTTAATTCATCAAATTTTGCTCTTGTAAGATTCATATCAAAATGTTTTGGACCTTCTGCTGTTGCTGTAATAAATGGTAAGTTAATGTTTGTTGTTGTTGCAGAAGAAAGTTCTTTTTTCGCTTTTTCTGCTGCTTCTTTTAATCTCTGAAGTGCCATTTTATCTGTAGATAAGTCAACGCCTTCCATACGTTTAAATTCTGCTAACATATAATCTGTGACTTTTTGGTCGAAGTCATCACCACCAAGTTTATTATCTCCTGCTGTCGATAATACTTCGATAACTCCGTCACCGATTTCAATGATAGAAACATCAAATGTACCACCACCAAGGTCATATACCATGATTTTCTGTTCTTTTTCGTTATCAAGACCATACGCAAGTGCTGCCGCTGTTGGTTCGTTAATAATACGTTTTACATCAAGACCTGCGATTTTACCTGCATCTTTTGTTGCCTGACGCTGAGCATCGTTGAAGTAAGCAGGAACTGTGATAACTGCTTCTGAAACTTTTTCTCCTAAATAACTTTCAGCGTCTGCTTTTAATTTCTGAAGTACCATTGCTGAAATTTCCTGTGGAGAATATTTTTTCTCATCAATGGCTACTTTGTAATCTGTACCCATTTCTCTTTTAATAGATGAAATTGTTTTATCTGCGTTTGTTACAGCCTGACGTTTTGCAGGTTCACCAACTAAACGTTCTCCTGTTTTTGTGAATGCAACAACAGACGGTGTTGTTCTTGCCCCTTCTGTATTTGCAATTACTGTAGGCTGTCCACCTTCCATAACTGCTACACAACTGTTTGTTGTTCCTAAATCAATACCAATAATTTTTCCCATGATTAAATTCCTCCTAAATTCTGAATCACTATATACTTCTAATAAGGAAGTCCGAATCACTAGGCTCATAAAATATCTCGCCAAATTTCCTCGGACAACCTTCGCACTAAGTTCAAAAACACCTGACTAAGTGCTTTGGTTTAGTTTGCTACTTTTACCATACTGTGACGAACTACGCTTTCTCTGTAAGTGTAACCTTTCTGAAATTCTTCCACCACAATATTTTCTCCGAGTTCTTCATCTTCAACGTGCATAACTGCATTATGAAAATCAGGATTAAACTCTGTTCCCACTGCTTCAATCGGTTTTACTCCGATTTCTTCCAATGTAGTCATGATTTGTTTGTAAATCATCTCCATTCCAGCTACAAAAGAATCATCTTTCTTATCTTCCGGAACTGCTGCCAACCCTCTTTCAAAGTTATCCACAACCGGTAAGATTTTTTCAACTACCTCTTTTGCTCCAACTTCGTACATCGCTGTTTTTTCTTTCTCTGTACGTTTGCGATAATTATCAAACTCTGCCATTTGTCTTGTTAATTTATCTGTTAAGTCCTCAATCTGCTCGTCTTTCTTGTCTTTCTTAGGTTTGCGTTTGAATAACTTTTTGTCTTTCTTATCTTCTGTTTCTTCGTCTGTTTCAGTTTCTTCTACTTCCACATCCTCCACGGTTTCTTCAGTTTCCTCATTTTCTAACTGAGCGTTTTTCTTCGCTTCTTCCACCGCTTCTTTTACCATTTCTTCATTACTCATCTTTTTATCCACCGGTGTTCCACCTTTCTAATGTTCTTTATGAAATATCGCATCCAACTCTGCCATAAGTGTTTTCAGCGTCCTCATTACATTTTCATAATCCATTCGTTTTGGTCCGATAATTCCTATCGTTCCCTGCATTCCTTCTCCCAATTCATAGGTTGCCGTTACAACACTGCAATCTTTCATTGTCTGTACAGGAGTTTCATTTCCTATATATACCTGAATACCTCTATTGCCTTCACTGGAAAGTGTTTCCGTTACAAGACTTGCCAACTGCTGTTTTTCTTCAAATGCGCTGATAATTTCCTGTGCACTTTGGTTATCACTCAATTCAGGATATTTGAAAATGTTGGTTGCTCCACTTGTGTAGATTTCTAAATCATTGTCTATCTGTATTGCCTCTGCAACCGCATCTAACACTTCGCTGATAACTTCACTATGGATACCTGCCTGTTCTTTCAGTCTTGCTATCATTCCAAGATTGATTTCTTCAATAGACATTCCGTTCAGGTTTGTATTCAGCAACATATTTAATTTCAATAATGTTTCATTTCCTAAACACTCTGATACGGTCACAATCTTATTCTTAATGATATTTCCTTCCATTACAATAACGGCAATAATCTGGTTCTCATCTACTTGTGACAGCTGAATGAACTTTAGTTTATTCCTATTATAAGTTGGAGCAGAAATCATTGTCGCATAATTGGTACTGTTCGCCAGTACCTTCGCCACCTGCTTTAATAACTGATCCATCTTATCTGCCTTTTCGAGCATCTGCTCTTTCATGCCGGTGACTTCCTGCTCTTTTTCTTCCATCAGCATATCGACATAAAGTCTGTAACCTTTATCCGAAGGAATTCTTCCTGCCGATGTATGAGGTTGAATAATGTAGCCTAAATCTTCCAAATCAGCCATCTCATTTCGTATTGTCGCAGAACTTAAATTCAAGTCTGTATATTTTGAAATTGTTCTTGAGCCAACCGGTTCACCTGTTTCTAAATACGTTTTGATGATTGTCTGAAGAATTTTCATCTTTCTCGCATCTAGTTCCTGATTTGACTTCATCTCTTACCTCCTTTTCGTTTTATTAGCACTCATAACTTTCGAGTGCTAACACCTTACGAATATTAAGATAGCACTATGTTTTTCGTTTGTCAACAGTGTTTATATATTTTTTATAGTTTTTATTATCAAAAAAGACATGAGTTTTCCCCATGCCTTTTCTCTTCCTAAGGACGCCAAATCATTTCTTTCGTAATTTCTTTCAATGCATTTGCCCCACACATTTCCATTGCATCTGCAAGTTCCTGTCCTATTTTTTCAATATATAATTTTACGCCTTCTTCTCCTCCACCGTATAAAGCCGTTACAAATGGTCTGCAAATAATGACGCCGTCCGCTCCTAAAGCAAGTGCCTTAAATACATCCGCTCCCGAACGGATACCTCCGTCCACAAAAATTTTCATTTTCCCTTTGACTGCATTTGCAATTTCTTCAAGCACTTCCGCTGTTGCAGGACACTGATCAAGCACTCTTCCGCCATGATTAGAAACAACAATTGCATCTGCTCCCGCAGACTCTGCTTTCAATGCTCCACGAACGGTCATAATTCCTTTTACGATAAACGGAGCATATGTACTTTTTGCAATGCGATGTAATTCCTCCACTGATTTTTTCCCTGCTCCTGAATTTTCCGCCTGTAAAAACGGTAATCCTGACGCATCTATATCCATTGCTACCGCAAATGCACCTGACGCATCTGCCAATTTTATTTTTTCTTGAATTTTCTCCATATCCCACGGCTTTATTGTCGGAATTCCGATTCCATTTGCTTTTTTAATTGCTTCTGTAGCCACTTTCATAACATTCTCATTTACACCGTCCCCTGTCATCGCCGCAATTCCCGCTTCTGCACAAGCTGAAACTAAAATGTTATTGTAAGATTCATCATTATATTTTTTCCCATAATGTAAATTAACCGCACCTACCGGACCTGCAAATAACGGATAGCGAAAAGTTTTTCCAAAAATATTAAATGTTGTATCTGCTTTTTGATTTTTTCCAATCGTATCCATCTGCAGACGAATATCCTTCCACTTTTCATAATTGCGTATAGCGGTATCGCCTGCTCCTTTTGCTCCCGGTCCGGGCATCTGATTTTTGCACGCTTTTCCGTTACATACCGGGCAGGCTTTGCAGTACGGACCGACTTCTTGTCTTGCCTGTTCTAACAGTTCATTATATGTCATGTTTCTCTCTCCTTTGTAGTTTCCATTATCTTATGAAATATATTATATCTGATTTTAATAAGAACGTCAAAATCCGTGTATATCTACGATAGTATCTCAGCAAACACATAATTACTGATGTCAATTCCTTTATCTGTCAAACGAATTCTTCCTTCCTTTTCCTCTAAAAACCCCTGACAAATCATTTTTTCTATCTGCTCTCCACAAAAAGATTCCACTTCCCTTTTTAAAATTCCTTGCATTTTCCGCAAACCTAAAAAAATCGTTTCTTCCAATTCCTCTTCTTTTGTCAGAACTTCTCTGTTTTCTATTCTCTTTTCTTCATTATCAGCACATTGTAAATATATTTTCATCTCACTTGTATTTTGAAAACGTACATTTCCTATAAGAGAGGACGCTCCAAGCCCCAACCCTAAATATTCTTTTCTCTCCCAATAACCTAGATTATGTCTGCAAGCATACCCTTTCTTCGCATAATTGGAAATTTCATATCGTTCATATCCCGCTTCTTTAAGCCACTCCTTCGTTTTTTGATAAATCATACGCTCTTCTTCCTCACTTGGAAGTTCTTCTTTCTTGCTTCCGTCCTCACCATACATTTTTTCAAAAGGTGTTCCTTCTTCTACAATCAAACTATATGCTGAAATATGTTCCGGTTGCAATTTTAAAATCTTATCTACCGTACTTTTCCAACTTTCCACTGTCTGATTAGGAATAGCAGAAATCAAATCAATATTGATATTATCAAATCCTTCCTCCCGAGCCAGCATATAACTTTCCAAAAACTCTTCATATGTATGTATTCTTCCAAGTTTCTTTAACTCTTCATTGTTAGCAGATTGTAGACCGAAACTGATGCGGTTTATTCCCGCACGCTTGTACGCCTGCATTTTTTCTCTCGTCACTGTTCCCGGATTTGCTTCAATTGTAATCTCACTTTCATCATCCAGTCCAAATCTTTCTCTAATTGCCTCAAAAATTCGCTCTATCTGTTCTCCTTCTAAAACAGACGGCGTTCCGCCACCCACAAAAATAGTAACCACCTGATACATCTCTTTCATACTTTCAACCGATTTTATCTCACGGATAAGAGCCTGCACATACTCCTCTATTGTTTCTTTATTTGCCGGTCCTGATAAAAAATCACAATATGCACACTTTTTCACACAAAATGGAATGTGAATATATAATTCTAAATCTCTTCTCATCTTCATACCCTCCAAAAAGGGACGGGGTAAACTTCAATTGGGGACGTAGCATTTCTTCATTTTACTACGTCCCCAATTGAAGTTATTTATCGTCCAGTTTCAATACACTCATAAATGCTTTCTGTGGAATTTCTACATTTCCCACCTGACGCATTCTCTTCTTTCCTTCTTTTTGTTTCTCTAACAGTTTTCTCTTACGGGAAATATCTCCACCGTAACATTTCGCGAGTACGTCTTTACGCATTGCTTTTACCGTTTCTCTTGCAATAATTTTGCTTCCCACAGCAGCCTGAATCGGTATTTCAAACAACTGTCTTGGTATTTCTTCTTTTAATTTTTCACACATTTTTCTTCCACGTTCATAAGCACTTCCACTAAATACAATAAAAGATAAGGCATCCACTTCTTCTTTATTAATAAGAATGTCCAGTTTAACCAGTTCGGATTTTTCATAACCGAGCATTTCATAATCAAATGAAGCATATCCTCTTGAGCGTGATTTTAATGCATCAAAGAAATCATAAATAATTTCATTTAATGGTAAATGATAATGAAGAACCGCTCTTGTTTCTTCAATATATTCCATTCCCTGATATACGCCTCGTCTTTCTTGGCAAAGATCCATTATAGCCCCGATAAATTCTGAAGTAACCATAATTTCCGCTTTTACCATAGGTTCTTCCATGTAATCGATTTCCGCAGGATCCGGAAGATTTGATGGATTTGTTAAATCAATAACCTCCCCATTCGTTTTATGCACTTTATAAATAACGCCCGGTGCTGTTGTTACCAAATCTAAATTATATTCTCTCTCTAAACGTTCCTGAATGATTTCCAAATGAAGTAACCCTAAAAATCCGCATCGGAAACCGAATCCCAACGCAATAGAGGTTTCCGGTTCAAATTGAAGTGCGGCATCATTTAACTGTAACTTTTCTAAGGCATCTCTTAAATCCTGATATTTTGCTCCGTCTGCCGGATACATACCGCAATACACCATCGGCTGTACTTTCTTATATCCCGGAAGAGCCTCTTTACAAGGATTTGCCGCATTTGTGATTGTATCACCAACTCGTGTATCTTTTACATTTTTAAGGCTCGCTGTAATATAACCAACCATTCCCGCACTCAGTTCATCACAAGGAATAAACTGCCCTGCTCCAAAATATCCAACTTCCACAACTTCTGCTTTCGCTCCGGTTGCCATCATCTGAATAGTTGTTCCTTTTTTCACTGTTCCTTCTTTAATTCGGCAAAATACAATAACCCCTTTATAAGAATCATACACAGAATCAAAAATCAATGCTTGCAAAGGTGCGTTGTCATCCCCTGTCGGCGCTGGAATTTTCTCCACAATCTGTTCAAGAACATCATCTACATTTAACCCTGTTTTCGCAGAAATACGCGGTGCATCTTCCGCCTCAATTCCAATAACATCTTCAATTTCTTCTATTACTCTTTCCGGCTCTGCACTAGGCAAATCTATCTTATTGATAACCGGCATTACATCTAAGTCATGGTCTAACGCCAAATATACATTTGCCAATGTCTGTGCTTCCACACCTTGCGCGGCATCAACTACAAGAATCGCACCGTCACAAGCAGCAAGACTTCTTGATACTTCATAGTTGAAATCCACATGCCCCGGTGTATCAATTAAGTTAAAAATGTATTCCTCACCATTTTTCGCACGGTAAACTGTACGAACTGTCTGTGCTTTAATTGTAATCCCTCGTTCTCTTTCCAGTTCCATATTGTCAAGAACCTGTGACTGCATCTCCCTACTTGTCAAAAGTCCTGTCTTTTCAATAATACGGTCTGCCAAAGTTGACTTGCCGTGATCTATATGTGCAATAATGCAAAAATTTCGTATTTTACTCTGTTCTATTCCTGCCACGTTTGTTCCTCCATTACTCTAATCTAATTGACTATTATACACTATTTGAAGAGTATTTGACAATGAAAAGTTCCACCGCCAGCACATCTTGTAATCGCCCTGTTTTTACTCTTTCTTCTATATCCACACTATCCTCAAGAATGTTTCTCAGTTCTTTCTTGGAAAATCGTCTTGACTGTTCTATATATTTTCCAACGGCAAATGGATGAAGACCCGATTTAGATGCAATCGACTTTTTATCATATCCCTGCCCCGTCATTTCTTTTACTTCCATCAAAAGACGAAACTGTCTGGAAAGAAGATATAAAATTCTCATTGCCGGTTCTTTTAATGCAAGTAAATCATAATATCTGTCCAACGCTCTTTTCTGTTTTTTCTCCGCAACCGCATTTACCATATCAAAAATCTCGTTTGTAATCTGTGTTGTACAAATTGCGTCCATATCTTCTATTTGTATGACTTCTTTATCCAATGTATAGCAAAACAATTTTTCCATTTCTTTCTGCAAATTTTCCATATCTGTTCCGCATTTGGACAGTAAATAATGAATGGAGGATTCCGTAATCTGTTTTCCTTCTTTTTTTACATTTCCATAAATCCATCGCACAAGCGTCTTTTCATCCTGTCTGGCAAGTTCCACAATTCTTCCCTTGTCTTTTACCGCTTTAAACAATTTGCTTCTTTTGTCCAGTTCCGTTTCCACAAAAACAAAATAGGTCGTTTCAGGAATATCTTTCATATATTCTGCAAGTTCAGGCGTAGCATTTTTAAAAAATCCTGAATTTTCAATAACAATCAATCTCCGTTCGCTAAAAAAAGGCATCGTTTCCGCCAAGTCAATAATTTCCCTGACATCTATTCCTTTTCCTTCATAATACGCATAATTCATTGTATCTTCTTCAGAAATCAACGCCTTTGTCAGTCTGTCTTTATATTGCTTTTTTAAATAATTTTCTTCCCCGAACAGAAGATAAACTTGCTTAAATTTTCCCGTCTTTAAATCTTCATTCAGACTTTTCATCATTCTTACCTCGCATATATTCTCTTTTCAGTATAATCAAATCTTATTTTTTCTGCAAGGAAAATAAATAACACTCCAACTCCATTTCCTTTCCATCTGTCTTTATCGTCACACTCCCATTTTCTTTTGTACCGTATACTTTTATATTGTCTTTCTTAAGCCTTTGTAATAATTCTTTATGAGGGTGGCCGTAGGAATTTTTTCTTCCACTGGAAATAAGTCCGATTTTTACCCAAACTTTATTCAAAAATTCTTCCTTCGTAGAATATTTTGAACCATGATGTGCAACTTTCAGTACATCATACGTTGTTCTTATCGCATCCTGCAACTTATCCTCGCCTTCCCCCTCCACATCTCCTGTAAATAATATATCAAATTCTCTATACTGTAAGGATAGTACCATGGAACTTGCATTCCCCACTTTTCCCTCGTAATTATTCCCCGGAAAAACACATTCTAACTTCATTTCTCCCTCTGTCATTTTTTCTCCTTGCTCCAAAATAAACACTCTTGTTCCATAATGTAACGCCTTATTTGCCAGTTTTGTCAATGTTTTATCCCATACCACTTTTGTCGGAAGAACAAGATTTTCAATAATAACTCCTCTCTTCTGTCTTTCTAACATTTCATCGATTCCACTTAAATGGTCCAAATCTCCGTGGGAAATAAAAATATAATCTAATTTTTCCACCCCTTTCGCCTTCAGAAAAGGTTCTATCCGATATTTACCAACATTTTTCACATCACTGCTACCTCCGTCAATCAAATAAGTCGTTCCCAAAGGTCCACGCAGGAAAATACCATCTCCCTGCCCCACATCTAGCATCGTTATTTCCAACTGTCCTTTAGAAAAATGCTGCGGAATAACAACTAGAAAAATACTGAAGAAAAACAGTATTTTTCTGTATCGTTTCTCCACTTTTTCTTTCCTTTTCATATGTAGTACAAAAAGAAATAAAAGCAAATAGCAGCATACCACTTGCCACCCCTCTGGTCTTCCTAAAACAATTCTTGGGTTTGGAAGTTCAATTATCCTTTCGCACAAATGATTATATATCATCAGAAAAAAACTGCTCCCCTTCAACATCCACATACCAAAAGATTGCCAAAAGAAACTGATAGCCACCCCAAAAAACGCCAATCCAAGTAAAAACGGCATAAGCGGGATAACAATCATATTTAAAAAAAGGGCATAAGTCGGCACTTCAAAAAAGAAGTAAAGTGTAATCGGAAGCAAAAACAATTGAATTGCCAAACTGAAATAAATCGGTTCCATCCATTTCTTCCCACAGGAAAATAACATTTCTAAAATCGGTTTCAGCAAAATAATACCAAAAACCGCACCGAAAGAGAGTAGAAATCCCGCATCGAAAAAATACTGCGGACGCCAACTGATAATTATAGCGGCCGTCACGCTAAGACTTGTCGACAAGTCATATACTCTCCCCGTTATATCTGCTCCAATTTTTACAACAAACATTAAGAATGCTCTAAGCGTAGATACCCCCGCTCCCGTCATTATCGTATACAATGCAAGAAAAATACCAACCAATCCCCCTGCTACTTTGCAGGATATTCCTATTTTCCGTAAACCGCTATAAAATAAAGTTCCGATAAAAGACAGATGAAGACCGGATATTGCCAAAATATGCCCAATACCATTTACCTGATATAACTCTTTCCACTTCGGATTCACCTCTCTTTTTTCACCCAGCAATATAGCGCTTATCATACCTCCCTTTTCTTCTCCCAGTGCGTTGTGTACAATTTGATAACATTTCTCACGAAAAATTGACAACTGATTTCTTATCTTCCAAACTTTCCCCGATAATACTCTTAATTTTGCAGAAAAAACGGACATAGAAATTTCCTGCTTTTCATAATAAAATTTCTGATTAAAATTCCCGAAATTTCTAGGTACGTCAAAAAAACGAAGCGTTCCCCCTACAAAAACTTGATTACCGAGTGCGAGATTCTTCTTCTCTTTGTCATAAACTGTTATTTTTATCTTTTCTAATTTGTGATTTCGATACTGAATATACGCATCTTTCAGATATAAGATTTGCCCGTTAGAACTTTTTTCTTTTCGATAAATCTGTCCCGATACATTAACCTGCTTTCCCTCAAAAGCCTTAAATAACTCTGTGACGGGAACCATTTTCCTTATTCCCGCCACGAGTAAAAAAATCTGAGTAGTGATAAGAACAGTACAAACCATACAAAGTGGTCTTTTTCTCATTACTTTTGCTCTACTAATTCCACATTCCTGTCAAGAGGCTCATTTAAATAAACAATCTCTTGAAATTTTACCGATGTTTTCCCTTCCACCGCAATCTGTACACGGCTCGCTTTCCCGTTACTGATTAACGAATTAACAATACCGTAAATAGTTACCCTTGGCTCAACGTCATACTTCTGCTCTAAAAACTGCTTGTCAAAGTTCACATAACATATTCCGTCTTTTATCGATACATTCAATACCTTTACCTGTGGAGATAAAAGTTGTTTTGCCCCGCTCATCTCAGGTCCTTCCATTAACTGCTCAATAACCAATTTCTCTATAGATGTATCCCCTGAATATCTTACATTCACTTTTTCAGAAACAAGCCTGTCCCCTTTTTCATTTGGAAAAAATAGCGTTAAAGTCGTCTGCTGACTTGATTTCAATGCGTTTTTTGTATCTCGCACGAAAGAGTCCGCTTTCATAAATCCTACAATATCACCACTTTTTGTTTTGAGTGGTTCTTTGCCGATATAAAATGCTACTTTTTCAATTCCCTCAATCTGCGTCAAAGATTGTACAATGGATGCACGGCAAAGAATTTCCGGCACCTCTTCTAACTCTGCATATTTTTCATTCATATAAATATGAACTTCATTTGCTTTGACTTCTGCTTTTTTTATCTTTACTTTAGATGGAATAGAAGCCTTCACTTCAATATCCTCCGGTGTTTCTGCCAATTTTTCAAGCATTTTATCCACCGCTTTTTTAGGTGTCTTTTCTTTTATCTCATAAGATTCCTTTTCCAGTGCCGTCCCCTCCATATTCACATAATATAGAAAAGGACCTTTCCCTTCTTTTTCCTCTTTCGATTGGCAGCCCGACAAAAGCACAAGCATTAATAAACCTATTATTACTATTATTTTCTGCCTCTTCATATACTTTCCCTCTTTTAGACAATGTAAGTCAATGGAACACGAACAGTAAATGTCGTTCCCTCGCCCTCTTCACTATACACTTTTACTGCACCTCTATGCATAACTATAGCGTTTCGGGCTATGGCAAGTCCAAGTCCCGTACCACCGATTTCCCTTGAATGCGATTTATCAACCCGATAAAATCTTTCAAAAATATGTTCTGTATCCGCTTTCGGAATTCCTATTCCCGAATCCGCTACTTTTACATAGAAATATTTATGGTCTGCATTTAGAGAAACGTGCACCCATCCATCATCTTTATTGTACTTAATTGCGTTCTCCACAAGATTTGATAATGCCAGCGTCAATTTCACCTCATCCACTTCCGCCGTCACCGGACGAAAAGATTCAAACACAAGTTCAATATTTCGCTGTGCCGCTATCGGACGAAGACGTTTTAAAATACGCTCCACAAGTTCATTTATATTCTCCTGCTGTACGGTAAGATTCATTGTCGTTTTATCCATTTTAACAAGAGAAAGTAAATCATTAATAATTTTATTTTCCCTCTCGATTTCTTCCGCAATATCTCCCATAAATTCCTGATACAGTTCCACCGGAACATTTTCCTGTGCCAGCAAAGAGTCTGCAAGCACTTTCATAGATGTAAGCGGAGTCTTCAACTCATGTGAAACGTTAGATACAAACTCCTGTCTTGAATCGTCAACTACCTTTAATCGACCGAGCATCTTATTAAACGCTTCTGAAATCAATGTTGTTTCCGTATAAGCATTCTCATGAAGATTGTCCGAATCATAACCTTCATTTACATCTTCAATCGACTTTGTAATTCTTGCAAAAGGTTTTACCATAAGTGCAGATAACACAAATGCCAAAAGTAAAATAATCAACGCCATTGTAATGACAATAATTGTTGCTTTCGTTTCCAACTCTATCTGATTATTTAAAATGGCGTCCGTTGAAAAACTCATTAGAATAACTCCAACAACTTTTTTTCCATCTTTAACCGGTATAGTTACTTCAGCATAATGGTTTTTCCTATCGTGATAAATTGTTCCTTTTCCCCGATAACATTTCAAAACATCTTCCGAAACAACCGTCTTTCCTTCTTCCAGTTCATATGTGTCCTTTACAATCCGAAATTCATCATTGATTACTAAAATACGTCCGTTATAAATGTTGGAAAGTTGTGTCAGTTCTGCGTTGATTACTTCAGATTTGGCATCAATCAAATAATTGTAACTTTTTAACTGATTCGATAGAATTGTGCATTGATTTTGAATCTCCGCCGTTCTTGCAGATACGGTTCTTTCAATATAATTATCCAAAATTGCTGATTTTAAAATCATACATGGAATAATCCCGAAAACAACAAGCAACAAAAGAATGCGAAAACGCAGACTTTTGAAGAACTTGTTTTTCATTTTCTCCTTAACCCCTAAAATAGTAACCAACTCCCCACTTTGTATATACATACTTCGGCTCGCTCGGATTTGGCTCTACTTTCTCCCGAAGTCGTCTGACATGAACGTCAACCGTTCTCGCATCACCCGGATATTCATATCCCCAAACAATATTAAGCAGTTCTTCCCTGCTATACACTTTATCCGGATTTGTTGCCAACAGTTCAAGTAAATCAAATTCTTTCGCTGTCAAATTAATCTCTTTTCCGCCCACATGAACTCTTCTGCTTTGACGGTCAATCTTCATATCATTTTTCAGAATAACATTTTTATCTTCTTTTTCTTTTACGTTTTTACCCGTACGGCGCATAATCGCCTTAATACGTGCCTTGACTTCCAATATATTAAACGGTTTTGTTATGTAATCATCAGCACCGTATTCCAGCCCTAAAATCTTATCCATATCATCACCCTTTGCCGTCAGCATAACGACAGGAACATCTGAAAATTCTCTTATCATCTGACAAACTTCAAACCCTGTATATTTCGGAAGCATAACATCCAATAAAATTAAGTCATACTCTTCTGCCTTTGCTTTCTCCAGTGCCTCTTCTCCGTCATATGCGCAATCCACTTCCATGCCGTCCTGTTCCAGACTAAAGCGGATTCCTTTTACAATGAGTTTTTCGTCATCTACAACCAAAACCTTTTTTCCCATAACATTCTCCCTTATCTCACTACAATCTGTTCTTTTATTTTATTAAACACTCCGCTTTTGATTCCTTCAATTTTCATTATTTCTTCTATTGATTTGAATCTCCCTTTTTTCTCTCTATACTGTATAATACTCTTCGCCTTAGACTGTCCGATTCCCGCTAAAGTCATCAGTTCTTCCTCCGTTGCCGTATTCAGATTAACTTTGCCATCATCTTTCTCTGTGCTTTCCTGTGAATCTTCTCCCTCTTTTGCATCAATCACTTTTTCCGGAACGAAAATCTGCTCTTCGTCCTTTACTTTCTCTGCCTGATTCAGAGCCGTTTCGTCTGCCTGTTCCGTCATGCCTCCTGCCATTTCAATAGCTTCATATATACGACTTCCGGCAGGCAGTCTGTAAACTCCCGGTTTTTTCACTGCACCGCACACATAAACAACTTGTATTTTCTCTGAAACAATTTCCTTCTCTTTTGTGTCTTCCTTACTCGTCACCTCTTCAAGTTGAACTGTTTCTTTCCTCTGACAGCCGGCCAGTATACAAATCATTATACAAATTCCCAAACAATAATATATCTTTCTACGCATAAATCCTCCTTGTAATTCTCCTAAATTACAATACCCCTCTATGCTTAGACATTCATATTGTAACGAATTTCTATTTTAAATGCAACTACTTCCACTGGAAAATTCCCACTCCGATAAGTGCAATTATCATGCCTATTACACGCCTCCACTCAAGTGGTTGTTTTTCCACTCCAAACAACCCCAAAACCTCAATAACATAGGCAATAATCAACTGGGAAATAACAATAAGCAGTGCTGCTTTTGCCGGTCCTAACTGCTCCATACTTTTGATAACAGTCCATGTAATTCCCGCTCCGATAACCCCTCCGAGAAGAACATATTTAGGCTCAACTTTTGCGATAGTCATCACACTGTCCCGCCCTGCAAAAAACCATGCTACTATACATAGTAAAAATGCCGTCAACTGCACCCACGCATTAGACACCCACATTCCCGTTGTCTTTGTCACCTGCGTATTAAATACTCCCTGTACGCTCATCAACGCTCCCGACAGTAAAGCAATAAGAAATCCAACCATAAATCATATGCCTCCCATAACATCTCTTTTTAACATATTATGTCCTTGCATCGTCTTTCTATTCGGAAGCATCAAAAAAGATTGCGCAACTGCACAATCTTTTTTACTATCGGTAAAACTGTGAATATTTCACTCCATTTTCTAAATGAATCCCTCTCGCCTGTGCTAATTCGCTTACTGTCACTAACTGGTAACCTCTCTCAATTAATTTCGGAATTAGTTGAACAGCAGCATCCACTGACGGCTTATGAATATCATGCATTAAAACAATACTTCCGTCTTTTGCATTATTTAATACGCTGTCAATAGTCGCCTGTGTACTTCTCGTTTTCCAATCCAGCGTATCCACTGACCACATAATAATGGGAAGTCCCACGGTCTGTTTCACCGTTTCATTCACGGCTCCAAACGGCGGACGCATAACTGTAGGTTTTCTTCCTCCCGTCGCCTTCGAGATAGCATCTGTTGTTGTCTGTATTTCCCTTTGAATACCTGCCACATCCAATTTCGTCAATTTCGGATGATTTGTGGAATGGTTTCCCAATTCACAGTTTAACGCCGCAATTCTTTTTACCGTTTCAGGATATGTATTTACCCTCGGTCCTACCATAAAAAATGTTGCCCTCGCATTGTATTTTTCCAGTACATCTAGAATTCTTCCTGCTTCCGCTCCCGGTCCGTCATCAAACGTAATTGCTATCATTGGTTTTGTCGGATCTATTCCGATAAATTTTTCCGACTGCAATTTTCCGTCCTCCGAAAATACGCACTGCTTAACGCCTATCTTTTTTTGACCTGTCACTTTCTCCCCATTTTCATCAAAATAATATCTTCCGTCTTTTAGTTGTACAAATTCATTCACAGCATATTGTCCGTTCGCCTTCTTAAATTTCTTTCCTTCCCAGTCACCTACAGCATTTTTCACATGAAGCGTTGCTGTTTCTGTTTTAATAGACACTATCCCTTTCCATTCATTCTTTAATTTCTTTTCTAGCTCTTTTTTCAAAACAATTTTTACCGGAAAACTTCCCTCTGTTTTACCATCCGTCTGACAAATGACCGTATAATTTTCTCCCTTTTTTAATTCAGTCACTAAATCTTTTATAGTTTTATCCGATTTTTTATCCAGTATAATATCTTGCTCCCCTTCTACCATAATGTTGGCTTTTATTTCGGGAATTTTCTCCCCTTCCCGAATTTCCATTCCAACCGGTTTCAAAATAATTTTACTTTCTCCCTGTAAAACCATCTCTGCCGCCGCCTTTAATCCAAATATTACTCCCACACAGATTGCAAAACAAACCGCTATTTTACAAATAAATATTATCCGTCTTTTATTTCTACGTTTTCTTCCCCTTGTATTTTTCATTTGTATTCCCCTTTTCCTATTCATCTAAAAATTTCGGTATTTTATCTTTTTCCATAAATGCACCTGTTGTACAGTTTTCCGTTGTAACCGTAACACTTATATTTGGTTCGATTTTATCATTTAGCGCTCCCATTTCCGTATAACTCAAACTTTCCAATATGCTTTTAATTTTCTCCTTATCTTCCGCCTGAATAGTTATGTCTTTCATATTATTCCGTTCTCTGTAATCTTCCACTGTTATAGAAACTACATCCGACTGCTCAATCTTATCCGGAACCTCACAATATTTTTTCAAAGCATTAATAAACCCTTTATACTCTTTAAAAACATACAAAATCCTTTCTTCTCCGTATCCTGAACAGTATAACCTTCCAAGAACTTCTCCATCCAAAACTTCAGACAACGGATATGTTTCCATATCTTTATAGTATATTTTAAATAAATTTTCTCTTTCCTCTTTATTAAGTTTTATCGGAACATATTCTGATTTTACATTTTCAAAATTAAAAACTTTTACTTTGGAAGCATCTAACTCTCCCCCTTTTAATATTTCACCTTTATACTGTTCATCTAACATCAGTTTATCTATACAGCGAAGCAGTTTATCCCTGTCAATATGGTAACTTCTGTAAATTACTCTTCCAGTTTTCAAATAATATCCTACATTAACAATAGATTTTCCTGTATTATCTCCGTCATTTTCTTTAATCGTTTCCTCTATCAAAGAATATACATCATTAAACTGTGTTGTTTTTAACTTTGCCAAATTCTCCTTATATCCTTCTTCTCCCCACTGCTCTCTGTAATTCATCAAATAATCCACATCATAAGAATCCACCGCCATCGCCTTTAGTTTTTCCTGTTCCGGCATATATTCATCATATCCCAAAACATCAAATCGAACTGCCGTCAAAGCAATAAGCGTTACCACCATACAAATACAGAGAGGTATTTTCTTTTGAAACAACAGTCTGATATCTCCATGATAAACAAAAGAAATCACAGCATAAATAATCACTATAGAAATCACCGCTATCCCATACATCCAACTGATTTTCATTCCTTTTACCTGATTTTGACTGCTTACAATAACAGCAAAAAACATTCCCGCCGTCACTGTAATAATAATCTGTACGATAGACTCCACCTTGGAAAAAACGATAGTTTTCCCTACATTTTCCATTTTTCGCTCTTTAAAAGCCAGAAGTCCTACCCCAAAAATAAATAATATTGCCAAAATCATTGCCATAACAATAGGAAACACCGGTTTTCCCAAATTACTATAATTCTTTATTCTTTCAGAAATTAATACAGGAGAATACCATGCTCCACTGCCTATCATATTTTCAATGAAACCTGTTACCGTTTCTTCCGTCATGTAATTATCAAATATTTGCAGCATCACATAATTTTTCAATGCTACAATAACAGAACCCCATGTTAAAAATATTGCCGTTCCAAGTACCCCTACAAGCAATTTTCCCGTAAGTATCATTGCGAGAGATGTTGTTCCATATATCAGTAAAAACACAAGTATCGTCATCCCCATAACGACACCGCTCTGATGAAGAAGTTTTGGGCTTGCGACACCTTTCATCACACCGATAATCACCATAAAAATGTAACCGATAATGTACGGCACAACTATCTGAATAATTCCGCTTAAACAATTTACGAAATACCATGTTTCCCTCTTCACCGGAAGGCTGTGATAAAAATCAATCTGTTTCTTTGAGTGTAGGTAAGAAAAAGAAGTTATCCCACTCAATATGCCCCCTGCACTAATAGCAAACCACATATATTTATTGGAAAATCCTATTTCCGTTACAAACCAGTTTTTGACCTCTTTCCAATTCGCATAAGTGCTGTTCACTCCTCCCGGCAATGCCCCCTCTATCTTAATAGCACTTAATATCGGAATGATTATAACAAAAATGGTAATCGACACAAGCAATAGCCATGCCCTTTTCTTTATATCTTCTTTTATCAATTTAGAGTAGGAAATTTTTGACGTCATATCCTTCTACCTCCATTTCACTGATAAATATCTCTTCAAGAGAAAGTGGCACTGTTTCCATAAATATCGGTTCTTTTTTTTCCACTCTTTCCATAATTTCTTCTCTTGTTCCTCTTGAAATAAAACTTAAAATCGACCCTTGCTTTTCGTGATAAAGCACATCCAACTCCGCAAGCAGTCTTTCCTCCTGTACCGGATTTGCAATTACACACTGCACTTTATGAATATGAAATTTCATATTTTCCAAATCCTTTGTAAATAAAATTCCACCTTTATGTAAAAGTCCTATGCAGTCACAAATATCTTCCAATTCTCTTAGATTATGCGAAGCAATAATAGGCGTAAATCCTCTGTTTATCACTTCTGAAGCAAAAAGACTTTTTACTGCCTGTCGCATAACCGGATCAAGTCCGTCAAACGTTTCATCACAAAACAAATATTTTGTATTCGTACACACTCCCAATATCATAGACAACTGTTTCTGCATTCCTTTTGAAAATGTACTGATCTTACGGTGTATATCCAACTGAAACTTTTCCGCCAGGTTATCGAATTGAGAAGAATCAAAGTTCTTATAAAACATAGCATAGTAATCTCTCATAATCTTCCCTGTTGCATTTGCCGGAAAATATGCCACATCAGATAAAAAACAAATATTTGCTTTCACTTCTATATTTTCATACACATCTTTCCCGTCAATCAGTATCTCCCCTTCATCTGCCTTTAATACTCCACTCAACATTCTAAGAAAAGTACTCTTTCCCGCTCCATTACTTCCTACCAGCCCAAAAATCTGTCCTTCCATAATCTTCGTTGTCGCACGGTCAATCGCTTTAATTTCATCAAATGTTTTGCAGACATTTCGCACTTCAATCATGAACTACTCTCCTCCTTCCAACAGTTCTCAAACATATTCATACATTCCTGCTTTGAAATCCCCAACTCTATCCCTTCTATGACAAGTTCTCTTATCTTGTCCAAAAAAGAGGCTTTTTTCTGTTCTTTCAATTCGGTACTTTCCGCGACAAAGTTACCTCGCCCTTTGATAGAATATATGTATCCCTGTTGTTCCAGAGTTGTATATGCCTTTTGAATTGTATTGGGATTGATAGAAAGTTCTACTGCCAAAGAACGCACAGACGGCATCTGACTTCCCGAAGGCAAAATTTCTTTGAGTATCAACATTTGAAATTTCTCCACTATCTGTTCATAAATCGGCTTCCTATTCTGATAATCGATTGCAATCATATTTTCTCCTTTCTACCGTTTAGCGTGTACTATCACTGTTAGTACACTTACATTTTAATAAAAGTGTGTCGCACTGTCAACACACTTTTTATTACATTTATATTACAATTATATCACTTCATGTATAACACGCATTGCATTTTTCCACCAAATCTTTTCTATCTGTTTCTCCGTAAATCCTGCGCTTTTCAGCGTATTATAAAGCAGATACATCTGCCCGGCTCTTTCTATTTCAATACTTTCCCCCGAAAATCCGTCAAAATCCGTTCCAATGCACACGCTCTCTATTCCACCGATATTTACTATATGACGAATGTGTGTCACAATGTCTTCCACATTCGCTTTTTTATTTTTCCTAATAAATCTTGGATAAAAATTCATTCCAATAACACCGCCTTTCTCCGCCAAAGCCCTTATCATCTCATCTGTCAGATTTCTCGGATGCGGACAGATTTCCCTTGCATTTGAGTGCGATGCCACAACCGGACATTTACTCGTCTTTACCACATCCCAAAAACCACCGTCCGACAAATGCGATACATCAACAAGCATTTTTCTCTCATTCATCTTCTCTACAACTTCAAAACCAAACTGCTTTAATCCTTTTCTCATAATTTCGGACCTTTCGCTGTTCGGATACCCTATGCAATTTTCATAGTTCCACAAAATTGTTATCAGGCGTATCCCCATACTCCAAAGTTCCTCTACCCGTTCTATTTTTCCGTTTAATACACCGCCTTCTTCCACGGTAAGAAGAGCAGAAATCTTTCCCGCTTTTCTGTTCTTTTCTATTTCTTCTCCATTTCTTGCAAATACAATCTCCTGTGAAAAATTTTCCACTTCTTTTCGCATACGTTCCATCATCTTCTTAACGTACGCATACCCATTCTCATATCTTTCCTTTTCAGGAAAACTCCCCACATCTACAAAACAGGCAAAAAACTGGGCCATTGTATCCGCTTGCTTCATTTCATCTATATTTACACAAAAAGAATTTTTTCCCAATGTCATTTCTTCCCCTGCATCCATCAACTTCCAAATCGTATCGCAGTGTAAATCAACTAATTTTTCCATTATTCTTTCCTCCGGTATGTTTTTTAACTTATGGTATATACTATACAAAAAAGGAAAAAGAAACAATATGAAACCTAAAATTGCCATTATTGTCTGCGGTTTTTCAGAAAACAGACAATTTGTAACAAATGCCTATATTCAGGCTGTCCGTTATTCCGGCGGACTTCCCCTTATCGTCCCGCTTGTGAAATCAAACACTGCAATTCAAGAATACATTTATCTCTGTGACGGTTTTTTATTCTGTGGAGGCGGAGATATTACACCTCTTCTTTTCGGTCAGGAGCCGTTGGACAAACTGGGAGAAACAGACATCACCCTCGATATTTTTCAACTCCGCTTTATGCGACACATACTTTTAAGTGGAAAACCTATTCTTGCTATTTGTAGAGGAATGCAATTACTAAATGTCGCCTGCAACGGAACTATCTGTCAAGACATATCCTTAAAGCAAAAAGATTTTATCAATCATATGCAACACTCCTCCCGAAAAGACATCAGCCACAAAGTTATTATAAAGTCCGGCACTATACTGCACAGACTCATCGGAAAAATCATCTATACAAACAGTTTTCATCATCAGGCTATTGAGCAGTTAGGAAAAAGTCTTCTTGCTTCCGCTCACACTTCTGACGGAATTGTTGAAGGAATAGAACTTGCGGATTATTCTTTCGCAGTCGGTGTCCAATGGCATCCTGAAGCAATGTATCGCTCTACGCCCGCCATGCGTAAATTGTTTTCCGCCTTTATTCACACTTCCCGTCTAATGTGTGAATAGTTTTCCCAAAACGATGCATACTACCTTTGTCGGATGATGACTATATTTTAAGGAGGAAAATATAATGGAAGACATCTCAATTTTGGATTTACAAAACCTTCGCCATCTTATCGGCGGATATTCCACGACACACTGTAAAATGACTGACTATGCATCTTTTGCACAAGACCCTGAAATCAAAAAACTTTTTCAGGACAGTGCTGACAGTGCAATGAAAAACAAACAGGAATTGCTAAAATTCTTATAGGAGGACAATTATGGACGAGAAAACAATGGTATCCGACGCCCTTGTAGGCGTAAACGGTGAATTAAAGATGTTTGGAGAAATGATTCCGCAGACAGAAAACAAAGAATTAAAACAATGTTTAAAGCAACTGCGTAATGAATGTGAAATGTCACAGGAAAAACTTTATCACATTGCCCGCGAAAAAAGTTATTATGTGCCTGCTGCAAAGGCAACTGCAGAGGAAAAACAGCACGTCAAATCCGTTTTGACACAAGGAACAATGAAATAATATCAGAGGACACCTTCCGGTGTCCTCATTTACATAATTCTTAATGACAAAAAGACATTTATCATGTAAAATAGGATAAAAAACGAATGTACATTAAGGAGTTATCTATGAGCATATTAAACGTTGAACATTTATCACACGGTTTCGGCGACCGTGCTATTTTTGAGGATGTTTCTTTCCGTTTATTAAAAGGCGAGCATATCGGTCTTGTCGGTGCAAACGGCGAAGGAAAATCCACTTTTTTAAATATTGTAACAGGCAAATTACAACCGGATGAAGCAAAAATCGAGTGGGCAAAAAATGTCCGTGTAGGTTATTTGGACCAACATACTGTTTTGGAAAAGGGCATGACCATCCGTGATGTATTAAAATCTGCTTTTGCATATCTTTTTGAATTAGAGAAAAAAATGAATGACATCTGCGACTCTCTAGGCAACGCTGACGAAGAAGAAATGATGACGCTGATGGATGAACTCGGCAGTATTCAGGATACTCTGACTTTGCATGACTTTTACGTCATTGACGCCAAAATCGAAGAAGTTGCACGAGCGCTTGGCATATTGGATATAGGATTGGAAAGAGATGTAACAGATTTAAGTGGCGGACAACGAACGAAAGTCCTTCTCGCCAAACTTTTATTGGAGAAACCGGATATTCTTTTATTGGACGAGCCTACAAACTATTTAGACGAAGAACATATTGTATGGCTGAAACGTTACCTTATCGACTATGAAAACGCATTTATTCTCATTTCCCACGACATACCATTTTTAAATGATGTTATCAACATTGTTTATCATATGGAAAATCAGGAATTAAACAGATATGTTGGAGATTATGAACATTTCCAAGAAGTTTATGAAGTCAAAAAGGCACAGTTAGAAGCAGCATACAAACGTCAGCAGCAGGAAATCAGCGAATTGAAAGATTTTGTTGCACGAAACAAAGCTCGTGTTTCCACAAGAAATATGGCAATGTCCCGTCAGAAAAAACTGGACAAAATGGATATTATCGAACTCGCCGCTGAACGCCCAAAACCAGAATTTCATTTCAAAACAGGACGTACACCCGGAAAATATATTTTTGAAACAAAAGACCTTGTTATCGGTTATGACGAGCCACTCTCCAAACCACTCACACTGGCTATGGAACGTGGACACAAAATCGCTCTTGTCGGCGCAAACGGTATCGGAAAGACAACACTTTTAAAAAGTATTCTTGGACTTATCCCTTCACTAAGCGGCTCTGTTGAATTGGGAGAAAACCTGCAAATCGGATACTTTGAACAGGAAACTTCACAAAATAATACAACAACTTGTATCGAAGAAATTTGGAAGGAATTTCCTTCTTTCACACAATACGAAGTACGCTCCGCCCTTGCAAAATGTGGTCTGACAACAAAACATATCGAAAGTCAGGTGCGTGTCTTAAGTGGTGGTGAACAGGCGAAAGTACGACTTTGCAAACTAATCAATCAGGAAACAAATATATTACTTTTAGACGAGCCTACAAACCATTTAGATGTAGATGCAAAAGATGAATTAAAACGCGCACTTCAGGAATATCGCGGAAGCGTCCTGCTTATTTGCCACGAACCTGAATTTTATCGCGATGTGGTAAACGAAGTCTGGGACTGCACAAAATGGACAACGAAGATATTTTAACTGTGAAAGGGGACGTAGTAAAACTTAAAAATACTACGTCCCCTTTCACAGTTTTTTCACAATTTATTCCTTTTGCGTCACTATCGGTCTGCCATTCACCTCGCAGTCAATCAGTGTATCCCCCTGATAAGTTAGTTTCATAGAAAAGAATGGCTCATCTTTATCCAGTAATTCAAAGAAGAGTTTATCTCCTTCCCATAAATTCAACTCCTGAATTTTGTTTTTTGAAACCCACTCCAGCGTTCCCTCATCACAGGGTTTCATTTCTCCTTCAAAACCATCTGCTGTGTAAAGGCAGATATATTCTGCTTCATTTTCATTAAACAAAAATGTTAAAATCCCTCTGAACCTATAAGATGTAAGCGTCAAACCTGTTTCTTCTTTCACTTCTCTAAGTAGGCAGTCCTCAGGGCTTTCCCCCGCTTCAAAATGTCCGCCTACCCCAATCCATTTATCTTTATTCACATCATTTTTCTTACTGACACGATGTAACATCAGATAACTGTCATCTTTTTCAATATAACAAAGTGTTGTTAATTCCATATCATTTACCTATTCTTCTTTTTCTTCGGCTTCATCGCGTTTGCGAAGAAAATAAACTCCTAAAATAATCATTCCGATTCCAATAATTCCACCGCCGATCAAGTGGATTGCCGAACTAAATATATCGTACAGATACATTGGTATAATATTCCAAAGAACCGATATTAACGCCTTTCCAATCACCGTTACACCGATTAAAATCAATGCCCCTGCAATTACCGTGCGGTATTTCTGTAATAATTCTTCTTTATTGTCAATGAGGTATCCCAAATTAATTAAATATCGGTCTTTCTCCAGCATAAATTCTTCCTCGCTCAAATTTTTCAGATTATGCGTATGGAAAAAACTATAGAACCATATAATCGGCAATGCGCACAAAATAAATGCCATCCCTGTAAAAGTTGCTAGAGCGACAGTTCCCCAAAATGTAATTAAAATGCTCATCCCCTGTTTTTCAAATCCCATATACAGTTCTCCTGCTCCGGGTATTAAAGAGCAAATAAATGTTAAAAATCCCTGCTTTTGTTTTTTCATATTAATTCCTCCCATTTCGTTTTCTTGATTTAGAGTATACTATAGAAAAGTTATGATTCTTTGCTGTATTTTTTAAGAATTTTTTAACTTTCCGAAAGGGTTGTTTAAAGCAAAATACATTATAAATCTTTCATAATCAATATTGTACCAAGCACATACCCGCAATCCCACTGCTTAAACACTTCCTTATCAAAATGAAAATAAGGATGCTTAAACACACACCCCATTCCATCTACATCAAAAACAGGTAATTTTTCTCCTTCCGGCATCTCAACTACAGTTATCGTATCAGAAAATGTTTCTCCAAAAACTTCCTCATCTCCATATATTTCCTTTTGATAGTCAGGAAGTGACAACATTTTCCCACATACTAAAAATTTTATTGAGCATATATGTATTTTCGCCCTTGGCATATCATTTTCTTCTGGAATGTCATACATCTTTTCTTCTATCTCAATTTTTTCTGCATTGACACCGAGAGAAATAAAAAAGTTTTTCTGTTTTTCTGACATATTTTCATAAAACTTTGCATTTACTTCCCGTTCTTTCGCAAAATCATTTTCTATATAAAATTGTTTTGTTGCTTCAACATCCACATCCATCTTCCATGGATAAAAATCAAATATCATCTTTTTGTATCTCCTTTCCCTGAAAATGTACATTCACTTTTCCTCCAAGCAGCATAATATACATTGAAAAATACAACCACAACATAATCAAAACAATCGTCGTCAGACTTCCGTACATATCTTCAAATCCTTTGAAAATCTCCATATATTTCGACACAAAAAATGAAGTCAAAAGCCATCCTACAGATGTAAATAACGCCCCCGGAAGTTGTGCCAAAAGTTTACCTTTTCTGTTTGGCAAAAATTTATAAATACAAAGTGAAAAAACCAACAAGGCAAAAAACGCTGCAACCGTTCTGATTTCAATCATAAATCTTGTAACGTGTGACGCCAAAGGGATATGTTCCTCCACAAATAAACTAATACTGTTACCAAATCCAAGTACAACAAGAGTCAGCACTATAACAACGATAAATAAAACGGTATAAAAAGTCGCCCGTATTCGCAAATAAAAATAATTTCTTGTTTCACGGCTATCATAAATCCAGTTCAATCCTGAAGTCACTGCCAAAACACCCCTTCCTGCAGACCATAACGCTACAAGAACGGTAATCGGAATAACTGCCACAGATTGATTGTATACCTGATTAACAATTGCTAAAATCGTAGGCGTAATTGAATCCGGTACAACCTGTGCAACCGCCGACATCACATCTACCTTTGTCACGGAAGTATATTGCACAAGAGTCAAAAGTAATAAAATTATCGGAATTAAGGAAAGCATAAAAAAGAATGCTGACATTGCAGCATATGCACCTGTATGGTCATTCGCATCAGCTGCCAACAACTGATTTATTTTTTTCAACCATTTTTTCACTTCTATTCCTCGCTCTCTTCTATGAAAATCAAAGCCAACACGGCTTATGTTGGCTTTGGCTATTATGAAATGATAGCACGATTTTATTTTTTCTTCAAGTTTCCTCAAAAATCTATTTTTTCACTTCTATCCCCTTATAAAATACGCTCAAAATTTCTTTATAGTTTTTCCCCTGTTTTGCCATTTCATTCGCTCCTGTCTGACTCATCCCAATTCCATGTCCGTATCCGCCGCCGGTCAAAATATATTCTCTTCCATTTTTCTTTATTTCAAAAAAAGCGCTTGGCAAAAGTTCCATACTTTTTACCTTTTTTCCATCCTGTCGCTCAAGAAAATATCCCTCGCCGCCCATTGCTCTTCTGATTTTATTTTCCGTATCCACTGTAACTTTCTTTTCATCCCCCGTAGCAACAAGTTGAAGTGCAATATTTCCTGCTCCTCTTTTTGTTACTTCAACATTGCACAATTTTCCTATATCTGTTTTTGTATTTTTCTCAATCAGATTTTCTAAAATTTTTTCCGGTATTTTCGCCGACCACCGATACCACGGCAAATTTTTCTCATAGATATTTCCATTTTCCGACACATCGACCGAACATAAATATTCATTCTGCTTTGTTCTCCGACTTCCCCACGCCTCCGAAGTTGTCGTCTTTCCGCACGATGTAGAAAAATAATACGTTGTGGCAATTTCTCCGTTATACCATACTTTTTCTCCCTTCGTTTCATCTACTGCCTGTATCGTACTTTCCTGCTCTCTCGAATTTCCATATACCTGATATTCCGTACTGTCATCTACATTTGCTTTATATTGCGGATAGCCAAATCCTCTTGTCTGTTTTTCTGCATAACTTCTCGCACAAACCGCCTGTACTTTTAATGCCTCCATAGAATAAGACGCAGGCATTTCACTTGGTACAACCGCATACAAATATTCCTCCAAAGGCAATTCATTTATAATGGCAATCCCTTTTTCTGATGGATATAACTCTAGTTTTCCCCTATAAGAAGGCATCCCATATCCTCTTTTTAACGAAACAACCATTATCTTATCTCCCTTTTCTTTTGGCAATATCTGTATTATTCCTTTTTGAAGCATTTTATCATTCGGCAAAATTTTTATTTCTTCGTTTTGTTTACATTCTCTTACCTGACCGTCAAATTGTAAAATCATTCCTGATTTCGCTTTCAAAATTACTTCTTTATGCTCTATTTCCTTAAATCCATTCGTTTTAAGTGCTACGCGGATTATCTTTTCCCTGTTATTTTTTTCTTCTTGTACCTGCTTTATTGGAAATGTTTTCTTCCTTCCCTGTATTTCTTTATCTACAAGCAACGTTAATAACCCCACACTTAAACATACACATAAAAAAAGCCCACATCCATATGATAAAACAACGCCTTTCCACCACTTTTTCACCTTGTACCTCTTGTCCTTTTTTTCTATATGTATGTTTCTATTTACCGCTTCATTCTTATTTAAAAAATTTCCTATATACTTATGTAAAAATATAGTTTTATTACAAAAAATCATAACCACCCGTCCAACGGGTGGTTTGCTCTAGGGCTATAAGCCCTTGTT
>Bissell_p2__coassemble_403_pt1 | contig 37774 bp, 45 predicted proteins | sample Bissell_p2__metabat2_high_PE_001 | metagenome-assembled genome bin Bissell_p2 | reverse complement strand
AACAAGGGCTTATAGCCCTAGAGCAAACCACCCGTTGGACGGGTGGTTATGATTTAGTTATCTTCTTCGGAATTATCCATAGAGTAAGTTTGACGTTTTCTTGCCATTTCATCACTTGCGAGATATTCGTCATAAGTCGTGATTTTGTCGATTAATTTACCACCCGGAACGATTTCCATAATACGATTTGCAGTTGTCTGCACAATCTGATGGTCACGGGAAGCAAATAAAATTACTCCAGGGAATTTAATTAAGCCGTTGTTTAAGGCAGTGATGGATTCCATATCTAAGTGATCGGTAGGCTCATCTAAAATTAGGATGTTTGCTCCTGAAATCATCATTTTAGATAAAAGACATCTTACTTTTTCCCCACCGGAAAGAACTTTTACTTTCTTTACACCATCTTCTCCGGCAAAGAGCATTCTTCCTAAGAAACCGCGTACATAAGTGGCATCTTTATTTTCTGAATACTGAGTAAGCCAGTCAACGATAGTATAGTCATTGTCAAATTCTTTGGAACTATCTTTTGGGAAGTATGCCTGTGTAGTTGTAACACCCCATTTATAAGTACCTTCATCAGGTTCCATTTCACCTGCTAAAATTTTAAACAATACCGTTTTAGCAAACTCATTTCCACCTACAAAAGCAACTTTTTCTTCTCGTGTAATCGTAAATGAAAGATTGTCTAAAACTTTTACGCCATCAATGGTTTTGGAAAGGTTTTCAACTGTAAGAACTTCGTTTCCGATTTCACGGTTTGGTCTAAAGTCGATATAAGGATATTTACGGCTGGACGGGCGAATATCGTCAAGTTGAATTTTTTCCAGAGCTTTTTTACGAGATGTAGCCTGTTTGGATTTTGAAGCGTTAGCGCTGAAACGGGAAATAAATTCCTGCAATTCTTTGATTTTTTCTTCTTTCTTGCGGTTTGCTTCTTTCATCTGGCGGATGATTAACTGACTTGATTCATACCAGAAATCATAGTTACCTGCATAGAGCTGGATTTTGCCATAGTCAATATCAGCAATCTGTGTACAGACTTTATTTAAAAAATATCTGTCGTGAGATACAACGATAACCGTGTTGTCGAAGTTGATTAAAAACTCTTCCAACCATGCGATTGCATCTAAATCCAAATGGTTTGTAGGCTCATCAAGAAGAAGAATGTCAGGGTTTCCGAATAGAGCCTGAGCAAGAAGTACTTTGACCTTTTCAGCACCTGTCAAATCTTTTAAGTATTTGTAATGTAAATCTGTTTCGATTCCGAGCCCGTTCAATAAAGTGGCAGCATCGGATTCTGCTTCCCAACCGTTCATGGAAGCAAACTCACCTTCAAGTTCACTTGCTTTCATACCGTCTTCGTCAGTGAAATCTTCTTTGGCATAAATTGCTTCTTTTTCTTTCATAATTTCATATAATCTTGCATTTCCCATAATGACGGTATCAAGAACAAGATAATCGTCGTATTTAAAGTGGTCCTGCTGTAAGAAAGAAAGACGTTCGCCCGGAGAAATAACTACTTCACCGCTTGTCGGTTCAATCTGTCCTGAAAGGATTTTTAAGAAAGTAGATTTTCCTGCACCGTTAGCCCCAATCATTCCGTAGCAGTTGCCGGCAGTAAACTTAATGTTTACATCTTCAAATAAGGCTTTTTTGCCAAGACGTAATGTGACATTATTTGCACTAATCATAATTGATTCTCCTTTATTTTAAAATATTGTTTCCTAATAATAGTATTCCACCGCTTATCTTAGCATGAGAGTTGTAAAATGGCAAGGTTTACAAAAAGTTTAGAAAAAAATAATGAGAAGAGGTTTGCACGGAAGAAAAATGGGTATATAATTTAGAAAAACAAAAATCGGGGAGTGATATAGATGAAAAAAGGAACTTTGATTTTGGAAGGCGGAGCAGTAAGAGGGGTGTTTACGTCAGGAGTATTAGATTATCTTATGGAGAAGGATATGTATTTATCTCATGTTGTGGGTGTATCTGCGGGTACATGTAATGGGGTGAATTATGTTTCTAAGCAGATAGAAAGAACGAAAAAGTGTATGATACATCAGGAAGATGAGTATGATTATTATATGGGGATACGAAGATTTATCAAAGAAAAGAGTTTGTTGAACATGGATATGATTTTTGATAAATTTCCTAATGAAATTTTTCCATTTGATTATGCTACGTATTTTAATTCGGAGATTTCTACGGAGTGGGTGACAACTAATTGTATCACAGGAAAAGCAGAATATATGGATGACAGGGTGAATAAGGAGAGATTGATGAAGATTTGTCGTGCTTCCAGCAGTATGCCTTTGATTTCCCCTATCGTAAATATAGATGGAGTTCCGTATTTGGATGGAGGATTGTCTGATTCCATTCCGATTAGAAGGGCAATGAAATACGGTAATAGAAAAATGGTTATCGTTCTGACAAAAAACAAAGGATACAGAAAGAAATTTGTGACAAAGGCGAAAAGAAAATTATATGAGTCTGCCTACAAAAAATATCCGGAACTGGTAAAAACATTAATTAAACGTCCGGTGATGTACAATCGAACATTGGACAAAATTGAAAAATTAGAAGAAGAAGGTAAAATTTTTGTTATTCGTCCGGAAACAATGATGATTTCCAGATTGGAAAGAAATATAGAAAAGCAGGAAGAATTTTATAAACACGGTTATGAAGAAATGGAAAAGAGATATGATGAATTAGTGAGGTATCTCGGATAGGAGAAGGGGAGTGCGAAAGTGCATTCCCCTCTTCTTGTTTTAATCATATAACACTTCTTGCAGATATAATCCTTTTGGGTCGCATGGGACGCTTGCCTGTACAGGAGAAGATGAATTGAAAATATCTTCAATTTCTTCTTTTTTGCGGTTGCCAAGTCCAATGTCAATTAATGTACCGATAACAATACGAGCCATGTTGTGTAGGAAATCATTGGCGTGTATAGTGATTTGGATTTCTTCGTCGTCTGAATAAATGTCAATGTCGTATATTTCTTTTACGGTAGATTTGTTTTTCTTTACCGTTGAGAATTTTTTGAAATCATGTCTGCCTACAAGTAAAAGAGAAGCCTGTTTCATTGCATCAACGTCTGGTCTTTTAAAAGAATAATAGGTGTATTTGCGTTCAAAAACGCTAGGAACTTCTCCGATCGCCATACGGTACATATAAATTTTAGATGTGGCGTTTAAAGAAGAGTGAAAGCGTTCCGGTTTTTCTTCAATATCTGTAATGGCTATATCCATTGGAAGATAGCGGTTCAAATATTGCTTAATTTCCAAAAGTTTCATATCGGAAGTTGTCTTAAAGTTTATGGTTTGTGCATATGCGTGAACACCGACCTCTGTTCTTGCACCGCAGAAAAGTTCGACAGTTTCATTTGTCATTTTGTGTATTACTTCAATAAGTTTATTGGAAATCGTATTGGAGGATTCGCCTTTTCCTAAACGCTGCCATCCTTGATACCGGCTTCCGTCATATTCAAGTGTTAATTTTATGTTTCGCATAAGTACTCCTTTGTAAATTAAATTTGTTATAGTATAACAGATTTTGTATACTGCTGTCGATTTTATTTTTTCTTTAGTGCTGACTGAATCATTTTAGCAGTCTTATCAATTCGAGCCTGCTCATCGGAAGATTTTCCCTCTTTCATCAACTCCATGATAAATGTAATTTCTTCCGTAGAAAAGCGAATCCCTTTTTTGTTTGCCGTCATAATCAGTGAAAGTAGAATAGGGGCTAAGTCATTTCCTGTTTTCCCTGTTGTTTTTGTGATGACCGTTTTTATTAGTTCAAGTTTAACTGGGTCAATCTGTTGTAATTCCGGACAGTTAAGCCAATCTTCCATATTATAAATCTCCTTTCTTATTATCATTGTCATCATTTTCTTGAAACATCGTGTTGTACATTTCAAATATAGTCTGTTGTTCGGGTGTGAGCATCTCTTTTACCATGTCCATTGGATTAAATGTTTCTGTTTCGGATTGATTGTTTTGAGAAGACATTTTTTCCATTGCTTCCAGCATCTGCATCATATTAAATACATTTAGAATTGAATCTATCGAATTTCTTTCTGTTTCAGATAAATAGGGACGAATTTCATCGACAATATCCAAAGGCGAAGAAATTGATTTTTCAAAAGCCTGTGTATGTATGCTTTGACGGGTCTGATGAAAAATTTTCATTGTACGGTTTAATTCTAAAAACTTTATAAAGACTGCCAGTATATGCTGATTGGCGGGAGGGGTATAAGGAATGATTAGTTTCATCAGTTGTAAATCTTTTGATGAAATAAGTTTATCAAATGGGGTCATTTTATCTGTTGTTTCTTTTTCCATGGCACTCCTTAAAAATATAGCGTTGTAGATATATATGTATAAAAAAACAAAAATATGAAATGCTCATATAGTAATAGCAGAAAGGCGAAAGGAGTAAGAGAAGATGAGAAAACTGATTATTGACGGAACGGCGGTATATGAACTGGATGAAAATTGTATGTTAACAAAAAAACTTTCAGAAAAACAGAAAGAAGAAGAAAAAAAGAAAACGCAAAATGGAAAAGTGAAAAAATAAGACTTATAATAAGAGATATTATTTGTGCAATCTCGACAAAAATTTAATGTTGCTTTCGTAAAAAATAAAACTTGCCTATATTGTTTCAATATGGTATAGTAAAAAAAGACAATCGAGAGTGCAGATAATAGTGTGTTACTGGTAAGCAGGCATAAACTATTCCGCAGTCCAATGTATACTTAATAAAATTGGATGGGCAGGATATGTTTATGTCTTTTTAATTGATGAAGTGAAGGGGTTTGGTTCATGTATCAAATTATAAAAGTTTTAAATAACAATGCTTTTCTTGCGAAACATGATGAAGGTGAAAGAATCTTAGTGGGAAAAGGTATTGGATTTGGGAAAAAACCAGGCGATAAGTTTACTGCAATCAAAGATGCGAAAATCTACACTTTGGCAGTCAAAGAAAATGAGCGTTCAATGATTAATGCCGTAAAAGGAATAGAACCGAAATATTTAGAAGCAGCAGGAAGAATCATTGATGAAGCGCAGGTTGTTTTTAAAACAATTAATCCGGATATATTGATTCCGTTAGCGGATCATATTGCTTTTGCGGCGAAGAGAGCGGAAGAGAATATTTATCTTCCTAATCCGTTTATCGCAGATATTAAAGCGTTGTTTGGTAAGGAATATACCGTAGTTGTAAAGAGTCGGGAGATTATTGAAGAAATGACCGGTTATAGAATTACGGATGATGAAGCTGGATTTATTGCATTACACGTTCATTCGGGATTGTCTGATGAAGAAGTATCAGAAACACTTAAGATTACACAGATTATTGATGACTGTATGTTGGATATAGAGAAGATGCTTGACCAGAGCATCAATCGTGAATCGCTGGGTGGTATCAGATTGATGAGTCAACTCTATTATATGATTGCAAGAGCAAAGGCAAAAGAGAAAATTAATATAGATTTAAATCAGTTTGTTGAAGAGAATTATGCGAAGGCAGGCATGGTTGCACGTCACATATGCAAGTATGTGGAAAGCAAATTGGGGATACCGATAGGGAAAGAAGAAGAAGGTTTTCTTGCGGTACATATTCAAACAATCATTATTCCATAAATGATATACAAAAAGAGTAAAGAAAAAGGAGTTAAGGACAATGAAAAAATTTGAGTACACAATTAAAGATGAATTAGGAATTCATGCAAGACCGGCAGGAATGCTTGCGAAAGAAGCGAAAAACTATAAAAGCGTAATTACTATTACAAAAGAAGGTAAATCAGCAGAAGCAACAAGACTTATGTCAGTTATGTCATTAGCAGTAAAATGCGGACAGACTGTAGAAGTTTCTGTAGAAGGTGAAGATGAAGATACAGCATTTGAAGGCGTAAAAACATTTTTTGAAACAAATTTATAAGATTTACAAAAGGCGATGGGAACAGGAAATATGGAATGTTTAAAAGGGAAATCAGTTTATAAAGGGATTGCTCTTGGTAAAATTTCTGTGTTGAAGAAAACAGACTATGTTGTTAAGCGAACAAAGGTAGAAAGTGCAGAAGAAGAAATCGAGAGAGTAAATCAGGCAAAAGAACTTGCTTGCGGTCAATTGCAGAATTTATATGAAAAAGCTTTGAAAGAAGTGGGAGAAGCGAGTGCAGCAATTTTTGAAGTACATCAGATGATGTTGGATGACGCTGACTTTAATGAAGCGATTGAAAATATTATACGCACACAGGAAGTGAATGCAGAATATGCAGTTGCTTCAGCGGGAGATAGTTTTTCGGAAATGTTTGCGAGCATGGATGATGATTATATGCGTGCAAGAGCAGCGGATATTAAAGATATTTCAGAAAGACTTGTGCAAAACCTTATCGGTGGCGAAGGAAATGATATGAATTTCGAGGAACCGGTAATCGTAGTTGCGGACGATTTGACTCCGAGTGAAACTGTACAGATGGATAAAGAGAAAATTTTGGCTTTTGTTACGGTACACGGTTCTACAAATTCTCATACGGCAATTTTAGCACGTATGATGAATATTCCGGCATTAATCGGAGTAGATATGAATTTGGAAGAGTTAAAGACGGGTATGGAAGCAGTTGTAGACGGTTTTGAAGGGGAAATGATTTTAGAACCGACAGAAGAAGTGAAAAATGCCACTTTAACAAAAATTGCAGAAGAAGAAGAAAAAAGAAAATTACTTTTAGAGTTAAAAGGAAAAGAAAACGTAACACTTGGCGGAAAGAAGATTGAACTTTACGCTAATATCGGAAGTGCTTCTGATGTAGGATATGTTTTGGAAAATGATGCCGGAGGAATTGGTTTGTTTAGAAGTGAATTCCTCTATATCGGACGTAATGAACTTCCAAGTGAGGAAGAACAATTCCAGGCATATAAACAGGTTGCACAGAATATGGCGGGTAAAAAAGTGATTATCAGAACATTGGATATTGGTGCTGATAAACAGGCAGATTACCTGAATTTAGGTGAAGAAGAAAATCCGGCATTGGGATACAGAGCGATTCGTATCTGCCTTTCACAACCGGAAATCTTTAAAACACAGTTGAGAGCCATTTTCAGAGCATCTACATATGGAAACATTTCTATTATGTATCCGATGATTACATCTGTGGAAGAAGTGAAGAAAATTCAGAAAATCGTAGCGGAAGTGAAAAAAGAACTTTATGAATGCGATATTCCATATAAAGATGTAGAAGAAGGTGTAATGATAGAAACTCCGGCAGCAGTTATGATTAGTGATGAATTGGCTGAAATGGTAGATTTCTTTAGTATAGGTACAAATGATTTGACACAGTACACGCTTGCGATTGACCGTCAGAATGAAAAGTTAGATCCATTCTACAATCCACATCATAAAGCAGTTTTGAAAATGATTCAGATGGTTGTAGATAATTCTCATAAAGCGGGTAAATGGACAGGAATCTGTGGTGAACTCGGTGCAGATACAGAGTTGACAGAAACATTTGTAAGAATGGGAGTAGATGAATTATCAGTTGCTCCGTCCATGATTTTAAAATTGAGAAAAATCATTCGGGAAATGAAGTAAAGAAAGAGGAGAAGGAAATGCTTGGTTCATTAAAAGAAAAATTAGGATTTGGTAAAAAGGGAGAAGTTTTATATGCTCCAATCGAGGGAGAGGTAATTGAACTTGCAAAAGTAAGCGACCCTACTTTTAGCGAAGAAATTTTAGGAAAAGGTGTTGCTATTGTTCCATCTGTTGGAAAGGTATATGCTCCAATTGATGCGACAGTAGAAATGGTATTCGATACAAAACACGCGATTTCAATGAAATCTGAAAGCGGAATTGAAATTCTTGTTCATGTAGGATTAGATACGGTTACATTGAAAGGTGAACCATTTACAGAACACGTAGCAGCAGGGGATAAAGTAAAAGCAGGAGATTTATTATTAGAATTTGACATTGATGCAATCAAAAATGCAGGTTTAGAAGTAGTTTCTCCAGTTATTATCTGCAATACTGCGGACTATAGTGAAATTAAAACTACAACAGGGAAAACAGTAAATACAAAAGATGAAGTGATGACTATCATCAAATAGTACAGGTATTGAACTTCGCTTTTGCGGGGTTTTATATAAGAGAAGATATCATGAAAAATGAGAGAAAAGGAGGAGAAAATTATGAAATATCTTCAAAAATTAGGTAAAGCGTTAATGCTTCCAGTAGCTTGCTTACCTATCTGTGGTATCCTTATGGGTATCGGATACTTTTTATGTCCTGCAACAATGCAGGGTGGTGATATCAATGGTATTAAAGAAATCGTTGGTATGTTTCTTGTAAAAGCAGGAGGAGCTTTAATTGATAACATGGCTATCCTGTTTGCGATCGGTGTAGGTGTTGGTATGGCAGATGACAATGACGGTACAGCCGGACTTGCTGCTATGGTTTCTTGGTTAATGATTACAACTCTTCTTTCAGAAGGTGTAGTAACAGTTATCAGACCATCAGTTGCTGACAATGCAAACTCTTTACTTGCATTCCAGAAAATTGCTAACCCATTCATCGGTATTATTTCAGGTATTATTGGTTCTAGTTGCTACAACAAGTTCAAAGGTACAAAATTACCTTCATGGCTTGCATTCTTCAGTGGAAAACGTAGCGTTGCAATCGTTGCAGGTGTTGTTTCTATCTTAACATCAGCAGTATTGTTATTCGTATGGCCAGTAGTATTTGGTGGACTTATTACAATTGGTCAGTCAATTGTAAAATTAGATGCAGTAGGTGCTGGTATCTACGCATTCTTAAACCGTTTGTTAATCCCAACAGGTTTACATCACGCGTTGAACAACGTATTCTGGTTCGATACAATCGGACTTGGTGATTTAAGTAACTTCTGGGCAGGAAAAACATCAGCAGATGTTTCTTGGAGTTTAGGTATGTACATGTCAGGATTCTTCCCATGTATGATGTTCGGTGTTCCTGGTGCTGCTTTAGCTATGGTTCACACAGCAAAATCTAACAAGAAAAAAGTTGCAATCGGTTTAGTTGCTTCAGCAGCTATCTGTGCATTCCTTTGTGGTGTTACAGAACCATTCGAATTTGGTTTCATGTTCTTAGCACCAGCATTATATGTAGTTTACGCTTTATTATACGGTATCTTTGTAGCTGTTACTACAGCAGTAGGATTCCGTGCAGGATTCTCATTCTCAGCAGGTGCAACTGACTTATTCTTCTCATCTTCATTGCCAGCTGCTCAGAAAACATGGATGATTATTCCTTTAGGTATCGCTGCATTTATCGTATTCTATGTAGTATTCCGTTTCGCTATCGTTAAGTTTGATTTAAAAACTCCAGGTAGAGAAGACGATGATGAAGCTGCAGCAGAAGAAACAAAAGCAGTTTTAGCAAACAATGACTTTACAGAAGTTGCTAAAATTATCTTAGAAGGTTTAGGTGGAAAAGATAACGTTACTTCTATCGACAACTGTATCACAAGACTTCGTCTTGAAGTTAAAGATAATACTTTAGTAAACGAAAAGAAAATCAAATCAGCAGGTGTTGCAGGTGTAATCCGTCCTGGAAAAACAAGTGTACAGGTAATCATTGGAACACAGGTACAGCACGTAGCAGATGAATTCAAATTATTATGTAAATAATTCCTATTATTAGGAATACATAACCAGAGAATAAGGAAATGCAAAATTGCATTTCCTTATTCTTATTTTTAATCATTAGAAAGTTCTTATTTTAATTGAAAAACAAGGAGAGCAGTATGAAAAGCATGTTAGAATGTTGTGTTGATTCGGTTGAATCGGCTATAGCCGCAAAAGTGGGAGGAGCAGACAGAATAGAATTATGTAGCGGATTAGTTATTGGAGGTCTGTCACCGTCTAAAGCGTTATTTCAGAAAATAAGAGAAACGGTAGATATTCCTATTCGCACATTGCTGAGAACAAGGTTTGGTGATTTTTGTTATACACCATATGAGCATGAAATCTTAAAAGAAGAAGTGAAAATGTTCCGTCAGTTAGGTGCAGATGGTGTCGTTATTGGAAGTCTTACGCCAGAAGGAAAGTTGAATATGCAGCAAATGAAAGAACTGGTAGAGGAAGCAGGTGAAATGAAGGTGACTCTGCACAGAGCTTTTGATATGTGTAAAAATCCTTTAGAAACATTAGAACAGGCAAAAGAACTTGGCGTTAATACAATATTAACATCAGGTCAGAAAAACTGCGCTGTAGATGGAGCAGAACTTATAAAAGAATTAGTAGAAAAAAGTGAAAATAAAATTGAAATTCTTGTCGGAGGCGGTGTTGATGGTAAAGTAATTCCAACACTTTATGAGAAAACTAATGCCACATCATATCATATGTCAGGTAAAATTTCTTTAGAAAGTCAGATGCAATATAGAAATCCGAATGTAAATATGGGATTGGCTGCCATGAGTGAATATGAAATATGGAGAACGAGCGAAGAGCGTATCCGAGAAGCGAAAGATGTTTTAAATCGTTTATAAAAATGAGGGAATTCATAAAGAATCCCCTCATTTTTGTGTCTGCCTATACTTAACAGCATCCACATCCGCCGTTATTGTTTCCAATTCCGTTACCGCCACAGCAGAATAACAGTAATAAAATTAAAAGACAGCAATCATTTCCACCATTATTCATGCCGCCGCATCCGTTATTGCCGCCACAGCAGAACAAAAGAAGAATAATCCATAAACAAGAATTGTTAAATCCGCATTCTCTTCCTTCGTTACATCCGCATCCACAGTTTGTTGCACTTAAATCGCTCATATTAAAGCCTCCATAAATTGTTTATTTACAATGTTATGATATGTAAGAGGGGTTATTTATGTTTCTAAAAATGAAAAACTTTTTTCATCTATTGCAAAAAGGGCTGTACATGAATAAATTAAACAAAAAGGGTGATAAGATGGAACAGGTAAAAGAGAAGGTTTCTTATTGGTGTGAGGATACAAAACAACATAAAATAGACGGAAGAGGAATAGGAGTTGCTATATTGGATACAGGGATAGCAGTACATCCTGATTTTGACAGTAGAATTATTTGTTTTAAAGATTTTGTGAATAGACAGGAAATGCTTTATGATGATAACGGACATGGCACACATATAGCAGGGATTATAGGTGGAAGTGGGAAATTGTCTGAGGGACTTTATAGTGGAATTGCACCGAAATGTAATTTGCTTCCGGTAAAAGTGCTGGATAAAAGGGGAAATGGAGAGATTATCCGTGTTATAGAAGGGATTGACTGGATATTGAAGAACGCCAAAAAGTATCATATAAGAGTTGTGAATATTTCTGTTGGCACACTTCCGAATACGGACAAAGAGGAAGAAGAAAAACTACTTACTGCAGTAGAAGAAATGTGGGATAGAGGGCTTGTTGTAGTAGTAGCAGCCGGAAATTACGGACCGCAAAAACAGAGTATTACCGTTCCTGGAGTAAGTAAGAAAGTGATCACGGTAGGTGCATCGGATGATAGAATGGAACTTTTTACTATAGAGGGAAGGCTTAAAGATTATTCGGGAAGAGGACCTACAAAAGAATGTGTAATGAAACCGGATTTGGTAGCACCCGGTTCAAAAATTTATTCCTGCAACAGCAGATATGGGAAAAAAGGAAGGGCGTATACCCATAAAAGCGGAACATCTATGGCAACTCCGGTTGTATCCGGTGCTGTCGCACTCCTTTTATCGAAGTATCCGGAAATGAGCAATATAGAAGTGAAATTAAGACTGCGACAGACTTGTGTGGATTTGGGACAATGCAAAAATCAACAGGGCTGGGGAGAACTCTGCATAAAAGAGTTACTAATTATATAAAAAAAGTGTCAAGAAAAAATACTTGACACTGATCGGGATATAATGTATTATACTAAAGGTGATGAAAATGAATGACATTTTAGAACAGGCTTTATTATATGACTTTTATGGTGAATTGTTAAATGAACACCAAAAGAATATTTATGAACAGTTTATATTGGAAGATTTATCTCTGAGTGAAATCGCATCAAGCGAGGGAATCAGCAGACAGGGTGTTCACGATTTGATAAAGCGGTGTAATAAGACGTTATCGGGCTATGAAGCGAAACTACATTTAGTAGAAAAGTTTCTGGCGATCAAAGAAAAGGTTCATCAAATTAATGAAGTTTTGGAAGCAGAGCAGACAGAAACAGGAATGTTGATAGATAATATTAAGAAAATATCAACAGAAATACTAGAGGAGTTATAGTATGGCGTTTGACAGTTTAACAGAGAAACTACAGAATGTATTTAAAAACTTAAGAAGTAAAGGACGCCTGACGGAAGATGACGTAAAGACGGCATTGCGAGAGGTTAAAATGGCTCTTTTAGAGGCGGACGTAAACTTCAAAGTAGTTAAAGGATTTGTAAAAGACGTTCAGGAGCGTGCGGTTGGACAGGATGTGATGAACGGATTAAATCCGGGACAGATGGTAATCAAAATTGTAAATGAGGAACTTGTAAAACTTATGGGTTCTGAAACAACGGAGATTAAATTAGAGCCGGGTCAGGCTACAACAGTCATTATGATGGCAGGTCTTCAAGGTGCCGGTAAAACAACAACAACAGCAAAACTTGCCGGAAAGTTTAAGTTAAAGGGCAAGAAACCGTTATTAGTTGCCTGTGACGTATATCGTCCGGCGGCAATTAAGCAATTACAGGTTAACGGAGAAAAACAGGGTGTTGAAGTTTTTACAATGGGTGATAATCACAAACCTGTAAATATTGCAAAAGCGGCGTTGGAACACGCAGCAAAAAATGGCAATAATATTGTGATTTTAGATACGGCAGGTCGTCTTCATGTTGATGAAGAGATGATGCAGGAATTGCAGGAAATTAAAGAAGCAGTTACAGTTCATCAGACGATTTTAGTCGTAGATGCGATGACAGGACAGGATGCCGTAAATGTAGCGGGAACATTCAATGATAAAATTGGAATTGACGGTGTAATCGTTACAAAATTGGATGGTGACACACGAGGCGGTGCGGCTTTATCTATTAGAGCGGTAACAGGTAAACCGATTCTTTATGTCGGTATGGGTGAAAAATTATCTGATTTAGAACAGTTTTATCCAGACAGAATGGCGTCACGTATTTTGGGAATGGGTGATGTGCTAAGTCTTATCGAGAAAGCAAGCGCTGAGATTGATGAAGATAAAGCGAAACAGATGGCTCAGAAAATGAAAAAAGCCCAATTTGATTTTGAAGATTACTTGGAAAGTATGAAGCAGATGAGAAATATGGGAGGACTTTCAAGCATACTAAGTATGATGCCTGGGGTAAAGGGAAATCAGTTAAAAGGCTTGGATTCCGAAGAAAATGAAAAGAAAATGGCTAGAATTGAGGCGATTATTTACTCAATGACAGTGAAAGAACGTCAAAATCCGGATATTTTAAATCCATCAAGAAAGCACAGAATTGCAAAAGGTGCAGGAGTGGATATAAGTGAGGTAAACAGACTTGTAAAACAGTTTGAACAGTCTAAGAAAATGATGAAACAGATTCCGGGACTGATGGGTGGCAAAGGTGGTAAGAAAGGTAAATTCAGATTTCCTTTTTAACACATAGATAAAAGAATTTTAAGAAGAGGTGAATGAAATGGCAGTAAAAATTAGATTAAAAAGAATGGGACAGAAAAAAGCTCCTTTTTATCGTATCGTAGTAGCAGACGCTAGATCACCAAGAGATGGTAGATTTATCGATGAAATCGGAACATATGATCCAAACCAGAATCCAAGTGTATTCAAAGTAGACGAAGAAGCCGCTAAAAAATGGTTACAGAACGGTGCACAGCCTACAGAAACAGTTGGAAAAATCTTTAAAGCAGCAGGAATTGAAAAATAATCTGACTCGCGGAGGTACGCGTAATGAGAGAATTAGTGGAAGTAATTGCGAAGGCATTAGTAGATGACCCTGACAGTGTTGTTGTTACAGAAAAAACAGAAGGAAAGACAATTGTAATCGAAGTACGCGTGGCAGATGCTGACATGGGTAAAGTGATTGGTAAACAAGGTCGTATTGCAAAAGCAATTCGTTCTGTTGTAAAAGCAGCAGCTGCAAAAGAAGACAAGAAAGTAGTAGTAGACATCGCATAAGCGATGTCTATTTGCAACTTATTGTAGATAAAAGGAGAACATATGGAAGAATTATTACAGGTGGGAGTTATATCTTCAACACATGGTGTGAGGGGAGAGGTAAAAGTTTTCCCGACAACCGATAATATAAATCGTTTCAAGAAATTAAAACAGGTTATCCTTGATACAGGAAGAGAAAAGATGGTTTTGGAAGTGCAGGGTGTGAAATTTTTTAAGCAGTTTGCAATTCTTAAATTTAAGGGAATAGACAATATAAATGATATTGAAAAATATAAAGGTAAGAGCCTTTTTGTTGATAGAGAACACGCAGTGAAATTAAAAAAGGATGAATATTTTATTGCGGATATGATAGGAATGAATGTATATACAGAAGATAATAAGTTTTTCGGTGTGCTAAAAGATGTAATTGAAACAGGGGCAAATGATGTATATACTATTTCTTCCGAGGAACATGGAGAAGTTTTAGTTCCTGCGATTAAACAGTGCATTTTAAACGTAGATATTGAAAACGGGAAAATGACAATTCATTTGTTAGAAGGATTGATATAAAATGAACTTTCATATATTAACATTATTTCCGGACATGGTTATGGACGGATTAAACACAAGTATTATCGGAAGAGCGATCACAAATAATTTACTGACGATCGAGGCAGTAAATATAAGGGATTTTGCAGTAAATAAGCATAATAGGGTAGATGATTACACCTATGGTGGAGGCGCAGGTATGCTTATGCAGGCAGAACCGGTTTATCTCGCCTATAAATCTATTGAAGAAAAGTGTGAAAAACCCCCAAGAGTTATCTATCTTTCGCCACAGGGGAAAACATTTTCGCAAGAGATGGCGGAAGAGTTTGCAAAAGAAAAAGAACTGGTATTTTTGTGCGGACATTATGAAGGAATTGATGAAAGAGTTTTGGAAGAAATTGTAACGGACTATGTTTCAATAGGAGATTATGTCTTAACGGGAGGAGAACTTCCGTCTATGGTTATGATAGATGCTATTTCACGATTAATTCCGGGGGTTTTGCATAATGACGTATCAGCGGAATTTGAAACATTTCAGGATAATTTATTGGAATATCCGCAATATACCCGTCCTGAAGAGTGGCGAGGTAAAAAAGTACCTGAGATTTTATTGTCGGGACATCATGCAAATATTGAGAAATGGAGAAGAGAACAGTCTATTCTCAGAACTGCAAAAGCAAGACCGGATTTATTAGAAAAGGCAGAGTTGACAGAAAAAGAAAAGAAAATACTTGCAAATAATCAAGAAATATGATAAACTACTGACGTTGTGAAAAGAACAGAGATGGTCCTCTGATACACTATATATTAGTTGTATTAAGAACGTCCAAATTATAAGGAGGTCACACAAGATGAACGAAATTATTAAAAAAATTGAAGCAGAACAGTTAAAAGCAGAAGTGCCAGAATTTAACGTAGGTGATACTGTAAAAGTTTACGGTAAAATCAAAGAAGGTAACCGTGAAAGAATTCAGGTTTTTGAAGGTACTGTATTAAAGAAACAGGGTGGAAGCACTAGAGCAACATTTACAGTAAGAAAAAATTCTAACGGAATCGGCGTTGAAAAAACATGGCCATTACACTCACCAAACGTAGAAAGAGTAGAAGTAGTAAGAAGAGGTAAAGTAAGAAGAGCTAAATTGAACTACTTAAGAGGACGCGTTGGTAAGAGAGCAAAAGTAAAAGAATTAGTAAAATAGTAAACGAGAGAGGGGCAAATACAATACTGTATGTTGTCCCTTTTTCCACATATAGAGGAGAAATAATATGCATTTTCAATGGTATCCGGGGCACATGACGAAAGCAAAACGCATGATGCAGGAAAATATTAAACTGATTGATTTGGTAATCGAACTTGTTGATGCGAGAATACCGATGAGTAGCAGAAATCCGGACATAGATGAACTGGGAAAAAATAAAGCAAGACTTATCTTATTAAATAAATCTGACTTGGCGGAAGACAGACAGAATGATGCGTGGGCGGAATATTTTCGCGAGCAAGGTTATTCTGTTGTGAAAGTTAACTCGAAAAGAGGCGGAGGAATTAAGTCTATTCAAGGTGTTATTCAGGAAGCGTGTAAAGAAAAGATTGAACGCGACAGAAAAAGAGGAATTTTAAATCGTCCGGTAAGAGCGATGGTTGTAGGTATTCCAAATGTTGGGAAATCAACATTTATCAATGCCTTAGCCGGAAAAGCCTGTGCGAAAACAGGAAATAAACCGGGGGTGACAAAGGGGAAACAATGGATTCGTTTAAATAAAAATGTAGAATTGCTTGATACACCGGGGATTTTGTGGCCGAAATTTGAAGACCAGCAGGTTGGATTAAAATTGGCGTTTATCGGTTCAATTAAAGATGAAATTTTGAATACCGAAGAACTAGCGGGAGAATTGATAAAGTTTTTAACAACATATTATTCGGGTGTTTTGTCAGAAAAATACGGAATAGAAGAACAGGAAGACTCATATGCCTGTCTTATGGAAATTGCAAAAAACAGACATTGTCTGTTAAGAGGCAATGAGTTGGATACGGAAAAAGCGGCGATGATTATTACTGATGATTTCAGAAATGGAAGATTAGGAAAGATTACGCTTGAATTTCCGGAAGATTATGAATAAAGGGGAATAGAAACGTAGTATGGAAGATAAGGAAAAATCAAAAAGCATTTTTAAAGAAATATTGGATTGGGTAATTTATATAGGAGTCATTTTATTATTTACTTATCTGATTATTACATATGTGGGTGTGCGTACACGAGTGAGCGGTCAGTCCATGCAGCCGACATTACATGACGGTGATAATCTTTTGGTAGATAAACTGACCTATCGTTTTAGAGATCCGAAACGATATGAAATCGTTGTATTTCCATACAAATATGAGGAAGATACATATTATATTAAACGAATTATCGGTCTTCCGGGAGAAACTATACAGATTATAGACGGCTATGTTTATATTAACGGAGAAAAATTAAAAAAAGATTATGGTGCGGAAGTTATGCAGGATTCAGGCATAGCGGAAGAACCTATTACTTTAGGAAAAGAGGAATACTTTGTGCTGGGAGATAACCGAAATCATAGTTCTGACAGCAGAGTGCCAAATGTGGGTGTGCTGAAAAGAAAAGATTTAATGGGAAGAGCATGGGTGCGTATTTGGCCGTTTGACAGCATAGGAGTGATTTCTCATGAGTAAAAATATCAATGAAATAAAACAGGAATTTGAGCAGGCTGACAGAAAAAAGTTACTGTTATTATATGAGCAATATGCCAATGATAGCAGAACGGGTGTTGTCAGTCTGATTGACAAATACAAAAAGAAAGAAGAAAAGTTACAGGCGGAAATAAAACGTATTGAAGAAATGAGCCGTTATGAGCGGGAGAATTATGCAGAGGAATATATTTGCGGAATTGATGAGGTGGGACGTGGTCCGCTGGCAGGACCGGTTGTTGCAGGTGCTGTTATCCTTCCGAAAGACGAAATGATTTTATATTTGAATGACTCTAAAAAACTTTCGGAGAAAAAAAGGGAAGAACTGTATGACATTATTATGGAAAAGGCAGTTGCAACAGGGATTGGAGTTGTCAGTCCGGCAAGAATTGATGAAATTAATATTTTGCAGGCAACTTACGAGGCAATGAGAATGGCAATTAATCATTTGCAAGTAAAACCTACTTTGCTTTTAAATGATGCTGTTACTATTCCGGAGGTAGACATACGGCAGATACCGATTATTAAAGGAGATGCTAAAAGTGTATCCATCGCTGCGGCGAGTATTATTGCAAAGGTGACAAGGGACAGACTTATGCAGGAATATGATAAAGTGATTGAAGGATATGATTTTGCAAGTAATAAGGGGTACGGTTCGGCGGCACATATAAAGGCGTTGAAAGAAAACGGTGCAACACCGATTCACCGAAAAACATTTATCAAAAATTTTATATAAATGATGAGAAAAAATACAAGAGAAATAGGAAGTGTCTTTGAAAAAAAGGCAGGAGAATATTTGAAATCAAAAGGATACTCCATTATAGAGTATAATTTCCGTTGTAAAATAGGTGAGATTGATATAGTAGCCATGGACGACGAAACGCTTGTGTTTTGTGAGGTGAAATATCGTTCAGATAATAGGAAAGGGACACCGTTTGAGGCGGTGACAAGCAATAAACAGAGAAAGATATGTAAGACGGCATTATATTATATAACAAAGCATCAGATAATAAATATTCCCTGCCGTTTTGATGTTGTCGGTATTACCGGAGATAAGATAGAAGTAATTAAAAATGCATTTGCATATAGTTCATAGGTGAGAAAATGAATATCGTATATAAAAATAAAGAAAAAGTATTTAATGAAAATGAGAAAAACGGAGTGTACTATCTGACCTACCCATTGCTTGAACAGACGGGATTGGTAAAACACGCATTTTCCACTCGTTTGGGAGGTGTAAGCAAAGGGGTATGCAGTACAATGAATCTCAGTTTTTCGAGAGGTGATAGAGAAGAAGACGTACGCGAAAATTTTAGAAGGATGGCGAATGTACTTGATGTAGAAGAAAGGGATTTTGTTTTTTCAAAACAAATGCATACGACAAATGTGCGTGTTGTTAGGGAAGAAGATAGAGGAAAAGGGCTGGTAAAACCTTTGGATTATGATGATATGGATGGTCTGGTAACAAATGTTGCAGGAATTTGTCTGTCTACCTTTTATGCAGACTGTGTGCCATTATTTTTGGTTGACCCTGTGAAAAAGGCAATAGGACTTAGTCATTCAGGCTGGCGTGGAACGGTAGGAAGGATTGGAAAGAAAACGGTACAGAAAATGCAGGAAGAATATGGTTCAAATCCCAAAGATATTCTTGTAGCAATAGGTCCGTCTATCTGTCAGGAGTGCTACGAAGTCAGCGAAGATGTGATTGATGAATTTAAAAAAGCATTTGCGGAAAAATATTGGGAAGATTTATTTTACCGGAAAGAAAATGGAAAATATCAGTTAAATCTTTGGAAAGCAAATGAATATATATTTTTGGAGGCGGGAATTGAAAAAGAACATATTGCAGTGACAAATATTTGTACTTGCTGTAATAGCGAATTACTTTTTTCACACCGTGCGTCCGATGGGAAAAGAGGAAACTTAGCCGCATTTTTAGCCATTCAATAAGGAGGTAGAAATGATATTTTTAGCGGATACGGCAAATGGTGAAGTGACAAAAGAAGTAACGGAAGTAACAACAGAGGCAGCAAAAGAAATGGGAAAATTGGCAGAGTATATTAATGAGAATATTCCTGCCTTGATAGGATTTGGAGTGAAGGTTCTTTTGGCGATTGTTTTCTTCTTTATTGGAAGAAAGGTAATTAAAATTATACGCAAAATTGTCAGAGGTTCTCTTGAACGCTCCAGTGCGGATAAAGGGGTAGAGCAGTTTATTGATTCTATGATAAAAGTTGTTCTCTATGCGTTGTTAATTTTTTCGATAGCGGCAAAATTTGGTGTAGATACGGCGTCTGTCGCAGCATTGCTGGCATCAGGTGGTGTTGCAATCGGTCTTGCGTTGCAGGGAAGTCTATCCAACTTTGCAGGTGGTGTTTTAATTCTTTTGTTGAAACCATTTGTTGTCGGTGATTATATTATAGAGGATAGTCAAAAAAATGAAGGTACAGTAAAAGAGATACAGATTTTTTATACAAAACTATCAACAGTAGATAATAAAACAATCGTTATACCAAACGGAACGTTGGCGAATACAAGTTTGACAAATGTGACGGCAAAGGATGTCAGAAGACTGGATTTAAGCATTGATATTTCTTATGAAGCAGATTTGCGAAAAGCGAAAAGGATTATTGAAGACCTTCTCAAAACAGATGAAAGTATTTTGAAAGATGAAGAAATTTTGGTGTTTGTAGATCAATTAGGAGCAAGTTCAGTTGTAATAGGTACGCGTGCATGGGTAAAAACGGATGAATACTGGCCGACAAGATGGAGATTGCTAGAAAGAATTAAACTGGCATTAGATGAAAATTATATAGAAATTCCTTATCAGCAGATTACACTGCATATGAAAGAAAATGAGGAAAAAAAACAGTTGCAAAATTCTGAAAGTAGTATATAATATTATTTGTGGTTGCGTTAGATGCAACCAAATGCTGAAATAGCTCAGTTGGTAGAGCACTTCACTCGTAATGAAGGGGTCGTCGGTTCAAGTCCGATTTTCAGCTTTAATAGGAGAAAGTCATAGGCATTGTCTATGGCTTTTTTGTTTGTTATACTTTGGATGCTATCTAAAGAACAAATCGTATCGTATGAACAAGAGATGAATTATTATCAGAATTACAGAAGAATATTGGCAATGGCTTGTGTTATCCGTTATAATAAGATTGGTTGTTTATTTTGAACGAAACATAATTGAAAAGTATCAGATAAAGACAATAAATTGATATTTATATAAGATTTCTCAATAAGATAGAGGAGATGAATATGGGAAAATATATTATGGCGCTGGATGCGGGAACGACAAGTAACAGATGTATTTTATTTAACGAAAAAGGAGAAATGTGCAGTACAGCACAGAAAGAGTTTACACAGTATTTTACGAAACCCGGGTGGGTAGAGCATGATGCAAATGAAATTTGGTCTACCCAGTTGGGAGTGGCAGTTGAAGCAATGAATAAAATCGGTGCTTCTGCAAAAGATGTTGCAGCAATAGGAATTACCAATCAAAGAGAAACGGCAATCGTATGGGATAAGGAAACGGGAGAACCTGTATACAATGCAATCGTATGGCAGTGTAGAAGAACGTCAGATTATTGTGACAAATTAAAAGAAGAGGGCATGACAGAGTTTTTCCGACAAAAGACAGGACTTGTCATAGATGCTTATTTTTCCGCTACAAAAGTAAAATGGATTTTGGATAATGTGTCCGGAGCAAGAGAAAAAGCAGAAGAAGGGCGACTTTTATTCGGAACGGTGGAAACATGGCTTATTTGGAAGTTGACGAAAGGAAAAGTCCATGTAACAGATTATTCAAATGCTTCCAGAACAATGTTATTCAATATTAATACATTAGAGTGGGATGATGAAATTTTAGAAAAACTGGAAATTCCTAAGAAAATGCTTCCGGAGGTAAAACCATCAAGTTGTGCGTATGGCGTGACAGATTCATCATTTTTCGGAGATGAGATAATCATTGGAGGTGCAGCGGGAGATCAGCAGGCAGCGCTGTTTGGACAAACTTGCTTTCAGGAAGGAGAGGCAAAAAATACTTACGGAACAGGATGTTTTCTTTTGATGAATACAGGCGAAAAACCGGTATTTTCCAACCATGGATTAGTGACGACAATTGCATGGGGACTGGATGGAAAAGTGAATTATGCTTTGGAAGGCTCGATTTTTGTGGCAGGTGCGGCGATTCAATGGCTGCGTGATGAAATGAAACTAATTGATTCGGCAAAAGATTCTGAAAGTCTGGCGCAAAAAGTAGAAGATACAAATGGGTGTTATGTTGTTCCTGCTTTTACAGGACTTGGAGCGCCTCACTGGGACCAGTATGCAAGGGGAACGATTGTTGGAATTACAAGGGGAGTTAACCGTTATCATATTATTCGTGCAACACTGGAATCACTTGCCTATCAGGTGCGTGATGTTTTAGAAGCGATGAAGGCAGATTCGGGGATTTTCATTCCTGCGCTTAAAGTAGACGGCGGAGCAAGTGCAAATGATTTTCTTATGCAGGTACAGTCAGATATTATAAACGCACCTGTTATCCGACCGAAATGTGTGGAAACAACAGCGATGGGAGCGGCGTATTTGGCAGGACTGGCAGTCGGCTATTGGGCAGACAAAGAAGATGTTGTGAAAAACTGGCAGGCAGATAAAGAATTTAGACCGCAGATTACGGAAGAAGAGCGGGAGAAAAAGATAAAGGGCTGGAATAAAGCCGTGAAATATTCTTATGATTGGGCGAAAGAAGAATAGAAATATGTAAGGCAGTTGCGGGATTCCGCAACTGTTTGTAATTTACAGTCGTTTTTGATACTGTTTTTGAATAAAAGAAATGAGTGTGTAAAGTACCATTGCCATAATGCATAGAAGGACAATGGACATTAAAAGCCAATCCATTTTAAATACCTGGCTGGAATAAATTATTAAATATCCGAGTCCGCTTTTTGCCGCTAAAAATTCTCCGATAACAACGCCTACAAGACAAAGCCCGATATTTACTTTCATCATATTCATAATCGCAGGAACAGAACCGGGCAAAATAACTTTTTTCAGGACATGAAGACGATTTCCGTGCAGGGTATAAATGAGTTTGATTTTCTCTTCATCTACATGAACAAAATTTGTATATAAATTCAGAATACTTCCAAAAATCGCTATGGACATTCCGCAGATAATAATGGTTGTTGGATTTGCACCTAGCCATACAATCAGAAGAGGGGCGAGAGCGGATTTTGGAAGGCTGTTTAGGACGACTAGATAAGGTTCTGCTATATCAGACAATTTGCGGCTTGACCATAGTAAAATAGCGAGAAGTATACTGAAAACAATAACGAAGAGAAAACTGAAAATGGTTTCATAAAGTGTTATTCCGATATGGAAAAAAATACTTTTATCCAAAACCATTGACCAAAAACATTTTACGATTTTAGTTGGACTGCTAAAAACAAAAGAATCAATAATTTCATAGTACGCTGTAAATTCCCATAGGAATAAAAAGAGAATTAAAATAAGCACACGGGCAAAAGAAACGATATATCTATGTCTTTTTTGTTTTTTCAGATAAAGCATTTGTGCAGTAGAAATGTCATTCATTTTTATTTAACTCCTTCCATATTAAATTAAAATAATCTTTAAATTCGGGCGTGTTTCTTCTTAGAAGAGGTGTATCTGTTTCTAAATCAAAATGAAGAGGAATAGTCTTTTGGATGGTTGCGGGGCGTTTGGATAAAATAAGAATTCTGTCGCCCAGACTGATTGCCTCGGATAAATCATGTGTAACAAGAATTGCCGTTTTCTTTTCCTTTCGGATAATCTGTCCAATATCATCTCCTACTGTTAGTCTTGTTTGATAGTCCAGTGCAGAGAATGGTTCATCTAAAAGAAGAAGTTCAGGTTCTAATACTAATGTCCGTACAAGTGCGGCACGCTGTCGCATACCTCCTGACAATTTGGAAGGCTTTGCATTGGAAAATTCTTTCAGACCGTAAATTTCAAGCAGTTTTTTTGCTTTTTCTTTTGTTTTTACAGACAGTTTGTGCTGGATTTCTAGCCCTAAGAGGACATTTTGATAAATTGTACGCCACTCAAAGAGATGGTCTTGCTGTAGCATATATCCGATTTTGTTATTGTTTTCCTTTAATGGTTTACCCTGAAATGAAACGGCGGGAAAATCCGGCGTAAGCAGCCCGCATATAATTGAAAGTAAAGTGGATTTGCCACATCCCGAAGGTCCTACAACAGATAAAAATTCCCCCTCTTTCATTGAAAAGGAAACATTTTTTAATGCCTGTGTTTCTCCGTCTAAAGTGTGATAAGTATAACTCAGATTTTTGATTTCTAATATCTTTTCCATAAAAACCTCCATTTTCCGTATATAGTAGTTTATGTGAGAATTAAAAATGAGTGCTTGATTGCGAGGATGAGAAAGAGTATAATTTATAAAATAAAGTATTTATGGAGAAAGACAATGAACTATCAAAAAGAATTGGAAAAATTACTGGTAAAGTTGGAGAAGGAAGGACGTACTCCAAGACTGTTATTGCATAGTTGCTGTGCACCGTGTAGCAGTTATGTACTGGAATATTTATCAAAACATTTTGAAATCACGGTATTTTATTATAATCCGAATATTTTTCCGGAAAGTGAATATACAAAGCGTATTTTGGAACAACAGACGCTTATCGGGGAAATGGAGATGAAATATCCTGTATCGTTTATTGCAGGAAATTATGACAAAGAGAATTTCTATGAGATGGCAAGAGGTTTGGAACATTTAAAAGAAGGTAAAGAACGTTGTTTTAAGTGTTATGCACTCAGATTGGAGGAAGCAGCAAGACTTGCCAAAGAAGGAGAATTTGATTATTTCACGACAACACTCAGTATCAGTCCAATGAAGAATGCAGAGAAATTAAATGAAATTGGCACTGCGTTGGGCAAGAAATATGGGGTGGAATATTTACAGTCTGATTTTAAGAAGAAAAACGGATATAAACGTTCTATTGAACTTTCAAAAGAATATGGTCTTTATCGGCAGGATTACTGCGGTTGCGTATATTCCATGCAAGAGAGAAAAAATAATTTATAACAAATGACAATGGGAAATGAGGAATGAAAGATGACAGAGAAATTAAGAGTAGGGATTCTTGGAGCGACAGGTATGGTTGGGCAGCGTTTTATCTCTTTGCTGGAAAATCATCCGTGGTATGAAGTGACAGTGGTAGCGGCAAGCCCTAAATCAGCAGGGAAAACTTATGAAGAGGCAGTGGGACAACGGTGGAAAATGGATACGCCTATTCCTGAGAAAGTCAAAAATCTCACGGTAATGAATGTGCATGAAGTAGAGGTGATTTCATCTCAGGTAGATTTTGTTTTTAGTGCGGTTGACATGAAAAAAGAAGAAATTCGTGACATAGAGGATGCTTATGCGAAAGCGGAAACGCCTGTTGTTTCAAATAACAGTGCACATCGCTGGACGAAAGATGTGCCGATGGTTATTCCTGAAATCAATGCAGAACATTTTGAAGTGATTTCAGCACAGAAAGAGAGATTAGGAACGACAAGGGGGTTTGTAGCAGTAAAACCGAACTGTTCTATACAAAGTTATGCACCTGTTCTTACCGCATGGAAAGAATTTGAGCCGATAGAAGTGGTTGCCACAACATATCAGGCGATTTCCGGTGCAGGAAAAACATTTAAAGAATGGCCGGAAATGATTGAGAATATTATTCCGTTTATTAGTGGGGAAGAAGAAAAAAGTGAACAGGAACCATTAAAAATCTGGGGGGAAGTAATTGACGGGGAAATTGTAAAGGCAGAGTTGCCGGTAATCACGACACAATGTATTCGTGTTCCGGTTTTGAATGGACATACTTCGGCAGTGTTCGTGAAATTTGCAAAGAAACCTACAAAAGAACAATTGGTTGCAAAGTTATCGGAATTTAAAGGAATTCCTCAGGAATTAAATCTTCCAAGCGCTCCAAAACAATTTATTCAATATTTGGAGGAAGAAAATCGTCCACAAGTAAAAGCAGATGTTGATTATGAGAACGGTATGGGAATTTCTGTGGGAAGATTGAGAGAAGATACCGTTTACGATTTTAAATTTGTGGGATTATCACATAATACGGTGAGAGGTGCAGCAGGGGGAGCAATTCTCTGTGCAGAAACATTAACGGCACAGGGGTACATTCAAGCAAAATAATCAGTGTAAAAGGAGAGATGAATAATGGGTATGATTTCAAAAAGTTTTGGAGTAACTTCAAAAGGAAAAGAAGCAGCTTTATATACAATTACAAATAAATCAGGAATGAGTATTTCCGTTACGGATTTTGGAGCAACACTTGTAAATGTAATTGTGCCGGATAAGAATGATGAGTATTTAGATGTTGTACTCGGCTATGATGATGTTACGGGTTATGAAAACGGTACATTATTTTTCGGTGCAAGCGTAGGAAGATGTGCAAACCGTATTGGTGGAGCAGAGTTTACAATTAACGGCAAGACATACCAGTTGGAAAAAAATGATTATGGCAATAATCTGCATAGCGGAACAGATTTTTACAATAAGAGAATGTGGGAAGTACGCTCTAAAAATTATGAGAGTATTACATTTACTTTGCATAGCAGAGGAGGAGATCAGGGATTTCCGGGAGCATTGGATATGGAAGTAAAATATACGCTTACGGAAAATAATGAAATTAAAATAGAATATTACAGTGTTCCAAGTGAGGATACGATTATCAATATGACAAATCACAGTTATTTTAACTTGAACGGTCACGATTCGGGAAGTGCAATGGAACAGGAAGTAGGAATTGCGGCAACGTATTTTACAAAAACAGATATACAGTCCATTCCGACAGGGGAGATTGTTGAAGTGGAAGGAACGCCGATGGATTTCCGTGTTAAAAAACCGGTTGGAAGAGATATAGATGGACAGTATGAACCACTTATTTTCGGGAGAGGATATGATCACAACTGGGTGTTGGAAAATGAAGGCAAATTTGATAAGGTGGCTGAGATGTCATCAAATGAGAGTGGAATTGTTATGGAAGTGTATACAGATTTGCCGGGAATGCAGTTATATACAGGAAATTTTGTTGAAAATGAAGTTGGAAAAAATGGTGCGATTTATGATGTGCGTCACGGTGTCTGCTTTGAAACACAATATTTTCCTGATGCAATTAATAAAGAAAACTTTAAAAGTCCGATTTGTCCTGCCGGAGAAAACTACAGAACAATTACGGTATTTAAGTTTAGTGTAGAGTAATTTTATGGGAAAATCAGTATATATAGCAGAAAAGCCGAGTGTGGCACAGGAATTTGCGAAGGCATTAAAATTAAATACGAGAAGAAAAGACGGCTATTTGGAGTCGGAAGAAGCAATTGTGACTTGGTGTGTAGGACATTTAGTTACAATGAGTTATCCGGAAGCGTATGATGAAGGAATGAAACGGTGGAGGCTGGAAACTCTGCCGTTTTTACCGAAAAAGTTTCTTTATGAAGTAATTCCTACAGTAGAAAAACAGTTTAAAATTGTTAAAGGAATTTTGACGCGTGATGATGTCGATATAATTTATGTCTGTACTGACTCAGGTCGTGAAGGAGAATATATTTATCGTCTTGTGGAGCAGATGGCAGGGGAAAGTGTAAAACAAAAACTTAGAAAGAGAGTATGGATTGATTCACAGACGGAAGAGGAAATTTTAAGAGGAATTAAGGAGGCGAAAGATTTGTCAGCATATGACAATCTTTCGGCTTCGGCATATTTGCGAGCAAAAGAAGATTATCTTATGGGCATTAATTTCTCGCGTTTACTGACATTAAAATATGGAAATAGTATTTCAAATTACCGGCGTACAAAATTTACGGTTATTTCGGTAGGGAGAGTAATGACTTGTGTTCTTGGAATGGTAGTCAGAAGAGAAAGAGAAATCCGTAACTTCGTTAAAACACCATTTTATAGGGTGTTGAGTACATTGGAATTAGAGCAACAAAGTTTTGACGGAGAATGGAAAGCGGTAAAAGGTTCAAAATATTTTGAATCGTTTGATTTATACAAAGAAAACGGTTTTAAAACAAGAGAAAAGGCGGAAGAGTTGCTTACCTATTTAACTGATGCAACACCGTTAACGGCGCAGGTTGTATCTGTTGAGAAGAAAAAAGAAAAGAAAAATCCGCCTCTTTTATATAATCTTGCAGAACTACAAAATGAATGTTCTAAAAGATTTAAAATCAGCCCGGATGAAACACTTCGTATTGTGCAGGAATTGTATGAGAAGAAACTGGTCACTTATCCAAGAACGGACGCCAGAGTATTATCAACGGCTGTTGCAAAGGAAATATCCAAAAATTTGAATGGTCTGTCAAAATATGAGATGGCAAAACCATATTTAAACGATATTTTAAGTTTCGGAAGTCATAAAGGATTAGAGAAGACCCGCTATGTAAATGATAAGCAGATTACAGACCATTATGCAATCATACCGACAGGACAGGGATTGACAGCGTTACAATCGGTGTCTTCGACTGCAAAACAGGTTTATGATACGATTGTAAGAAGATTTTTAAGTATTTTTTATCCTGCGGCGGTGTATCAGAAAGTAAGTATCGTGACAAAGATAAAGGAAGAACAGTTTTTTTCTAATTTCAAAGTACTTGCGGAAGAAGGATATTTGAAAGTGGCGGGAATTACGCAGACAAAGAAAGATGCGGAAATGGAAGAAAATGCATCTGACGCCGGACTATTTTCTGCCATTCAGAAATTAAAGAAAGGTTCTATTCTTGATGTAAAAGGCTTATCAATAAAGGAGGGAGAAACTTCCCCACCAAAGAGATATAATTCGGGTTCTATTATTTTAGCGATGGAAAATGCAGGACAGTTGATAGAAGATGAAGAATTACGTGCACAAATTAAAGGAAGCGGGATAGGTACAAGTGCGACAAGGGCAGAAATTTTAAAAAAACTGTTGAGTATCAAATATTTGTCATTGAATAAGAAAACACAGATGATTACTCCTACATTGTTAGGGGAGATGATTTTCGATGTGGTAGAACATTCTATTCGTTCCCTGCTTAATCCTGAGTTAACTGCCAGTTGGGAAAAAGGGCTTACATATGTAGCAGAGGGTGATATTACATCGGAAGAATATATGATGAAACTAGAAAACTTTATTAAAAGCAGAACACAGGGAGTACTGGGGTTAAATAATCAGTATCAATTGCGAAGTTGCTATGATGCGGCTGCTCAGTTTTATAAGAAGGGAAAATAAGTATGGAAAGATTAACAGTAAAAAATTTGTTTAATTTAGATGAAACAATTGCAAAAGATTTGTTGAACAGTGTAACTTATCCGTGGGAAGCACTTCCTAAAATCAGTACATTTATTATAGAGTTGGGTAAAACACTGAGTGAAAGAGAGTACGACAAATGTGGAGAGAATATTTGGATTGCGAAAAATGCTACGGTAGCACCAACAGCCTATATTCACGGACCTGCCATTATAGGTAAAAATGCAGAAGTGCGTCATTGTGCCTTTATCCGTGGAAATGCAATTGTGGGTGAAGGTGCAGTTGTCGGAAATTCTACAGAGTTAAAAAATGTAATTTTGTTTAATAAAGTACAGGTGCCTCATTATAATTATGTGGGAGATTCTATTTTAGGATATAAATCTCATATGGGTGCGGGTGCGATTACATCCAATGTTAAATCGGATAAAACACTTGTTACTATAAAAGAAAAGGGGAATATTGTAGAAACAGGTTTAAAGAAATTTGGTGCTATATTAGGCGATGAAGTGGAAGTCGGCTGTGGTTCGGTATTAAATCCGGGAACTGTTGTCGGAAGTTATACAAATATTTATCCGTTATCGATGGTAAGAGGATATATTCCACAAAATTCCATTTATAAAAAGCAGGGGGAAATCGCAGAGAAACAATAAAAATGAGTTGACAATAGAAAAAGCCGAGTGTATTATTGTACCGAATAGATAATACACTCGGCTTTTATGTTGAGAAAGTTTACAGGAGGAATCGAGATGCTGGAGGTACAGAATTTAAGGAAAAGTTATGGGAAATATTTAGCGGTAGATAATGTAAGTTTCATCGTTCCTGACGGAAAGGTGGGAATTTTGTTAGGACCAAACGGTGCGGGAAAGTCTACGATTATTAAAAGTATTGCGGGTCTTTTGAAATATGATGGGGGAATTGGAATTCAAAGACTTTCTTCAAAAACAATGGAAGCGAAGAAAATATTCGCTTATGTTCCGGAAATTCCGGCAATGTTTGAGGCTTTGACTGTTAGAGAGCATATTGAATATATAAGAAAAGCTTATGAAAGTAAAATTACAAATGAAGAAATAAAGGCTTTATTGGAGAGATTTGAACTTTGGGATAAACAGGATAAATTGGGAAATGAGTTATCAAAAGGAATGATGCAGAAAGTAAGTATTTGCTGTGCATTGGCTCTCCAACCGAAAGTGATTTTGTTTGATGAACCTATGGTAGGGCTTGATCCAAAGGCGATTAAGGAGTTAAAAGAAGTAATATTGGAGTTGCGTGACAATAATGTTACCGTGTTAATCAGCACTCATATGTTGGAAATGGTAAAAGAACTATGGGATGTAATGTATATTATGGAAAAAGGAAAAATTATCGGTACATATACGAAAGAAGAGTTAGGAGATAAAGATATTGACGATGTGTTCTTTGAATTGACAGGCGGTGATGAATAATGAAGGCGCTTTGGTATGTGTCAAAGAGAAGTGGAATTAATTTTATGAAAAAGGCAATTAAGAAACCTGCCACTTATTTGTTTGTTGCTGTTATTATAGTATACGCTGTTATTTTTGGTGCAGGTGCATTTGCGTGGCGGGCATCGGGAGTTTTTACACAAAATAAGGCGTTAGTTACAATACTGACAATATGGACAACATTTATATTTTTTAGTAATTTTATTACTTATGCAAAGAAAAAAGGAATTTTGTTTAAACCTAGTCATGCACATTTTATTTTTACGGCGCCTATTTCGCCTAAAGTAATTCTTCTTATGGGAGCAATGAAAAATTATGTGTTTAGTGTTGTTGCGACGTTAGTTATTTTTTGCGGAGAATTGATTGTTTTTCGAGTGAGTTTTCCGAAAGCGTTGTTGAGTTCTTTTGGGATGTTAGTTTTAGAATTGATTTTAGAGATGAGCCTTGTGGTTTTCCTTTATGCAAATGAAAAAATGTCTTTTAAGACTACAACATGGATCTGCAGAAGTCTTTATGTATTCCTTTTAGGAATTGTTTGTGTGGCTATTTTCTATTTTAGAAAAAACGGAATGTCATCGGAAACGCTTATACAATTTGTAGATTATCCGGCTATACAGATGATTCCGCTTTTAGGATGGAATATTGCGGTTTATCGTATGGTGTTTTTGGGTGCGACAACTTTAAATATTGCTTGCAGTAGTTTGTATTTTCTATCGGTTATAGGTATGTTACTTATTGCTTGTAAAATGAAATGCACCGGCGGATACTATGAGGAGGCTGCAAAGTTTGCTGATGATTATGTGGAATTTCGTAAAAAAAGTAAAAATGGTGAAATGGTAATGTCCATCGGACAGAAAAAGACATTTAAAAAATCGGTAAAAATGGACTATAAGGCGGCAGGAGCGAAAGCGATTTTTTACCGACAGTTGTTAGAATATAAAAAAGAACGATTTTTTATTTTTGGCGGAATGACAGTTATTGTGATTGGTATTTCTTTTCTGTTTATAAAAGTCATCGGAATAGAAGATGGTCTGTCACCTCAGGTCATGCTACTGCTTATTGTAGCTTACATCATTTTCTGTGCCACAGGATATACGGGAAAATGGGAAAAGGAATTAAAAAACCCATATTTATATCTTATACCCGATACTCCGATTAGAAAAATGTGGTATGCAACAGTGATAGAACATATTCGTTCTTTGATTGATGGAAGCATATTGGCAATTTCTTTAGGTATAGCGTGGAAAATACCTGTTTTTGAAATTGTTCTGGCAATAGGGATTTATGTTATATTACAGGCAAATAAACTTTATATGCGTGTTTTAGCAGATTCTATTTTAGGTGCTTCTGCCGGAGTGAATGTGAGAAATATGGGTTATATGCTTTTTCAATCAGCCACACTTGGCATGGGGGCAATGTTTGGTGCCTTAGCTGCAATTTTAATTAATATAAAGTTACTCTTTCCGGTTATATTTATTTATAGTATACTAATAGTAATCATAATTGCTTTTTTAGCTTCTTCAAGATTTGGCGAGATGGAGAGAGCGGATTAAAGATAGGAGGGAAAAGAAATGCTTCAGGATAATTATGTTACATTTGAAATTGGAAAAAGAAAAAATATCGCATTAGTAGCACATGATGGCAAGAAAAAGGAACTTGTTGAGTGGTGTGAAAGGAATAAAGATATTTTAAAAGAACATTCTCTTTGCGGAACGGGAACAACATCAAGACTGATTGCCGAGAGAACAGGACTTAAAGTTAAAGGCTATAATAGCGGACCGCTTGGAGGTGACCAGCAGATTGGTGCAAAAATCGTGGAGGGAAATATTGATTTCATGATTTTCCTTTGGGATCCTTTGGAGGCACAGCCACATGACCCTGATGTAAAGGCGTTACTTCGTATTGCAGTTGTCTATGACATACCGATTGCGAATAATTTATCTACAGCAGATTTTATGTTGCATTCAGAATATATGACAACGACATACAACAGAAAAGTTGAAAACTTTAATAAAAAAGTAGAAGAGCGTGTCAGTCGGATGAAATAAAAACTGTTCTTACATTAAGAAATTAAGGAGATTAACATGGTAGAAGAATTAAAGAGTATGGTTGGATTGGACGAAACAGTTTTGTATGAAGGGAAACCGGAGAAAAAGTGTTTTATTTTTGAAAGCATATTTAATACTCTTTTACCTTTTGCAATTATTTGGGCAATGTTTGATGTAGGATTTTTAGATGTTGCTATGAGGAATACACAACTGTTTATGATACCTTTTATGTTGTTCCACATGATGCCGGTGTTATATTTGCATTTAAAAGATATAGAAATACATACTATATTGTAACGGATCATGCAGTGTATATTTCAAGTGGCGTTTTTACAATGAATCTCGAAGCAAAAACATTTGCGGAACTATCACGAGTAAACTTACATAGAGGTATCTTTGATTAGATGTTCAATGTAGGTGATATTCAAATTACTACAAATCAATTTACAAGAAATAATATGCCGGCTGTACTTGGAATCAATAGTATTTCTAATTATGCAGAAGTATATCAGATTGTCAAAAAACTACAGAAAGATGTTTACTCTGATATTATGTATCCAAATGATTTGCGACCGGAAGAAAATCATGGATATAGAACAAAATATAGAGGATAAAATGTTAGATGGATTTAAAAAATTAAATGGACTGAGTAGTTAAAGTATATCATTGTTATATGATGATTGTGGAAACTAATTGATAATGCAAAATTCAGTTTGGTACGGGAAACTTCTTGGATTTATGTTCAAGAAGTTTCCTTCGTTTTAGTTGATAAATTCTGGTATATAGTGAAAAGAATATTTTAATATTTGTTGAGAAAATACTATAAGTATGATATGATATTTACAGTTCTAAACAGAAAACAATTCATATTTGGAGCGTATCGCTTCTTGATTACCCTAAAGTTTAAAATAAAATAAAGAAAATCATGGCAGTAAGAAAGTATTGACATTTGAAAAAAAGTATACTACTATATTACTAGAAAACGAACATAAGTTCGTGTGAAAAGGAGATTATTATGGCAACAGAGGATAAATTAAAAGCATTAGATGCGGCAATATCTAAATTAGAGAAAGATTTTGGTAAAGGAACGGTTATGAAATTAGGGGATGCAGGTGCTAATGTATCTGTAGAAACCGTACCGACAGGTTCATTAAGTCTTGACATTGCATTGGGACTTGGAGGAGTTCCTAAGGGACGTGTAATTGAAGTATATGGTCCTGAATCGAGTGGTAAGACAACCGTTACTTTACACATGATAGCAGAAGTACAGAAAAGAGGCGGAATTGCAGGATTTATTGATGCGGAACACGCTTTGGATCCTGTATATGCAAAGAACATAGGGGTAGATATTGATGAATTATATATTTCTCAGCCGGACAGTGGTGATCAGGCGCTTGAGATTGCAGAAACTATGGTTCGTTCGGGTGCGATGGACATTGTTGTTATCGACTCGGTTGCAGCTCTTGTTCCAAAGCAAGAGATTGAAGGGGATATGGGGGATAGCCATGTAGGACTTCAGGCAAGGCTCATGTCTCAGGCTTTGCGTAAGTTAACTCCTGTTATCAGTAAATCTAATTGTGTTGTTATTTTCATTAACCAGTTGCGTGAAAAGGTTGGTGTGATGTTCGGTAATCCCGAAACGACAACAGGTGGACGTGCGTTGAAATTCTATGCTTCTGTTCGTATGGATGTAAGAAGAATTGAAACATTGAAACAGAGCGGCGAAATGGTTGGAAACCGTACAAGAATTAAGATTGTTAAGAATAAGATAGCCCCTCCGTTTAAAGAAGCAGAATTTGATATTATGTTCGGAAAAGGAATTTCCAAAGAAGGTGATGTTTTAGATTTGGCTACGGGAATTGATTTAGTTAGCAAAAGTGGTTCGTGGTATGCCTATAATGGAGAGAAGATCGGTCAGGGAAGGGAAAATGCAAAGACTTATCTACATACTCACCCTGAAATTATGGAGGAATTGGAAGAAAAAGTTCGTGAACACTATGGACTTGGAGTGACAAAAGAAAGTGAAGACAAAGAGGGCGAGTAGAATGATTGTTACTCAGGTTGAACCTCTTACAAAAACAAAATGGAAAGTTTACCTTGACGGAAAGTTCGTTTTTGTATTATACAAAGGGGAACTTTCCCGTTTTCATATAGTACAGGGAGAGGAACTTTCTGAAGATATATTTGCGAAGATAAGAGAAGAAGTGATTTTAAAACGTGTAAAACTGAGGGCTTTGCATTTGTTGAATCAGATGGATAGAACGGAAGAGCAGTTGAGAACAAAGTTAAAACAGGGATTTTATACGGACGATATGATTGACAGGGCAGTTGCCTATGTGAAATCTTTTGGGTATATTGAAGATGCCGATTATGCAAAGAGATTTATTTTAAGTAGACAAGGCAGTAAAAGCAGAAAAGAAATTTATGCAAAACTGTATCAGAAAGGGATTGCAAAAGAGATAATCGAACGTGCAATGGAAGAATGCTATGAAGATAACGAAGAAATGACAGCGATTAGAAAACTGATAGAGAAAAAGCACTTTGATGTCCGAAATGCAGCGGACAGTGAAAAGCAGAAGATATACGGATACTTGGCAAGAAAAGGATTTTCCTATGATACTATCCGTCAGGTAATACAAATTTCTGACTGGAATGCTTGACAGATTTAGCGAAACAGTATAAAATTTAAGTGTTGTATTTGTACAATGAAAATTAAATAAGGAGGTGCTCCTGTGCCAATTGTTAGTATAATTATTGCTGTAGTTATTACTCTTGTTATAACGGCAATCGTTACTTACTTTGCTACTGTTTCCAATCTGAAGAAGAATGCAGATTCTAAGATTGGCAATGCAGAAAGCAGAGCGAGAGAAATAATAGATGACGCATTGAAAACAGCTGAAACAACTAAGAAGGAAGCTCTTTTGGAAGTGAAAGAAGAGTCTATCAAGACAAAAAATGAACTTGAAAAAGAGACAAAGGAACGCAGAGCAGAATTACAGCGCTATGAAAAGCGTGTACTTTCCAAAGAGGAAGCACTCGATAAGAAAGCTGATGTAATTGAACAGCGTGAGGCAAACTTCGTTGCAAGAGAAGAGCAGATTAAACAGCGCGAAGTGAAAGTAGAAGAACTTAGCAAACAACGTGTGCAGGAACTGGAAAGAATCTCAGGACTTACCTCCGAACAAGCAAAAGAATATCTGTTAAAAACTGTAGAAGAAGATGTAAAGCATGACACTGCGAAGATGATTAAAGAACTAGAAACGCAGGCAAAAGAAGAGGCAGGGAAGAAAGCGAGAGATTATGTTGTTACCGCTATTCAGAAATGTGCGGCAGACCATGTTGCAGAAACAACGATTTCAGTTGTGCAACTTCCAAGTGATGAGATGAAAGGTAGAATTATCGGTAGAGAAGGGCGGAATATTCGTACTTTAGAAACATTGACAGGGGTTGAATTAATTATAGATGATACTCCAGAAGCAGTTGTCTTATCGGGATTTGATCCAATTAGAAGAGAAGTAGCAAGAATCGCATTGGAAAAACTTATTCTTGACGGTCGTATTCATCCGGCAAGAATCGAAGAAATGGTTGAAAAAGCACAAAAAGATGTGGAAACAATGATTCGTGAGGAGGGTGAGAATGCAGCACTTGAAGTAGGTGTGCATGGTATTCACCCAGAATTAATTCGTCTGTTGGGAAGAATGAAATTCAGAACGAGTTACGGTCAGAACGCATTGAAACATTCTATTGAAGTGGCTCAATTAGCAGGACTTCTTGCAGGAGAGATTGGGTTAGATGTAAGAATGGCAAAACGTGCCGGTCTTTTACATGATATTGGTAAGTCTATTGACCATGATGTAGAGGGATCACACATTCAGATTGGTGTTGATTTATGTAGAAAATACAAAGAATCAGCAATTGTAATTAACGCTGTAGAGTCACATCACGGAGATGTAGAACCTGAAACATTAATTGCTTGCATTGTACAGGCGGCAGATACAATTTCTGCAGCTAGACCGGGCGCAAGAAGAGAAACATTAGAAACATACACAAACAGATTAAAACAATTAGAAGACATCGCAAATCAGTTTAAAGGTGTCGATAAATCTTTTGCTATTCAGGCAGGTAGAGAGATTCGTATTATGGTAGTTCCAGAACAAGTATCAGATGCAGATATGGTACTTTTGGCTAGAGATATTTCTAAACAGATTGAATTTGAATTGGAATATCCGGGACAAATCAAAGTAAATGTGATTCGAGAATCACGTGTTACGGATTATGCAAAATAAGAGAAATAGAACCCTTGTCGTTTGACAAGGGTTTTTGAGTATATTTATATATTTTTAAAAATTATATAAAAGAGAGAGGATAAAAATGAGAGAAGAATTAAAACGAACAGACAGAACGTTAAAATACGAAGGTTCAATTTTAAAAGTATATACAGATGAAATTCAACTTCCAAACGGAAAGAAAACACATTGGGATTATATTCATCATAATGGGGCAACAGCCGTTGTTCCTGTCAGAGATGACGGAAAGATTTTGATGGTGCGTCAATATAGAAATGCTTTAGATAGAGAAACGCTGGAAATTCCGGCAGGGAAATTAGATGATAAAGATGAGAAACCGCTATTATGTGCCATGAGAGAGTTGGAAGAAGAAACGGGATATGTTTCTGAAAAAATGAGCCATTTGCTTACATTGCGTACATGGGTTGCATTTACAAATGAAAAAATAGAAGTATATGTTGCGGAAGAATTAAAGGCTACGGAACAACATCTAGATGAAGATGAGTTTATTCATGTGGAGGCATATACAGTGGAAGAACTGAAGAAAAAGATTTTCAGTGGAGAAATACAGGATGCAAAGACAATTTCTTCATTGCTTGCCTATGAGGTTTGGCAGAAAAAAGAATAAAAAGAAAGACAAGGCATATAATAAACTATCTGAAAGAATGGAGGAAGTTGAGTGAAAGTACATCAAAACAAAGCCTATATAACAGCGTTTTGTTTATTGGGTTTTTTCGCAGGTATATTATATGCTAATCTTGTTTCAAATGAGGTCTTTAGTACATCAGGAATTTTTAGTGAATATTTTCTCAGTCAATATCCGTCTATTGAGATTGTTCCGGAAGAGTATGTTTTGTATATTTTTCGGATAAGGGTAACACCGTTAGTTCTTCTTATTCTGTTGGGACAGACAAAAATAAGGAAGGTTGTTATCTCTGTCTTTCTTTTTTGGATGGGATTTTCAGGGGGAATTTTAATTGTATCAGCTATATTTCGTCTTGGTATGAAAGGAATTTTATTGTTTATTATAGGAATTATGCCACAGTTTCTTTTTTACATATTGGGATATGCAGTTGCTATTTGGTATTTTTACACATATCCGATGTCTAAATGGAATTATAGTAAGACGATATTTCTTTGCTGCATGATGTTTTTTGGCATTATCACAGAAGTATATGTCAATCCTATATTGATGAAAATGTTTGTACGGACAATATAGAGGCAGGTCGCAGTGTATGCGGCCTGTTTCTATTATGGACTTTAGTCTGTTGAGCCCATTGGAGTTTTTCGTTGATCCGAA
>Bissell_p2__coassemble_392_pt1 | contig 39099 bp, 47 predicted proteins | sample Bissell_p2__metabat2_high_PE_001 | metagenome-assembled genome bin Bissell_p2 | reverse complement strand
GAGCACTTGACTTTTAATCAAGTTGTCCGGGGTTCGAATCCCCGATGCTTCACTTGATGAACAAGCGAAAGTTTGTTCATATTTATTTTAAGGAGAAATTCTTAAAAATATAGTATGCGGATGTGGCGGAACTGGCAGACGCGCTAGACTTAGGATCTAGTGGGAGACCGTGCAGGTTCGATTCCTGTCATCCGCAGTATAGAGGTCGTAATTCTTGAGAAATCAGGGGTTGCGGCTTTTTTGTAATAATTATATTTGTGTTCAATTCTTTCGTTTTTTCCATGAAACTTGTCGATTTATTTTTGCTTTCCGTCTTTTTTCGGTGGATAAGGCGTTTTCACATCGGTCAATTCCAGCAGATAATCTGTGCTGGTGTTATAATATTTGGCTATCGTGACAAGATAATCAATAGGAAGTGTACGAACTCCGCTTTCATATCTTCTATAAACTTCACGATGACATTTTAAAATATCAGCCATATTTTCCTGTGTCAAATCATGGTCATTTCTTAAATCTTTCAAACGTTTTAAATACATAAAATCACCTCTTGATAAGGCTATCATTTAGTGGCATAATAAAAGCAGAAATGCAACTATATGGTTGCAAAAACACAACTTGAATGAAGAAAAGTTTAAGTTAGAGGTAAGCAAATGAAAAATAATTTAGAAGAAAAACAAATGATGAAAGCAATACATATACTGTTGCAGGATGATAAAGAATATAATGCCCGGATAATGAGGGATTTAACCGAGGAAGAGTTCAAAAGATTTTTACAGCAATGTCCTGAATTTCTTGATGAGATTCCATAACATGAAAAAATGTTTTCGGGCAAATGAAAACAGGAGGGATTTTTATGGAAAATGTAGTTTGGTTAGGCTTAATAATCATTTTTTTAATTATTGAAATTATTACAGTCGGACTTACTTCCATATGGCTGGCCGGAGGTGCATTAGTGGCACTGATTTTGAATTGTTTTGGAGTAAATCTTGTTTGGCAGATAGTTGCATTTTTTGTAGTGTCAGTTATACTAATGGTATTTACACGTCCTTTTGCCAAAAAATATATTAATTCAGGACGGACGAAAACAAACTATGAAAGTAATATCGGAAAGATGGCAAAAGTGACGGAGAGAATTGATAATCTGAATGAAACCGGAACTGCTCTTGTGGACGGGCAGGAATGGACTGCAAGAGCAAAAAATCCTGTGGAAGTTATAGAGAAAGACGAGATTGTCAGAGTTACCGATATTATTGGAGTAAAATTAATTGTAGAGAAATTAGAAAAATAGGATGTGCATTTGCGCATCCTATTTTTCTGTCCAGAATATTTCAATTTGATGTGGTGATAGGTTTTTTGTAAAATCTCTTTTTAAAATTAACATTTCTCGTAATTCATTTATGATTTCATAAAGAACGGCACGAGATTCAAATTCCTGTCTGGAGGAAGGGAGAGAAGCAGAGCGAAATTTTTGGCGCAACAGAGATAGATATTTTAATAAATCCTCAGCATTGTCATAATTTTCCATAGAAATAGCAACGATACGCATAAATTTAGATACTAAATTTGTCTGCATATAAGATTCTTGCAGGCGTGGGAGATTGCGCTGGATTTGTTTGAGTAAAACAGTCTGTTCAGAACGCATATGAATATAAGCAACATAGTAACTCATATCTTTGAAAAAGAAATTTTTTTGTGTATATTGTGCGTGAGCAAGCGAAGTGGAAAGAAGACTCTCCAATTTGGTTAGGCTTTTTGTGATATCTTCGCTTAAATATTCCTGAAAAATGGCGCGTGACATTGTAAATAAAATCTGAGCCATTTTTTCTTCGATTTCCTTTTGCGCTTTTCGGATTTTTTTAACTTTATTTGGCATATAGAGGTTCATTAAAATTCCCATGGAAATACCGATTAACATAAGACAAAGTTCATTGGTAAGGAGAGGAATAGACATTTCATGGTTTTTCCAAAGATGCAGCATAAGAACAGTACTCATAGAAAATCCTTCGGTCAAATGCAAAAACTGACAGAAAAGTTGATAAAAAGCGAGATAAAATCCAAGACTTAGCAGAGAATAATTGAGTAGGGGAAAAAGTAATATCGCGGTAAGTACAGCAATCAAAAATGATAGAAGACGTTTTCCTGCGATGAGAAAAGTATCTTTTTTGGTGTTTAAAATACTAAGGAGAGTGATTGTAATAACGGATGTGGAATAATTTAGAGAAAATGTTTCTGCGATAAAAAAGGCGATACAGCATCCGAGGGAAATTTTAAAAGTTTTAATATAATCTAGAGATTTCATAAATGCCTCCTTTTCCGTAAGTTTCGGCTTTTTTCTACTATAGTATGGCTGAAAGAATGTATTTTATAGATAAGAAAAGAAAAAATTTTGTTGACAAATATTTTTTTAGTAGTATACTTTGAATATCAAAGTATTTGAAACTCAAAACAAAATATGGAGAAAAGAAAATGATAGGAAAAATATGTGGGACAGGAGCGTATGTTCCGCCTAATGTTATGGATAATGATGATTTGGCAAATCTGGTGAAGACAAGTGATGAATGGATTAAGGAGAGAACGGGAATTGCAAGACGTCATATTGCACAGGAAGAAAATACAGTAAGTATGGCAGTAAAATCTGCGGAAAGAGCATTGGAGAATGCAAAAATATCTGTGGAAGAAATTGATTTTATTATTGTATCGACTATATCTTCAAACGTAATTCTTCCTTGTGCTGCCTGCGAGGTACAGAAAGAAATCGGTGCAGTCAACGCAACTTGTTTTGATTTGAATGCGGCGTGCAGTGGTTTTCTGTTTGCATACAATACAGCGCAGGCTTACATCTCAAGTGGAATATATCAAACCGGAATTGTGATTGGTGCAGAATGTCTTTCTAATCTGGTTGATTGGAAAGACCGTGGAACATGTATTTTATTTGGAGATGGCGCCGGTGCGGTTGTTTTGAAATCCGAGGAGGGAACAAAACTTCCGATAGTAACACATTCAGACGGTAAAAAGGCAAATGCGCTTACCTGTGGACAGAATGATTTCATTCATATGGATGGACAGGAAGTCTTTAAGTTTGCCGTAAAACAAGTGCCGCAATGTATTTGTGAATTGTTAGAAGAAAGCCATTTGCAAAAAGAGAAAATAGATTATTTTATATTACATCAGGCGAATAAAAGAATTGTGGAAGCCGTTGCAAAAAGGTTAAAAATAGAAATAGAAAAGTTTCCTATGAATTTACAGGAATATGGAAATACCTCTTCGGCAAGTATCCCGATTTTATTAGATGAGATGAACCAAAAAGGTTTACTGAAAAGGGGAATGAAAATTATTATATCGGGATTTGGAGCAGGATTATCATGGGGAGCAAGTTTAGTTGAATGGTAATATCCAATTTGGATTACATAAATTTAAGAAAATAAAGGAGAAAATAAGATGTTAGAAAAAGTAAAAGAAATTGTAGCAGATTCATTAGGAACAGAGGTAGAGGAATTAACACCGGCAACTTCATTTAAAGAAGATTTAGGTGCAGATTCTTTAGATTTATTTGAAATGGTAATGGCGTTTGAAGAAGAATTTGAAAAAGAAATTCCTACGGAAGACTTGGAAAAACTTACGACAATTGGAGATGTAGTATCATATTTAGAAGCGTAGGGCAAAAAAGGGACAGGGCAAAAGCCAAAAAGGGACATAGTAAAAGTCAATTGGGGACGTAGTCAAATCTAATTTGACTACGTCCCCAATTGAAGAAAGGTTATCATATGAAAACAAGAGTGACTGAATTACTGAAAATCGAATATCCGATTATTCAAGGCGGTATGGCATGGGTTGCCGAATATCATCTTGCAGCAGGCGTATCCAAAGCGGGAGGTCTGGGAATGATTGGGGCAGCAAATGCACCGGCGGAATGGGTGCGTGAACAGATTAGGGAAGTAAAGAAACTGACAGATAAACCATTTGGTGTAAATATTATGTTGATGAGTCCGAATGCGGATGAAGTAGCAAAAGTAGTTGTGGAAGAGAACGTTCCGGTAGTAACAACAGGAGCGGGAAATCCTGAGAAATATATAAAAATGTGGAAGGAAGCAGGAATAAAAGTAATTCCGGTTGTGGCTTCCGTGGCAATGGCAAAGCGTATGGAACGGTATGGTGCAGATGCAATTGTGGCAGAAGGTACGGAGGCAGGCGGTCATATCGGAGAAAATACAACAATGGTACTTGTTCCTCAAATTGTTGATGCAGTGGAAATTCCGGTTATTTCCGCAGGCGGCATAGGGGACGGCAGAGGAATGGCAGCGGCTTTTATGCTAGGAGCGGAAGCAGTACAACTTGGCACTTGTTTTGTTGTGACGAACGAATCTATTGTTCATGAAAATTATAAGAAATGTATTATTAAAGCGAAAGATATCGATTCTAGAGTAACGGGAAGAACGACAGGTCATCCGGTACGTGCATTGCGAAATCAGATGACAAAAGAATATTTGAAATTAGAAAAGGAAGGTGCGTCTTTAGAAGAACTGGAACTTTTAACTCTGGGAGGATTGAGAAAGGCAGTTATTGAAGGCGATGTGATAAATGGAAGTATAATGGCAGGGCAGATAGCAGGGCTTGTGAAAGAAGAAATGTCATGTAAGGCGTTTATAGAAAAGTTGGTAACAGAAACCATTGAGTTGATGAAAGGAAAGGTTTTTTATGAATAAAATCGCATTTGTTTTTTCCGGACAGGGAGCACAGAAAGTGGGGATGGGAAAAGATTTTTACGAAAACAGTGAAATCTCCAAGAATATATTTGATACTGCTTCAGAGAAAATAGGATTAGATTTAAGAGCATTGTGTTTTGAAGAGAATGATTTACTAGACAAAACAGAGTATACCCAGGCTGCTTTGGTGACAACCTGTCTTGCCATTGTAAGAGAGGTAGAAAAAAGAGGGCTTTATGCGGATGTAACGGCAGGATTAAGTTTGGGAGAATATACTGCTATTGCGGTTGCTGGAGGAATGTCTGATATGGATGCCATCTCCGTTGTAAGAGAGAGAGGAAAATTTATGCAGGATGCAGTTCCGGAGGGAGAAGGCGCGATGTCTGCTATTCTTGGAATGACAGGAGAACAAGTAGAAAGTGTTATCGAAGATATGGAAAATGTTTTTGTTGCCAACTATAACTGTCCGGGTCAGATTGTGATTACAGGAAAAACGGAATCTGTACAGGAGGCGAATGAAAAACTTCTGTCTGCCGGGGCAAAAAGAGCTATGCTTTTAAATGTAAGCGGTCCGTTTCATTCACCGTTTTTAGTTGGAGCGGGAGAAAAATTAGGTGAATTATTGAAAAAAGTTTCTTTTACAAAGTTGCAGATTCCATATGTGACAAATGTGACGGGACGATATGTTACAGATGTAAAAGAAACAAAAGAGTTACTTTCAAAACAAGTGGCATCTTCAGTTCGCTGGCAGGACAGTGTAGAAAATATGATTGAAGACGGTGTAGATGTATTCGTAGAGATAGGTGTAGGTAAAACATTGTCGGGCTTTATTAGAAAAGTTAATAAAAATGTGAAAACATATAGTATCAGCACTTGGAAAGATATGGAGAAAGTGATTTCTGAACTTGGAGGTGTAGGCAGATGTTAAAAGAACAGACAGCGGTTGTGACAGGCGGAGCAAGAGGAATTGGAAGAGCGATTGCATTGGAACTTGCCAAACAGGGAGCAAATGTCATTATTAATTATCACGGTTCAGTAAAAAAAGCGGAAGAGGTTAAAAAGGAAATAGAGGAAAAAGGCGGAACAGCGGAAATTATGCAGTGTGATGTTGCTGATTTTGCTGCGTGTGAGCGTTTTTTTCAGCAAGTTATTGAAAAGTATAAACGAGTAGATATTTTAGTAAATAATGCAGGAGTAACCCGTGACGGTTTGTTGATGAAAATGTCAGAGGAAGAATTTGATACAGTTATCAATACGAATTTAAAAGGAACGTTTCACTGTATGCGTTTTGTGACAAGACAGATGATAAAACAGCGTTATGGAAGAATTATTAATATTTCTTCAGTTGTGGGGGTTACAGGAAACGCAGGTCAGGCAAATTATGCGGCATCTAAAGCGGGTGTGATTGGATTGACAAAGTCGGCGGCAAGGGAATTGGCATCAAGAAAGATTACGGTAAATGCAATTGCGCCGGGATTTATTGAAACAGACATGACAAAAGATTTGCCGGATAAAGTAAAAGAGGAATCTATAGCAAAAATACCGCTTGGATATTATGGGAAGCCGGAAGATGTGGCTGGGGCAGTTTCCTTTTTGGCATCGGAAAAGGCAGGTTATATTACAGGACAGGTGCTTCATGTGGATGGCGGAATGGTGATATAAGGAGAGTATGTAATGAAAAGAAGAGTTGTTGTTACAGGTATGGGAGCGATTACCCCGATTGGAAATTCTGTGGAAGAGTTTTGGGCAGGAATTAAAGCGGGTAAGGTTGGTATCGGAGAGATTACGAAATTTGATACCACGGAATATAAGGTGAAATTGGCAGCGGAAGTAAAGGGTTTTGTAGCCAAAGAAAGAATGGATTTTAAGACGGCAAAGAGAATGGAAACATTTTCGCAGTATGCGGTTGCGGCGGGGAAAGAAGCGTTTGAAGATGCGGGGCTGTGTATGGAAAAAGAAGATCCGTTTCGTATAGGTGTGATTGTCGGTTCTGGAATTGGGAGCCTTCAGGTTGTGGAGAGAGAGTACGATAAAATTCAGAAGAAAGGACCGTCAAGAGTAAATCCGCTTATGGTTCCGCTTATGATTTCTAATATGGCAGCGGGAAATGTAGCGATTCAACTTGGATTAAAAGGGAAATGCACAAGTGTTACAACAGCCTGTGCAACTGGTACACACGCTATCGGCGATGCTTTTCGTGCCATTCAATACGGCGATGCGGATGTAATGCTTGCAGGAGGGACGGAAAGTTCCATTTGCCCTACGGCAGTGGCTGGATTTTCTGCTTTGACTGCGCTGACGGTAAGTACAGATGTTAATAGAGCATCCATTCCATTTGATAAAGATAGAAGTGGATTTGTTATCGGTGAAGGTGCGGGAGTTGTTGTTTTGGAAGAATTAGAACACGCTAAAGCACGAGGAGCAAAAATTTATGGTGAAGTTGCAGGATATGGTGCAACCTGCGATGCATATCACATTACTTCTCCTGCAGAAGACGGAAGTGGAGCGGCAAAGGCGATGGAATTGGCAATCAAAGAAGCAGGTATCTTTCCAAGAGATGTAGAGTACATAAATGCACATGGAACAAGCACACATCATAACGATTTGTTTGAAACGAGAGCAATTTCCCTTGTATTTGGGGAAGATGCACAGAAACCGATAATTAATTCTACAAAGTCGATGATAGGACATTTGCTTGGAGCAGCAGGAGCAGTAGAGTTTATTACTTGTGTAAAAACAATTCAGGAAGGATTTATTCATCGGACGATGGGAACAGAAAAGCTGGATGAAGAATGTACATTAAACTATGCGATACATTCTTCAATAGAGAAAGAAGTGAACTATGCTCTCAGCAACTCTCTTGGATTTGGTGGACACAATGCAACAATTTTACTCAAAAAATATAGGGAGGACGAGTAAAAATGGAAAAAGAACAGTTAATTGATTTGATACACACCGTGTCTTCCTCAAATTTGACGGAGTTTCAATATGAAGAAAACGGAATCAAAATCGGTATGAAAAAAGAATGTCAGATTATATACGGTGACGAAAAAAAGGTGTCTGTTCCGCAGATAAGTGTACAGGAAGTGCAAGAAGAGGAAGAGAACATTCAGGAAGGAAAGATTATAACTTCTTTGTTGGTAGGAACGTTTTACGCAGCGCCTTCTGAAGATGCGGAGCCGTTTGTACATATAGGAGATCAGGTAACAAAAGGACAGACTTTGGCGATTGTAGAAGCAATGAAACTGATGAATGAGGTTGAAAGTGAATTTGACGGTGTTGTAGCGGAAATTTTTGTGGAAAACGGTCAGGCAGTGGAATATGGTCAGCCTTTGTTTCGTTTAAAATAGGGTAAAGGAGAGCGTATGAAAGGATTAACAGTTCAGGAAATCTGTGAGATTATTCCTCACAGACATCCGTTTTTACTTGTAGATTATATAGAGGATTACGAGGCAGGGGTGTTTGCAATCGGATATAAATGTGTGACATATAGGGAAGACTTTTTCAAAGGACATTTTCCACAGGAACCGATTATGCCTGGGGTACTTACGGTAGAAGCATTGGCACAGGTTGGGGCAGTTGCCATTTTATCAAAAGAGGAGAACAGAGGGAAAATTGCTTATTTTGGCGGAATACAGAAATGTAAATTTAAAGGAAAAGTTGTGCCGGGAGATAAGTTGAAGTTAGAAACGAGAATAATCAAACAGAAAGGACCGCTTGGAATCGGAGAAGCAGTTGCCAGTGTGGATGGAAAAGTGGTGGTAAGTGCTGAATTGACCTTTATGATTGGATAGGTGAAAGACATGATAAAAAAAGCGTTAATTGCAAACAGAGGCGAAATCGCAGTGCGGATTATCCGAGCCTGTAGAGAAATGGGAATTGAAACGGTGGCGGTATATTCTGAGGCAGACAGGGAAGCACTTCATACGCAGTTGGCGGATGAGGCAATCTGCATCGGACCTGCGCCTTCTCAGGAAAGTTATTTGAATATGGAAAGAATCATTAGTGCAACAATTACCTCGGGAGCAGATGCCATTCATACAGGATTTGGTTTTTTGTCGGAGAACAGTAAATTTGCAGAATTGTGTGAGAAATGCCATATTACATTTATCGGACCGAAAGCAGAAGTCATTCGGAAAATGGGAAATAAATCTCAGGCGAGAAATACAATGATTGAGGCGGGTATACCGGTTATTCCGGGCAGCAGTGAAATTGTTTTGGACATGGAACGAGGAAGAGAAATTGCTGCGGAAGTAGGTTATCCTGTTATCATTAAAGCGGTTCTCGGCGGAGGCGGAAAAGGAATGCGTGTGGCTTACAGCGAGGAGGAATTTTTGAACAGTTTTCAGACGGCACAGAAAGAAGCACAAGTATCTTTTGGGGATAATTCCATGTATATCGAACATTTTGTGGAAAATCCAAGACATATTGAATTTCAGATATTGGCGGATAAATATGGAAATGTAGTTCATCTCGGAGAGAGAGATTGTTCTATTCAGGAAAATCATCAGAAACTCATAGAAGAATCGCCTTGTCCGGTACTTTCCGAAGAACTCCGCAGAGAAATGGGAGCAGTGGCAGTAAAAGCCGCAAAGGCAGTGCAGTATGAAAATGCGGGGACCATTGAATTTCTGCTTGAAAATGATAAGCAGTTTTATTTTATGGAAATGAATACGAGAATACAGGTAGAACATCCGGTAACGGAATGGGTGACGGGTCTGGACTTGATTAAGGAGCAGATAAGAATTGCTTCGGGAATGTCGCTTTCATATAGACAGGATGATATTCAGATAAATGGTCATGCCATTGAATGTAGAATTAATGCAAAATCTTCAGGGAAAATTACGGATATACATTTTCCGGGAGGAGAGGGTGTGCGGATTGATACGGCAGTGTATCATGGGTATATCGTTCCGCCGTACTATGATTCTATGTTGGCAAAACTGATTGTTCATGGAAAAACTAGGGAAGATGCTATTGCAAAAATGCGGAGTGCATTGGGTGAAGTGATAATAGAGGGCATCGGTACGAACATTGATTATCAGTATGATATTATAGAAAAGATGTGAGCAAAATGAATTTAAAAAAGATGTTTAAAAAAACAAGTTATATTTCCTTAAAAGAATCGTCAAAAAAAGAACAGACTCCAGAAGTGCCGGAAGGTATTCTGAAAAAATGTAATGCCTGTAAATCTGCTATTTTTACGGAAGATGTGAAAAACGGATACTATATATGTCCGAAATGCCATAATTATTTTCGAGTTCATGCAAAACACAGATTAGAAATGGTTGCAGACGATGGAAGTTTTGAAGAATGGGACAGAGGACTATGTACAAAAAATCCAATGCAATATAAAGGATATGAAGAAAAAATCCGATTGGCACAGGAAAAGACAGGACTTGAGGAAGCGGTTATTACCGGAAAGGCGAAAATCGGGGGCAAATCAGTTGCTCTCGGTATATGTGACAGCCGTTTTATTATGGCTAGTATGGGGGAAGTTGTAGGGGAAAAAATCACCCGTATGGTTGAACGTGCCACGGAAGAAAAACTTCCGGTAATTATGTTTGCCTGTTCAGGCGGCGCAAGAATGCAGGAAGGAATTACTTCTCTGATGCAAATGGCAAAAACGGCTGCAGCATTAAAACGACACAGTGATGTCGGCGGATTTTATATTTCTATTCTTACTAATCCGACAACAGGCGGGGTGACGGCGAGTTTTGCAATGTTGGGTGATGTGATTTTGGCAGAACCAAATGCACTAATCGGTTTTGCAGGACCGAGAGTCATTGAGCAGACAATCGGGCAAAAATTACCTAAAGGTTTCCAACGTTCAGAGTTTCTATTGGAGCATGGTTTTATTGATGCTATTGTAGAGAGAGAAAATTTGAAAAAAGTTCTTTTTCAATTAATTGATTTGCATGAGCAGAAAAAAATCGATGAAAAGATAAATGATATATATACAGAAGAAATCATGCAAAAACAGATGAAAACAGCGTGGGATTGTGTAATAAAATCCCGTATGAAAGACCGACCGGTCGGATCGGATTATATTAGCAGACTTTTTACGGATTTTATAGAATTACATGGGGATAGATATTTTCAAGATGATAAAGCAATTATTGGAGGAATAGCTAAATTCCATGGTGTTCCGGTGACGGTTATCGCACAGGAAAAAGGGAAGACGATAAAAGAAAATTTGGAAAGAAATTTCGGAATGCCTTCCCCTGAGGGATATAGAAAGGCTTTGCGTTTAATGAAGCAGGCGGAAAAATTTCATCGTTCGGTAATTTGCCTTGTAGATACTCCGGGTGCATTTTGCGGAATTGAGGCGGAAGAACGCGGTCAGGGAGAGGCAATTGCAAAAAATATTTATGAAATGTCAGCATTAAAAGTTCCGATACTTTCGGTTATTATAGGGGAGGGTGGAAGTGGCGGAGCGTTGGCTATGGCTACTGCAAATGAAGTGTGGATATTGGAAAATGCCATTTATTCTATTCTTTCTCCTGAAGGATTTGCTTCAATTTTATGGAAAGACAGTAAAAGAGCAAAAGAGGCGGCGGAAGTAATGAAATTGACAGCGAGAGAATTGAAAGAGGCGGGGATTGTAGAAGAAGTTATCGAAGAACCAAAACATTTTACAGTGGAGAATTTGTCTTCTGTCTGTGATAACTTAGAGAAGAAAATAAAGAGTTTTTTGTGGAAATATAGAGAAAAATCAGAAATAGACATTGCAGAAGAACGTTATCGGCGTTTCCGAAAAATGTAGAGAGGAGCGGTTATGGAAAAAGAACAGGTGTCTTTTGCAGTTGGAGAAAAAAAAGCATATATTCCCATTGTGCAGGGGGGAATGGGTGTTGGAATAAGTCTACATCGGCTTGCCGGTGCAGTTGCGAGCGAAGGCGGAGTGGGATTGATTTCCACTGCACAGATAGGATTTCGTGAAAATAATTTTGACAGTAATCCTTTGCAGGCAAACTTGCACGCTATGGGTAAGGAATTAAAATATGCAAGAAAACTTGCACCTAATGGTATTATCGGTTTCAACATAATGGTAGCGACAAGGCATTATGAGGAATATATTAAAGAAGCAGTCAGACTGGGGGCAGATTTGATTGTTTCAGGGGCAGGATTGCCAACAGACCTCCCATTATATACGAAAGAAACGAATACAAGCATTGCTCCTATTGTATCAACAGAAAAATCTGCTCATGTTATTTTGAAATATTGGGATAAAAAGTATAATGTTGCGGCAGATATGGTTGTGATAGAAGGCTGGAAAGCGGGAGGACATCTGGGATTTCATTTGGATGAATTGGAAAAATGGAACGACATTTCTTACGAAACAGAAGTGGGGAAAATTATTAACATTGTACGATTTTATGAGGAAAAATACGAAAAGAAAATTCCGATTATACTGGCAGGCGGAATGTATTCGGCAAAAGATTTGAAAAGAGCAAAAGAGTTGGGGGCGGACGGTATTCAGGTTGGAAGCCGATTTGTTACAACAAAAGAGTGTGACGCAGATATACGTTACAAAGAAGCCCATATAAATGCTCAAAAAGAAGACATTCAAATTGTAAAAAGTCCTGTAGGAATGCCGGCACGGGCAATCCGTAACACGCTAATAAGACGAATACAAAATGGAGAAAAGTTACCGCCTACACTTTGTCATCAATGTATAAAAAAATGTAATCCAAAAGAAATTCCATATTGCATTACGGATAAACTCATTGAGGCGGTGAAAGGAAATGTGGACAATGGTCTTGTTTTCTGTGGCGCTGAAACGTATCGTGCCACAAAAATAGAAACAGTGAAAGAGGTAATTGCTTCTTTTCTTTTCTCATAAGAATGTGTATAATGAACTTAATATCATTCTGGTGAAGGAGGAAATAAATGAATACATATGAAACCATTAATGATATTTTAGTGCATTTGTTTAATGAAATCTGGGAACTGGAAGAGAAGGCAATTATTACGGAAGAATTTAAAGACATCACAAATAATGATATGCACATCATTGAGGCAATCGGTTGTGGGGATGGAACTCCAATGTCTGCGATTGCAAAGAAAATGAATGTAACGGCAGGGACGCTGACAACTTCAATGAACAGTCTTGTAAATAAAAAATATGCTGTTCGTGAGAGAAGTGAAGAAGATAGGCGTGTTGTTTATATCAAATTGACGGAAAAAGGGAAGAGAGCATATGAACATCATGCACAGTTTCATCATCAGATGACAGATGCGGTCATCAAAAAATTAAATGAGGAAGAAATTCCCGTGTTGTTAAAAACATTGGAGGGGCTTTCGGAGTTTTTTAGAAATTATCATTAATTTCATTCCGAAAAGCCCCTTTTTCATGTTATAAAGATTAAATCTGTTGTACATAGCATATAGGAGAATAATTAAAGAACCATTATTAATGAGCCGATACCAATAAATATGCAACCTATTAAGGATTTAACAGTGAATTTTTCATGTAATAAAACAAAAGCTAAAATCAGTGTAATGACTACACTTAATTTATCAATAGGAACAACTTTTGATACATCACCGATTTGTAATGCCTTATAATAACATAGCCATGAAGCACCGGTTGCTAATCCGGAGAGGATCAAAAATATCCAACTTTTTCTGCCAATTTCGGAAATACCGTTTTGTGCGTGAGTGAGAAAAACTATACCCCATGCCATAATTACTGCAACAACCGTTCGAATAGCGGTTGCGAGATTGGAATTAATACCGTCAATCCCCATTTTTGCAAATATAGATGTGAGTGCTGCAAATATTGCAGATAGTAACGCAAACACAAACCACATATTATACCACCTCGATAAATCTTTAAATTTATTAGTTATTTATAGAAATTATATCATAAAAGAAAAACATTGTTTAGTGAAAAAGATAGAGGTATAATATCGCCATATTTATAAATGGAAAGGACTGGAAATACATGGAACACAAAGGGACAGTAAGATTAGAAATGGAAAGATTGATTTTGAGGAGATTTACAGATAATGATATAGAAAGTTCCTATCGTAATTGGACAAGTGATGATAAAACGACAAAGTATTTAACTTGGCCTACACACGAAAATGTAGAAGTGACAAGACAGATACTTCAAAGTTGGATAGAGGATTACAAAAAAGCATCTTTTTATCAGTGGGCAATTGAATTAAAAGAAATAAAAGAACCGATTGGAACAATCAGTGTTGTGAGAAGTAATGAATCAATAGATATGGTTGAGATTGGCTATTGTATAGGAAGTAAATGGTGGAATAAGGGTATTGTGACAGAGGCCTTTAAAAAGGTAATTATTTTTTTATTTGAGGAAGTAAAGGTAAATAAAATTCAGTCACATCATGATGCAGAAAATGTGGGTTCAGGAAGAGTAATGAGTAAATGCGGAATGATTTATGAGGGAACTCTTCGGGAGGCTGACAGAAACAATCGAGGAATTGTAGATAAGGTTACTTATGGCATTTTGGCGAAGGAGTATTTTAAGAAATAGAATAAAGAAAGGGAGAATATAGTATGATTAGAAATTTGGAAAAAACAGATGTAGATAACGTGGCAGAAATATGGCTGGATACGAATATGAAAGCACATGATTTTATTTCAGCGGAGTATTGGAAAAGTAATTTTGCAGTTGTAAAAGAAATGTTTTTGCAAGCAGAAATCTATATCTATGAAGAGGAACAGACAAAACAGATACTTGGTTTTGTCGGGCTGAATGATAATTACATAGAAGGGATTTTTGTTTGCAGTGAATCACAGTCACGAGGAGTCGGTAAACAATTATTGGATTTTATAAAAGAAAGAAAATCGTCTTTGCAACTAAGTGTGTATCAAAAAAATGAACGTGCGATACAATTTTATAAAAGAGAAGGATTTCAAATACAGAGTGAAAATGTAGATAAAGATACGGGCGAGAAAGAATATGTCATGGTGTGGAAATGATAATTTATCCTAATATCATCAGATAGTAAGTGTTCTTTATATAACTAAATATACGAAAAGCAATGAAACGTTGCGAGGTTGTAACATAATTGAGTATTGAAGTAACAGATGTGTTATTGAAGAAGAGTATTGATATTAAAGATACAATAATAAAGATAGTAGGTTACTGGAAGAAAGAAAAAAGGGTTATGAAGAAATGAGCGTCGTTTTTTCATAATGAACAGTACGATATAGTTGTGCTGGAAAAACGTATTTCTACAAAGACAGAAAAGTAATTCCTTCCTCTAAAAACGAAAAGTCCTTGAGCCTTTGGGGTGATTTATGTTACAGTTAAGATAGAGATTCGAACAAGGGAAGAGGACAGAAAAATGAAATTAATGATAGCATCAGATATACATGGTTCGGCGTATTATTGCGAGAAGATGATAGATGCATTTCATCGGGAAAAAGCAGACAAATTGTTGCTTTTAGGGGACATTTTATATCACGGTCCGAGAAATGATTTACCGAAAGCATATGAACCGAAAAAGGTAATTGAAATGTTAAACAATATGAAAGAAGAATTGCTTTGTGTCAGAGGAAATTGTGATACGGAAGTCGACCAAATGGTGTTAGAGTTTCCGATATTGGCAGATTACGCAATTCTTTATGTAAATGACAGAATGATTTTTGCCACACACGGTCATCAGTTTAACAGAGAAAATCTTCCTATGTTGAAGAAAGGGGATATTTTACTGAATGGGCATTTTCATGTACCGTCAGGAGAGTGGATTGGAGAATATATCTATCTGAATCCCGGCTCGGTATCTATTCCGAAAGAAAACTCAGAACACAGCTATATGATAATTGAGGAAGATATATATTTATGGAAAAATTTAGAAGGAGAAGTATATAAGAAGGAGGTTTTCTAATGGAAAAGTTAGTTCTACTTCAAAAAATGGTAGATGAGAGTCAGCGAATTGTATTTTTCGGAGGGGCAGGAGTATCTACAGAGAGTAATATTCCTGATTTCCGCAGTAGTGACGGTATTTATCAGGAAAAATATACATATCCTCCGGAGCAGGTTGTCAGTCATACATTTTTTCAAAAGAAACCGGAATTGTTTTATGAGTTTTATAAATCGAAAATGATGTTTTTAGATGCGAAACCGAATAAGGCACATTTAAAATTGGCAGAAATGGAAGAAAAAGGGAAATTAAGTGCTGTCATCACGCAGAATATAGACGGTTTACACCAACTGGCAGGAAGTAAAAATGTGTTGGAACTGCACGGAAGTATTCACCGCAATTATTGTCAGAAATGCGGGAAATTTTATGATGCAAAATATGTAAAAGGTTCGGAGGGTATTCCGACTTGTGATTGTGGAGGCAGAATAAAACCGGATGTTGTTCTTTATGAGGAAAGTCTGGATAATACAGTTATTCAGAAATCTGTAAGAGAGATTGCGGAGGCAGATATGCTGATTATTGGAGGGACTTCTCTGGTTGTCTATCCGGCGGCAAGTTTTATTGATTATTTTAGAGGAAAATATCTTGTTGTGATCAATAAGAGTGCAACGCCGAGAGATGAACAGTCAGATTTGTGCATTCAGAAATCAATAGGAGAAATATTGGAAGGGATTACGGTATGAGAAAAAAAGCGGGAATAAGTTTACTAATTATATTAATACTTTTCTGTGTTTGCCTGACAGGATGTAAAAAGGAAGAGCAAAAGGCAAAACAAAAAGGTACGGAAGAAAATAATAAGCCTATAGAAGCAATGTATGTGCCATGTGGGGATGACGGCTATATCTTTTTTGACAGAAGCACGGAATCACCATTTTATGCGATTATTCCGGAAGACAAACTGTATGATGAGAATGAGAAAAAGATAAAGCAAAAAGATCTGAATGCGGGAGATATGATTGCCTGCTACGGTGATGGGAAAATGTTGGAGTCTTATCCGGGACAGTATCCGGGAGTGACGAAAATGATTCGTGTGAAAAAAGGAACTGTGGAAGATACGAAGAAATATGAGCAGGAAGTTGCTAAATTCGTACAGAAACCTAGTAAAGCGGATATTCCATACTTAGACATTGAAAATACGCAAAAAAATGCGTTGGTTACAACGGCTGCTACTGAGGGGAATTACGAGTGGACATACAAAGACATGAACGGAAATCAGCAGTTAGAAAAAGTGGAAGATATTTCTTTTTTGGAAAAGGAAGGATTGGCAGATGTTGTGTGTGACAAAGAAAATTCGGAATTGAAGTTGATTTTTTCTGCTGAGCCAAACCATATTAAAGTGACAAGATGGCCTGTGGGAACATCAAAAGAAAAGGGATCTCACGGACAGCGTGTGCGGGCGACATTGGATGGCAATATAGGATACATAAAAAGAGCGAAAAAATCTTATATTTATGAAGTGACTGCGACATGGGAAAACGGAAAAGTACATTATGGATTTTATATCCCATAAAAATAAGGTCTGTTTCATTTGAAACAGACCTTATTTTTATTTACATATACTGCAGCCTAAACTACATCCGGTTGGTGTGCCAGCACATCCTCCCATAGCAGTTTCTCGAAGTTCAAATGGAAGACTTTTTCCTACACGGAACATCGCCTCTGCCATTTCGTCAAATGGAATTGGATGAGTAACTCCACTGAGTGCAAGTTCAGCGGAAGTAATTGCGTTGGCAACTCCGATTGCGTTTCGGCTCTGGCAAGGTGATTCAACAAGTCCGGCGATTGGGTCGCACACAAGACCAAGAAGATTTGAAAGGGCAATGCTGGCAGCAGTTAAGCACATTTCAGGAGTTCCACCCATCATTTCAACTACTGCAGAGGCAGCCATTGCAGAGGCAGCGCCCACTTCCGCCTGACATCCAGCCTCAGCGCCGGAAACGGAGGCATTTCTCATTAAAATATATCCTATAGAACTTGCATTTAAAAGTCCGTTAAAAAGAAGGGCATCTGACAATGCTTTTTCTTCTTGAAGTGCTAGTAATGTTCCGGGAACAACACCCGATGAGCCGGCAGTTGGAGCAGCAACAATCAGCCCCATAGATGCATTGACTTCCAAAACAGCCATACTATAAGAAATGGCTTTTGATAGCATGGAACCACATACACTTTTATTCGTTTTTGCGTGGTCGGCAACTTGTTTCGCTTCGCCACCGATAAGACCGCCAATAGATTTTCCGGGATTTTGTATCGGTTTGTGAGCGGAATTTTTCATAATTGTAAGTACTTCAGCTAATTTTCCATCTACCTCTTCAGATGAAAGGCTTCCCATGGTGATTTCACGCTCTTTCATAGCGGTGGAGATAGAAATTTCTTCTTTTTCGCATAAGTTTAATAAAGTTTGTCCATTAAAAAAATCCATTTTTATATCCTCCTACATCTGAATGAGCATTAAATCTTTAACGTGCTTATTTACGCGGATTTTATCTAAAATTTCTGACGGAATTTCTTCATCGGATTCCACAATCGTAAATGCAGTAGCGCCTTTATCTTCACGGAATAAACGCATAAATGCAATGTTTACATTTTCTTCACTTAAGCATTGTGTAATATGGGCTACTACACCAGGTTTATCGATTTGTTGTACGATTAATGTACTGTATTCTCCGGTAAATTCTACATCAATATTGTTAATACGGACGATTTTCATTTTTCCTCCGCCAATGGATTCTCCACGAATGGAAAGTGTGTGTCCCGCTTTATTTTCCAATACAATATCGGCAGTGTTCGGATGATCTGTTATCGTTTCTTCGTCGATAATGTAGTGATATTCCAATCCCTCTTTTTCGGCTATGGCAAAGGCATCACGGATTCTTTCATCATCGGTGGCAAAACCTAAAGTGCCTCCAAGTAATGCTTTGTCTGTTCCGTGACCACGATACGTTTTGGCAAAAGAGCCGTATAATGTAAATGTGACTTTATCTATTGGTTGTGCAAACATCTTTCGTGCAAGAAGTGCAATGGCGACAGCACCGGCAGTGTGTGAACTGGACGGACCAATCATATTTGGTCCGATTACATCGAAAATGCTTAGAAAATTCATGACATTCCTCCTGATATATTTACAAATTTGTTGTGGATATTATATCATAATAAGAAGATGAAACATAGTAGAAGGAGAGGAAAATGAAAACTTTCGTGATTTATCTGATATTGATAAATTTTATTACGTTTTTTATGTATGGGATAGATAAAAGAAAGGCAATAAAAGGACATTGGAGAATTGCAGAAAATATTCTTCTAGGTATGACTTTGGCAGGAGGCTCTGTGGGGGCAGTAATTGGAATGTATATATTTCATCATAAAACAAGAAAAATAAAATTCTATGTTGGAGTACCGTTGATTTTATTAACACAGGCGTTACTTTTAGTGATATGTAAATAAAAATCTTCCTTTAGAAACTCTGGTTTCAATCCGTGAGTTTCTAGAGGAAGTATTTTTTATTATTGAGCGAATGGTTTTAAACTTCTTTCTAAAATTCCGTTCATTTTCGCAATGGCAATACCATAATTGGTTATTGGAATATTCATATCTTTGGCGCAGCGAAGTCGATATTTCATTTCACGTTCATTTAACATACAGCCACCGCAGTGGATAATCAGATTATATTTCTTTAAATCTGAAGGAAATTCCTTCCCGATTGTAAAGGCAAAATGTAAATTTTTTTGCGTATATTTTTTCAATAAATTCGGTAATTTTACAGTACCAATATCTCCACATTGACGATGGTGAGTACAACCTTCGGAAATCAGTACGGTATCGCCATCTTTTAACAGGTCAATGGCAGATGCTCCTTGAGTTACTATATCTAAATTTCCCTTATATCTGGCAAACAAAATAGAGAAAGAAGTCAGTAAAATATGTTCGGGAACAATTTTTGCGACCTGTTTAAATGCCTGACTGTCTGTGATAACAAGTCGGGGTGTCTTTCCTAAGTTTTTAAGCGTTTCTTTTAATTCTGTATCCTTGATAACAATAGAAACAGCATTGGCGTCCAAAATATCCCGAATCGTCTGTTGTTGCGGTAGAATTAACCGTCCTTTCGGTGCGGAAGAGTCAATCGGTACAACGAGAACAACAAAGTCATTCGGTGAGAGTAAATCTCGAACAATCGGTCTTTGATTGACACTATTCGGAATGAGGGAAGTTATTTTTTCTTTTAATTCCGGTATATGAAACCCCGTTTCTGCACTGACCTCTATATTATTTTCTGCTAGTTCAATTGAAAGTTTTTCCGTTAAATCGCATTTGTTTTGCACAATCAGATATGGGATTTGCTTCTGTTGAATTTTTTCTAAAATATTCTTATCTTCCGCAGTCATACCGACAGAGCTATCTATAACAAACAGGGCGATGTCGGTTTTATTCAACATTTGGTATGTCTTCGCAATTCGTAATTGTCCAAGTTCTCCTTCATCATCTAGTCCGGCGGTGTCGATAAATACGACAGGACCTATGGGAAGAAGTTCCATTGATTTTAAGACGGGATCGGTTGTTGTCCCTTTTGTGTCGGATACAATGGAAAGTGTCTGACCGGTTAATGCGTTGATTAAACTGGATTTTCCACAGTTTCTTCTGCCGAAAATACCGATGTGTATTCGGCTGGCTGAAGGAGTGTTATTTAAACTCATGTATTTCCTCCTAAAATCTAAAATCTCTTCGATTTTCATTTTCAATTTCTTTTAAATTTTCAATAACAATTTGACGAACTTTTTCATTTGGGATGTGATTGATTTCCTCTTGTATTACTTTCTCTCCGACTTTTTTTGTTGCTTCGGAAGCATAGTCCATGAGATATTCTTTTAACGTCATCAATGCGTTTGGCTGACAGCAGTTTTGAATTTGTCCGCTTTTACAAAGTGACATAAATCTATCTCCGGTTCGTCCTTCACGGTAGCAGGCAGTACAGAAACTTGGGATATACCCCAAATCCATAAGCCATTTTACCACTTCGTCCAGAGTTCTTGTATCACTTACATCAAACTGTTCAGATTTATTATCTTCAGGTTCAGGCTCAGCGTAACCGCCTACGCTTGTTTTAGAACCGCCGCTAATCTGAGATACACCTAAATGCAGTACACGTTCACGACACGCTTTACTTTCTCTTGTGGAAATAATCATTCCCGTATATGGTACAGCAATTCGGATACAGGCAACAATTTTGGCAAAAGTATCGTCGTCAATACCATTATCGAATGAATCAGCATCAATATCGTCGGCATGGCGAAGACGAGGAACGCTGATAGTATGTGGACCAACTCCGAAAACTGCTTCCAAATGTTCTGCGTGCATCAAAAGACCTGCAAGTTCGTAACGGTATTTATCCAAACCGAAAAGAACTCCAATTCCAACATCGTCAATACCGCCTTGCATTGCTCTGTCCATAGCAGTGGTGTGGTAATCGTAATCATGTTTCGGTCCGGTCGGGTGCAACTGGAGATAACTTTCTTTGTGATATGTTTCCTGAAAGAGAATATAAGTGCCGATTCCGGCCTCTTTCAATTTACGGTAATTTTCTACTGTGGTTGCGGCAATATTTACATTTACACGGCGGATTGCACCGTTTTTATGTTTGATACTATAAATGGTTTTAATGGATTCCAGTACATATTCAATCGGTGAATTTACAGGGTCTTCGCCAGTTTCCAATGCTAGACGTTTATGTCCCATATCCTGAAGGGCAATTACTTCCTTTCGGATTTCTTCCTGCGTTAGTTTTTTTCTGGCAATATGTTTATTTTTCATGTGATAAGGACAATATGTACAACCGTTTACACAATAGTTGGAAAGGTAAAGCGGGGCAAACATAACGATACGGTTTCCATAAAAATCTTTTTTTATTTGTTCTGCCAAAGCATAAATTTCTTGATTTTTTTCCTCAATATCGCAATCTAATAAGACTAATGCTTCACGATGTGTAAGACCTTTGCGAAGTTTTGCTTTTTCGATAATATGGTCGATGAGTTCCGCATTATGTTTGTTTTTTTCGGCGAACTCCAGTGTATCGAGAATTTCTTCGTGATTAATAAATTCTTCCGGTTTTTCTGATAAAATATTGTACATGGTAATTACCTCCCTTTTAGCAGTTAGTTAAGCGAATCCCCTCTGGAAACGCTGATTTCGTATCCGATTGTTCGGAGTTGTGTTTTTAGTTGTTCAATTCCCTCGGCAGCTTCACTATCTGTACAGATTTTGTTATCGTAGAGCAGATAGTTTTTCCGTACACTTTTAGGTGAAAGATTTGGCATCACGACATTTGCTCCTGCGAGTATTCCCTGTTCCCGTCCGTCAGGTGCGATTGTCCCCAAAGCAGTTGTAGAGGGAAGAAGTACTTTAGGTAACATAAGGCGGATAAGTGCCAGCATAAACAGGGTAAGTTCTAAACTTCCCTGTGGAAAACTTTTAAATGGCGTATCGTGGTGGGGGATAAATGGTCCGATGCCAACCATTTGAGGATTTAATGTTTTTAAAAACAGCATATCTTCCGCTAAATTTTCAGTGGTCTGATAAGGTGAACCGACCATAAAACCTGTTCCAACCTGATAGCCGATGTCTTTTAAATTCCACAGACATTGTTGACGGTTTTTGGCACTGAGCGTATGAGGGTGCAATTTTCCATAATGCCCTGCAGCATATGTTTCGTGCCGAAGCAGATAGCGGTCAGCGCCTGCTTCAAAAAATGCCTTATAACTGTCATAAGATTTTTCCCCAATAGACAGAGTAATGGCACAATCCGGATAAGCGGATTTTATGGAAGAAATCATATCCATCATTTTTTCATCAGTGAAGTAGCCGTCCTCACCACCCTGTAGGACAAATGTACGAAATCCAAGTGAATAGCCGATTTGACAACATTCTAAAATATCCTCTTTTGTTAATCGGTATCGACAGGCATTTTGATTACTTTTGCGAATGCCACAGTAAAAACAATCATTCTTACAAATGTTTGTAAATTCAATTAGCCCCCGAATATATATTTTGTTTCCATAATAAAGTTTTTGTATTTCCCGTGCTTGTGAAAAAAGATATTTTGCCAGTTCGGGTGTGCGATGGTCGATAAGGGTTATCCACTCGTCTTTTGTCAATGTCTGTGTGTCTTTTAATTTTTGAATAAGTTGTTTCATAAATTCCTCTTAAACTGATGTTTTTGCATAAGTTGTTTTTGTATTAATGCCGGAAAGCATTCCGAGTTTTCCGGAAAGTGAACTGATAATATCGTTTGGAGCGTCAATTGCTATGCTGATAATGGAAATATTTTTTTCCCGATAAGGAATCCCCATACGTCCGATAATGTATTGACTATGTTCGCTCAATAGCCGATTGAGTTCACCTACAGACTCATTACTCTCAACAATAATGCCGATAAGTGCAATTCTTGTATTCATAAAGCCTCCTTTTACAGTGGGATTACAAAAGAAAAGTGCCGGAAGGCACACATAAAAAAGGGTAGAAAATCCCCTTGAGATTGAAATGTCATGCCTTCTTACGCAGGTGTAATCCTTTGTAATCAGTACGTTTTTCTTAGTATATCATAATTAGATAATAGGGACAAGAAACGTTTATTTTTTGACAAATATATGGTAAAAACAGTATAATAATGTCACAGAAAAGGAGAAGAAAAATGCTGACAATTATTTCACCTGCAAAAAATATGAAAATACGAAAAAGAGATGATTTATTACTGAGCAAAGTTGCATTTCCCGAAGAAACGGAAGAAATTATAAAAGAGCTAAAGAAATATCAGCCTTATGAATTGGAAACATTAATGAAAATCAATGAAAAATTGGCAATACAGACGTTTATGGACATACAAAATTTTGATTTACAGAAGGAAGGAACACCTGCGATTTTAACTTATGACGGTCTTGTGTTTAAAAATATAGATGCGGAAACATTTTCGACAAAGGAAATGGCGTTTATCAATATGCATTTGCGTATTTTGAGTGCCTGCTATGGAGCAGTCAGACCGTTAGATGAAATTTTACCGTATCGCTTAGAAATGCAATGTAAATTGAAAATAGATGACAAGAGTTTGTATCAGTTTTGGGGAGATTTGCTGTACGGAGAAGTTTATAGAGAAAATCAGGTTGTGTTAAACTTGGCATCGGAGGAGTATGCAAAGACTATTCGGAAATATGCAAAACATGACCGGTTTATTGATGTAGAATTTCTGACTTATCATAAAGGGAAACTGCGTACAATTACGACTTCGGCAAAAATGGCGAGAGGACAGATGGTACGGTTTATTGTGCAAAATAGAATTGATGAGCCGGAACAGATTAAAGCGTTTGATTGGAATGATTATGAATTTGAAGAAAGTATGTCAAATGAGAAAAAATATGTATTTATACAACGGTAAAGGAGGGAATTTTGCCCCTCCTCATGTATTCTAATACGCTATATTCTATGATATAAAAGTTGTTTTCTAAATTTACACATAAAGTCCGGCAACGATAAAGGCAAATATACAGAGAATAAGTATCTGCTTTTTACGGTTGACAGAAGCCTCTAAATATTGTTTTTCTCGCTCGGCACAATAGGCAGCAGGAACAACAGCGATAATGATACACCACAGCAAAGCGAATAAGGAAATCATATTGGAGTCGATACCTGTAAGAGCGAACCAATTCCAAAGGCTTTTGAAAAATAGTGCAAAGTTTAGAAAGATAAGTATAATGGATATAAACATAAAAATTCCCTCCCTTAGTTCGTATAAGCAAAGTAAAAGTTAGAATAGGGAAATAATCATTGTAATAATAATGAAGATAACAATCCCTTTTTCAATAAGTGAAAATTCATAGTCTTTCGGTCTTAGTTTGACAAGGATACAGGTGAAGATGAACTGTGCTGTATCAAATACAGAAGTCGAAGTGCTATGATTCACTCCTTTGGGTAAAGCAAACATCATGTATGCAAGGACAAAGGTCATCATAAACCAAATGATTTTTAAAACATTAAATTGTTTTGTTGATAGAGTCATAGGCAAATTCTCCTTTAAATGTTTTGAAATTACATTTTTGTATCAAAAAGAGAGAAGTTTTATCATGATTACAATAATCATAATAAATCCAATCTGTTTTTCGATTTTAGGTACATGATAATCTTTTGGTTCAAAGTATGAAACAATAAAAGCCAGTGTAAAATATATAATGTCAAATATAAAAAAGCCAGTACTATATGTGTCTAAAATTTTATCAGTATTGTCATAGCCACCGCTCCTTTACTAAGGTCAGTGTATTAGGTGTTTGGTGTATTGTCAATAAATGTATGGCGTAATTTTAAAATTTAAGGAAATATTAAGGTGAAAAATACTTGCATGATGTTATTTTAGTAAATAATCATTAATATTTGGATAAATATTACTATTTAATCCATTTTGTCAAATAAAAAGTTCAATGTAATCGCCCCTTTATAATTTTTTGAAATATAAATACAACAAAGCATCATTTTAATTAATAAGAAATGATGTTGCTATATTTTTTGCCCTATTCGTTTCCGCATTTGAAGGTGGAACAGGTACGATATTTATAGCCTTTAGTAATCGTATATGTTTTAGATAGGGTTAAGTCTATAGAAGAAGACTTTTGAAAAGACCAAGTTTTAACAGTAGTCCATTTGCCATTCTTGTATTTTTCAAGGTTAGTGGTTAGAGAAATGTTTACAGGGCGAGTGGTAATGATATTTGTATACATATGAAGTGAGTTCCCGTTTCGTGTATTATGTGCAATAACATCGCTAATATTTTGATAATAGGGAGAGGGTGTTGCAAAAGTATTTTCAGTTATACTAGAAGTAACAGGGGTTAAAAAATTAGTTTTTGCTGATACAGTAATCGTAGACACTCCTAATGCAGTGCTAAGTAGTACTATTGTACTGAGTTTCTTTTTCATAGAAAAATCCTCCTTAAATTGTTTTATATAATTAGTAACAATCTAAGGAGGAAAATGTGACAAAATATTTTTAAATTTTTTTAGATTTAGAAAAAAATGCTGATAATCAATCCGAGCATAAGTATTCCGGCAGCAATTTTTTGTTTGGAAGAAAGCGTAAAATCTTTAGGCATCAGCCAAATCAAAACAATACTGTAAATACAATATACGAAATTAAGTATGAAAAATACATTGCTATAGTTGTACTCAATTTCGGCAGGCAGAAAAATGGATTTACACCAAGAAAGAATACACATGATTTCCCAAATGAGTAGCAAAGGTTTGTAAGTTTTTAGAGATAGTTTCATAAAGTACTCCTTTATTGTAAGTGTGTTATTTCTTTTTTAAACTTTTTATGATTTTTATAAGTTCATCGGAATTAATTTTTCCAGAGGTATAAAAAATATAATTATCAGTAACATATATTAAGGAATGTATTCCATATTCATCAGTTATTAAATATGCTGGAAATCCACCAATATCTATTTCTTGTGCAGGTGTTCCGTTAGATGTTATAGAGAACGTAGCATTTTCAAAAAATGATATAGGTGCTTGCATATAGTGAAGTGTAAATTTATTTCTATCAGTATATAAAATATCGTATTTATTTATGGTTGGTTCGTATATTTCTTTTACTAATTTACACCCCTCCGGAATATAAGTCGGTTTCACCTTCACAAACTCTTTTTCCTTATGATTTTCGGGAACGTCCAATGATACATCTGTATGGTCATCAAATAACTGTTCAAAATATTTCCCAATGCGTTCCCGAACATCAGGGTTGGCGAGAACGGTCATTCCGCCAAAAAGAAGAATGAGGACAGCCACAAGCAGATAACGGAATTTCAGACGTTTGCGGTATCTGACAGGAGATTTTGACTGTAATAATGGTTGCATTTTCTCCTCAAACGCAGGGGAAAAGTATGAATATCTTTGTCCGAAAAATCAGTTACTTCCTTTTGGTAATCTTTTTCAACAGCAATTTTTACGGAATCTTTTAATAATTTATCATTCACTTTGAATCCCCCTTTTTAATAATTCCTCTTTCAACATTGCCTTTGCCCGCTGGGAGATTTTGCGAACGTGGGCAGGTGTTTTATCGATAAATTTAGCGATTTCCTCACCGGAAAGTGCATTGTAGTATTGCAAGTATAAAACTTCCTTATAAGGAAAGGGTAAACTGCAAATTAATTCTGCAAGAATTTCTGCGACTTTTTGTTTCTCCGTTACCTCTTCCGGTGTAAAGTTCATTTCCACCTCAGTCCAGTCCTCATAGGAGGAGGTTTCATGGTGTTTTTTCTTCTGATAAAGTGTAAATGATTTGTTCTTTACAATAGTAACAATGTCCTCTGCATCATTTTCATTATGTAGAATCTTAAAGGCGACAGCATACATTTTATCTCTGTAGAGGAAATATAACTGTTCAAATTTTAGTTTTTCCTCCGGTGTTTCAAGCATTTCTAAGTAAATAAGTATAGTATCTCCAATTTCTAAAAAAGGCGGCACACTTGCCGCCTTATATTACATTTTATTCGGTTCAGGATAATTTTCTCCAAATGTTTCTACAGTTACTGTTTTCATTCGCTGTGTTTCTAATGGTCTGTCATTGTAATCTGTTGCTGTTTCCGCAATTTTATTTACAATATCTATTCCTTCTGTCACTTTACCGAATGCTGCGTAAGAGCCGTCTAAGTGAGGAGAAGTTTCGTGCATGATAAAGAATTGTGAACCTGCAGAATCAGGGTGCATTGCACGAGCCATAGAAAGTACGCCCGGTTCATGTTTTAAATGATTTGTAAATCCGTTCTGATTAAATTCTCCCTTAATTGTGTATCCAGGACCACCCATTCCTGTTCCGTCAGGACAACCGCCCTGAATCATAAAACCGCGAATAACACGGTGGAAAATTAATCCGTCATAATATCCGGAATTTACAAGAGATACAAAGTTATTTACTGTATTTGGAGCAATTTCAGGATATAATTCTGCTTTAATTATATCTCCGTTCTCCATTTCAAATGTTACGATTGGATTTGCCATTTGATTACTTCCTTTCTTCTGAAAAAATAATGTTATATCCTATTGTAATGTGGGAGAAATATTTTGTCAACGCACGGTTTTTACTTTACGAATGGGAGAAACTTCGTTACAATAGAGAAATGAAAAAATGGAGTGTGAGAAAATGGAAAAAACAATGAGAAAGACAAGTGTCGTTGCGATTTTGGCACTTATTTGCTGTGCACTTTGGGGAAGTGCATTTCCGGCAGTAAAGATAGGGTATGAATTATTTGAAATTAAGACGGTGGGAAGTCAGATTTTATTTGCAGGATACAGATTTTTTTTAGCAGGTGTTTTAACGCTTTTGCTGGCGTGTGTATATGAGAAACGTTTTGTCTGTTTGAAGAAATCATCTGTTCCTTATGTATTTGCACAGGGAATGCTGCAGACAACGATACAATATCTTTTCTTTTATATAGGAATGGCAAATACATCGGGCGCAAAAGGCTCTGTTATCAATGCATCAAACGGCTTTATTGCGATTATTGTTGCGTCAATGCTTATTCCGGCAGAGAAAATGACTTGGAGAAAGGCACTCGGTTGTATTGTAGGATTTGCCGGGGTTATTTTTATTAATTTGTCGCCGGGAGCGTGGGGAAGTGGGTTTTCTCTTCAGGGAGAAGGAATGGTTATGCTTTGTTCTATTGCTTACGGTACAAGTTCGGTGACATTGAAATTGATTTCACATCGGGAAAAACCGATGACCTTAACGGCATATCAACTGTTATTTGGCGGGGCGGTATTGACGTTTATCGGTATGTTTGCAGGTGGAAACATTACAAACTTTACTGTAAAATCTACTTTATTATTATTTTATATGGCGTTGCTTTCTACGGTTGCATTTAGTTTGTGGACAGTATTATTGAAATATAATCCGGTTGGCAAAGTTGCAATTTTTGGATTTAGTATTCCAATTTTTGGTGTGTTGTTGTCAGGTATTTTCTTAGGGGAAGAAATTTTTTCCGTAAAGAATATAATTGCATTGCTGTGCGTATGTGCGGGAATTATAATTGTAAATCGTGAAGGGCGAAGGAAAGAGCAGGTTGTTGCAAATTAAAGTGAGATGAAGTACAATAACACACAGTGACAAGACGAAAAGAGGTTTGCGTATGAGTATGATAAAAACAGAACACCTTGTGTTTGAATATGATAAATTAGATGAGATGGGAAATGTTGTGGGAAAACACCGTGCCATTGACGGTGTGAACTTAAATATAGAAGAGGGACAGTTTATTGCGATTTTGGGACACAACGGCTCGGGGAAATCTACATTGGCAAAACATATTAATGCCATTTTGACATCTACAGAAGGAACAATGTGGGTTGACGGAAAGGATACAAAGGATTTAGAAAAACTTTGGGAAATTAGACAATCGGCAGGAATGGTATTTCAAAATCCGGATAATCAGATTATCGGAACGGTTGTGGAAGAAGATGTGGGATTTGGACCTGAAAATTTGGGAGTTCCTACAGAGGAAATATGGCAACGTGTGGATAAGAGTCTTCATGCAGTCGGTATGACAGAGTATCGTCATCATTCACCGAATAAATTGTCAGGTGGACAAAAACAACGTGTTGCAATCGCAGGCGTAATTGCCATGTGTCCGAAATGTATCGTACTGGACGAACCTACGGCTATGCTTGACCCAATCGGAAGAAAGGAAGTTTTGCATACAGTAGAGGAACTTCGTAAAAGAGAAAAGGTGACTGTCATTCTCATTACGCATTATATGGAAGAAGTTATCGGGGCGGACAGAGTGTTTGTTATGGAGCAGGGACGCATTGTCATGGATGGGACGCCGAGAGAAATATTTTCACAGGTAGACGAGTTGAAAAAATATAGGTTAGATGTTCCTCAAGTAACTATGTTGGCACATGAATTAAGAAAAAAAGGAGTAAAACTTCCGAAGGATATTCTTAAGACAGAAGAGTTAGTGGAGGCATTATGTCAATTAAATTAGAGCATATCAATTATATATACGGAGAGGGAACGGCGTATCGCAAACAGGCGTTAAAGGACGTTTCGCTGGAAATTCCTCACGGACAGTTTGTGGGGGTTATCGGACATACAGGTTCGGGAAAATCTACGTTAATTCAACATTTGAACGGATTAATCAGGGCTACGGACGGAAAATTTTATTTTAATGGCGAGGATGTATATGCAGATGGATATTCTATGAGAAATCTTAGAAATGAAGTCGGACTTGTTTTCCAATATCCTGAACATCAGTTATTTGAAGTGGATGTGTTGACTGATGTTTGTTTTGGACCGAAAAATCAGGGACTTTCAAAGGAAGAGTGTGAAAAGCGGGCGAAAGAAGCATTGGAGGCGGTAGGATTTCCGGAAAAATATTATGGGCAATCGCCGTTTGATTTATCAGGAGGACAGAAAAGACGAGTGGCAATCGCAGGTGTTTTGGCGATGCACCCAAAAGTTCTTGTTTTAGATGAACCAACCGCGGGACTTGATCCAAAAGGAAGAGATGAGATTTTAGATCAGATTGCACAATTACATCGTCAAGGTGATATGACGGTAGTTCTCGTATCTCATAGTATGGAAGACATCGCAAAATATGTGGAGAGGCTTATCGTTATGAATAAAGGTGAAAAAATGTTTGACGGAACACCAAAAGAAGTATTTTCCCACTATAAAGAATTGGAACAGATAGGCTTATCAGCGCCTCAGGTCACTTATGTGATGAATGCGTTAAAAGATAAAGGTTTTGAGGTAAGCACAGAGGTAACGACAATTGAGGAAGCGGTAGAGGAGATAATGAAAGCATTATGATTAGAGATATAACAATAGGACAATATTATCCGACGAACAGCATTGTACATAGACTCGACCCAAGAGTAAAAATCATGTGTACGCTATTTTACCTCATTTCACTTTTCCTATTTAAAAGTGTGTTAGGATATGTACTTTGCACGGTATTTTTGTTTACGGTAATAAAATTATCGAAAGTACCGTTTAAATTTATTACAAAAGGTCTTAAACCCATCGTGATTTTATTAATGATTACGGTTTTATTCAATCTGTTTTTGACAAATCAGGGAGAGGTTCTTGTATCTTTTTGGATTTTAAAAATTACGGATGAAGGACTTCGCACAGCGGTATATATGGCGATACGTCTTATTTATCTTATTGTCGGTTCATCATTGATGACACTGACAACAACACCAAATGAATTGACGGACGGAATTGAGCGGCTGCTGAAACCATTTAACAAAATCAAAGTGCCGGTACATGAAATCGCTATGATGATGTCTATTGCACTCCGTTTTATTCCGATTTTACTTGAAGAAACAGACAAAATTATGAAAGCACAGATTGCAAGGGGAGCGGATTTGGAAAATGGAAACATTATTCAGAAGGCAAAAAATATGATTCCGATACTCGTTCCACTGTTTGTATCAGCATTTCGCAGGGCAAATGATCTGGCAATGGCAATGGAGGCAAGGTGTTATCAGGGTGGAGAAGGAAGAACAAAAATGAAACCGCTTGTATATAAAAAAAGAGATTACATTACTTATGCGGTAACAATACTATATATAGTTGTTATGGTTCTGGTAGGACGCTATATCTCCTTCCGGGTGTGGATATTTTAGTTAATTGGGGACGTAGTAAAATTGAGTTTTGCTACGTCCCCAATTAAGAAATACCCTGTCCCTTTTTTAGAATAGAGGTAAAATATGAAAAGAGTGAAGTTGACGATTGCCTATGACGGCACGAATTATTGTGGCTGGCAAATTCAGCCAAATGGGATTACAATAGAAGAAGTAATAAATAAAGCCTTAAGTAAACTGACCGGTGAAAATGTTGTGGTGATTGGGGCGAGCCGAACAGATTCCGGTGTACACGCCATGGGAAATGTAGCAGTGTTTGATACGGAAACGACGATTCCGGCGGATAGGATAGCAATGGCGGTGAACCGTATTTTGCCCGAAGACATTGTAGTAGTAAAATCAGAAGAGGTAGTTTCGGATTTTCATCCGAGATATTGTAATTGTGAAAAGACATATGAGTATCATATTGTCAATACGAGAATTCCAATTCCGACAAAGCGTTTAACAAATTATTTTGTTTCATATGAACTAGATATAGATAAGATGCGAGAAGGTGCAGCGTATCTGGTAGGTGAACATGATTTTGCCAGTTTCTGTAATATTAAGACAGATGTGGATAGTACGGTTCGCACAGTGAAAGAATTAAAGATTTTGAAAAATGGTGATGAGATTACTATTCGGATCAGTGGGAATGGTTTTCTTTATAACATGGTTCGTATTATTGTTGGAACACTTATTAGAGTGGGAAGAGGATTTTATCAGCCGGAACAGGTCAAAGAAATTTTGGAGGCGAAAAACAGAAAGGCAGCAGGGGTAACAGCACCGCCTCACGCATTGATGTTAATGGAAATCAGATATAATTAGGAAATTAAGCAGAAACAATAGCAGAACTGAAAGGATGAAATCCGTTTCAGCAGGGGAGCGAGTCGCTGTCCGGTATGGAAAAGAGAAACATGAAACGGGAAGATGCTGCGAAGTACTATTGCACACATCCGTGTGCATCGGTCGACTTTGCGACCCTCGGTACATCTTCGCACTTCCGGTATCGATGTATTGTATTGTTTCTGCTTTTTTTATAGGAAGAAGGGGTACAGAGTGTGGAGATATTGCACAGATGAAGAGGCGATTCGTTCTTTTCATCTGACAGATGGTCTTCAGTGTAAAGAAGGAAAAGAGATACAGACATTATTTGCAGTCAGCAATCATGCGGAAGTTCATTATCATACAGCCTATATTCCGAAGAAAAAAGGAGGTAGGCGAAAACTCCTTGTTCCTGATGCACTTCTTGGAAGGATACAGAAAAATATTTTGCAGAATGTTTTGGCGGAGAGAAAGGTATCGCCCTATGCAAAAGCCTATATAAAAGGTATGGGGATAGTGGAAAATGCTCTTCCGCACAGTCACGCAGAGATTCTTTTGAAATTAGATATAGAAGACTTTTTTGAGAATATTACATATCTTATGGTTTACCAAAAAGCATTTCCAGAAAAATATTTTCCGGCGTCCATACGGACAATGCTGGCACATCTTTGTTGTTATAACGATTATCTTCCGCAGGGAGCAGTTACTTCGCCGATGATTTCTAATCTGGTTATGTATTCTTTTGATGAATATATAGGAAAATGGTGTGGGGAGCGGAAAATTGCCTATACAAGATACAGTGATGACATGACATTCTCGGGAGATTTTGAAGTGAAAGAAGTTAAACATAAGGTGAGAAGTTTTTTGGGAAAGATGGGATTTTTGCTTAATGAAGAAAAAACAAGAGTGCTGAAACAATATCAAAGACAGACGGTTACGGGGATTGTAGTAAATGAAGGTACAAATATTTCTAAATCGTATAAAAGGTCAATTCGGCAGGAAATATATTACTGTGAAAAATATGGAGTGAAAGGCCACTTGCAGAGAAGAAATCTTTCTGAGAAAGAAGAAGTTCTTTATTTAAAGCAATTGCTTGGAAAGGTGAACTATGTGCTGCAAATCAATCCTGATGACAAAAATTTTCAGGAAGCAAAAAAGAAAATGAAAGAGATGTTACTAAAAATTAAAGGATAGGAAAAAAGAAATGAAATCATTAGTTATTGCAGAAAAGCCATCAGTAGCAAGAGATATTGCGAGAGTTTTACATTGTAAAAAGAATATTTCGGGCGCAATTGAAGGCGAAAAATATATTGTGACTTGGGCGCTGGGACATTTGGTAACCCTTGCAGATCCGGAAGGATATGATAAGAAGTTTAAAGAGTGGAAAATGGATGTTCTTCCGATGATGCCGAAGAAAATGGAACTGGTTGTTATTAAAAAAACGGCAAAGCAGTATAATGCGGTGAAAACTCAGTTGTTCAGAAAAGATGTGGATAAGATTATCATTGCCACAGATGCGGGAAGAGAAGGTGAACTTGTTGCGAGATGGATTTTAGCGAAAGCGAACTGCCATAAACCAATTCAACGTCTATGGATTTCCTCTGTAACAGATAGAGCAATTCAAGACGGATTTGCACACCTCTCAGATGGAAGAAAATATAATGATTTATATATGGCGGCAGTTTCCCGTGCAGAAGCGGATTGGCTTGTGGGTATTAATGCTACCCGTGCATTGACTTGTAAATATAATGCCCAACTTTCATGTGGGCGTGTACAAACGCCGACTCTTGCGATGATTGCCAAGAGGGAAGAGGAAATCAAAACATTTAAACCGCAGGCGTATTACGGGTTGGCAGTTCAGGCAGGGAAAATTAAATGGACATGGCAGGATACAAAATCGGGAAGTTACCGTACATTTTCTAAAGAAAGAATAGAAGAATTGGAAAATGCGGTGAAAAGCGGACGACTTCAAGTGGAAAAGGTAGAAAAAGCAGCGAAGAAATCATTTGCACCGGGACTATATGATTTGACGGAATTACAGAGAGATGCAAACAAACGATTTGGATTTTCGGCAAAGGAAACGCTGAACATTATGCAAAGACTTTATGAAAACCACAAGGTTTTGACGTATCCGCGAACAGATTCAAAATATATAGGAGCGGATATTGTGGATACGATTAAAGACAGACTTCGTGCCTGTGGTGTCGGACCATATAAAAAACTTGCGGGAAGTCTTTTGATGAAACCGCTTCAGACGAATAAATCTTTTGTCGATGATAAAAAAGTGAGCGACCATCACGCGATTATTCCGACAGAACAGTATGTACAGTTAGAGCATATGACGAACGAAGAAAGAAAAATTTATGATTTAGTTGTGAGAAGATTTTTGAGCGTTCTCTATCCGCCGTTTATTTATGAGCAGACAACGCTAAAAGGAAAAGTGGAAAAAGAAACATTTGTGGCAAAAGGAAAGACAATTCAGCAAGTTGGCTGGAAGGCAGTATATGAGTATGAGGAAGAGAAAGAAGAAGATTTAGCGGAACAGTCTTTACCACAGATAGATAAAGAAAATGTATTTACAATCGAAAAAGTATCAATTACGGAAGGAAAGACAAAGCCACCTGCAAGGTTTACCGAAGCAGCGTTATTAGCAGCGATGGAAAAAGGCGGTCTTGGTACAGTGGCTACAAGAGCGGATATTATTGATAAACTTTTCAATACATTTCTTATGGAACTGAAAGGGAAAGAAATCTATCTTACTTCAAAAGGAAAACAGTTGTTATCACTTGTCCCAAAAGAATTAAAAAAACCTGAACTGACAGCGGACTGGGAGAGAAAACTTTCACGTATTGCCGAAGGAAGAATGGCAAAAGAAACTTTTATGACAGAGATTGAAGCGTATACGGAAGATATTGTAGAAGAAATCAAACACGGAGAAGGAAATTTCCGACACGATAATGTGACGACAAAGAAATGTCCGAAATGTAATAAGCCGATGTTGGCAGTAAATGGGAAAAATACAAGAATGCTTGTTTGTCAGGACAGAGAATGCGGACATAAAGAAGTGATTGCAAGACTTTCTAATGCGAGATGCCCGAATTGTCACAAGAAAATGGAAATTATTAAAAAGGGTGACGAGGAGCAGTTCGTATGTGTATGCGGACATAGGGAAAAAATGTCTGCATTTAAAGCGAGAAGAGAAAAAGAGGGAGCAGGAGTCAGCAAAAAGGATGTGCAGCGTTATTTGAAACAGCAGAAAGAAGAGCCGGTCAACACTGCATTTGCAGACGCATTTGCCAAATTAAAGTTATAAGAATACAAAATATATCAGTATAAAATAAAAAAAGATAACGAAATGGTTAAATAATCTACAAAATCTTTATATAACGTGATAATATATAAGAAGTATTATCTGATACTCAATAATGTTATAAGTTAGCATAGTAGAAAGGAAGAAACAGACATGAAAATTTGTAAAGCAAAAGATTATGATGAAATGAGCAGAAAGGCAGCAAATATTATTGGAGCACAGGTTATTATGAAACCAAATTGTGTTCTCGGACTTGCAACAGGTTCTTCACCAATCGGTACATATAAAGAATTAATTAAAAGATATGAAGAAGGAGATCTTGATTTTTCTCAGGTAAAATCAGTAAACCTTGATGAATATAAAGGACTTCCAAGAGATAATGACCAGAGTTATTATTACTTTATGAATGATAATTTCTTCAATCACATTAACATTGACAAAGCAAACACAAATGTACCAAACGGTATGGAACCGGATGCTGAAAAAGAATGTGCACGTTATGAAGAATTAATCGCTTCTCTTGGAGGGGTAGATTTACAGTTATTAGGACTTGGACATAACGGACATATCGGATTTAACGAACCTGCACCACAGTTTGATAAAGTTACACACTGTGTAGATTTACAGGAAAGCACAATTGAAGCAAATAAACGTTTCTTTGCATCAGCAGATGATGTTCCAAGACAGGCATACACAATGGGAATTGGAACAATTATGAGTGCTAAGAAAATCGTTGTTGTAGTGAGCGGTGAGGATAAAGCAGAAATCGTTAAGAAAGCATTTTTCGGACCGGTTACTCCTGAAGTACCTGCATCAATCTTACAGATGCATCCTGATGTAACAATTGTTTGTGATGAAGCAGCATATTCTAAAGTTGCTCAATAGAGGTGAAGACAATGATTATTAAAAATGTACAGGTATTTACGGAAGAAGGAAAATTTGAACCGGGAGAAATTATCATTGAAAACGGTGTTTTTCAGGATGTTGCGTCAAATCAGGACGAAGTGATAGACGGGCAGGGAGGATATGCTATTCCGGGACTCGTTGACGTACATTTTCACGGTGCAGTAGGACACGATTTCTGTGACGGAACAGAGGAAGCAATCCGTGAGATTGCCAAATATGAGGCATCACAGGGAATTACAACAATCGTTCCTGCAACAATGACATTATCTGAAGAAGAATTAATGAGTATTTCTAAGACAGCGGGAGCATATAAAAATGAAGAAGGCGCTGTTCTTGCGGGAATTAACATGGAAGGACCTTTTATTTCACCGGGGAAAAAGGGTGCTCAGGCAGGAACACATATTGTAAAACCTGATGTAGAAATGTTCCATAGATTGCAGGAAGCGGCAAACGGATTGTATCGTCTTGTTGACATTGCACCTGAAGTGGAAGGAGCAATGGAATTTATCGAAGAGTTGAAAGACGAAGTACATATTTCTTTTGCACATACATTAGCAGATTATGATACTGCAAAAAAAGGATATGATTTAGGTGCAGACCATGCGACACATTTATATAACGCGATGCCTGCATTTACACATCGTGCACCGGGAGTTATCGGTGCGGCACATGACAGTAGTCATTGTTTTGTAGAATTGATTACAGACGGTGTTCATATTCATCCATCAGTTGTCAGAACGACATTTGATATGTTTAAAGACAGAGTGGTTTTAATCAGTGACAGTATGCGTGCCACAGGTCTTGAAGACGGTGAATATACGCTTGGCGGTCAGGCAGTAAAGGTAGAAGGAAATGTGGCTACTCTTGTTTCTGACGGTGCTCTGGCAGGTTCTGTTACAAACTTAATGGATTGTGTGAGAGTTGCAGTACAGCAAATGGATATTCCATTAGAAACAGCAGTTGCGGCTGCTACAATTAATCCGGCAAAAAGTGTTGGTTTGGATGACAAATACGGTTCAATCAAAGCGGGAAAAGTCGGTAATGTTGTATTGTTAAACAAAGATTTATCTTTAAAAGAAGTTATTTTAAACGGTTAATAAGGAAACCGCACTTGACAAAATTAAGTGAATACGTTACCATTTCAAATATATAATGAAAGCGAAGAAAAGAAAAAGTAGTAATTGAAAATGCCATACAGAGAGCAGCCGGATGCTGAGAGGCGCATGGACTATCAGTTATGAATACATCTTGGAGCAGTACACCGAATACGAATGTTAGTAGGCTGTAACGGAGTGGCACTCGTTATCGTGCTGAAAGTATTGATAGATACTTGCTGAGGCATTCAATGTGAGTTGAATGTGAATTAAGGTGGTACCGCGAGATATACTCGCCCTTTAGTAATAAGGGGCGAGTTTTTTATTTATATAGAAGTGAAAACCTGTCCCGCATAATATAAAGATTAGAGGAGATAGGAAAATGAAAATTTATGATGAATTGAAAGCAAGAGGATTAATTGCACAGGTAACAGATGAAGAGTTAATCAGTAATTTAATTAATGAAGGAAAAGCAACATTTTACATCGGATTTGACCCTACAGCAGATAGTCTTCATGTAGGACATTTCATGGCGCTTTGCTTAATGAAACGTTTGCAGATGGCAGGTAATAAACCGATTGCTCTGATTGGAGGAGGAACAGGGTATATTGGTGATCCTTCAGGAAGAAGCGATATGCGTTCCATGATGACTCCGGAACAAATTCAGCACAACTGTGACTGCTTCAAAGAACAGATGAGCAAATTCATTGATTTCTCAGAAGGAAAAGCATTGATGGTAAATAACGCAGATTGGTTACTTGGATTAAATTATGTTGATTTACTCCGTGAAGTAGGACCGCATTTTTCTGTAAATCGTATGCTTACTGCTGAGTGTTACAAACAGCGTATGGAAAAAGGATTAAGTTTCCTTGAATTTAACTACATGATTATGCAAGCGTACGATTTCTACGCATTGTACCAGAATTATGGTTGTAATTTACAGTTTGGGGGAGATGACCAGTGGAGTAATATGCTTGCAGGTACAGAATTAATCCGCCGTAAACTTGGTAAAGATGCAAGTGCAATGACAATTACGTTGTTATTAAATTCAGAAGGAAAGAAAATGGGTAAAACACAGTCAGGTGCTGTTTGGTTAGACCCGAATAAGACATCTCCATTTGAATTTTACCAGTACTGGAGAAATGTTGCGGACAACGATGTATTAAAATGTATTCGTATGCTTACATTCCTTCCGTTAGAAGAAATTGATGAAATGGATAAATGGGAAGGAAGCCAGCTAAATAAAGCAAAAGAAATTCTTGCGTTTGAATTGACAAAACTTGTACATGGTGAGGAAGAAGCGATAAAAGCACAAGAAAGTTCAAGAGAACTCTTCACAAGCGGTGCGGCTGCAAATATGCCTACAGCAGAATTAGAGGAAGGAGATTTTGTTGACGGAAATATCGACATTTTAACAATGCTTGTAAAAAGTGGGTTAGTACCATCTAAATCGGAAGCAAGACGTGCGGTGCAGCAGGGCGGTGTTGCCGTAGACGGAGAAAAAGTGGAAGATATTAAGAAAGAATATACACTGGATGATTTAAGCGGAGAAGGTGTTGTCTTAAGAAGAGGAAAGAAAAATTTCCGAAAAGTAATTGTAAAATAATAAAGAAAAAGGAAAGTGTTTCAAAAGACGGACACTTTCCTTTTTCTTTTATTATGGACTTTAGTCTGTTGAGCCCATTGGAGTTTTTCGTTGATCCGAAAAAT
>Bissell_p2__coassemble_385_pt1 | contig 39837 bp, 36 predicted proteins | sample Bissell_p2__metabat2_high_PE_001 | metagenome-assembled genome bin Bissell_p2 | reverse complement strand
CAAAAAGTTGGTGCTGGGAATAATCCCCAACACCAACTTTGTCTACAGTCTGAGATTGCGATAACACTCGCAATCTTTTCCTTTTTATTCTTCTGTTGTATCAGATAGTTCTGCTTTTTCTTCCTCAGACTGTACCGGCTGTTCAGTTTCTTCCATTTTCATTTCAATTCTCTGTTTCTGTGGCTCTTCCTCTTCTTCAATTCCCTGTACTTCGCGGAAAATCTTCATAAATTCTTTGCCGGTGATTGTTTCTTTTTCGATTAAGAATGCTGCAATCTTATCCAATGCCTCACGGTTTTCTGAAAGAAGACGTTTTGCTTCCTCATAGGCATCTTTCAACATCTTCATTACCTCTCTGTCGATTTCTGCCGCCGTTTCCTCGCCACAATTTGTTACCGGACGTCCGTCCAAATATTTATGCTGAACAGATTCTAAACCGATTAAACCAAATTTCTCGGACATACCATACTGTGTAATCATTGCTCTGGCAATCTTTGTCGCCTTTTCAATATCATTAGAAGCACCTGTTGTTACTGTATCAAAGACAATCTCTTCCGCTGCCCTACCTGCAAGCATACCTACAAGCATTGCTTCCAATTCTTTCTTCGTATTCAGGAATTTCTCTTCTTCAGGCGTCTGCATAACATATCCTAAAGCTCCCATTGTTCTCGGTACGATTGTAATCTTCTGAACAGGTTCTGCATCTTTTTGCAATGCACTTACAAGCGCGTGTCCTACCTCATGATATGATACAATTCTTCTTTCTTCCGCATTCATAATACGGTCTTTCTTCTCTTTTCCGACAAGGACTACTTCCACTGCCTCAAATAAATCTGCCTGTGAAACAACCTGTCTGCCATTCTTAACCGCATTGATTGCAGCCTCATTTATCATATTTGCAAGGTCTGAGCCTACTGCCCCTGAAGTCGCAAGAGCAATTGCTTCCAAATCAACCGTTTCATCCATTTTGACATCTTTTGCGTGCACTTTCAATACATCTATACGGCCTTTCAAATCCGGCGCATCTACGATAATACGTCTGTCAAAACGTCCCGGTCTTAACAGTGCCGGATCAAGAATTTCCGGTCTGTTTGTAGCCGCTAATAATAAAAGCCCTTTGTCTGTATCAAAACCGTCCATCTCTGCTAATAACTGGTTCAATGTCTGCTCACGCTCATCATTACTTCCCATAGCATTGTCACGACTCTTTCCGATAGCATCAATCTCATCAATGAAAATAATACATGGCGCCATAGACTGTGCCTGTTTAAATAAATCTCTCACTCGTGATGCACCTACACCGACATACATTTCCACAAATGCTGAACCCGAAAGTGAAAAGAAAGGTACTTTTGCTTCTCCCGCAACAGCCTTTGCCAAAAGTGTTTTACCTGTTCCCGGAGGTCCTACAAGCAATGCACCCTTTGGAAGTTTTGCACCGATACTTGTATATTTACCCGGATTATGAAGGAAATCAACAACTTCCTGTAAAGATTCCTTCGCCTCATCCTGACCTGCCACATCCTTAAATGTAACACCGGTCTGTTTCTCCACATACATCTTGGCATTACTCTTGCCAATTCCCATCATGCCTCCGCCCTTAGACATTTTTCTCATAAAGAATGAGAATACTCCAAATAACAGCAATGTAGGCAATACTAATGTAAGCATAATATTCCAGAAAATCTCAGAACCTGAATCCGGAATTTCCTGTGCATATTTTACTTTTGCTTTGTATAATCGTTCTGATAAAGTATCATCTTTCACAACACCCGTATAATATTTCGGTGCTACTGCCGGAAACATAAGTTCCGAATCCTTGCTGCCGTCTTTTTTCTTCGGGGTAATCTCTATTTTATCCGAAGCAATCTTGACTTTCGCTACTTTTCCTTCATCGACCATCTTTAAAAACTGATCGTAAGTAATCTCTTTCGGATTGCTTCCCGGCATAAACTGATATAACGCCAACACTAAGAATAATGTCATCAGTGTTGTAAAAAGAATAATACCCCAACCCTGTTTGTTGTTTTTCTGGTTTTTATTCTTATTTTTATTATTTTGATTGTCCATATCCTTCCTCCTATTTCTCATCTATTCTATTATAAAGATGGCTTTCCCATAAATCAATAAAAAGATTGTGAAAACTACCATTCATTTCTAAAACTTCTATTAAATAGTTTTAGACAAATCTATATTTTTGTAGTATACTGTTTTTTTAGGTGTAACAAGTTACTTATACAAATTAAAGGAAGAGGAAGCAAGTTTATGAAAATCGGATTTGATAATGACAAGTATTTAAAAATGCAATCGGAGCATATCCGTGAACGCATCAACCAATTTGATAACAAATTGTATTTAGAATTTGGAGGAAAACTATTTGATGACTATCACGCATCCAGAGTGTTGCCGGGGTTTGCCCCTGACAGTAAACTCCGCCTCCTCATGCAACTTTCCGATCAGGCGGAAATAGTTATTGTTATCAGTGCGGGAGATATTGAAAAAAATAAAATTCGCGGTGATTTAGGAATCACATATGATACGGACGTTCTTCGTTTAATGGAAGCATTTAAGGAAAATGGTCTGTTTGTTGGAAGTGTTGTAATTACTCAATATTCCGGACAGAGCAGCGCCAACTTATTTAAGAGCAAACTGGAACATTTAGGAATTAAAGTATATATTCATTATTGCATCGAAGGTTATCCTTCAAACATTCCTCTCATTGTCAGCGATGACGGATACGGCAAAAATGATTATATTGAAACTTCAAGACCTCTTGTTATCATTACTGCCCCAGGTCCCGGCAGCGGAAAGATGGCAACCTGCCTTTCTCAGCTCTATCATGAACATAAGCGTGGTGTTCGTGCCGGATATGCCAAATTTGAAACCTTCCCTATTTGGAACATTCCGCTAAAACATCCCGTAAACCTTGCCTATGAGGCCGCTACTGCCGACTTAAATGATGTCAACATGATTGACCCTTTCCATTTAGAAACATATGGTGTGACTACGGTAAACTATAATCGTGACGTAGAAATTTTCCCTGTACTCGACGCAATCTTCGAGAAAATTTATGGCGAAAATCCTTACAAATCTCCAACCGATATGGGCGTAAATATGGTTGGTAACTGTATTTCTGACGATGAAGTCTGCCGCAACGCTTCTAAACAGGAAATTATCCGCAGATACTATGATGCATTGAACGGACTTGCTGAAGGCACTCATTCAGAAGAAGAAATTTTTAAAATCGAATTGTTAATGAAACAGGCTCACGTTACAACCTCTGATCGTATTGTTGTTTCTGCCGCTTTAAAACGTGCCGAAGAAACAGGAGCGCCTGCTGCTGCAATTGAATTAGATGACGGAACAATTATTACAGGAAAAACTTCAAACTTACTTGGGGCATCTGCCGCTCTTCTATTGAATGCATTAAAATACTTATGCAAAATAGACGATGAACTCCATATGATTTCACCGGAAGCGATTGAACCGATTCAGACATTAAAGACCAAATATCTTGGAAGTAAAAACCCTCGCCTACACACAGACGAAGTTCTTCTCGCTCTGTCTATTAGTGCGGCATCTAATCCTAATGCTGAACTTGCCTTAGAGCAGATTCCAAAATTAAAAGGTTGTCAGGTGCATACAACTGTTCGTTTATCCTCCGTAGATGTGAAAATGTTTAAACGTCTTGGAATTCAATTAACAACAGAGTCAAAGGACGAAAATAAACGAATTTATCAATAAAGAAAAGGAAAGAGGCTATAAATCGTCTCTTTCCTTTTCTCTATTTGGAAACGCCTATAATCGTCGCTCCCATTTTTTTCAGTTTCTCCTGCTCTTCCTTATTAAACACTTTGTCTGTCACAACACCAGTATAATCTCCCAGACAATTAATCTTTGACATTGCCTGTCTACCGAATTTTGAACTGTCCACCGCCAAATAAACATTTCTGCATTGCTTTGGCGTTTCCCGTTTCAACCACATTTTGTCTACAGTAGGCGTCATCACTTCAAATTCATCATTTATGGAAGCCGCACCAAAAAATCCTATATCAAATTTAAAATCCTTTAACATTTGTGTCGCATACCGTCCAAACATACTTCCTGTAGACTTTTGTACATATCCTCCGCAGAGAAATAATTCCGCCTGACTGTTTTTCAGCAACTGTGCAATTTCCAAATCATTTGTCACAACTAAAATATCCGGTATTTCCATAATCTTTCTCGCAATTTCATAAGTTGTCGTCCCCGCATCCAAAAACACAGTATTTCCCGAAGACACATATTCCGCACATTTCTCCGCGATTGCCACCTTTTCTTCGCAATGACTTGTCTGCTTATCAATATAAGTCACTTCCTGTTTCACTACCGCTCCGCCGTGACAACGCTCAATTTTTCCGTCCTGCTGTAGTTTTAATAAATCCCGTCTTATCGTCATTGTACTTACTTGTAATTTCTGTGCCAACTCTTCAACATGTACACTCCCATATTTACGAAGGAATTCTGTAATTTTCTCTCTTCTTTCTGCCGCCAGCATATCGTTCTCTCCTTGCTCTCCCGTACTTTCTTACGCCAAGTATACCATAATTTATTAAAAAAAACACCTGAAATACTGCGTTTCATCACGCAATATTCCAAGTGTTCCTCTTACATAAATATACTCAATATCAAGACTTCTACTACACCGACTGCCCACGCTACCGTTGAAGTAACTGACCAGACACGAAGTTGGTCTTTCGCCTCGCTGACTCCTAATGTTCGGTTAACTACCCAGAAATAACTATCATTAAAGTAACTGAAGAATAATGAACCTACGCAGCAGGCGATTGCACCTAAAAGCGGGCTTGCACCTGAAGCAATAATAATCGGAGCAGAAATACTTGCCGCCGTTGTCATGGCTACTGTTCCGGAGCCTTGAATAAATCTCATTGCCGTAGCAATCAACAATGGTAAAATAATAATTGGAATTGCTGTTTCTGCAAGTCCTTCTGCCATGAAGTTTCCAAGTCCTGAATCTTTAATAATCTGTCCAAGAGCACCACCACCGCCTGTAACAAGCATAATGATACCTGCGGACATCATTCCTTTTTCCATTTCTGCTAATGCTGTATGTCTATCTAATTTTCTTCCCAATGTGAAAATAGCCACTACTAATCCAAGTCCTACCGCAATAATCGGCTGTCCTAAGAAGATAAGTACACTCATAAACCCTTTTGTCTGCCCCATTGCCGTTGCAACTGTATTAATTAAAATCAAAATAATAGGAATAATCAATGGCATAAATGATTCTAATACACTCGGAAGTCCTTGCATATCCATAGAAAATGCAGCATCATAATCCGGTTCCTGATATTTTGCTTCTACAATTTCCCCATTCTCATTTGGAATACGATAGTATTTTTTTGACAGATACAATCTTGAATATGCGATACAGGCAATCGCCATAGGAATTGCCAAAAGGATAGACATTAAAATAAAACTTCCAACATCAATTCCAAAAATGCCGCATACCCCCAATGGTCCCGGTGTAGGCGGAACTAAAGAATGTGTGATAACAAGTCCCGCTGCCAACGCAACACCTAAACCGATAACTGATTTTTTCGTTACTCTTGAAATCGCCTTTGCAATCGGAGAAAGTACAACAAATCCTGAGTCACAAAAAATCGGAATAGATACGAGAAATCCGGTAAAAGCCAACGCCTCTTCTTCTCTTTTCTTACCGAACAATTTCAAAAAAGTATGAGCCATTCGTTTTGCCGCTCCGGTCACTTCAAAGATTTGTCCCATCATAACTCCAAAACCAATTATAATTCCGATACTGGATAACGTTCCGCCAAATCCTGTCGTAATTGAATTTAAAATTCCAAATGTTGTTCCGTCTTCCAATGTAATATTATTCAATGGCATTCCGCCTACAACACCTACAATAACCGTACAAATGATTAATGCTAAGAACGCCTGTATTTTTGTCTTTAATACTAAAAAAATTAATACTGCAATCCCAATTGCAAGTCCGAGTAACATTCTTTCTCCACTAAGTCCATTTACCATAATTCTGCCCCCTCCTATCTTTTAAAATTCGGAGCATATTTTGCTGCGAGCAGAATGGCTTCAATCATGCTGACCGCGCTCACTACTCCTTTGCCTGCAATATCAAACGCTGTTCCATGGTCTACCGATGTTCTGAGAATTGGCATTCCATTTGTAATCGCAATTGTTTTCTCAAAATCCAATGTTTTTGTAGCAATATGACCTTGATCATGGTACAGAGATAACACACTACTGTATTTTCCCTGTGCCGCCTGATGAAATACAGAATCTGCTCCTATCGGTCCTTCCACACGATAGCCCTGTTTTTTCAATTCTTCTACTGCCGGAGCAATTTCTTCTACTTCTTCGCAACCAAATAATCCATGCTCTCCACTGTGTGGATTTAATCCCGCTATTGCCATAACTCCGTCTGTCACGCCTAATTTTTCCAATGCTTCCGTACAACGTTTTACATAATCTATAATTCTGTCCTTTTTAATCATATCGAGCATTTCCCTTAACGAAACGTGTCTTGTAAGGAAAAATACTCGCAACCCATTTGTCTCAAACATAGTCAACGGGTCTTCCGTATGTGTTAATGCACCGAAAATCTCAGTATGACCGATAAAATTAATACCGCCTGCACGGAGAGATTCTTTATTAATCGGAGTAGTAGCAACCGCATCTACTTTTCCTTCATTTGCCAATTCAATACTTTTTTCAATATAGTCATACGCAGCCTTTCCGCACATTCCGTTCACCTTTCCAAATGCAAATTGGCTCATATCCATATTGTCTATATGAATAAGATTTAAAATTCCTTCCCGATAATCTCCCTGTTCTACTTCTTCAATTACATTGATTGTCAAATCTTCTCCTGTAATTTTAATGGCATTTTCCATAACCTCTTTGTTTCCGACAATCACACAATTTGCAACTTCCGAAACTTCTTTTGACGCTACAGATTTTGCAACAATCTCCGGTCCAACGCCCGCCGGGTCCCCTATAGGAACTGCTATAAATGATTTGTTCATACTTTTCTCCTCCTTAGATGTATAATTTTTCTTTTAAATATGTAATACAGCAATTAATGGCGTTACTCTCTCCCTGACTTCCTCCTTTCGTAATAATATGCACACCGTCAAACTCGCCTTTTAAAAACTGTCCGTATGCCGCCAAAGGAAGTACTTCGTCTTCCAGTAAAAGACCTGCCGTTTTAAACTTCCTGCAAACAGCCACCGTTATATCTCCACCGCTTGTATAAAGTCCTTTAAAACTTGTTTCTTCTTTGAAAATACGATAAGTAATTTCCGCAAAAGCGCTATTGATACGATCGGTAACTTCATCCATTGAACAATTATACCTTTCCATATATGGCGTGAAATCAATTCTGTTCTCAGGATAAATACCATCTCCTACTACTGTGGACACAATATTTTTACTACTCTCTGCTAAAATTTCTTCTGTCACCCGTTCGATTTCTTTTGCTCTTCTTGTTTCTCCTTCCAGTAATTCTCTTGTCTGTACAAATACGTTGTGCGTACGCTGTGACAGCCACAATTCTTCAATCTGATTTTTTGTATTTGGATTTACACTTCCGACTACTGCAAGTATTCGGCTCTTCTCTTTTTTCTCAACGGGAACAATTAATTTTCTTGACAACGTTGCTGTAAATACACCCGGGTCCACTGCCACCGTTTTTAATCCGCTTGTAATAACCGCATCTGCAATCAAATCCAAGTCTTCCTGCGTCACACAATCTAAAACTAAAATTCTGCTTCCCGCATTTACGCATTCTTTCATTTTGTCCGCCAGATAATGTTTTCCGTGCATCAAATCTTTCATACAGATTAATGACACCTTATATTTACTCTGTTCTTCAAATAGTACTGCGATTTCTGATTTCGTAACCGGAGTTTTCGGGTCTATTGCAATGTCCGTCTTATGTAAAGGAATACCGTTCACTAGCATATATCCGCCAATCGCAATTCTCTTTGAACTTGGAAAGCACGGTGCAACAATCGCCACATAATCCTCACCAAGTTCATCTAACATTGCATCCGTCTCACTTCCCAAATTTCCTCTGAGCGTACTGTCAATTCTCTTTGCATACACTTTCACATCATCATGCTTTAGCAATTTGCATACATTTCTTACTCGATTATAAGATATTTCCGCATCTACTCCTCTGCTGTCTGTCGGATATAATACGCAATCACAATCCGATAACATTTCCAGTTCAATTCGTTCCATATTCATAACGGTGTATGCCCTATAGTTCATTTTTTTCAACAGAACTCCCGTAGCATTCGCTCCCGTTAAATCATCTGCTATTACCACACATTGCGGCATATTCTCACTTCCTCTCCTTTAACATTTTGTTCATATTCACCCATTCTTCCGAGTTTGTTTGTGTTTGAATTTGTTTTGTTATGTTATTTTGTTTTAGATTACTACATATCCAAACATTTGTAAATAGTTTTTCATTAAAATTGTTTGATTTTCTCTATAATCGAACACTTTCAAACATTCATAATCATATACCTTTCGACTAAAAATTAAATATACTATATTGGGCTTAAAGAATACTTATATAATTCATTCATTAGGAGGTGGATCTATGAACAAGAAATCTTTTAAGAAATACGCAATTATTTTCTTTTCTATCCTTCTCTTCATCGGATTGCTGTGTGCCATACAATTCCTGTACTCCGCCTACAAAACTCCAATGATAGAAAAGAAATCACAAACTTTACAGGGATTTTTACTGATAAAAGATACACAGGACAAACTTCCCGTAGAAGTAAATATCCATTTCGAACTATCCACTTATCGTTTTCACAACGAAACAGCCTCCGTACAGGGCAAGATAACTGCCACATATAAAGGAAAAGAAATATATTCCACCGACTTTTATAGTTCCAATATAGAAAGAAACTATATTGCTGTGGAAAATAATACTTCTTTTCCGTCTACAATTGTGGCATTTACCAAAAATTTTGATTGTTTTTTACTTGGTGTTCCAACGAAAGATATTTCTTCGATAGAAAATATTAGAAATGAGGAAACCGCACTTTTCACGGTTTCCCAAGAAACAACTAAAGATTTTAAACAGATTTTTTCACTCTTCCCCGAAAATTCTAAACAGGTAAATGAGTGGCTTATAAAAAATCAGTGGAAATAATTATAAGAACATCGCAAAGACAGATGCTCCCACCACTGTCATCAGTCCCGAAACTACGATTGAAAGACTGCTCATAGCCCCTTCCACTTCTCCAATTTCCAACGCCTTCGCCGTTCCGATGGCGTGGGCGGAAGTGCCAAACGCAAGTCCTACCGCAATCGGTTCATAAATCTTAAACACTTTACAGACCGCCTGTCCGATTACATTTCCAAGCACTCCTGTCACAATAATAACCGCAACGGTAATTGTTGTAATTCCGCCAAGTTCATCTGCCACCCCTATTCCAATGGCAGTCGTGATAGACTTTGGCAATAAAGTAACATATTCCCTATGGGACAATCCAAACATATAGGACATTGCCAAAATACTCAGCAAACTGGAAAGTACACCGGAGAAAATACCGAGAAAAATCGCCAGCCCATTCTTTTTTAACAAGGTAATCTGCTGATACAACGGAATGGCAAGCGCCACCGTTGCAGGTGTCAAAAGATAACTTAAATATTTTGCCGTTTCATTATATGTATCATAATCAATATCAAAAAGAAGAAGAAAGCCGACAACAAATAAAATCGAAATAAGAAGCGGATTTAAAATTCCCCATTTTAATTTCTTCTTTAAGAACAATCCGATACCGTAACCGACAATGCTGATTGTCACTCCAAAATAAACGGATTCGGTAAGTAATTCTTTCATGACTCTATTTCCTCCCGTTTTCTCATGCGAATGACTGCCTGTGTAACTTTTCCTGTACAAACCATAACAATGACTGTCGTTACAAATGTAATCACCACTACCGGCACTAAAATTTCCTGCAAATCCGCCCAAGCCGCAATAATTCCTACCGCTGCCGGAATAAACATCGGCGGCATAATATCAATCAGAAAATCACCCGCTACTTTTACCTGACTTAATTTTACAATCTTTGTACACAGACAAAAAAGCATAAGTAAAAGCCCGTAAATACTTGCAGGAATCGGAAGAGGAATAACGCTGTGTAAAACCTCCCCGATAAATGTTACGGTTAAAATAATACCAAACTGATATAATAATTTCATTTTCTTATCCTTTGCTATAATAATATTTTTTCTAAATCGTTCACCTTTTCCGCAATATATGTTGCACCATGACTTTCCAACTCTTCACGTTCCCCAAAGCCGTAAAGAACACCTACAGAATCCACTCCACACGCTTTTGCACCCATGATGTCATGTTCCTTATCGCCAATCATCACCACTTTATTCAAGTCTGTAATGCCATTTTGTTCTAAAGCATACTGTATCACTTCCGCCTTATTTACTCTCGTACCATCTAGTTCACTTCCCGCGATAAACGTAAAATAGTCTTTTAATCCAAAATGCTTCAATATTTTTTCAGAATATACTGTTGGTTTTGATGTAGCAACAATAAGCGTTTTCCCCTGTTCTTTAAGTTTACTCAACACTTCAGGAACACCTTCATACACTTCATTTTCATATAAACCGACAGTTGCAAAACGTTCTCTATATTTTTCAACTGCCTTATTCCCCTCTTCATCCGTCATATCATAATATTTTATAAAAGATTCTTTTAGTGGCGGACCGATAAATTTTCTAAGTTCCTCCAAGTTTTCCGTATGTATACCAAAATCCTCTAAAGCATAGGCAACACAGGTTGTAATTCCAAGTTGCGAGTTTGTAAGTGTTCCATCCAAATCAAATAAAATGTATTGATAATCTTTCATCTGTTTTCCTCCTTCAAAATAATGAAGGGACGCACACCGTCCCTCTTCTTATCCCCTAACTTTTTTCTTTACATTCCACTCCCCGATAACTTCATTTACAGTAGAAACCGTCACAAAAGCACGCATATCCACCGTATGCAGATATTCAAGAAGTTTTCCGTATTCATTCTGTGTAAGAATTGTCACAATTTCAATTCTCTCTGTCTTATTATATCCTCCCATGGCTGTATACAATGTCACACCACGTTTCAATTCTTCTGTAATAAATTTTTGTACAACTTCATAGTGATCTGATAAAATACAGACACGTTTTCTTCGATTAAATCCACCGATAAAGTTATCAATAACAATACCGTTTACATAAGTGGCCAAAATACTTAAAATGACTTCCTTTGTACCGTATACTAAAATAGAACTTACGGCAACGCACATTCCCGTAATCGTCATCGCCTTTCCTATTTCTACATGAAGATATTTGTTTACAATTTTTGCCACAATATCAAGTCCGCCTGATGACGCATTTGCATTGAACAACATGGCAAGTCCCACGCTCACAACAAGTATATAACATATCGTATCGATTAAAATATCTCCTGTCAGCGATTTATTATTTGGCACGATTTTTTCAAAGATAAATAAAAATGCCGGAAGCATAATGGACGTATACACCGTTTTTGCTCCAAATTCCTTCCCGATAAAAATAAATCCAATAACGAGCAATACCGCATTTAAAATAAATGTCATTACGGAAATCGGAAGCGGAACAAAGTTTGCAAGCACAATAACAAGACCGGACAAACTTCCCACAATGACATTGCTAGGTATCATGAAAAAGTACACTGCCATTGAAATAATAAAGATACCAAGCGTAATAACACCATATTCTTTGATAAACTTTTTCTTATCCATGTTTTTCCTCCTGATTTAACTTTCCTTAAATAAAATATCATGATTCATCGTCTGATAAAAAGTTTTCTTGATTTCCTCAAAATTCAAATCCGGCAGGGTCATAATCCACATCAGTTTCGTAATAATGGATTCTAATGTCATATCATATCCTTCAATCAAATCAAAATCCTGTTTTACTTTTTGTCCAACTTCATACACCGTCATATTGCTTCCTTCATTTGCAACCTGCGTTGTCATAACGACTAATTTTCCCTTTTCCTGCCATGCTGACATCTGTTCATAAAACTCATGAACTATACTTTCCGGCATTCCTCCCACGCCAAAACTTTCAATCACAATACAGTCATAGTCTTTAAAAATATAAGATAAAATATCCGGTTTCATCCCCGGTATAAGTTTCAGCACATAAATACTGTTTTTCATCTCGTGATAAAAACGTACACGGTTTTTATGAGGTATCGTTGGAATGTAACGAATAATATTACCGTCCTGAATAACTGCAACATATGGGAAATTAATACTTTCAAAGGCATTATAACTTTTCGCCCTTACTTTTTTTGCCCTTGTTCCTACGATTACCTTCCCATCAAATACAATATTAACATCCTGTGATTCATCATCTGCCGCATAAATAAAACTATCTAATAAATTCGTCTTAGCATCTGTTACGTCCATGTTAATCGGCTTTTGAGCGCCGGTAATAACAATCGGTTTTCTTGAATTTTGGATCATATAAGAAAGCGCTGAAGCCGTATATGCTAATGTATCTGTTCCATGGCAGATAACAAACCCATCATATTTATCATACTGTTCTTCAATCATCTTAGACAATATTGTCCAATGTTCAGGAGTTACATTCGTACTGTCTATATTGCAAACCTGCATTGTTCTAACCTCACAAACCTGCTCTACCTGTGGAATGTAAGATAAAATATCTTCTGAGGACAATCCCGGTTTCAATCCGTTTTCCGTCTTTTTGGACGCAATCGTTCCCCCTGTTCCAATCATCAATATTCTTTTTCTCATCTGAAGTTTTCTCCTCTGTTTCAAATTAACATTATTATTTTATCGCAAGACGAAAAGATAATCAACCCAATCATTGATTACCCAAAATTTCTCTCTACCAGCCTACAATATTCCTCATAAGCAGGAAGCCCCTGCAAACTGCGAAGAGATTTTTTGATTTCCTTATAATACCAGCCGATTACCTGTTTATCCTTCATACGAAAACGATTCCAAAGTTCTTCCTTATATAGAGGATAATCTCTGTCAATATCCCGTATATTTGATAATTTATCCGCCAGTCCTATATACTGCACTTCCGATGACGCCGTTTTTAACCGTTCAATCGTTGCACTCTTTCTCTCTTTCCAACTTTTTGTCTTATCTTCACTTTCATGCAACACCAACTCCGTAATTCTTTCTCCAAATTCCTGTCTTAATATCTCTTCCGTCACTTCCGCACAGTCTTCAATCGTATCGTGTAAAATGCCTGCCGCAATCACTTCCTCATCGGCAGTCATCTCCGACAAAATCTTTCCTACTTCAAGCGGATGAACAATATAAGGCCTGTCCGTCCCTTTTCTAAACTGACCTTCGTGTGCCTTTGTTGCAAATTGGATTGCTTTTTCTACCATAGACATTTTCCTTTCTTTTTCCGTTGTGCAGTTATAGTTTTATCATACCACTTTTCCCTGTCAGTAAAAAGGATTTTCCTTTCATTCTTCCTTTTTTTCATATATAATATCAAAAGATGCTATATGGAGGAAATAAATCTATGGATAAACGAAATGTACTTATTACCGGAGCGTCACGGGGCATTGGAAAAGCCATCGCCCTTCTCTTTGCAGAGAAAGGGTTCCGTGTCTTTATAAACTGCACGCGTTCCATTTCCACTTTAGAAAAAGTGAAAGAAGAAATTGACTTAATGGACACTAGTGAATGTCATCTCGTTATTGGAGATGTCGGAAACCCTGATGATGTTGCGAAAATGTTTGCCAAAATAAACCGACACTGTGACGGCATTGACATTTTAATTAACAATGCCGGAATTTCTTATATTGGTCTTCTCACGGATATGACAACTGATGAGTGGAATACTTTACTGCAAACTAACCTTTCTTCTGCTTTCTACTGTGCAAAAGAGGTAATTCCTCATATGGTTTCCCAAAAATCCGGAAAAATCATACAGATTTCTTCCATTTGGGGAAGCGTAGGAGCATCCTGTGAAGTTGCTTATTCCGCTGCCAAATCGGGATTGCACGGATTTACGAAAGCGCTTGCAAAAGAACTTGCCCCAAGTAATATCCAAGTCAATGCGATTGCCTGTGGTGCAATCGATACTGTTATGAATCAACAACTCGACAAAGAAGAGCGTCTTGCGTTGGAAGATGAAATCCCGGCAGGTCGATTCGGACTTCCCGAAGAAGTGGCTCGACTTACATTTGACATTGCCACAGGGCATAATTATATGACAGGTCAGATTATCGGCTTAGACGGTGGCTGGTAATATGCAAAATAGGTGAAAGCAAAATGCTTTCACCTATTTTATCAATGCCTGTATTTTCTTAAATGTATCTGTTCCCGCTTTTTCCAAAAGTTCAAACAGAATAGATTCGTAAGTCGTTAAAATAACGCCCTCCTGTTTTGCCCTCTCAAGTGCAATCTCCTTATTGTGTAATTTACGGGAAGAAAGACAATCTTCTACCAAAACCGGAACATATCCTTTTTCTTTCAAATCAATCAACGTCTGCAATACGCATATATGTGCCTCAATTCCACATACAATTACAAACTTTTTCCCTTGAATTTTTTCTTCTACTGCTTCAAATGAACTGAACGCAATTTTTTCCAAAGGTTCATATTCACCAAGTACATTCTCAATTTCCTTCACAGTCGGCCCAAGCCCCTTCGTATACTGTTGAGTAACGATAATCGGAATCCCTAATTCTTTTAAACCTGCTAAAAGAATTGCTGTATTTTTGAGCAATTCCTCCTTCTCATACATAACCGGCATTAGTCTTTCCTGATAATCTACCACAATGGCAATTGTATCTTTCGCATTTATTCTCATAATATACTGCCTCCTATTTTAAATCCAGTTCAACAGGACAGTGGTCTGAACCGAATACGTCCGTCAAAATTTTCGCATCCGCAAGTCTTTCTTCCAAACTTTTTGATACGCAGAAATAGTCAATTCTCCAACCTGCATTCTTTTCGCGTGCCTTAAAACGATATGACCACCAAGAATACATTCCCTCCATTTCAGGATAAAAATAACGGAATGTATCTATAAATCCCGCATCCAAAAGTTCCCCGAATTTTTCTCTCTCCTCATCGGTAAACCCTGCGTTTTTCCGATTCGTCTTCGGATTTTTCAAGTCAATTTCCTTATGTGCAACATTTAAGTCACCACAGAAAATAACCGGTTTCTTCTCTTCCAGTTTTTTCAAATATGCTAAGAAATCCGTTTCCCACTGCATACGATATTCTAATCTTGCCAATTCACTCTGCGAATTTGGTGTATATACTGTCACAAAATAAAACTCCGGAAACTCTAACGTAATTACTCGCCCCTCGTTGTCATGTTCTTCAATCCCCATTCCATATACAACTGAAAGAGGCTCTTCTTTCGTAAAAATCGCTGTACCCGAATATCCTTTTTTCTCCGCATAATTCCAGTACTGATGATACCCTTCTAAATCTAACTGTAATTGTCCTTCCTGCATTTTACTTTCCTGTATACAAAATATATCTGCATCCGCCTGATGAAAAAAATCTAAAAATCCTTTCTGTACACAGGCACGGATCCCATTTACATTCCACGAAATCAGTTTCATTTTCCAGCCTCCTTAATTTAATATTCTACTTTTTTTAATGTAAGGGCAAGCGCCGGCACCAAAAATCCCGCTTTCGCCCTCTCCTTTGTTCTCAATGCCTCTCCCACACTTTCCACACTTCTTTCTCCTGTCCCCACTTCCAAAAGTGTTCCTGTGAGAATGCGTACCTGATGGTACATAAACCCATTTCCATAGAAACAAAAATGTATCTTTTGTCCATGTTTTTCTATCTTCACACTATACAATTCACGAATCTTTGATTTCTCATCCTTTTTGTCCGTAAAGGCTGAAAAGTCATGCCTTCCGATAAGAAGAACCGCCGCTCTTTTCATTTTCTCTATATCCAGCACTCTTGTATAATGATAGCAATATTTCCTTGTAAACACATCCTGTTTCTCCCTTGTATCCACAACGTATTCATATATCTTTGCCACCGCATCCAAACGGCTATGAAAACGATTAGAGACAAGTTCCACATGGCAAATCCGAATATCCTCCGGTAATCTTTCATTTAATTTTCTTTGAAATACATTTTCTTCCACCTTGCCGGAAAGTTTTACATTTGCCACCTGACCGCTTGCATGAACACCGCCATCCGTTCTTCCGGAACCGTCTATCTCTACGGGATAGCCGACAACTTCCTCTATTGTCTTTTCTATAATGCCTTGGATTGTCAGCGAAGTAGTTGACTGTCTTTGCCACCCCTGATATTTTGTGCCATCATAGGCAATTATCATTTTATAATTTCTCATAGTATTTACTTATTTTTCTCATAGATTAAACGAAGCCCTTTTAATAAAAGTTCATCATCAATCAAAATTTCCTTCTCACAATGCGGAACTATTTTCTTTGCCAGACCGCCTGTGGCAATTACAGTTGCCTCCTGTCCCAATTCTCTATTGATGCGTGAAATCATACCGTCAATGCAGGCAGCATTTCCATTGATAATTCCGCTCTTCATACAGTCAATCGTATTTTTTCCAATAATCTTTTTCGGTGCTTCAATACTAATGCGGGAAAGTTGAGAAGTCCCCGATGTAAGAGCATCCAGCGAAATGCGTACTCCCGGCAATATCATACCGCCAATATAATTTTTCTTTTCATCTACAACACAGAATGTCGTTGCCGTACCCATATCAATGATGATAAGAGGAGCAGCGTACTCATTAATTGCCGCCACCGCATTTACAATTCTGTCACTTCCTACCTGAGCAGGATTGTCCATTAAAATATTTAATCCTGTTTTTACCCCAGGCCCTACAATCTTAACTGATTTTCCAAGCACTTTTTCTGCTGAGGCACGAACAATATTTGTTATCGGAGGAACAACAGAAGAAATAATTCCCCCTTCGATTTCCTTCGGATTAATCTGATATAACTCTAAAACATTTTTAAAACTGATAGCATACTCTAATTCTGTTTTCGTATTATTTGTAGATAGACGCTCTACAAAATAAATTTTTTCTTTATCACAACAACCGATTACGATATTTGTATTTCCTATATCTATTGCTAAAATCATGTCCTTCTCCTTAACTTATCACACTTCTTGATTTCAACAGTACCCTTCCGACAAAAGTAACAATCACTCCCGCAACAATCGCCTCCGGCACTCCGTTTATTCCAATAATAGACAAAATAAATCCATATACTGCATTTGATGCCACATCATTTGCCATTGCATAAGCATCTTTAAAGAAAACAAAAATAAGATTCATCACAAGCAATGTATTTGTCAGTGAACCTATAATTCCTGAAACTCCGAGTGAAAAAATCATGGATGATTTCCATTTTTTTGTTATCTTTGTCATAAACTGATATACATAATACGGAATGACTCCAACTAAAATTCTTGGTAAAAAACAGATAATAATGCTTCCAAGTCCTCCGTGAATTTCTCCCAATGAATAAAATGGTGAGAATACAAAAGAAGTTGCCGTAGGGTTCATTGTATTGTTGATAAGACTTGTCAGTCCGAATACAAATCCCAAAATCGCTCCTTTTCTTGCTCCGAGTACTATAGCACCTATAATGACGGGTATGTGAATAATCGTCGCTCTCGTAAATCCGAGCGGGATATATCCTAGAAATGGGGTAAAAGCCATAATGATAATCAGTGCTGCGAAAAGTGCAACCTGAACCATTCCCTTTACCTGTGTGTTTGGCTTACTGCCTGTTTGTGTGTTATTCATTTTTTCTCCTCCTTGTTATTATTCTCTTTACGAGATACAATACAATACCGCGTAATTATAACACGCCGGCTTTCTCATCGCAATATTTGTTTTTTATTTTCCCATGAAAGCGTTGGCGTTCATTTTAAAATTATGCTACAATCGTACATAGAAAAAACTACGGAGGTAAATTATGTTAAAAGGAAAAACCGTTGTTCTCGGCGTAACGGGTGGAATAGCCGCATATAAAATCGCAAACTTAGCGAGTATGCTTGTGAAACTTCACTGTGATGTACAAGTCATTATGACAGAAAACGCAACCAATTTTATTCACCCAATCGCTTTTGAAACACTAACAAAGAATAAATGTCTGATTGATACATTTGACCGCAACTTCCAGCATAAAGTAGAACATGTTTCTATTGCCAAACGTGCTGACGTTGTTCTTATCGCACCTGCCACCGCCAATGTTATCGGCAAAATGGCAAACGGCATAGCGGACGATATGCTCACAACAACCGTTCTCGCCTGCAAATGCAAAAAAATCATTTCTCCTGCAATGAACACAAATATGTACTGTAATCCGATTGTGCAGGACAATCTGAAAAAGTTACAGCACTACGGATTTGAAATTATCGAAGCGGATACCGGTTTTCTTGCCTGCGAGGATATCGGAAAAGGAAAAATGCCCTCCCCTGAAGTATTACTTCAATATATTTTAAAGGAAATCGCATTTGAAAAAGATATGAAAGGCAAACGTGTTCTTATTACTGCCGGACCAACCCGTGAGGCGATTGACCCTGTACGCTATATTACAAATCATTCCACAGGAAAAATGGGCTATGCCCTTGCAAGAAACTGTATGCTGCGAGGAGCGGAAGTTACTTTAGTAACCGGTCCTACAAGTATTGACCCACCGCCGTTCGTTCACATTGTTCCTGTCATATCCGCTAAGGATATGTTTGCCGCAGTATGTAAATACGCCGAAACACAGGATATTATTATTAAATCTGCGGCGGTTGCCGATTACCGCCCAACTACCGTTTCAGAAGAAAAAATGAAAAAATCGGACGGCGAACTTTCCATTTCACTTGAGCGGACAGACGATATTCTGCAATATTTGGGGCAGCATAAAAAAGAAAACCAATTTATATGTGGTTTCTCCATGGAAACAGAAAATATGTTGGAAAACTCCAGACAAAAACTGGAAAAGAAAAATGCAGATATGATTGTTGCCAATAACTTAAAACAGAGCGGAGCTGGATTTGGAACAGACACAAATATTGTCACTCTTATTACTAAAAATGATGAACGTCACCTTGATGTCATGTCAAAAGATGATGTAGCAAATGAAATCGTAAATACTATACTTGAAAAGATTCCATCATATACATAAGAGTAAAAATAAATTCCAATATCCTCAATTTAAACTAAATATATTATTCAAGATTTTTAAAGAGAAGACTATGATTTAACATAATCTTCTCTTTAATTTCTTTTTTCCTATTAATTTATTTCATTCGTCTTTTAAGAATAAAATATATTGCTCCCATAGATATTACCATTGTTGTCATAAATGGAAGGCTTTTCGAATCATCTCCTGTCTTCACGGGTACTTCATTTGGTTTTTGCTGATTCGGATTTCCCGACTGTGAAGTCAAAGGTTTTTCTGGTTTTGGCAACTCCGGTTTTGGCTCTTCTGGCTTTGGTAACTCTGGTTTTGGCTCTTCTGGCTTTGGTAACTCTGGTTTCGGTTTTTCTACTTCTACTTTTTCTGAAATTGCCCTATTAAGTTCTACGGTTGCTTTATCTACTTCTTCTTGAGTTGCCTTTTCATTCTCTAATAAAGCCTCTGCTACATTTAACGCTTTTAAAATTCTTTGATAACTTTCTTCCGTATACTTTTCTTCTTCCAATGACTTCGCCAACTGGATTGCTTTTTGTAGTTCTTTTTTATTTACTTCCTGTGGTTTTTCTTTAGATACTAAAGTAAAAAACATTTCCTTATCAGAAAGTTTTTCCCCATTTACTGATACAATTTTCGCTGAAGCGTTTGTTTCAAATGTCATTTTTTCTGGTTGAGAATTATACTTTTCTTCTAATGGTTTTACCGTAAAAGTTAAATCATAATCATAACTTTGCACCTTATATTCCAAAATTCCTTTTTCATTTGTCAAAAGTTCATATCTGCAATCTGCAAATCCTCCATCAAGTAAAAACTTCATATTTTCCAATACTTTTCCGCTCTCATCTACTACTTTCACACGGAAAGTATGTTCATCACAGATAACTTTGTCTTCCAGTTCAGGTTTCTCTACTTTTTGCTCAATCGCAAGATTCAGTTCTTTTGTTATTTTATCCACTTCCTCCTGTGTTGCCTTTTCATTTTCTAATAAAGTTTCCGCTTCCTTTAACGCTTTTAGAATTCTTTGGTAACTTTCTTCCGTATATTTGTCTTCTTCCAGCGTTCTTGCCAATGCAACTGCTTTCTTTAATTCTTCTTTATTTACTTCTTGTGGTTTTTCTTTCGATATTAAAGTGAAAATCATCTCTTTATTAGAAAGTTTTTCTCCATTTACTGACACAATTTTTGCTGAAGCATTTGTTTCAAAAGTCATTTTTTCCGGTTTAGAAATATAAGTTTCTTCTAATGATTTCACTGAAAAGCCTAAATCAAAATCATAACTTTGTACTTTATATTCCAAAATTCCTTTTTCATTTGTTGCAATTTCATATCTGCAATCTGCAAATCCTCCGTCTAATAAAAATCGCATATTTGACAATGCTTTCCCTTTTTCATCTACTACTTTTGCACGGAAAGTATGTTCATCGCAAATGATTTCTCCCGGCACTTCAGGAGTAGGTTTTTCCTGTAAATTTCCAATTGCTATTTCTAAATTTTTAATCTGAATATTTACCTGCTCCTGTGTCACTTTAGAATCATTTAAAATCTTTTCTGCTTCTGAAATTACTTTCTGTAATTCTTCAAATCCACTTTCATAGTCTTCTTTCTTCAGACTTTTCGCTTCTTTTAATTTTTCCTGTAATGTTGCTTTATCAACTTTTTTCTTTAGATTCTCTCTTGCTTCCTGCGTATTCTTTAACGCTTCCTCAATTTCTTTTTTAGTTGCATTGATATTCTGATTTACTTTTTTTGCGTTTTCTAATGCTTTTTGATATTCTGTCCAGCTTTCTTTTGTGTACTCTTCTTCTTTAAATTGAAATTGTAAATTGATTTCTTCTTGTAATTCTGTTTTGTCAAATACAATTTCTAATCCTTGTTCTGCACGTCTGATTTTTGCAACCGCCTCATTATAATCTTCCTGAACAACGTTTTTCTTATCTAAAATTGTTTTTGCATTTTGAATCGCTTCCTGAAGTACTCTATATGTGTTTGGGGTATAATCTTCCTCTGCATACTTTTCCGCTTTTGCCAAATACTCTTCTAACACTGTACTGTCAGGTTTTATCTCCTGAGAGGGATCCGGTGCTTGTGGCAATTGTTTTACCATTACTTCTTTTTCAAAATCAACATCTACTGTCTTTCCATCTACTTCTTTAAAATATCTCTGTCCGTCTTTGTCCACTCCTATTTTCACTACAATCGATTGCATATCATAACGTTCATGATTACAAACAAGAACTTCCCATTCCTGTCCTTCATGCCATGCTGGAGAAGCATTAATATATACAACACTTGTATACTTGTCAGTCCACTCATTCCACGCTCCTGCGCCTGTTTTCACTTCCCTCACCTGCAACTTAAATGGTCTTGTAAATAAATTCCCTCTGGAATCTTTTACTTTAATTTTCAATGTTGTAAGCATTTTTTGCTTTTTCAGATTTTTTATCGCTTCCTTTAAATCTGTTACTGCTTTTTCTACCTGATTTCTCGTTGCATCTATATTATGATATATGTCTTTCGCTTTATCTAAAGCTTTTTCATAAATAACATAACTTTCTTCCGTATACTTATATCCTTCTTCTACAGATTCCGTATCTTTTATCGCCTGTCCTAATTCCGTTTTATCTACATACTCCTCTTTTGGAATTAAAACAAACTGTAATTCTTCTAATCCTGTCGCTTTTTTCCCATTAATTAAATCTGTAGATTTATTTAGCACTGCATAACTAATTTTCTCTGGCTGTGCCACATATTTTTCTCCCTTTGGCCTAACTATAATCTGGTCATACCAGCCGTCTGTAGATGAATGCATCAATACTAATTTTCCTAGTGAATTTGTTGAAACTACTGATTCATCTGAACTGTATGCCGTTTCTCTCTTTTTACTAAACTCAACATTCGGCAACGGTTTTCCTTTTTTATCTATAACGGATATTTCTACTCTATCAAATACAGGGACTCTGTCACCCCCTTCATCATACTCTGGATAATATACAGGTGGTTTTCCTTCACTTACTAACTGCATATTTTTTCTTGCCGCATCTATTTTTTCCTGTTCAATATAGTCCTTTTGCTCTGCTGTAAGATTCTCATACATATCTAACGCTTTTTTCACAGCATCAAGGTTTTCCTTCGTCATTTTACTGATATTAAATTCATTAAATAGTTTATTTACTTCTATTGCAGAAAACAAATCATCTTTCACGCTATTATCCGGAATATATGTCTTATCTTTTTCTAAGTGAATAAGATTTGCCAATGGCTTAATATCCTTTATACCTGTATTACCTGAAAGATTTAACTCTTTTAAATGTTTCATTCCTACAATGGCAGATATATCTGTCAACTCATTGTTTGATATATCTAAAAAAGTCACTTCCGTTAAATTTTTCAAATCAGGTAATGTAGTAATTTTATTATTTGAAAGATTTACATATTCTAATGCTGTGAGTCCTGCTATCTCATCTACATTTTTTATCTTATTAAAGCAAAGATTTAAAGTTCTTAATTTTTTCATCTCTTTAATTGCAGATATATCTGTAATCTCTAAATTCTCAGAAACGTCCAATTCCTGAAGATTTACAAGCGTTTTTAACGGAGTAATATCCGTAAGTCCGTCCTGTTTTAATAAAAGTGTCTGCAACTGTGTCAAATTAGATAATGGCTGTATATTTTTGATTCTTTTTCCTTCAACACCTGCTATGTAACAAATATTAATCATTTTAGCTGATTTTGCATATTGTATTCCTTCTAAGTTTTCAATCCAATATTGTTTTGTCCACCCCGCAAAATCTTCTGGGTGTCTTGTCTGCTCAAAAGAAATATAAGAAACCATCTTGTTTCCTACCATCTCTTCTGTCAATACCACTTTCTCTTTTACTGCATTCATTGCTGAACGTATTGCCCAATGTAATACTGGGTCTTTAACAACATCATTTTCTTCCGGCTGATAAATATCTTCTTCCTCTAGTCCCCCACACATATCTGCCTTAACTGTGATTCTATTTATAAAACATCCTGTCAACATGACACACACAGTTAAAATAGTTGCCACTATTCTTTTTTTTGCTCTCATAAACTTCCTCCTTATCTCATAAACTATAATTTCACTTTGAGTATATTCGTCCGTCCTTTAAAAAGTCAAATTATTTATTTCTATAGTAAAATAGTAGTTTATAGAATTTGTCTATAGTGAACACTTTACTGTAAAATAAAATTTTTCTATTTATTCACTCTCTTCCAAAACAAAAGAAAAGACTATGCTTTTAACATAATCTTCTCTAAAAGGGCTTTTTATTTATCCAATATTTTTTTCAACTCAGCCATAAACGTATTTACATCTTTAAACTCGCGATATACTGAAGCGAACCGCACATAAGCAACGGCATCTAAATCTTTTAGTTTATCCATGACAATCTCTCCGATAACATTGCTGGAAATTTCCTTCTCCTCCCGCCTGAAAATTTCTGTTTCAATGGCGTCAATCGTTTTCTGTATCTCTTCCGCTGACACAGGCCGTTTATAACAGGCACGAAGAACTCCTGCTTCTATTTTCGAACGGTTATATTGTTCTCTATTGTTGTCTTTTTTAATTATAATAAGCGGAATGGTTTCGACCTTTTCATAAGTGGTAAAACGCTTACCACATTCATCACAGGAACGTCTTCTGCGAATGGAAGTCCCGTCTTCTGCCGGTCTTGAATCTATTACTCTTGTATCCGCATGGTTACAATATGGGCATTTCATGTTTTTTCCCTCTTTTCACTTATTTTCTTTAGTATATAAGTTCGTCTGAAACTTGTCAATATTTACAGTTTTTTAGAAATTTTTCTTCCTTTATCTCTACCAAAATAATATCCTTCCCTATTTTCTTAATACACTCCACCGGAATAATATACTCCGTATCACTTCCAAGAAAACCGCATATTCTCCCCGGTCCCGGAATAATAATTGCCTCCACATTACCTGTACATAAATTTACTTCCAAATCCACTACGCAGCCAAGCCGTTTACAATCACATGAATTAATAACTTCTTTTTCCCTCAATTCACAAAGTCGCATATACTACCGTCCTATCTTCCAGATATTATTAGTAGTATATGCGACCTGTTATAAATCTTATGCTGACATTACCTTTTCGCTTTCAAATGCTTTTGCAATTACACCGGTCAGAACAAGTCCTGCGCCTAATGTAATAGCCAATGTAATTCCATACTGTACCATCGTTACTTCCTGTGTTAAAATTCCCTGTAATGTAATGGCACTGTTATAGAATGGAACGAAATAAGCAGACATTGTCGGCTCTTTCGTTGTATACATTGTCAGTAAGCCAACTACAAGGATAATCATGTAGACCGGCATAACAAATGAATTTGCTTCCTTAATTGTTTTCGCAAATACGGATACAAGAGCAATAATTGTCGCATACAGAAATGCCAGTGCAATAATCAATACTGCCAACATAATAATCTGCTGCGTACTCCATTTCATATCCATTCCCTGCATTGCTCCGCCCATCATCTTATCCTGTATAATCGGCATACTTATTACCATTCCCACGACGGAAACAACTGCAGATATTCCCGAAATAACCATAAGTGCAAACACTTTTCCAAATATAATGGAACTTCTCTTAATCGGAGTAACTAAAAGGCTTGCCATTGTTCCTCTCTCTTTTTCTCCGGCAATCATATCTGTTCCGATTGACATTGCTCCTGCGAATAAAAGAAGAGTTAATAAATATGGAAGCATTGTTCCAAGCGCTTTTCCCCCGGCCTTATTGTTATCCTGAATAATTGTTTCCTCCGTACCTGCGTTCACTGTAAAAATAGAAATACGGCTCATATCCCCTACTCTCGCATTCAACAGCGTCTGTCTGTAAGCCTCAAGTGTCTGCACACCTATTTTATTATACGCTGCCTGAGAATATTCCTCCGATGGATTGTGATAAACAGTTACTTCAGGTACTTTATCTCCTATTTTATAGTTCTGAATGCTTTCCTCAAATCCTTCCGGAAATGCAATATATAAATCTGCTTTTCCATCTTTTAATTCCTGTTTAATTTTCTTTTCCGTAGTTTTTTCTGCATCTTCCACTTTCATATCCAATTTTGCACTTTCGCAAAACGCCTCAAACCCTGCGGGTCTGTTCTGCATATATACTTTAGACTGATGCGCCTCAATATCATCCTGCATATTGCTTACAATATTTCCCATTAAATACAACACACCGAGCATTGCGGCAACAGGAAGAATAAATACGGAAAAAACCATTTTCTTGTCTTTAAATACACGAATAATCTCTTTTTTGAAAATCTCTTTAATTCCACTCATTTATGCTTCCCCCTTTTTTGCTTTATATAACTCAAAGAAAACGTCTTCCAGATCATTGCTGTTTGTTTCCTCTAATAATTCAGCAAGTGTTCCTTCCGCCACTTTCTTTCCGTCTATAATAACTCCTATTCTGTCGCAGAGTTTTTCTGCTTCAGACATAATGTGCGTAGAAACAATAACAAGTTTTCCCTCATCTCTTAACTTTTTCAAGTAATCCGTAACACTTCTCGCTGTCACAATATCCAGCCCATTTGTCGGCTCATCAAAAATAACAATTTCCGGGTCATGTACAAGACTGACCGCAATGGCTGCCTTCTGCTTCATACCCGTTGACAACTCTTTAATTTGTTTATGTGCAAAATCCTTAATACCAAAATAAGTAAATAATTCTTCTTTTCTTTCTTTTAACACATCTTTTGGCACGTTATGTAATCTTCCGAAAAAATCAAACATATAATCCGGCGAAAACTGTGGGTCTAACTTAATATCACTCGTCAGAAAACCGATACTGTTGCGGACTGCTTCCGCCTCTTTCTGCACTTCATGTCCGGCCACATAAATTTCTCCGCTTGTTGCTCTTATAATTGTGGCAATACATCTCAATGTTGTCGTCTTTCCTGCACCGTTTGGTCCCAACAACCCATAAATTTCTCCGTTATTTGCAGTCAAACTTACATTATCAACCGCAACTTTTGTATTACTTTTTGTCTTTGATTCTTTCATTTGTTTTTTATTTAATTTAAATACTTTGGTAAGGTTTTTAATCTCAATCATCTTTCCCTCCCCTTTCCTTTTGTATTAGTATGGTAATACAATACGCTTTTCTTTTTCATTTGTCAATAGGGAAATTTCATCTATATATAATTGTATTTTTCTTTTTTTCTTACAAAGAAATACCCTGACAAAAATACGCTCATAAACTCTGCCAACGGTACGGAAAGCCAAACTCCATTCACTCCAATTAGTGCAGGAAGTACAAGTATATTTATAACAATTAAAACAAATGTACGAACGAAAGAAATAATTGCTGAAGTCTTCCCATCCGAAAACGCCGTAAACATAGAAGAAGCAAAAATATTAATTCCCGCAAAAATAAAGTTCAATGAAAACAAAAGAAATCCTGTCTTTGCAAGAGTGTATGTTTCCGTTCCCACGGGTGTGAAAATTCCCACGATTATCGGTGACATAATAAGTGCAAACATCGTAACGATAACTGAAGAAACAGCGATAAACAACATACATATTTTAAAAATTCTTTTTAACATCCGATTATTTTTACTTCCGTAATTATAACTGATAACAGGCGCTACTCCCATTGAAAATCCCATATACAATGCGTTAAATAAAAACTGTCCGTACAGCACAATGGTAATCGCTGCAACTCCTGCCTCTCCTACCAGTTTCAACATTATAATATTGTAGAGAAAGGTTACAATTCCACCTGAAAGATTCGTCACCATCTCCGAAGAACCGTTAAAAGAACTTTCCACTAAAACAGACCATCTTACTTTCGGTTTCACAAGGTAAAGAGAATGACGCACAAACAGAAAATAAATCAATCCGATAATCGCCGGTATTAACTGCCCAATCCCTGTCGCAAGAGCCGCTCCTTCCACCCCCATGTGAAATACGCCCATAAAGAGATAATCTAAAACCATATTTGCCACTCCGCCGCTTATTGTAAGAATAAGTCCCAAGATTGGCTTTCCCGCAGTTACAAAAAAAGTCTGAAACAACAACTGTAAAATACAGGCAGGCGCTAAATATAAACAGACACTCAAATATCCTACACAGTAATCCATAAGCGCATCTGTTGAACCGAGCATTCGCACAATCGGATCAATAAAAATATTTCCGACTACCATGAAAATAAGTCCGATAATAAATCCCGTGAGAACAATAAAAGAAAAATCTTCTCTAGCCTCCTGCTCTTTCTTCTCACCCATTTTTTTCGCAATAATGGCGCTCCCTCCGGTCGCCAGCATAACGCCCACGGCAATAAGCAGACTAATCGCAGGATAGACAATGTTCGTTGCCGAGAGGGCGTCTGTTCCCACCAATCTTGAAATAAAAATTCCGTCTACGATTGTGTACAGTGACATAAATACCATCATAATCATAGTCGGAAACGCAAAACGCAGTAATGAAAAGAATTTGAATTCTTTCGCAATTGAATTTGACATACGATGTCCCCCTTTTCTTAGATATTTACGCATTATCTTTCATATGATAAACTATAGAGTAGGTCTATAGTCAATAGGAGGTACATATGAATTTAAACAGATATTTAACAACAGGAGAGTTTGCCAAATTAACGGGAGTAACGAAGCATACACTCTTCTATTACGATAAAATCAAACTTTTTTCTCCCGAAATAAAGGCAGAAAACAGTTATCGATTCTATTCTCTTGAACAACTGGAAATATTTGATGTCATTCAGATTTTACGAGAACTGGATACACCTTTAGAAGAAATCAGAACATATATAAATACACGAAGTCCCCAACATCTTTTAGACCTGTTTCAAAAAGAAAGTCGGCTCATTGATAAGCAGATAGATAAACTGTTTCACATAAAAGACTGGATAGAAAAGAAAAGCCAAAATATTCACACACTGCTCAAAACGGATATGAATAAGATTTCCATTGTACATGAACCCGAAAAATATATGATACAATCGGAAGTTACTTTAGATGACGAGCGGGTTTGGGCAGAAAAAATCGGAGAATTATTTAACTACTGCGAGAAAAATGATGTAAAAAGCCTTGATCCTATCGGGTATAGACAGGACACCGAGAATATTCAAAAGGGAATTTTTAATCACTACCGAATTTTTTATGAATTATTTGATGAAATGCCACAAAAAATCCCCTGTCAGATAAAACCTGAAGGGGACTATCTTGTTGCTTACCATAAAGGGCATTGGAAAACAATGGGAAATACTTATAAAAAAATGCTCCGCTTTGCCGGGGACAACTCTATCACCCTCGGAAAATATTTCTATGAAGACTATGTATTTGACAGCCTTACTTTTCAAAAAGAGGAAGATTATATTACCCGTCTTACCTGCCAAATTCTTTAATGGAACTGGCTTTTATACAGTTTTGCATAAAAACCATTTTGTTCCAATAACTCTTCGTGTTTTCCCTGCTCAATAATATTTCCGTCTTTCATTACTAAAATACAGTCTGCCTCCTGTATGGTTGACAGTCTGTGTGCCACAATAAAACTTGTCCTTCCTTTCATCATCTGTTGGAAAGCGTTTTGTACTTTCACTTCCGTTCTTGTATCTATAGATGAAGTTGCTTCATCCAAAATAAGCATGGACGGAAGTTGAAGCATAACCCTCGCAATACAAATCAGCTGTTTCTGCCCTTGGGAAAGGTTTCCCCCCTCCTCCGCAATAACTGTATCATAGCCATTTTCCATACGCTGTATAAAGCCATGAGCGAATGCTCTTTTCGCCGCCTGCTCAATCTCTTCCCTTGTCGCATCCGGCTTTCCATATGCAATATTTTCTGCAATACTACATGATTTCAACCATGTTTCCTGCAAAACCATTCCATAATTTGCACGAAGACTATCCTTTGTTATATCCTGCACGTTCCTGCCACTGACAATCATTTGTCCTCTATCTATATCATAAAAACGCATGAGAAGATTAATCAATGTTGTTTTCCCGCATCCTGTAGGTCCTACAATGGCAATCTTCTGCCCTGCCCGTACATTTAGATTTAAGTTTTTTAACAACTCTTTTTCCGGCTCATACGAAAAGAAAACGTCTTTTAACTCCACATTTCCGTATGCCTTTCCCAACACTTCCTTTCCTTTCGCATCTTCCTTTTCTTCCTGCTCTTCCATAAAATCAAACACGCGTCTTGCGCACGCCAATGCATTTTGCAGTTCTGTAACAACACCGGAAATCTCATTAAACGGTTTTGTATATTGATTTGCGTAACTTAAGAAACTGGATAGTTGACCAACACTAATTCTTCCATGAATGGCAAAAATCGCACCTGTAATTCCTACCCCCGCATAGACAAGTCCATTAATAAAACGTGTTGTAGGGTTCGTTATAGAGGAAAAGAAGATTGCCTTCACACTACAATCTTTCAATTCTTCATTGACCTTTTGAAAACGTTTCATTGCTCTATCCTGATAACCGAACGCCTGAACCGTCTTTTGATTGCCTACGATTTCATCTGTGAGAGATGTCATCTCTGCTCTTACCTCTGACTGTTTCTTAAACATCATATATGTTTTCTTCGCTACAAAACCTGCCACGAAGAAAGAAAGCGGTGTAATCAGAATAACTATCAGTGAAATCTGAAAATGGATAGATACCATGAAAATAAGTGTTCCAACAATGGTAACAATTCCGGTAAACAATTGAGAAAATCCCATTAATAACCCGTCCGAAAATTGCTCCACATCTGTAATAACCCTGCTCATCAGTTCACCATACTGATGAGCATCAATATATTTTAACGGTAATTTTTGTAAATGGGCAAAGGCATCCGTCCGCACATCATTCACTACACGATAAGTTATTCTGTTATTACATAAATTCATCAGCCATTGCGTGAGGCTTGTTATAGCAGTTACTCCCGCCAATTTTATTAAAATATCCTTTATTCCGTGAAAATCCACTTTCCCTTTTTCCAAAATCAAATCAACACCCTGCCCAATAAGAATAGGTGCATAAAGTGTACAGATAACCGTCGCCACCGCAAATCCCAAAGATAAAATCAAAATCGGCAAATACGGTTTTAGTAAACGAATTACTTTCCTAATCGTATCATATTGTTTACGCATGACGAGCCACCTCCTCTTTAGAAAGTTGTGAAGAACAGATTTCTTTGTACACTTCACAGGTTTTCAACAATTCCTCGTGTGTTCCGTTTCCCACAAGTTTTCCTTTATCCAAGACAAAAATTTTATCAGCCCTCATCATAGACATAACTCTTTGTGAAACAATACAAACTGTCATAGAATCTGTATGATTCGCTATTGCTTTTCTCAATTTTGCATCTGTTGCAAAGTCAAGCGCTGATGTACTGTCATCTAAAATCAATATTTCCGGTTTTCTAACTAAAGCCCTTGCAATTGTCAAACGCTGCTTCTGACCTCCGGATAAATTTTTTCCGCCTTCCTGAATAATCGTATCTAACTCTTTTTCCTTTTCTTTTACTACATTATCTGCCTGTGCTATACGAAGCGCTTCCCAAATCTCCTCATCGGAAGCATTTTCATTTCCTAATAGCATATTATCACGGATTGTCCCATGAAATAAAACCGCCTTCTGTGGCACAATACCGAACTTTTCACGCAGCGTTTTCAAATCATATTCTTTTACATTTTTTCCGTCTATTTTCACACTTCCTGCAGTCACATCATAAAATCGTGGAAGAAGATTAATAAGGGTCGTTTTTCCTGAACCTGTTCCTCCAATAATACCAATTGTGTCACCCTTTTTTACGGCGAGAGTAATATCCGTTAAAACTTCTTCTTTATCACCATGATACATCATGCTTACCTTATTGAGTTCAATTTGTTTCTCACTATTTCCTCCCTCTTCCTCAAATCCATTTTCAATAGAAGATTTCAAAGCAAAAACCTCATTAATGCGCTCCGCAGATGCCAATGCCTTTGTAAAAGTAATGATTAAATTTGCCAAAGCAACAAGAGCAAGCAAAATCTGTGACATATAGTTTACAAGAGCCACTATTTCCCCCTGCGAAAGATTTCCATAATAAACTTCCTTTCCTCCAAACCATACAATTAAAATAGTCGCTCCGTTTACAATCAAATAAGTTACCGGATTTAGAAGTGCAGATATTTTCCCTACGAAAGTCTGCATATTCATCAGATTTTTTGTTTGCTGACAAAACTCTTCTTTTTCTCTTTCCTGCGTACGAAATGCCCTGACAACACGAACACCTGAAAGATTTTCCCTTGTCATTAACATAATTTTTTCCAGTCTTTTCTGTACTTTTCTATATAAAGGAATTGTCCATATCATAATCCCATAAATAACTATGGATAAAATCGGTACTGCCACAACAAAAATCAATGCCAGTTTTACACTAATGGTAAATGCCATTGCCATCGCACCAACTACGATAAACGGAGAGCGTAAAAACAATCGTAATACAAGATTAACTCCCGATTGTACCTGATTAATATCGCTTGTTATTCTTGTCACAAGCGTTGCGTTGCCTGCCATATCCAATTCCCGATAGGAGAGTGTTCCTATATGTTTGAAAAACTCTTCCCTCAGTTCTGTTCCAAAGCCAACTGCCGCTTTTGCAGCAAAATACTGTGCGGTCAGGGAACATACAAGTCCAAGTACACCGAAGGCGACTAAAATTGCTCCCATTTTCCACACAAATGTCATATTTTGATTTTTTATCCCCACATCAATCATTCTTGCCATGATAATTGGAACAGTCAATTCAAAACACGCCTCAAGTAATTTAAACAAAGGACCTATAATACTCTCTTTTTTGTAATGCTTTAAATATTTTAATAACTTTCTCATTTCTTCCCCTTCTTCTATTTCTTCTGACTTACTATTTTATCACGAACATTTTTCCTCTTCAACTTGTCATTTTTCCTGAAATTGTCTATACTGGCAACAGACATATATATAAGGAGGATTCCCACTATGGACGAAATATTTACAACCGCTCCCGCAAATAACAACAGACTTCCAAAGGAAATGCGGGTATATGAACTATTAGAAAAACTACAAATTCCTTTTGAACGTATGGATCACGAAATTGCAGATACAATGGAAGCCTGCCAAAAAATAGATGAAAAACTACAGGTAACCATGTGCAAAAATCTTTTTCTGTGCAATCGTCAGAAAACTAACTTTTTTCTCCTTCTGATGCCCGGAGATAAAAAATTTCTCACAAAGGATTTGTCAAAACAACTTGGTATTTCCCGTCTTTCCTTTGCCGAAGCGGAATTTATGGAGAAATTTCTCGATATTACTCCCGGTTCAGTCAGTGTGCTTGGTCTAATGAATGATTCACAAAAAGAAGTGACTTTACTTATCGATCAAGATTTGTTAAAAGATGAATATATCGGCTGTCATCCTTGTATAAATACTTCCAGCCTGAAAATTAAAACTTCCGATATTTTAGAAAAATTTCTTGTCTATACCGGACATACACCAACTTTAGTTACCCTATAATTTATATACACATTAAAATGAGGTGCCGCCATGCGACACCTCTATAAATATTCTCCTGCCCAGCGTCCGCCCGTTATTTCAACTGCCTTTCCCTGCGCTAAACTTTTCGGCACATCAATAATTCTCTGATTTGTACTTCCCCGATAGATAATGTTTAAACTTCTCTTGTCCTCTTCGTATCTTCCGTCAATCAACACATCTATCTTCCGCAAAAGTCCTTTCTGTTCTTCCGTGCCATTTAACAATTCCTCAAATGTATATCCGGAATAGCTTGCCACTTCATATCCCTTATTTTTCAATAATCCCGCCAAAACACCAAAACCTTCAGCCTGTGCAAACGGTTCTCCACCGGAAAAAGTCACTCCTTTTGCCAACGGATTTGTCTGTATCATCTGCACAATCTCCTTCTCATCTACAAGATTTCCACCTGCATCGTTCCATGTTTCCGGATTTTGACAACCATGACAGTGATGCGGACAGCCCTGCCCAAATATTGTTATCCTTATTCCCGGTCCGTCCACAATACTATCATTTACAATTCCTGCAAGTCTAAGCATCTGTTCTTCCAAGTCCGTGTTTTACACGGTCCTTCTCCTCCGCTTTTTTGGCATCATTCCATTTATCCATTGTTCCTACCAAATATCCGGTAATTCTTCTGATACGTTCAAATCCAACATCCTGTCCTAATCTGTTTCTCTGTTCCATATCCTCTTCCTCCTTTATTCACAACCATAAAACTGTGGCATATTCGGATATAATTTACGAAGTTCCTCTAGTTTTTCCTCACTAATCGGTTCTCCCTCTCGCCTTCCACACCGCGGACAAACATCATCAATCACTCCCACATATCCACAGGCTGGGTCACGGTCTACCGGATGGTTCACACTTCCATAACCTATTCCGGCATCATGCATACAACGGATAACACTTTCAAACGCCTCTACATTTTTTGCCGTATCCCCATCCAATTCAACATAACTGATATGCCCCGCATTTGTCAGTGCGTGATATGGCGCTTCCTTATAAATTTTATCATAAGCTGAAATATCATACCAAACAGGAATATGAAAACTGTTCGTATAATATTCCCTGTCCGTTACATTTTTGATAGTGCCGTAACGTTTCTTATCCATTTTTACAAATCTTCCTGAAAGTCCCTCCGCCGGAGTTGCCAATAAGGTATAGTTCAAGTTACGTCTTTCCGATTCTCTGTCCGTAAATTCTCTCATATGACCGATAATTTCAAGCCCCTTCTTCTGCATCTCTTCACTCTCTCCGTGATGATGCCCGTAAAGTGCCGTTAATGTTTCTGCCAACCCAATAAATCCGATGGACAATGTTCCATGCTTCAATACTTCACGCACTTCATCATTTGGACCTAATTTGTCTGAATCAAGCCATACCCCCTGTCCCATAAGGAATGGATAATTATAAACGTGTTTCTTGGCCTGAATTTCAAATCGATCATACAGTTGCTGTGCAACCAATTCCATCATTTTATCCAGTTTCTCATAGAAAACTTTCTCATCATGATTACTCTCAATAGCAATTCTCGGAAGATTAATGGATGTAAATGAAAGATTTCCTCTGGAGTAAGAGATTTCTTTATCTTTATGGCAATAATTTCCGATTACGCGAGTTCGACATCCCATTGTTGCCACTTCCGTTTCAGGATGCCCCTCCTTATAATACTGTAAATTAAACGGAGAATCCAAAAAAACATAGTTTGGAAAAAGTCTTTTCGCACTGACTTTACAACTTAACCGAAACAAATCGTAATTCGGGTCACCTTCATTATAGTTTACTCCCTCTTTTACTTTAAAAATATGTATCGGGAAAATACAGGTTTCTCCATTACCAAGTCCTGCATCTGTTGCCAAAAGAACGTTACGAATAACCATACGTCCCTCCGGAGAAGTATCCGTTCCGTAATTAATGGAAGAAAATGGAGTCTGTGCACCCGCACGACTGTGCATTGTATTTAAGTTATGAACAAAACCTTCCATAGCCTGATATGTTTCGTTTTCCGTCTGTCTGACTGCCCTTCTTCTCGTTGTCGCTACAACCTGTTTCGCTCTATGCGTATCCAGTCCACATCTTCCGATAAGTTCCTCTGCAATAAATGAGTCAAACGCTTCCTCATCTTTCTCCAAACACGGTCTGTGTCCAAACTCTTCTGTAGCCTGCTGCAAAATCTCTCTTACTACTTCTGACTCATTATCCGATTCAAGCGCATCTTCCAACGCCTCCGTCAGCCTTACCGTATATAACTTCACAAATGTTTTTGCGACGCCTTCCGCTAATCCATAATCAAAGTTTGGAATACTCTGTCCTCCATGCTGATCATTCTGATTTGACTGAATGGCAATTGCCGCCAATGCCGCATAACTCTGAATACTCTGTGGTTCACGGATCACACCATGTCCTGTTGAAAATCCACCTTTAAACAGACGTATAATATCAATCTGCGTGCAGGTCGTCGTCAGAGAATAGAAGTCAAAATCATGGATATGTATATCCCCATTCAAATATGCTTTCGCCTGCTCTTCCGTCAGCAAATAAGCAGCATTATAACTTTTTGCTCCTGCTGCCCCTATTTGCAGCATACTTCCCATAGATGTATTCCCGTCAATATTCGCATTATCTCTTTTCATATCACTTAAACGAGCGTCCACATTTGTGATTTCATCAATCGTCTTCATCAGACTTGTATTTGCCTCACGGATATTGGTTCTCTTTGCTCGATATAAAATAAATTTTTTCGCAGATCGCTCAAACCCGTTTTTCATCAGTTCTCTCTCCACGGCATCCTGTACCTGCTCAATCTGAGGAGGCATATCTTCCGGAAGTTTTTCTAATTCCATATGTACATCATTCGCAACCCGTGCAGCATCTGTGGCATCGCCTTCCCCTGCTGCCTCCATCGCCTTCAAAACGGCTGATGCTATTTTACTTTCATCGTACAGAACAATTCTTCCGTCCCGCTTTTTAATACTTCTTACCATGATGTTCATCATTTCCTTTCAACTGCTTCTTTTCTGTTTATCATGAAACAACTGCTTTTTATTATAACACATTCAGCGGGGGAAGACTATGGAAATTCAAATAGCCGTAAAATATAATAATATACCATGCATTGCAAGACGAATTAATTTTTCAAAAAAGCGGTAAACTATCCCGCACACATAACGCCCCATAGCCCACCTGTTTATTCGGATACTCTATAAAAACAGGCAGAGGTCTTGCCCCACGCTGTAAATACGCTTTCACCTTCTCCCCATACAAATACAAGTCATTTCCCCTCACAATTCCCCACTCCATCAACAGCGCCGCCGCTCCCGCCACAAAAGGAGTTGCAAAAGAAGTTCCACTTACTGCTTCATAAGTTCCTTCTCTTGTCGGAGCAACAACCCGAACTCCCGGAGCAACTAAGTCCGGTTTTCCCTCCCCCCCTCTTCCCGAAAAATCGGCATAGGTAAACGTCAACGCATCGTACGCCCCAACTGATATAACTCTGTCCGCCGTTGATGGAACAGTTAATGTTCTTTGCTCTGACGGGTATAAAAAAGCAGTTCCTTTATTTAATACATTTTCACTCGGAAGCCACATTTCAAATTCTCCCGTAACGATTTTCCGTGGTGTTAAAACAATTTCCCATATCCCCGCCGTAATATAAGTATCTCTCGGCAAAAAGTCAATATATATTTCCTGTTTTATACTATACGGACTTGGCTCACCATAATAGACAAGTAATTCCGTTTCTCCTATCGTCAATCTCTGCGAACCTAAAATTTCCCGAAAAGGTCCTATTTTTACACCTGATGGGGAAACCAGAGAAATTTCCATAACGTCCGAATATTGTTTCCATAACTGTAAATTTACAGTCTGTTCCATCTCCTGTATCGCCAGTTGCACAACCGTATCTATGTCTTGCTGTACCTGTCCCGATGTATGTCCCGCACTCGCTCCCTCATTTCCACTTCCTATACAGATAACACTCTTCCAATAATTTGAAATATCAGCAATAAATCTTTCCAAAAGACTTGTTCCGTCATGTGCTCCATAAGTATTTCCAAAACTAATATTAATTGCGACAGGCATTTCAAATTCTCTTGCTTTTCTCACAACATAATCCATTGCCTGCATCAATTCCGTTGTCCTTGGAAATCCATCTTTTCTCGGACTTGCCAGTTTTACAATAACTAAATCACTCTCCGGTGCAACACCTTTTTGGCTTCCATTTCCTGCTGCAATCCCTGCTACCGCCGTTCCGTGTCCTGATGAATCTATACTTGGAACAATTTTTAACTGCTCACTTCTGTTCTCCTGCTGCAAAGCCTCATTAATCTGCTCTTCCGTATATTCCGTTCCAAGATTATAGTGTGCAGGAGGATTTCCGGAAATACTCTGATCCCATAATACACGAATCCTCGTACTCCCATCCTCTTTCCTAAAATCTTCATTCGCATATGCTATTCCCTCTTGTGTCAAGTAGTTGCAGGCAATTTTCTTTTACTTTTTTTACGATTTTATTAGGTTTTTCAACGCTTTTGCTTCCAAATATCTACTTTGTGTTAAATAAATGCTATAAATCATCAAAAAACGTTGATGAATAAATGCAAAATGATAGGAAGATGTTTTTTCAGCATCATCTACCTATCACATTTACCTTAAACCACTAATTGGCAGCAACCTCTTATTCTTTTTTAGAAAATATATAAATAGTACTGATCGCATCAATCTGTTTGTAGAAGCTCTACACTATATTTCGTCGGATTATTTTTTTCAACATACACATTCGCATACAGATCTTCTATTTGTAAAAAAGGCGTTAATACATAATGCCTTTTGTAAAGTATAAGGCTCTGGCTTTGTGGTTAAGCGTATCGGTTCTCTGTTTTCCCCTACAAACCACGCCCAATCATCATTCATTTTCCATTGATTTTTCGGCTTGCCGTCCTCTTTATCAACAAAGCGGACATAATGATTGATGATAGAAAAACTACCGTTTGTTGATAATTGCCTATACTTAAATTTCTGCAAAAGAAAAAGACAATCAATTTCTTATTTGAAATCAAATGTCTGTCCTATGCTCTATTCAATTTTATGTGTTAAATGAGTGCCTTTCAGTTAACACCCTGTTAAAAGCAGTTTTGCCTTGTAAAAACAGCGTTTTCCGCTTAGTAGTGTATATTGTCTCTTGTTTTTTGTGCCCCCCTTGTTAGATAACGGGGGCTTTTATACAGGCTCGCAAGCTCGCCCGCTGACAAATCGTTTCACGCCCTTGCCAGCAAAGCTGTCATGGCTCTATGGCTAAAGCCAGCCACCGTGCATGAAATGATTGTCAATAATTTAATTCGTTTTATCTTCCTGTGGATAAATAATAGGTTTGTTTTCTTTTTCCATTCTTTCAATGAAATTTTGACTTGCCGGACACATCGTATCTACAAAAAAAGCTTTCCTTTTTCTACCATCCACATAAACTTTCAACCCACCTCGTCCAGCTTTGGCATATTGAATTGAAGAAAATTTCCAATGTCGTCTATATATAAATCCTTTAATAATTGTTATATCATCATTTTCTACAATTACGTCCCAAACATATTTTATAGGTGCTATCATTAGTAACGCAGACGGTAAAATCAAACCTATCGCAAGAATTAGCATTACCAATAAAGGAATGGAACGATTTTCATGTTTTGCGAAAAGAAAAATTCCTATACCCAAAGCCATTCCAATAGTTCCTAGAAAGGCAAAATCTATCGGAGCACGTACAGTAAAATGAGTCAATGATGATATACTCTTTTTCGTTGCTCGTGCCGTTAATAAATCTAAAATCCCACACACAACAGTTCCTACAATCAAAAGTTTTAAAAAATCCATAATAGTCATCACCCCTATGTACAAGTTATTTTATAATATTATAGCATTTGCAATATAGAATGTCAGTTTTTTTCTACTATCTGTCAGAATATTTTTTATTCCCTACCTTGTCAAGAGTGTAAACATTACTACGTAACAAGCTCTTGACAATTCATGTTCTAAAAAATGGTAAATAATCAAGCAGAAAAAGGAGAGTTATGCTGTGTTACAGCAACAAAAAGACATCTCATATCCTGTATGAAATGCCAATTTTGTTTTTCTTTATGCTGTTTTCTTTGTCGTATCAAGGTTCTTTCATTCGTAGTAAATTAGTGGTAAATTTCTTTTATTTTTTCATTTATATTGCTTAAAATCCCTGTGATTATGCTGATAATAAGATTTTTACTCTTTTTTTGTCTTAAAAAGGCGTAATCATTTATAAGTAGTTATTTAAACTACCAATTGGAAATATACCTGTATTTGTGTATATATGTTGGAGTAGTAATTTCCTTTGCTTTTTTGTGTAATACATTAAGTCTACTGGAAATTTTTCATTATTTTTCATTAAAATAACTATTTCCAAATCAATTCCAAGTGCACCATTTTTACCATGTGTATACTCTATATTTTTTTGTAACAATTCAAAAGAAAACCCATATTTGCTGATATTTTTCACATTCAATGTATTCTCTTTCTTTTGCATTTTACCATTTTCATGTTCTTTGGAAATTCGGCTAATAGTAATTATATCTGTATCATATTTTATCCAAGTATTAGGAAAAATTTTTAGTACTTTGTATAAGATTAGAATTATCAGTCCACTACTAAATATGCAAAGCAATTCAGCTCCTTTCGTATAATTTATAATACTATAAATTCCATATAGCATGATAAACATTCCAACACATAATCCCAGTACTGAAAGCTTAAGATATCCTTTAGCATATATTTTTTTCATATATGTCTCCTTTGTATTTTAATAGTTAGCCTTTTTATATCTTCCATAAATAATAATTTGTCATTATCTCTATGAAGACATTATATCATCAGAAAAGTGGGAAATCATTCATTTTTTTAATATTGAAAAAATGACACTATATTTCAAGTGTCATTCTCTTATACATCAGTATGGTGTTAGAATATAAATAGTACAAGTCAAAATGAGAATTCCTTATAAGAAAA
>Bissell_p2__coassemble_352_pt1 | contig 44054 bp, 43 predicted proteins | sample Bissell_p2__metabat2_high_PE_001 | metagenome-assembled genome bin Bissell_p2 | reverse complement strand
TTAGGGCTATGCCCGAAACTGAAAAACCACCCGCTAGGCGGGTGGATATTTATTTCTTAATTATACTATAATACAATAATTCCTAAGGCATTTAAAACAGAACTGATTAAAATAGCAATAAGGCATACAGGTGCAATCCACTTAATCATAATAGAGAATAATTTTTCACCTTTAAATTTTGTGTTTCCCACTTTAACTTCATCTGCGATTGTTTTCGGCTTGATTACAAATCCGACAAAAATACAGATGAAGAATGCGAGGATAGGCATCAGTATACTGTTGCTGATAAAGTCAAATGTATCTAAAATGGATAGTCCGATAAATTTGATGTGTGACCACATACCAAATCCGAGTGAAGACGGAAGTCCCATAAGAAGAGCAATAACGGTAACAACACCGCAGGTGAATTTTCTCTTCCAATGGAATTTATCTCTTAAAATGGATACAATAGTTTCCATTAAAGAAATAGCGGATGTTAATGCTGCAAAAAATACAAGCAGGAAAAACAGTGTTCCGATAATATTGCCCATAGGCATACTGTCAAATACTTTTGGCAGAGTTACAAACATAAGTCCCGGTCCTTGATTAAGGCTTTCGGCAGTTCCTCCGGAGAAAGCGAATACACCCGGAATAATCATAAGTCCTGCAAGAAAAGCGATGCCTGTATCGAATATTTCAATTTGTCTTACGGAAGATTCAAGATTATTTTCTTTCTTCATATAAGAACCGTAAGTGACCATAATCCCCATGGCAAGTGACATGGAATAAAAAAGTTGTCCCATGGCAGCCAATATTGTTTTAACAGAAAAGTTTTTTAAACTTGGTTTAAGATAATATACAAGTCCGTCTAAAGCACCGTCTACAGTCAGTCCGTAAAATGCGATACCTACGGAAAGGACAACAAGAACAGGCATCATAAACTTACTTACTGTTTCAATTCCTTTCTGTACGCCCAGTAAAACGACGATGGCCGTAAAGGCAATAAAGAGAAAGAACCAGCCGATAGGTTCTGTAGTGGAAGAAATAAATTCGTTAAAATAAGTGTCGGTTGCCGCCTTTGTGCCGTTGCCTGAAACAAAAACAGCGAAATACTTAATAACCCATCCGCCGATAACACTATAATATGGAAAGATAATGATTGGAATGATTGCGGCAAGTACACCTAAAAATCCAAAGCGGCTGTCCAGTTTCTTAAAAGCACCGATAGCGCTTAAACCTGTCTTACGACCTATTGCGATTTCTGCAATCATTAAAGTGAATCCGAAAGTGACGGCAAGAATCAAATATACCAGCAGAAAAGTTCCGCCCCCATATTGAGCAGCGAGGTATGGGAAACGCCAAATGTTACCAAGACCTACTGCTGAACCTGCTGCTGCAAGTACAAATCCGATTTTACTTGAAAAATTACTACGTTGTGACATAAATAAAACCTCCTCTTCCTTTAAAATTGTATATGATTATTGCATAAGAGCTGTGTAAAATCAATAAGAAAATAAAAAAGAAAAAACTGTTGACAGTACAATGAAACTATGGTAGATTAATAAGAGCGGAAAGCAAAAAATAAAGTAGAGTATCCACTCTCACCTTAGCACAATCGAGTGACTAATGGTTTGATATTGAGCATAATTATAGCATTTTCCTTTAGGAAAGAAAAGTGTATTATGTAAAATTTCAGGTGGATAGTTTGTGCTATTCATTTTTTTGCGTTCAAAAGGTTTTATATTTATGATGGAGGTGCAAGACAATTAGCGATTTAATGATTAACGAACAAATCAGAGATAAAGAGATACGTCTGATAGGAGAAGATGGAGAACAATTAGGGATTATGTCTTCAAGAGAGGCGATGAAACTCGCACAGGAAGCAGATTTGGATTTAGTTAAAATTGCTCCAACAGCGAAACCACCGGTTTGTAAAATTATCGATTACGGTAAATACAGATATGAGATGGCGAGAAAAGAGAAGGAAGCAAAGAAAAAGCAGAAAACTGTTGATGTGAAAGAGGTACGTCTGTCACCAAATATTGAATCAAATGATTTGAATACAAAGGTCAATAACGCAAAGAAATTTATCGAAAAAGGTAATAAAGTAAAAGTTACATTACGTTTTCGAGGAAGAGAAATGGCACACGTTCAGACGAGCAAACATATCTTAGATGATTTTGCAGAGATGCTGAAAGATGTTGCTTCTGTTGAAAAACAGCCTAAGTTAGAAGGAAGAAGCATGAGTATGGTTTTAACGGAAAAGCGTTAAACATAAAATAAAAACGGATTAAAATCCACAGTAAACATTAAGGAGGAAGTTTATTATGCCAAAAATTAAAACAAATAGAGCAGCTGCAAAGCGCTTCAAAAAAACAGCAACAGGGAAATTAAAAAGAAATAAAGCTTATAAAAGCCATATCTTAACTAAGAAATCTACAAAGAGAAAAAGAAATCTTAGACAGGCAACTATTACAGATGCCAGCAACGTAAAGAATATGAAGAAAGTATTACCATATCTATAAGATTTAGATAAGATTGAAGGAGGACTAAGAAATGGCAAGAATTAAAGGCGGAATGAACGCTAAGAAGAAACATAACAGAACATTAAAACTGGCTAAAGGTTATAGAGGAGCCAGAAGTAAACAGTATAGAGTAGCAAAACAGTCAGTAATGAGAGCATTAACATCTGCATACGCTGGTAGAAAACAGCGTAAACGTCAGATGAGACAGTTATGGATTGCTCGTATCAACGCTGCAGCAAGAATGAACGGTTTATCATACAGCAAATTTATGCATGGCTTAAAAGTTGCAGGTGTAGAGATGAACAGAAAAATCTTAGCAGACATGGCTATCAATGATGCAGCAGGATTTGCTACATTAGCAGAATTAGCTAAAAAAGCAAACTAATTAAACAATAAAACTATTCAGTCATGGAAAAAATTAATATGACTGAATAGTTTTTAAAAAAAGTTAAAAAAGTTTTTAAAAATTGTTGACAAGTATATTGAAATATAGTAATATACTTTTCGGAGCGAAAATGATATAAAGTATGCAGGAGTGTCGGAACTGGCAGACGAGCAAGACTAAGGATCTTGTAAGCAATGCGCTTGTGTGGGTTCAAGTCCCATCTCCTGCAGGAAGAGAATAGGAACATAGAAATATGTTCCTATTTTTGTATATAAGTTAAAAGAAATCTGATTTATAGATTTGCTTTATCCAGTGGCGAGGAAGAGCATAACTACTTTGGGTTTCCAGACAGAGAATACATTGCCAGTAAAAATGAGTTTCCCATTTTAATACAGACAGCGAAAGATTTTCCAGAATGCAGGTGAATTTTTGCAGGAGCAAGAGTATATCCTGATTTATGTATTTTATTTCCTGAGAATCATCCAAAGAGATTGTGCCATTGAGTAGGCAGTTACCTATATCAGCAGTTTTGGAAAGAAGAACTTTGTATTTTTCCTCAAAAACTGACAGAACATTATAGTCCGCTGTGGAGGAAAGTTCATAAATCTGTCTGAGAAGTATTCGACCGAAAAATAAATGAAGTTCAATGGATTTTGTGGTATAGCATTCCCGTTCTGTCATAAAGACCTCCTAAATGTATCGTTATAATATATTATATGCAACAAAAAATAAAAAGTTAGTCAAAAAATTTGCCGAAAAAAAGGAAATGAAGGAGAAACACAGAATAATATATAATAAGACACTAAAAACATTTCAACAGGAAGTCGAGGGATGGCTATGACAATTCGTGAACAGTTGGAATTAAGAGAAGTAGAGTATTTGAGTCCTTTTGCAACATTAAGCAGTAAGTCAAAAGGAAGAGAGAGGGAAGAAGAACAGTGTGATGTACGTCCTGTGTTTCAGAGAGATCGGGATAGAATTTTGCATTGTAAGGCATTTCGCAGATTAAAACAGAAAACACAGGTATTTCTTCAGCCAAAGGGTGATCATTACAGAACGAGGCTGACTCATACTTTGGAAGTTTCGCAAAATGCCAGAACAATTGCAAAGGCGTTGCGGTTAAATGAAGACTTAGTAGAAGCGATTGCTCTTGGGCATGATTTGGGGCATACTCCTTTTGGACACGCAGGAGAACGTGCGTTAAATGAAGTCAGTCCACATGGGTTTAAGCATAATGAACAAAGTGTTCGTGTTGTAGAGTGCTTGGAAAAACAAGGACAGGGCTTAAATCTGACGTGGGAAGTAAGAGATGGTATTTTAAATCATAAGACGAGCGGAAAACCATCTACACTGGAAGGGCAGATTGTCAGACTTTCGGATAAAATAGCCTATATTAACCATGATATTGATGATGCCATTCGTGGTGGTGTTTTAAAGCCGGAAGATATTCCAAAAGAATATCGGGAAATATTGGGAGAAACAACCCGAATGCGTTTGAATACGATGATACATAATGTAATTATCAATAGTATGGATAAGCCATACATAACAATGTCAAAAGATATAGAAAAAGCAACGGCAGGATTGAGAAAATTTATGTTTGAAAATGTTTATTTTAATCCGGCGGCAAAGAGAGAGGAAACAAAGGCAGTAGAGATGATTAAAAATCTGTACGGATACTATATTGACCATATGGATAAATTACCGGAGAAATATTTGCAGAGAATTGCAGAGGGAATAAGCACAAAAGAGCAGAATGTATGTGATTTTATTGCCGGAATGACAGACGCATATGCGGTAAAAAAGTTTCAGGAATTTTTTATTCCGGAATCATGGAAAAATTAAAAGGAAATCGGAAACTTTTGTCGAATATATAAATATGGGAATATAAATCATAAGGAATTTTATATACGGGAGGTATTCCATGTATTATTCGGAGGAATTAGTAGAAGAAGTAAGAATGCGGAATGATATTGTAGATGTGATTTCCGGATATGTAAAACTTCAGAAAAAGGGAAGTTCCTACTTTGGACTTTGCCCGTTTCATAATGAGAAATCTCCGTCATTTTCAGTCAGCAGAGAGAAACAGATGTATTACTGCTTCGGATGTGGGGCAGGCGGAAATGTATTTACGTTCATTATGGAATATGAGAATTATTCATTTGTAGAGGCATTAAAGTTTCTTGCCGAGAGGGCAGGAATTGATTTGCCGGAAATGGAATACTCAAAAGAGGCGAAGGAAAAGGCAGACTTAAAACTGACCATTTTAGAGATAAATAAATTGGCGGCAAAATATTTTTATGCACAGTTAAAGACGGAGAGCGGTAAAACTGCCTACGATTATTTGAAAAAAAGAGGGCTGAGTGAAGAAACAATAGTGGCGTTTGGACTGGGATATACAAACAAATACAGTGATGACCTATATAGATATTTAAAGACAAAAGGCTACAGTGATGAACTCCTTATAAAAGCAGGAATTGTTAATGTGGATGAGCGAAAGGGAGCATATGATAAGTTTTGGAACAGAGTTATGTTTCCGATTATGGATGTAAATAATCGTGTAATCGGCTTTGGTGGAAGAGTTATGGGAGATGCAAAACCCAAATATCTTAATTCACCGGAAACGGTTGTGTTTGATAAAAGCCGTAACTTATATGGATTAAATCGGGCAAGAACATCACGAAAGCCGTATTTCCTTATTTGCGAAGGGTATATGGACGTCATTGCTTTACATCAGGCTGGTTTTACAAATGCGGTAGCATCGCTTGGAACTGCTCTTACGGCGGGACATGCCTCTTTGTTGAAGCGGTATGTAAATGAAGTTTATCTCACTTACGATAGTGATGAGGCGGGAACGAAGGCGGCACTTCGGGCAATTCCGATTCTGAAAGATGCGGGAATTACTGCAAAGGTCATCCGAATGGACCCCTATAAAGATCCGGATGAGTTTATTAAAAATCTTGGAGCGGACGCTTTTGCGGATAGAATAGCAAAGGCAAGAAACGGATTTATGTTTGACTTGGAAATGCTGGAGAGAAACTTTGATATGAACTCGCCTGAAGGGAAAACGGAGTTTCATCGGGAAGTTGCGAGAAGACTCTGCAATTTTGAGGAGGAGATAGAGAGAGAAAACTATATCGAGGCTGTGGCACAGACATATCATATCGGATATGATAATTTAAGAAAACTGGTAACTAAGATGGCGGTGCAATCAGGCTTGGCGACTCCTGCGGTTAAACCGAAACAGGCAGTCGGAAAAGAGAAGATTCGAGAGGATGGAAATTTAAGGTCGCAAAAAATTTTGCTGACATGGCTCTTGGAAGATGAGAAAATCTTCAGACAAATTCAAAAATACATTTCCCCGCAAGATTTTACGGAGGAACTTTACGCAACGGTTGCGAAAATTTTGTATGAGCAGTATGAGAATGGAGAAGTAAATCCGGCAAAGATAATGAATCATTTTACGGATGAAGAAGAACATAGGGAAGTTGCTTCATTGTTCCACACAAAAATCAAAGAACTGACAACAAAACAGGAGCAAGAAAAAGCGTTAAAGGAAACAATTATTCGAGTAAAAAACAATAGCATTGAATATGCAACGAAAATGCTTGACCCGACTGATATTGTCGGGCTGCAAAAACTGATGAACGCAAAGCGGGAACTACAGGACTTGCAGAAACTGCATATTTCCATTGATTAAGGATAAAATAAAAGCAAATGAGAGGATTGATACAATATGGAAGAAAATATCGTAAAATTTGAAGAAAAACTAAAGGAATTATTATTGCTTGGCAAAAAGAAGAAAAACATTTTGGAGATACAGGAAATCAATGAAATTTTTGCGGATATGGAATTAGAACCGGAACAGATGGAGAAGGTTTTTGAGTATTTGGAAGGACAGAACATTGACGTTCTCCGTATTAACGGTGATGTAGATGACGACGATGATTTAGAAGTTGTTATTACTGATGAGGACGAAGTGGATGTGGAAAAAATTGACTTATCCGTGCCGGATGGAATCAGTATCGAAGATCCTGTGCGTATGTATTTAAAGGAAATTGGTAAAGTACCTCTTTTAAGTGCAGAAGAGGAAATCGAATTGGCGAAACGTATGGCAGAGGGAGATGAAGAGGCGAAAAAACGTCTTGCAGAAGCAAATCTTCGTCTTGTTGTCAGCATTGCCAAGCGTTATGTAGGAAGAGGAATGCTTTTCCTTGATTTGATTCAGGAAGGAAACTTGGGGCTTATTAAAGCGGTTGAAAAATTTGATTACGAAAAAGGGTTTAAGTTCAGCACATATGCGACATGGTGGATTCGCCAGGCAATTACAAGAGCGATTGCGGATCAGGCGAGAACAATTCGTATTCCGGTGCATATGGTTGAAACAATTAATAAATTAATTCGTGTATCAAGACAGTTGCTTCAGGAATTGGGAAGAGAACCGTCACCGGAGGAAATTGCGGAAGAATTGGATATGCCTGTAGAAAGAGTAAGAGAGATTTTGAAAATTTCTCAGGAACCTGTATCTTTAGAAACACCTATTGGTGAAGAGGAAGACAGTCATTTGGGAGATTTTATTCAGGATGATAACGTTCCTGTACCTGCGGAGGCTGCAGCAGCCACATTGTTAAAAGAGCAGTTGGGAGAAGTTTTAAATACATTAACGGACAGAGAACAGAAAGTATTACGTCTTCGTTTCGGTATGAATGACGGACGAGCGAGAACTTTGGAAGAAGTCGGAAAAGAATTTGACGTTACAAGAGAGAGAATTCGTCAGATAGAGGCAAAAGCGTTGAGAAAACTTCGTCACCCTAGCAGAAGTCGTAAATTGAGAGATTACTTAGATTAGGAGTTATCATGGAATTATCAGTGAGATTGCAGGCAGTTGCGGATATGGTGACAGAAGGTCTTAGGGTTGCGGATGTCGGTACAGACCATGCTTATATACCTATCTATCTCGTGGAGCATGGTAAAAACCCATCCGCAATCGCGATGGATGTAAATAAAGGTCCTCTTGAGAAAGCGAAAGAAAATATTGCTGTTCATAGACTGGAAGGCAAAATAAAGACAAGACTATCTGACGGACTTAGACAACTATGTTCAGGTGAAGCAGAAAGTGTTGTTATTGCCGGAATGGGCGGAGGTCTTGTGATGAAAATTATGGAAGAAGGTTCTTCGCACAAAAAAGAGATAAAAGAGTGGATTTTGCAGCCGCAGTCAGAAATCAGCAAAGTAAGACAATATCTGAATGAAGAGGGATATTCTATTGTTGAAGAAAATATAGTTATTGATGAAGGTAAGTTTTATCCGATGATGCGGGTGACAGAGGGCGATAGGGAAGAATATGCAGAGGAAGAGTTATGCTATGGTAAACGGTTGCTTGAACAAAAGAATCCTGTATTAAAGATGTTTTTAGAAAAAGAAATTCGCATAAAAGAAGAAATTCTTGAAAGACTACAGCGTACAGAGGGTGGTCAGGTGGCAAAGAGGATAGAAGAAATTGAGGAAGAAATACAAAGGTTACACAAAACTTTGTGTATTTTTTAGGAGGAATAACGTATGCTTTGTAAGGAGATTATAAAGAAACTGGAAGAGGTATATCCTAAAAATACAGCACTTGAGTGGGATAATGTAGGTCTTCTTGTCGGCAGGGAGCAAAAGGAAGTGAAAAATATATATGTTGCCCTTGATTTGACAGAGGAAGTGCTAGACAAGGCGATAAAGGAAAAGGCGGATATGATTGTTACGCATCATCCGATGATTTTTTCGTCGCTTCGTACAATTACGGATAAGGACTTTGTTGGACGCCGTGTAGTAAAACTATTGCAGAATGATATTTCTTACTTTGCAATGCATACAAATTATGATGTGATGCGTATGGCAGATTTATCGGCAGATATTTTGGGATTACAGGGTCAGGAAGTTTTGGACAGAACTTTGGTGCAGGAAGAACTGGGTATCGGTAAATTAGGTAATTGTGAGCAGGAGATGACTTTGAAGCAGTGTGCTGAATTAGTTAAAGAGAAGTTTCAGTTAGATGCCGTGCAGGTATTTGGCAAGGATGAGAAGGTTATCAGAAAGATTGCAATCTGTGCAGGGTCTGGGAAAAGTGTGATTTCCGTTGCCATAGACAAGGGAGCGGATGTACTTATTACTGGAGATATAGGACATCATGAAGGGCTAGACGCAGTTGAGAGAAATCTTGCGATTATTGATGCCGGACATTACGGACTGGAGCATATTTTTATAAATGATGTGTCGGAAACGCTTAGAGAAATGTTTCCGGAACTTGAAGTGAAGAAAGCAGGGATTGTATTTCCGTTTCAGATATATTAAAACAAAGACAGTTTCTAAATCATATGGAAAAGAGGTAGTATTATGGGCAGAGAAATGTACAAAATACAGATAGGAAATGAGATAAAACTTTATGAGGAAGGAACAACATATAAAAAGATAGCGGAGGAATACCAAGGGCAGTACGAGAATGACATTGTTCTCGTACTTGTTGACGGGAAACTTCAAGAACTATTAAAAGAATGCAGACAAGATTGTAAGTTGGAATTTATTACAACCGATACAAAGGTAGGAAATGAAACGTATAGAAGAAGTATGTGTCTTTTGCTTGTAAAAGCCATTGAAGATATAGTAGGGCAAGAGAAAGTAAAGAAGATACGGGTACAATATTCAGTCGGAAAGGGATATTATTGCACGCTAGATGGAGAAGTTGAAATAAATGATATATTTCTTCGTCAGACAGAAAAACGCATGACAGAAATGGTGAAGGAAAAAGCACCAATTATCAAGAAAACGATTCATATTGATGATGCCATATCTCTTTTTAAAGAGCAGGGGATGTATGATAAGGAAAGGTTATTTCGGTATCGGAGAGTTTCAGCGGTAAATATATATGAAATGGAAGGGACGGCAGATTATTATTATGGTTACATGGTTCCGGATGCGTCTTATCTGAAATATTTTGCCCTATACCAATACGATGATGGTTTCGTATTGCAGATGCCCGTAAAGGAAGAACCTAAAGTAGTTCCTCCTTTTGAACCGCAGAAAAAACTGTTTCAGATTTTAAAAGAGTCGACCCAGTGGGGAGATATGATGCATATTGAAACGGTTGCGGATTTGAATGAGCAGATTACGAAACAGGGAATGCAGGAAGTTATACTTGTGCAGGAGGCTTATCAGGAAAGAAAAGTTGCGGAATTGGCAATGCAGATAGCACAGAGAAAAAGTGTTAAATTTGTTCTTATTGCGGGACCGTCCTCATCGGGAAAAACAACATTTTCACATCGTTTGTCTATTCAGTTACAGGCAATGGGATTAAAACCGCACCCGATTGCAGTGGATAACTATTTTGTAAACCGCGAGTTTACACCGAAAGATGAAAACGGTGAGTATGATTTTGAATGTATTGAGGCGATTGACAGAGAATTATTTAATCGCCAATTGACAGAACTGCTTGAGGGAAAAGCAGTACAGATACCTACATTTAATTTTAAGACGGGGAAAAGAGAATATAACACACCTCTTACAAAAATGGGTAAACAGGATATACTTGTTATTGAAGGAATACACTGTCTAAATGATGCGCTCACTTATAAACTTGCATCAGAAAATAAATTTAAAATTTATATCAGTGCATTAACGCAGTTGAATATTGATGAGCATAACCGTATACCGACTACGGACGGCAGACTTTTAAGACGTATGGTAAGAGATGCGAGAACAAGAGGAACATCGGCGAAGAATACCATAGCCATGTGGCATTCAGTGAGAAGGGGAGAAGAAAAAAATATTTTTCCATTTCAGGAGGAGGCAGATGCGATGTTTAATTCTGCTCTAATATATGAATTGGCAGTGTTAAAACAGTATGCAGAACCGATTTTATTTGGGATTGAAAAAGACTGCGCCGAATATATGGAGGCGAAACGTTTATTAAAATTTTTAGATTACTTTGTTGGAATCAATGCGGAAAATGTACCGAAAAACTCCCTTTTAAGAGAGTTTATCGGCGGTGGATGTTTTCGCGTTTAGATAAACAGCCTTTTCATATCAGGAGGAAGAGGAGCGGTAAATGTAAGTTTCTCTTTTGTAATAGGATGTGTGAAAGTCAGGCGGTAGGAGTGAAGAGCCTGTCGTTTCATAAAAGTATAGTCGGGATTATATAAGAAATCCCCTAAAAGAGCATGACCGATATATTTCATATGAACACGGATTTGATGGGTACGCCCTGTTTCTAATTTTAAGGAAACAAGGGAGTATCCATTTTTCCTTTTTAGACATTTGTAATGTGTCCGAGCAAAATCACCGTCCGTAAAATTTACTTCTCTTTCTATTGTGGAGTCTTTAACGCGGGCAATAGGGGCGTCTATAATACCTTCATCATTTACATTTCCGTCAGCGATGGCGATATATTCACGATGAATAAATCGATTTTTTACCATATCGGACAAGAGTGATGCACTGTACATATGCTTTGCTAAAATGAGCAATCCTGTAGTATCTCTGTCTAACCGGTTGATGCATCGGTAGACGAAAGGAATGCCCTGTTGGCTGAAATAGTATGCCACGGCATTTGCCAGAGTGTTCTCATAATTGTTTTGAGAAGGATGAATGGGCATATCAGCAGGTTTGTTAATAACCATTAAGTCTTCATCTTCATAAATAATATTAAGAGGAAGTGGAACGGGAACGATATTATCAGAGGAATCTGTTTCCAGTAAAGTTATTGTGAGAATATCATTTTTATGCAGAATATCCCGCACTCTTGCCCAGCACCCATTTAACAATATTCCGTTTTCAGTTCGCTTTAAATGTGTGATAACCGGAGAAGAATAGCACTCCGCTTTCAAAAAAGAAAGCAGAGTGCTGTTTTCAAATTCCTCCGATATTGTATAAGTAAAAATACGTTTCATAAATACCTCTCATCAGAATTAGTGTGATTTAATTTCTCGCCATAATTCATTGTAAATGGCATCGTTTTTATCTCCTAAGAATTTAAAAGTTTCACAACGTTCCAACTCTTTTGCATCAGGAAAAGCGATAGTACTGTTTCGGATTGCAGGTTCTTCAATCAGTTTTCTACTTTCTGTGTTTGGAGTGGAATAGGTGATATAATCAAAGTTCATTTTTGCGATGTCAGGACGACATAAGAAATTAATAAACTTTTCGCCGTTCTCTTTATGCTTTGCATTTTTTGGAATTACCCACGAGTCAATCCATACATTTGACCCTTCTTTTGGAATCACATACTCTAAGTCAGGATTTTCAAGTTGTGTGTAAATCGCTTCACCGGAATAAATAACACCGATTGCCGCTTCATTTCCAATCATTTTATCTCGAACTTGGTCGATAACATATGCCTGCACGAGAGGTTTTTGTTTGATAAGTAATTCTTTTGCCTCCTGTAATTCGTCTAAATCGGTAGAGTTCAGTGAGTGACCGAGATATTTTAAAGCAACGGCAAAAGCGTCACGGACGCTATCCTGCATTAAGATATTATCCTTATATTTGGCATCCCATAATACAGACCAACTATCGATTGGTTCCTCCACCATTTTTTTATTATAAAGGATCCCTACAGTTCCCCAGCAATATGGAACAGAATATTTATTTTCCGTATCAAACTGCTTTGACTGCTCCATATATTGTGAACCGATATTTTTGATATTTGGAATATTGTCAAAATTTAATTCGGCAAGAAGGTCGTTTTCAATCATACGCTGAATCATATAATCAGAAGGGCAGACAACATCATAGGCGATAGCACCCGACTGGACTTTTGGATACATGATTTCATTTGTTTCAAATTCTTCGTAGACGACATTAATTCCTGTTTCTTCTTCAAACATGGTAATTACTTCAGGGTCAAGGTATTCTCCCCAGTTATAAACGATTACCTGATTATCTCCGCTTAAATCTTCTTTTGAACTATAGAAAATTCCACCTATGATAACGACTGTCGCCATAACAACAGGAACAATACGGCGAAGAATAAAATGTGTAATACGGGTAGATTTTTTTTCTTCTTTTGCTTTTACATCTCCTTTTTTTTCTGCCGGAGAAATATTAATTAAAATCAACAAAATTAATACAGATACAAAAAGAAGAGTGGAGAGGGCATACATTTCCGGCTTAATTCCTTTACGGACTTCACTGTAAATTTTTGTGGAAAGTGTGTCTACTCCGGGTCCTTTTGTAAAGTGTGTAATTACGAAATCATCTAATGACATTGTAAAAGCTAACAAAAATCCTGAAAATACTCCGGGTAAAATATCAGGAAATACAACTTTAAAGAAAGCATAAATCGGTGATGCACCTAAATCTAAAGCGGCTTCATAAGTACTTCGCTTAGTTTGCTTTAATTTCGGCATAACACTTAGAATCACATACGGTATATTAAAAGTGATATGCGCGATTAAAACTGTTGCAAACCCGAGTGAGAACTGGATGCCTGCAAATTTCAATGCTGTTCCCATTGCAATAAAGAGAAGCATCAAAGAAATTCCGGTAACAATATCTGCATTTAACATAGGGATGTTTGTAATTCCCATCATAAGTGTTCTCGGTTTGCGTTTCATACTTTGAATACCGAGAGCGGCAGCAGTACCGATAATTGTTGCAATAAAAGCAGATAAAAGTGCAATAATTAAAGTTGTATAGAGAGCACTCATAATCTGCTCATTTTGGAAAAGGGAAACATACCATTTTCCTGTAAATCCGCCCCATTTTGCACGTGTCTTTGAATTGTTAAAAGAAAGTACGGCAAGTGTAACAATCGGAGCATATAGTAAAAAAATGATGAGTGATAAATAAATATTTTGTAATGCTTTTTTCATTAAAATGCTGTCCCCTCTCCCTCTTTATCGTATTTTGCAATCAATGCCATACTTGCAATAATGAAAATCATTAAAACAAGTGAGAGTCCTGAACCTACATTCCAGTTACTGCTTTGTTTGAATTCCTGCTCGATAACATTTCCGATAAGAAGAATTTTACTTCCGCCGAGTAAATCGGAAATTACAAAAGTTGTAAGAGCGGGAACAAACACCATAGTAATTCCACTTATAATTCCGGGTGTGGTCAGTGGCAAAATGATTTTTGTAAAAGTCTGAATATTATTCGCACCCAAATCTCTTGCGGCGGAGATAACATCTTTATCAATTTTCACAATTACATTATAAATCGGCAGTACCATAAACGGAAGGAAGTTATATACCATACCGAGAATAATGGCGGACGGCGTATTGATAATGGATTGTGTGGGTAAATGGAAAAAGGACAGTATGCTGTTAATAACACCGTTTTTTTCCAAAAGTGTCTGCCATGCAAGTGTACGAAGCAAGAAATTCATCCACATTGGCAGAATAAAAATTAGCACGACAAAACTTGTCTGATTCATACTTTTTGAGGCGAGTATCATTGCCAGAGGGTATGCAAGAACAAGACAGATAAGCGTACTGATTAAGGAAAGCAAAAGAGCTAGTCCAAGCGCTTTTAAGTTTTCGGGTGTTGTGATTTTTGCAATGTTTGACAATGTAAATTCGTTTTTATTGTTTGTCAATCCATAGTATAAAATCATAAAAAGCGGAATAATGATAAAGGAAGCAGACCAAAAGAGGTACGGCCCTGCCAATAGTTTTTTCTTATTCTTCAACAATAACCGCCTCCTCGTCTTCAGATTCAGGCTTTTTCATAATCTGAATGTCAAACGGATCTACTTTGATGCCGACTTCAGTTCCAACAGCAAACATATCGGTACTGTGTACGAGCCATTTATAGTTATTTGCCATTACTTCCATTTCATAATGAACGCCTTTGAAAATTAAGTGAGTGACAATACCTTGCATAATGCCGTCTTCCGGTTTTGCAAGATCAATATCTTCGGGACGTATTACTGCGTCGACAGGCTTGTTTTTGCCAAATCCTGTATCTACACAAGGAAAATTTACACCGAGAATTTTTACAAGTTTATCTTCAACCATAATAGCGGGAAGAATGTTACTGTCGCCGATAAAGTCGGCAACGAAAGCATTTTCCGGTTCGTTGTAAATATCTTCTGGAGTACCTATCTGCTGGATATACCCCTGATTCATGACAACGATTGTATCTGACATGGTAAGGGCTTCTTCCTGATCGTGTGTAACATAGACAAAAGTAATTCCTAATTCATTTTTCAGACGAATTAATTCGTACTGCATATCCTGACGAAGTTTTAAGTCTAAAGCGCCGAGAGGTTCGTCAAGAAGAAGAACTTTTGGTTCATTTACGATGGCACGGGCGATAGCAATACGCTGCTGCTGACCGCCGCTCAATGAGTCAGGCGTACGATTTTCATACCCGTCCAGATTTACGAGTTTTAAAGCGTACTTGATTTTATCGTTAATATATGCTTTTGATTTTCCTTTGATTTTCAGACCGAACGCAATGTTGTCAGCAATGCTCATATGTGAAAAGAGGGCGTACTTCTGGAAAACAGTATTTAACTGACGTTTATTCGGAGCGAGGTTCGTAATATCATTGCCCTCGAAAATAATCTTGCCTTCGTTTGCGGTTTCAAACCCACCGAGAATACGAAGCAGTGTTGTCTTTCCACAGCCGCTTGGACCTAATAGAGTTAGGAATCTATTTTCATTTATATATAAGTTTAAGTCATCTAAAACCAGATTATCCCCATAGGATTTTGAAATATTTATCATATCAATTAATTTTTTTGCCATGACAGCCTCCTTAGTAGTGATGATTAAAAATTTGGTGGTGTGCTTATCCAAATAAGTTTTGCACCGGTTGAGCGGTTTGCCTTAATATAATGTTCTGAGTGGGGAGTGAAATAGAAAGATTCCCCTTTTTTTGCGTGATAAACTTTTTTCCCGATATGAATTTGTATACTTCCTTGAAGTACATATCCAAATTCCTCACCCTCATGAGGAAGGTCGAGATAGGTAGAACCGCCGGGTTTTAGTGTGAGCCGAATTGGTTCCATCATATTTTTTTGTGCGTTGGGGATAATCCACTCAACTGTATTTTCTAATTCTGTATCTACTTTTTCAAAATAGTCCTCATTACCAAACACAATCTGTTCATCAGATTCTTCCTGAAAGAAGTCTTTTAAACTGGTTCCAAGACATTGAAGAATATCGACTAAAGTAGAAATAGAAGGGGAAGTTAAATCCCTTTCCAATTGGGAAATAAATCCCTTTGAAAGTTCTGCACGGTCGGCAAGTTCTTCCTGTGTTAAATTCTTTGCTATTCGTAATTCTTTTAATTTCTGACCAATTTGCATAAATCTCCTTTCCGTTTGGTTGATAGTTGGCTTTAACTAAACAAAAAGTTTAGTATTTCTTAACAAAGCACGCATATTCTATTATACAGAAAAATGTAAAAAAATCAATAAAAAAGTACTTCGATTAGAAGATTTTATCGAAGCACTTTTTAAAGAGTATTTTTAATTGTTGTAAAAGTGAATCACATTTTCCAGACGGGAAGACATATTCATAAGAAGTAAGTCAATCAAAGTTAATGCCGTCATGGACTCCACTACGACAACTGCGCGAGGAATGATGATAGGGTCATGCCGTCCGTGAATGGAAAGAACAGTATTTTCTCCTGTTGATGTAACTGTGTTCTGTGGTTTTGCAATGGATGGCGTTGGTTTGAAGGCAGTGCGGAAAATTAGATTGCTTCCATCACTTATACCACCTAAAACACCGCCGGCATGGTTTGTTTTTTTGCATATTTTTTCATTTTCCATGTAAAAATCATCGTTATTTTCACTGCCGTATGATGAAGTGACAGCGAACCCATCGCCTATTTCAAATCCTTTTACTGCACCTATGGAAAACATTGCCTGTGCAAGACAGGCGTCCAATTTATGAAAAACAGGTTCTCCTATTCCTGCAGGAAGATTTTTCACCTGACATTCAATTATGCCACCGGCAGAATCACAGTCGGACATACACTGATTTAAAAATTCTGCTGCTTTTTCTGCGTATGCAAGGTTAGGCATACAGAGAGTATTTTCGCTTATTGCTGAAAAATCATATTCAGACGAAGGAATTTCATAAGGTCCGATAGACTTTGTATAAGCGGAAACAGTGATTCCTAATTCCTTTAATAATTTTAAAGCGATAGCGCCGCCGGCAACACGCCCTATTGTTTCTCTGCCCGAGGAACGTCCACCTCCCCTGTAGTCGCGAAAGCCATATTTAGCATCAAAAGTATAGTCGGCATGCCCCGGACGATAGCAGGAAGCGATGTTTCCGTAGTCTTTTGAGTGGTGGTCTTCATTGCGGACAAGAAGAGAAATAGGTGTTCCTGTTGTTTTACCTTTGAAAACACCGGATAAAATTTCTACAGTATCACTTTCATTTCGTTTCGTTGTATATTTGCTTTGTCCCGGTTTACGTCGGTCTAAAAATTGCTGAATATCTTCTTCGGTAAGAGAAAGTCCGGCAGGACAGCCGTCAACTACAACGCCGATTGCTTTGCCATGCGATTCTCCCCATGTAGTTATTTTGAAAATATTTCCATATGTTGAGCCGGCCATAGTGTACCTCCTTTGTATAATTATTACATAACTATTATAAGATACGCTCAAATATCACGCAATTATTAATTTTTGAAGTTTTCTATATACATTTAGGGGGTAACGTATTATAATGGGAAAAGTAGTCAAAGCAATACTTTAAAAATATTAGCTTTGACTATTGATTTGCTTAAGAAAGATAAAAAGGGAGAAGTATTCAATGAGTGATATGAGAAAAGATAAGAAAAATGTATCATCTCAAAAAGATACAAGACAGAAGGAACTGCTTGCGGGATTGGAGGCTTTGGAAACAGAAGATTTATCCGGTTTTGGCAAGGAAAAAGAAAAGAAACAGAAAAAGGATGAGGGAGAATTAGTTTTTCTATATGATGACGATGAGAAAAACCCAAATTATCATCCAAAGAAAAAAGAAGAAAAATCAAAAGCAGGAAAGAAATGGATGATGATTACTGCATCTGTAGTAGGTGTTTTGCTTGCTGTGTATTTAGGATTTGCTTTCTATTTTAATAGCCATCTTTATTTTTCAACAATGATAAACGGAAATAAATTTGGTGGAAAAGATATAGCATATGTAGAAAAGTTTATTGAAAAGCAGATTAATGATTATGAACTGACACTAAAGAGAAGTGACGGGCAGACGGAAAAAATTTCGGGGAAAGAAATAGCGCTGAAATATAAACCGGAAAAAGAATTACAGAAAGTTTTAAAATCTCAAAATCCGTTTTTATGGCCAAAATCTCTTTTCAAAAAAGATGTTAGGGAAATTGAGATAGGTATTACATATGATAAGCAGAAACTGAGTGCAGAAATCAGTCAGTTAGAGTGTGTGAAAAATGCGAATCCGATAAAATCCGTTTCAGCGATGCCGGTATTTAACGGAGATGAGTTCACGATTCAAAAAGAGATTTTTGGAAATGAAGTGAATGTGGAAAATCTCACAAAAGTAATTGAAGCGCATTTGGATAGTTTAAATGAAGAATTGGATATGAAGAAAAGTAAAGCATATTATGAGCCGAAATACGTTTCGGAGTCGAAAGAAGTTGTTTCGGCAAAAGATGCAATGAACAAATGTCTGGATGCCGAAATCACTTATAATTTCAATCCATTTACGGAAAAAGTAGATAGAGCAAATATTTCACAATGGTTGTCCGTGAATGAAAATATGCAGGTGAGTTTCAAAGAAAAAGATGTGAGAGCGTATATTAAGAAACTGGCAGGCAAATATGATACATCAGGAAAACCACGTTCGTTTGTTACGGCAACAGGTAAGACAGTGGAAGTGAAAAATGGGATATATGGTTGGAAAATTAATCAGGATGCAGAGTATAAAAAACTGACAGAAGATATTTTGGCAGGAAAATCCGTAAAACGTGAGCCGGAATATAAGAGAAGAGCGGTATCGCATCAGGGAAATGATTTTGGCAACACATATGCAGAAGTAGACTTGACGACACAGAATATGTGGTTCTTCCAAGATGGAAAAAAGGTGCTTGAAAGTCCAATTGTAACGGGAAAACCAAGCGCCGGAAATGCAACTCCACAGGGGACATATACAGTTACTTATACGCAAAAAGGAGCGGTGTTGAAAGGAAAGATTTTACCAAATGGTAAAAGAGAGTATGAAACACCGGTAGACTTTTGGATGCCGTTCAATGGTGGAATAGGTTTTCACGATGCCACATGGCAGAGTTCATTTGGCGGAAACAGATATTTAACGCATGGTTCACATGGTTGCATTAATATGCCTTATGATAAGGCACAGCAGTTATTCGGATATTTAAAAGCAGGAACTCCGGTTATCTGTCATTATTAAGAGAAAAGGATAAAAATATATGTATAAAATTATTAAGAAAGATGGTCTTGCTAAAAGAGGAAGACTGGAAACGGTACATGGTACGATAGAAACACCTGTATTTATGAATGTAGGAACGGCAGCAGCCATTAAAGGTGCGGTATCTACGGAAGATTTGCAGGGAATAAAAACACAAGTAGAATTATCAAACACATATCATCTCCATGTACGTCCGGGAGATGAAGTTGTAAAAAAACTGGGTGGACTTCACAAATTTATGGTGTGGGACAAGCCGATTTTAACAGACTCAGGCGGATTTCAAGTATTTTCTTTGTCTGGTTTAAGAAAAATTAAAGAGGAAGGGGTCTACTTCCAATCTCATATTGATGGAAAGAAAATTTTCATGGGTCCGGAAGAAAGTATGCAAATTCAGTCAAATCTAGCGTCTACAATAGCAATGGCATTTGATGAGTGTCCTTCCAGTGTCGCAAGCAGACAATATATTGAAGATTCAGTGGCAAGAACGACCAGATGGCTTGAACGTTGCAAAGCAGAAATGAATCGTTTAAATCAGTTGCCGGATACCATTAATAAACAGCAGTTACTGTTCGGGATTAATCAGGGAGCAATTTATGAGGATATCCGAATTGAACACGCAAAGCGTATTTCTGAACTGGATTTGGACGGGTATGCATTAGGAGGTCTGGCAGTAGGGGAATCACATGAAGATATGTATCGAATTCTTGATGTGACAGTTCCGCATTTACCGGAGAACAAACCGACTTATTTAATGGGAGTTGGAACTCCTGCAAATATTTTGGAAGCGGTTGACAGAGGAGTTGACTTCTTTGACTGTGTATATCCGAGCAGAAACGGAAGACACGGTCATGTATATACAAATCATGGAAAATTAAATTTATTTAATGCGAAATATGAATTGGATGACAGACCGATTGAGGAAGGTTGTCAATGCCCTGCCTGTAGAAAATATAGCAGAGCCTATATCAGACACCTTTTAAAAGCGAAAGAAATGTTGGGAATGCGTCTGTGTGTTCTTCATAATCTTTATTTCTATAATACAATGATGGAAGAAATCAGAGAAGCGATTGAACAAGGCAGATATAAAGAATACAAGAAACAAAAATTGGACGGTATGTCAGGTAAATAGATATAAAGTTTTTATGAAATTTATGGAAAAGCCTTGATGAAAAGAATATTATTGTGTATATTGGTAATATCGCAAAAATTTAGGAGGAAAAGATAATGTTAAGTATCATTATTGTTTATGCAGTAATCTTAGGAGGATTTTGGTTTTTACTTATGCGTCCTCAGAAGAAAGAACAGAAAAGAATTAAATTAATGTTGGCGGAATTAGAGGTAGGGGATACTGTTTTAACAACAAGCGGTTTCTATGGAGTGATTATTGACGTACAGGAAGACGATGTTGTTGTAGAATTTGGTAATAATAAAAATTGCCGTATTCCAATGCAGAAAGCAGCAATTAGTCAGGTTGAAAAACCAGGTGCAGAAAACTAGAAAATTAAGAGAAACAGGTATAAAGGCGAAACTTATAAGAGTTTCGCCTTTATTGTCGTTTGACAGGAGGAGAAGAAAATGGCGATTCTGCTACGTATTCCCCGTGTCTGTTGTCACGAAATTTTCAGTTGCGGCTAAACGCCGTATACACTTTTGCATGGCTGAATAGTTACAAAAAGTTAACAATTTTAAAGAAAACTTAAATGTTGTTTTGTTGCATAGGAATGGGGGATAGTTTATAATAGAAAGCGAAATTGAAATAGTATAGGGGAGATACGAATGATAAGGGATAAACTGAGAAGAGATAACCATATATGGAAAGTAGTGACATGTTTAGTACTATGTTTTGTGGTTATGGGTGTGTTGAAGACATCAACAGCAGCAGAGGAAAGTGCGCGGGCAGTGATTACACTCGGACCTGAATCGGTGGAAATGATGCAGGAGGAGGAAGTGCCTGAAATTACGGCGAAAGCAATTGGAAACGGAGATTTAAAACTTGTTTTGGATGCCGATACCGGATATACGGTGCAAGATTTATTGGACAGTTTTAACAAAGGAAATCATTATCAGATTTCATGTAATGTGGATGGAAAGACAGATGGGGAGTTTCCGATTAAAATAAAATTGTCTGAGAAGATTGAGGATTCTCTTTCAAAGGACTGGCTTGGGAAAGTCAGAATTGATTTGAAAGACGGTAAAGTTACTGTGAAGAATAAATACGGGCAGTGGGAAAAAGGTAAATTTAAGAAAAATGACGGTCGATATGCAGTTGATGAATTTGTTTTTTCAAAAGGGAAAACTTATTATATGGGAACAGACGGAAAGAAACAGACAGGCTGGCAGGAAAAGGACGGACAAATTTATTATTTTAATAAAAGCGGCGTTATGCAGACAGGTTGGCATAAAAAAGACGGTATAAAGATTTACTTAAAAGAAGACGGAAGCATGGCGGTAGGCTGGCAGAAGATTAAAGACGATAAGTATTATTTTGATAAAGACGGTAAAGCAGTTACGGGAAAACAACAAATCGGCACGAAAAAATGTGAATTTGCCAAAGATGGAAAGTTAATTTCGGAAGAAAATTCGATAGACCCAAACAAACCGATGATTGCTCTTACCTTTGATGATGGTCCGGGACCGGAAACAGAGAAGATTTTATATGCACTCAAGGCAAATGGGGCAAGAGCCACATTCTTTATGCTCGCTCCGAAAGTGGAGAAATATCCGAATGCCGTAAAGAAAATGCAGGAGATAGGTTGTGAATTGGCAAATCATTCAACAACGCATACGGCATTGACAACACTTACACCGAGCGAAATTCGTAAAGAAATTTCCACAACCGCCCATGCAGTATCGAAAGTAACGGGAGGATTTCCGACAACATTGGTAAGACCTCCGTATGGAAAGAAAAATGATACGGTAAAAGCGACAGTGGGACAGCCGATTGTTATGTGGTCAATTGATACGCTTGATTGGAAAACAAGAAATGTACAAAGTACGATTAACAACGTATTGAAAAATGCGAAAGACGGCGATATTGTACTTATGCACGATATTCACAAACAATCTGTTGAAGCGGCAGTACAATTAATTCCAATGCTGATTCAGAGGGGGTACCAGTTAGTGACAGTAAGTGAGTTGGCAGAAGCGAGAGGAATTGCAATGGAAAATGGCGCAAGTTATTCACAATTCCGCAAATAGAATATAAAAATGGTGTAGCCTTTTAATCAGGTTACACCATTTTTTAAACCTATTTATGTTTTGCGAGTAACTGATGGATTCTGTCTGTAGGATTTAAAACAGAACCGATTGTTAGATCATGATTTAAAGAATCGATGATTAATGCAAGGAATTTACTCATATCTGCAGTTACGAAATAAGGTTTTTCGTAGATTTCTTTTGGAAGGTAAGTAAGGTTAGTTGTAATTACGCGGTCAATATAACCTTTCTCATAGTATTCATCAAATTTTGCAAAACCTTCCGTAAACAAACCGAATGTTGTACAAACAAATACACGACCGGCTCCACGAGCCTTTAATTGTTTTGCTACATCAAGCATACTTTCTCCGGAAGAAATCATGTCATCGATAATAATTAAGTCTTTGCCGCGAATGTCATCACCGAGGAACTCATGAGCAACAATAGGGTTTTTGCCGTTGACAACAGTAGAGTAGTCCCGTCTTTTGTAGAACATACCCATATCTACTCCAAGTACATTAGAGAAGTATACTGCACGGTGCATTGCGCCTTCGTCAGGGCTGATAATCATTAAGTGGTCTTTGTCCACCTGTAAATCAGGAACAGAGCGGAAAAGCGCTTTCATAAACTGATATGGTGGAGTAAAGTTGTCAAATCCTTTAAGTGGAATAGCGTTCTGAACACGCGGGTCATGAGCGTCAAAAGTAAGAATGTTAGAAACGCCCATATTTGTTAATTCTTCCAATGCAAAAGCACAGTCTAAAGATTCCCGTTTTGTACGTTTGTGCTGACGGCTTTCGTATAAGAAAGGCATAATAACGTTGATACGGTGTGCTTTTCCCGTTGCTGCGGAAATAATACGTTTCAAATCTTGATAATGGTCATCCGGTGACATATGATTTAAGTGTCCGTTTACACTGTAAGTTAAACTATAGTTACATACATCGACCATAACAAATAAATCACATCCGCGGATAGATTCATGAAACATACCTTTTGCTTCCCCTGAACCGAAGCGAGGGCAGGAAAGGCTTGCAAGATAGTTGTCTGTCTGATGATTGGCAAATAATGCAGGATTGATAGAATCTACAACAGGTGCATGACGAAACTGTACAATATAGTCATTTACCTTTTTTGCTAAGTCTGTGCAACTTTCCAACGCTGCGATTTTAAGAGGTGCTATCGGTAAACTTTGTTCTAATACTTTTAAATTTGGCATAGTGGCCTCCGTTTCTATATGTCTCTTTTTTCAAAAATATTTTAGCAAAAAAGAACGATGGATTCAACAAGACAGTGTTAAAAATTGCATTTTCTTTAAAAATTTAGTATGATATAGGGGATAAAGAAGATTTGTTTGATGACAGGAGTAAAACATGAAAAAAGAACATATCATTCGCAGTGTGGAAGAAGGAAGCATTGCATGGGAATTGGGGATAGAAGCAGGAGATAAATTAATCAGTATCAATGATAACGAGATTGAGGACGTATTTGATTATCATTTTTTAGTAAATGATGAAGAATTGATTGTGCTAATAGAGAAACCGGATGGCGAAGAATGGGAGTTGGAGATAGAGAAAGACTACGAGGAAGATTTGGGTATCAGTTTTGAGCAGGGACTTATGGATGAGTATCGCTCCTGCAGAAATAAGTGTATGTTTTGTTTTATAGACCAGATGCCGAAAGGAATGCGAGATACACTTTATTTTAAAGACGATGATTCCCGATTGTCATTTTTGCAGGGAAATTATATTACGTTGACTAATATGAGTGATGATGATGTGAGAAGAATTGTGAAATATCATTTAGAGCCTATTAACATTTCTTTTCATACGACAAATCCGGAGTTGCGGTGTAAAATGTTGCATAACCGTTTTGCAGGAGATGCACTGAAAAAAGTCGACATTTTATATGAAGGCGGAATTACAATGAATGGGCAGATTGTTCTCTGCAAAGGAGAGAATGATGGGGAAGAGTTGGAGAGAAGTATACGGGATATGACGAAATATCTTCCATATTTACAGAGTGTATCGGTTGTGCCTGTAGGACTTACAAAATACCGAGAGGGACTGTATCCGCTGGAGTCTTTTGAAAAAGATGATGCGAAGAAAGTATTGAAAACCATTCATAAATGGCAGAAGAAGATTTATGAAGAGCATGGAACACATTTTATTCATGCAGGCGATGAATGGTATATTCTTGCGGAGGAGGAAGTGCCTGAAGAGGAGAGATATGACGGATATTTACAGTTGGAAAACGGAGTGGGGATGTTGCGTCTTTTGCAGAACGAATTTGAGGAAACATTTAATGCTCTTGCAGGAGATAACAGAGAAAAAGAAATTTCTATGGCTACAGGAGTGCTTGCGTATCCGTACTTAAAGAAAATGATTGAAAAACTACAGACAAAATATACGAATATTACCGTGCATTTATATAAGATTATCAATCATTTTTTTGGAGAGAAGATTACAGTTGCAGGATTGATTACAGGACAGGATTTAATCGATCAGTTAAAAGGTCAGCCTTTGGGAGATACTTTGTTGCTTCCTTGCAATATGTTAAGAGATGGGGAAGAAGTGCTGCTCGATGATGTGACACTTACGGATGTGAAAGAGGCTTTACAAGTAGATATAGATATTGTAAAATCAAGCGGACAAGATTTTGTGGAAGCAATTATAAAATAAGATATAGAAGGAGAACAAGTATGAGTAAACCGATAGTAGCCATCGTAGGAAGACCGAATGTGGGAAAATCCACATTGTTCAATGCGTTGGCGGGAGAAATGATTTCAATTGTAAAAGATACACCCGGTGTGACAAGAGATCGCATTTATGCGGAAGTCAACTGGCTTGATAAAGAATTTACATTAATTGATACAGGAGGGATTGAGCCTGACAGTAAAGATATTATTTTATCACAGATGCGTGAACAGGCACAGATTGCCATTGATACGGCAGATGTGATTATTTTTCTCACAGATGTAAAGCAGGGGCTTGTAGATTCTGATTCTAAAGTTGCTGATATGCTTCGCCGTTCAGGAAAGCCGGTTGTTTTAGTTGTAAATAAAGTGGACAGTTTCCAAAAGTTTATGACAGATGTGTATGAATTTTATAATTTGGGAATTGGCGATCCGTTGCCGATTTCGGCATCTTCACGTTTGGGAATTGGAGATATGCTTGATGAGGTTGTAAAACATTTTCCGGAAACAACAGGGGAAGAAGTGGAAGACGACAGACCGCGTATTGCTATTGTAGGTAAGCCAAATGTAGGTAAATCATCTATTATCAATAAATTACAAGGTGATAACCGTGTAATCGTATCGAACATTGCCGGGACGACAAGAGATGCCATTGATACACCGATTACTTATAATGGAAAAGAATATGTATTTATTGATACGGCAGGACTTCGCCGAAAGAATAAGATTAAGGAAGAATTGGAAAGATACAGTATTATCCGTACAGTTACGGCGGTGGAAAGAGCAGACGTTGTTTTAATCGTTATTGATGCGACAGAAGGAGTAACTGAACAGGACGCCAAGATTGCGGGAATTGCTCATGAGCGTGGAAAAGGTATTATTATTGTTGTAAATAAATGGGATGCCATTGAGAAACATGATAAGACAATGTACGAGTACGAAAAGCAGGTTCGTCAAGTATTATCTTATATGCCGTATGCAGAAATTATGTATGTTTCGGCTGAAACGGGACAGCGTTTGAATAAATTATATGAAAAAATTGATATGGTTATCGAAAACCAGACACTCCGTGTTGCGACAGGTGTATTAAATGAAATTATGATGGAGGCAGTTGCCATGCAGCAGCCACCTTCGGATAAAGGAAAACGTCTGAAATTATACTACATTACTCAGGTATCGGTGAAACCGCCAACATTTGTTATCTTTGTAAATGACAAAGAGTTGATGCACTTTTCATATACAAGATATTTGGAGAATAAAATCAGAGAAGCATTTGGTTTTAAGGGTACATCGTTGAAATTCTTTATTCGTGAGAGAAAGGATAAGGATAAATAATATGGAACGTTTAGTTTGTCTGATACTCGGATATGTTTGCGGATTATTTCAGACAGGGTATATTTATGGTAGATTACATCATATAGATATTAGAAATCACGGAAGCGGAAATGCGGGAACGACAAATGCTCTTCGTACACTCGGCTGGAAAGCAGGAGTGATAACCTTTTTGGGTGACAGTTTAAAGTGTGTTTTTGCCGTGGGGATTGCGTATATAATTTACGGGAAAAATCACAGTGAAATGTTTGAGTTACTGGCGATGTACGCCGGAATGGGTGCAGTTCTCGGACACAATTTTCCTTTCTATTTAAAATTTAAAGGAGGAAAGGGAATTGCAGCCACAGCGGGACTTCTTCTCGCAGTAAATCCTAAAGTAGCGCTTGTGGCAATGCTTACATTTATTGTTGTGGTAGGCGTGACGAGATATGTTTCACTTGGTTCTATCATTTTAGTTGTGATTTTTGGAATCGGAATGGTTGTGCAGGGAGAAATTTTCGGAACAACTCTTACACAGTCACAACAGTATGAATTGTATGTGCTTTCAGCGTTTTTAGTGATATTAGCAGTATATAAACATCGTGAAAATATAAAAAGATTATGTAATGGAACTGAAAACAAGTTAAAGTTTGGAAAGAAGTAGGAGAATAGGATATGGCAAATGTAGGTGTATTAGGAGCAGGAAGTTGGGGAACTGCATTAGCATTATTACTTCACAAAAACGGTCATCAGGTGACTGTTTGGTCAATTTCAAAAGAAGAGGTGGAAATGCTTTCAAAGGAAAGAGAGCATAAAAGTAAACTTCCGGGGGTAAAACTTCCACAGGATATGCAGTTTACGAATGTATTGGAAGAGGCAATTCAAGGAAAAGATTTTATGGTGCTTGCAGTACCCTCTCCGTTTACGAGAGCAACGGCACGCAGTATGAAACCGTTTGTGGCGGAAAATCAGATTATTGTGGACGTGGCAAAAGGAATTGAGGAAGATACGCTTATGACTTTGTCACAGCAGATTCATGAGGAAATTCCACAGGCAGATGTGGCAGTTCTTTCCGGACCAAGTCACGCCGAGGAAGTAGGAAGAGGACTTCCGACAACCTGTGTTGTAGGAGCGAAGACGAAAAAGACGGCGGAATATTTGCAGGAAGCATTTATGAATGAAGTGTTTCGTGTATATACAAGTCCCGATATGCTTGGAATAGAAATTGGAGGTTCACTGAAAAATGTTATTGCATTAGCAGCGGGAATTGCAGATGGACTTGGCTATGGAGATAATACAAAGGCAGCTTTGATTACAAGAGGAATTGCTGAGATTGCAAGGCTTGGAGTTGCAATGGGCGGAAAACTAGAAAGTTTTACCGGACTTACGGGAATTGGCGACCTGATTGTTACCTGTGCAAGTGTGCATAGTCGTAATCGAAAAGCGGGGGTTTTAATCGGACAGGGAAAAACAATGGAAGAGGCAATGGAAGAAGTGCAGATGGTTGTGGAAGGAGTTTATTCCACAAAATCGGCAGTGAAACTTGCTGAAAAATACAATGTGTCTATTCCGATTATTGAACAGGTAAATGCCGTATTATTTGAAGGGAAAAATCCGGGGGAAGCGGTAAAAGAGTTGATGTTGCGAGATAAAAGAATAGAAATTCCTACATTACCGTGGGAATAGGAAGAAGATGGAAGAAGGAGAGGATTTTTATAGTCCTCTCCTTTTAAAGTACTTCTGTATTTCCTAAATATTCAATATCAGGAAGCAGTTCAAAATAAAAATCCTGATATTCTTTTTTAAGGGCATCAATAATCAGCCCCTGCACATTGCGAAGACGTGAGATAGAAATCATATCTTTATCAAACGTGATGTAAACGCTAATCCAAAGTTTCCGTCCCGTGCGGACAATGTCATAATATAATTGCTCGTATCCGTAGGAATCTAAAATCGGATTAACGATGTTTTTGATTTCGGCAACGGTTTCTTCTTCAGGAGCAATTAAGAAAATATCTCTAAGTCCCGTAATAATGGCACGGATTGGCGTAGGTAACATAAATAGTGAAAGTAAAATGGCTATAATCTGATCCAAATAAGGAACAATATGGGAAAACCAACTTACTTTGATAAGAAGTGGAAGAAAAAAGGCGGCAGCCATACCTAATGAGGCAATACCGTCAATAATCCATTCTTGAATTTCCATTGTTACAAGAGGTGAGTGAGTTTTGGCATTTTTCCTTTTTAGAAGGAAGATAACCAATATACTTAACAATGCTGCAAAAAGTTCAAAATACGCAATGTTACTGAAAGAAATATGTCGACCTCCGTTTAGTACGATTTCAATATTGGTGGCAATAAGCCCAATAGTGATTGCGACCATTGTAAAACCTTTAATCACCACAAAGAAAGATTCGATTTGCAGATAGCCAAAAGGTCTTTTTTCGTTAGAAGAGCGATAGAGTAACGGAACAATTCCAATGGAAATGAGAATCATGACAGATTCCACGCTATCATAAAAACCGTCAAGAAGAACGGCTTGCGAGCGGGTATATAGAGCGATGATAATTTCCAGAAGAGCGAAAACAAGTCCGGCAATTAGCGAGATGTTCAGAGCGGAACGCTCTTTTTTCTGTTTTGTTCGAGTTGCATGCATATATGTAACACCAGCCTTATCTTTTTTGTTTTCATTGTACGACTTTTATGGGAAAAAATCAATGCGGTGACTTCTAAAAAAGAAAAACCTGACATACATTATTATCAGCATAACAAGGGGGTATTTTATGAATACGTTTCATTTATACAAAGACATACAGGCGAGAACAAACGGAGAAATTTATATTGGAGTGGTAGGACCTGTGCGAACCGGAAAATCTACGTTTATCAAAAGATTTATGGATTTACTTGTTCTGCCTCACATGGAAGATGAACATATGAGAATGAGGACGAGAGATGAATTGCCACAGTCTGCTTCCGGGAAAACAATTATGACAACAGAGCCTAAATTTATTCCGAAAGAAGCGGCAGCCATTGAACTGGAGGAAGGGATTACGGCAAATATCCGTCTGATAGATTGTGTCGGATACATGGTAGAAGGAGCGGTGGGGCATATTGAAAATGAGGAAGAAAGACAGGTAAAAACACCGTGGTTTGAACACGAAATTCCATTCACAAAGGCAGCAACAATCGGTACGCAGAAAGTGATACGCGAACATTCTACAATAGGAATTGTGATTACAACAGATGGAAGTATTGGAGAATTAAAAAGAGAGAATTACATAGAAGCAGAAAAAAATACTATTCGGGAACTACAGAATATCGGAAAACCGTTTATTGTTTTGGTAAATTCTAAAAAACCTTATGGAGAGGAAGCAAAGGCGGTAAAAGAACAACTGGAATCGCAGTATGGAGTGACGGCACTGACTGTAAATTGTGAACAGTTAAGGCAGGAAGATATTCATCAGATTATGCAGAGTGTTTTATTTGAATTTCCAATTGCTGAAGTACAGTTTTATATACCGAAATGGGTTGAAATGCTCCCAATGGAACATAGAATTAAACAAGATTTGCTCCTTCATGTAAGGGAGATGCTGAATGCATTTTCACAGGTTAAAGACTTGAAAAAAGAGTGGAAAGAAACCGAGAGCGACTACATAGAGGAGATGCGGATTGAGGAAGTAAAAATGGATTCGGGTAGTGTAAAAGTTCGCATTCAGATTGGAGAAACATTCTATTACGAAGTGCTTAGTGAGGTTACGGGAGAGAATATTACAAGTGAATATGATTTGATTGGGACAATGAAAGAACTTTCCGTACTGCGAAAAGAATATGAGGGCGTGAAAGGTGCAATGGAATCGGTAAGATTAAAAGGATATGGGGTTGTTTCTCCGTCTAAGGAAGAAATCAAATTGGAAGATCCGATAATTATTAAGCAGGGGAATAAATTTGGAGTGAAAATTCATTCTGAAGCGCCTTCAGTACATCTGATTAAAGCAAATATTGAAACCGATATAGCACCAATTGTGGGAAGTGAGCAGCAGGCAGAAGACTTGGTGAAATATATTAAAGAGGCAAAAGAAACAGAAGAAGGAATGTGGAAGACAAACATTTTTGGAAAATCTATTGAGGAATTGGTTACTGAGGGAATGCACAATAAAATGATGATGATTAATGACGAGAGTCAGGTGAAACTTCAGGATACGATGCAGAAAATTGTAAACGACAGTAATGGCGGACTTGTATGCATTATTATTTAAAATGTTTCTTCTTTTGTGCTATAATAAATGATATAGTCAAAAGTTAGGAGGGACATCAAATGATAGCATTTAATTGTGATTATAACGAAGGAGCACACCCACGTATTTTAGAGGCGTTGATTGAAACGAATATGGAACAGACAGCAGGTTACGGAGAAGATCCGTATTGTCAGGAAGCGGAACTTATTATTAAAGGATTGTGTCAGTCGCCGGAAGCGAAAGTACATTTTATGGTAGGGGGAACACAGGCAAATCTCACAGTAATTTCTTCTATTTTAAGACCACATCAGGCAGTTCTCTGTGCTGTGAGTGGACATATTAATGTGCATGAAACAGGAGCAATCGAAGCGTGTGGACATAAAGTAATGACAGTTCCAAGTGATGATGGGAAAATTTCTGCAGAACAGGTCAAAGAAGTGTATACACTCCATAAAAATGATTCTGCTTTTGAACATATGACACAGCCTAAGTTGGTTTATATTTCCAATCCGACTGAACTGGGAACGATATATACGAAGAAAGAGTTAGAAGACTTGCGTGCAGTTTGTGACGAGTGCGGTATGTATCTGTATTTGGACGGAGCCAGACTCGGATACGGTTTATCTGCTGAAGATAATGATTTGGATTTGGAAATTATTGCAAAAAACTGTGATGTTTTCTATATCGGAGGAACAAAAGTCGGGGCGTTGTTTGGAGAGGCGATTGTTATATGTAATGTGGATTTACAAGAAGATTTTCGCTACATTATGAAACAGAAAGGCGGAATGCTGGCAAAAGGAAGACTGCTAGGATTACAGTTTAGAGAATTGTTTAAAGATGGACTTTACTTTACAATGTCAAACCATGCAATCCGTCTGGCAATGCGTCTGAAGAATGGTCTTGCAGAAAGAGGATATAAGTTTTTATTGGACAGCACTACAAATCAACAGTTTGTTATTGTTCCCGATGAAAAATTAGAAAAATTAAAAGAAAAATATGTATATACTTATCAAGAGAGATATGATGAGAAGAGCAGTGTTATCCGTTTATGCACAAGTTGGGCGACAAAAGAGGAGAATGTGGAAGAGTTTCTTAGTGATATGTAAAGAAAAACAGATTGTGTCAATTGGCACAATCTGTTTTGTGGTTAATCTTCCGGGAGCATCCCAAAGTTTGTGTAAACCTCCAAACTGATGTAAGATAAAATTACTCAGTTTGGAGGTTATTTTTATGGCAAGAAGAAAAGACAGCCCACAAAAAGCAGCAATGAGAGAAATGATGCGTGATTATCTGAAGAATAATGATATCAGCATCAAAGATGGCACCGATGTAAACAGTATCATGCGTGACATGATGTCTGTTCTTCTGGAAGGTGCTTTGGATGAAGAACTGGATGAGGAATTAGGCTATTCCAAGTATGATTATCGAAACAAAAAAACAGATAACAGTCGAAATGGGCATTCCAGCAAAACCATGCATACAAGCTATGGAGATATGGATGTAGCTATCCCTAGAGATCGTAACGGTGAGTATGAGCCCCAGTTAATCAAAAAATATCAGAATACTGTGACTCAGGACATGGAAGAAAAAATCCTTTCCATGTATGCAAAGGGAATGACAACCGGAGATATCGAATCTCATATGCGGGAACTGTATGATATTGATATTTCTGACAGTACCATCAGCCGGATTACGGATAAAATCCTTCCAATTGTAAAAGAATGGCAGGAACGTCCGTTGGAAGAAGTGTATGCTGTCGTATTTATGGATGCTATCCACTATCATGTCCGAAGCGAAGGACGCATTGTAAAACGTGCAGTTTACATTGCTCTTGGCATCGATATGAACGGAAAAAAGGACGTTCTTGGTATGTATGTTGGAGAAAACGAAAGTGCCAAGTTCTGGCTCTCCATCATGAATGGACTAAAGAACCGCGGAGTTGAAGATATCCTGATAGCATGTGTGGATGGACTAAATGGATTTCCACAGGCAATTGAAGCTGTTTATCCAAAAACAGAAATCCAGCAGTGTATCATTCATCAGATCCGTAATTCAACGAAGTTTGTTTCCTACAAAGACATCAAAAAGCTGATGGCTGATCTGAAGCTTGTATATGCTGCTCCAACGGAGGAAATAGCATTAAATGAATTAGAATTATTCAAAGATAAATGGGATTCCAAGTATCCAAAGATTTATAAATCATGGCATGACAACTGGGCTACATTATCCACTTATTTCAAGTACCCGGAGGCAGTAAGGCGCCTGATTTATACCACCAATGCGATTGAAGGATTCAACCGTCAGCTGCGGAAAGTAACCAAAAGCAAGACCGTTTTCCCGTCGGATGACAGCCTTTTAAAAATGCTGTATCTTGCGACTATGGATATCACTAAGAAATGGACAGGACACCGGCAGGACTGGGGGCAGATCCACTCCCAGCTTGAAATCTATTTTGAAGAGCGGCTGATTGGACGCAACCTGTAAAACCAGCTTGTTTTGGGCAGGTCTTATTGACATGCCCAAAAACTCCTGTATAATGCAGATATGGGCAGAACCTAGAAAATCAGCTCTGCCCATTTGTAACTATTCACAAATCTTATATCAGTTTTTAACGTTTACACAAAACTTGAAACGGTCTCAATCTTCCTTAAATGTAAGTTCTGTATCTGTCATGGATTCTACAATGGCAAGAGATTCTAAATGGATTCCTTTTTCACGGATTTTCTTGCCACCATCCTGCATTCCTTTTTCAATAACAATTCCTGCACCTTCGATTGTAGCACCTGCTTCATGTACAATGTCGATTAATCCGAGTAATGCACATCCGTTTGCAAGGAAATCGTCAAGAATAAGTACATGGTCATCTTTTGTCAAAAATTTCTTAGAAAGAATAACATCATATGTACGTTTGTGTGTAAAGGATTCGATTTTTGTCGAATATACGTCACCGTCAATATTGATACTCTGTGCTTTTTTGGCGAAAACAACAGGTACATTAAAATATTGGGCAACAATGCAGGCAATTCCGATTCCGGATGCCTCTATAGTAAGAATCTTTGTGATTTTATCAGAAGGAAATCTTCTTCTGAATTCCTTTCCGATTTCATTGATTAAGTCAATGTCCATTTGATGATTTAAAAAACTGTCTACTTTCAGTACATTTCCGGGTTTAACAACACCGTCTTTTAAAATTCGTTCTTTTAAAAGTTGCATAATTCTGTTCCTCTCCTAATCAAAATTCACTCTGATTATAGTAAGTTTATATTGTTATTCATGATAACGCATAATCAGATTTTTTTCAATGTTAAATTTTAGAAAATGAAAGGGGAGTAGTATTTCTTTTTCTTTCGTGGTAAAATGATACATAATTATTTCGGAAAAGGAGAAATGAAAAATGACAAGATTGGAGAAGCAAATACAGTTTATTGTTGAAGTGGATAAAGTGAAAAATATTTTTAGACAGACGTATTTGGCTGATGGGGAAAGGAAAGAAAATGATGCGGAACATTCGTGGCATCTTGCATTGTCTGCTATTTTACTGAAAGAATACGTCAGTGAAGAGATTGACCTTCTCAAAGTAATTACGATGGTGCTGATTCATGACATTGTGGAGATTGACGCAGGGGATACATATGCCTATGACAGTGTGGGAGCGAAAGATAAAAGAGAGCGTGAAGAAAAGGCAGCGGATCGCATTTTCAATATACTTCCGACAGAGCAGGGACAGTATTTCAGAGAACTATGGGAAGAGTTTGAGTTATATGAAACGGAGGACGCCAAATACGCTCATCTGCTTGATAATTTTCAGCCAATGCTGTTAAATGATGCGTCAAAGGGCAAAAGTTGGAGTGAACATCAGGTGAAGAAAGAACAGATCTATAAAAGAAATGAGAGAATTGCAGACACTTCAGAAACGATATGGGAAGAAATGCAAAGAATCGTAGAGAAGAATATTCAACTGGGTAATATTTGTGAATAATAGAGGAAAACTTAAATGCAGGTAGAATTTATAGTGGCTTCCATATTTGCTCTTATTGTTTTCGGGATTGTGCATATGTATGTCGGCGGAAAGAAAGCAAAAAGAGTTTGGAGAGAAAAGTTTTTAAAAGAATGGGGGAAAATTCCCCAAAGAGAGTATGATGAAGAAGAATTAGAGAAGATTTCAAGATATTTTGAATATCAGTTGAAGAAAGGAAAAATCAGAAAACCTCATATTGATGACATTACATGGAATGATTTGGATATGGATAATGTTTTTGCCTATGCAAACAATACGAAATGTTCTGCGGGAGAGGAATATTTATATTACCTGTTGAGAATACCTGTGACAGAGCAGAAAACGTTGGATGAGAGGGAACGACTCATACATTTTTTTGCTACACACGAAAGTGAGAGAGTGGAGTTGGAAGTCTGCTTTCAACAGATAGGAAAGACAAGAAGATTTTCTATAAATGATTATATTGATCTGCTTGTTACATTGGAAAAAGAAAGCAATGTAGAACACTATATAGCGCTGTGTACTATTCCGATTGGACTTATCTTGATGACTGTTTTTGAAGTTGGTGTTGGATTTGCTGTTATGCTCATGCTTTTGGTGTTTGACGTTGTGCGTTATTATAAAAGAAAAGGGGAGATACAGCCTTATTTAACAACTTTTTCCCATATACTGAAAATGTTGGACGTCAGCAAGGAGATTTCCCAATTAAAGATTAATGAAGTGCAAACTTATGTAGATAATATTGCAAGTATTCGGAAGAAATTCAAAAAGTTCCGTTTTGGTTCATCTCTTTTAATGTCTACACAACGAGAAACGGGTAGTCTGGCAGAGGCATTTTTGGATTATATCCGTGTGGCAACACATATTGATTTGTTAAAATTCAATTCCATGCTGGAAGAAATCAAACGAAATGCGGATACAATAGATGAGTTGGTAGAAAATATAGGTACATTGGATGCGCTTATTTCTGTAGCGTCTTTTCGGAAAAGTCTTCCATTTTATAGCCTTCCGGAATTAAGGGAAACGAAGGAGGCATTTTTGGATGTAAAAGATGTATATCATCCTCTTATTGTAAATCCAGTGGCAAATTCCATAGCAGAGAACAGGAATGTGCTGATTACCGGATCAAACGCTTCCGGAAAATCTACATTTTTAAAAACGGTGGCGATTAATGCTATTTTATCTCAGACCATATATACAAGTATCTCTTCATTTTATCGGGCAAGTTTCTTTCAAATTTATTCTTCTATGGCATTAAAAGATAACTTGCAAGGGAATGAAAGTTATTATATAGTAGAAATCAAATCATTAAAGAGAATTTTAAGTCATGCAGATGAAGGGATACCTATGCTTTGTTTTGTGGACGAAGTGCTTCGCGGAACGAACACGGTAGAACGTATATCGGCATCGGCACAGATTTTAAAGAGTCTTTCTAAAAAGCAGGTGCTTTGTTTTGCGGCAACACATGATATAGAATTAACACATATGCTGGAAAATGAGTACAGTAATTATCATTTTCAAGAGGAAATTCAGGAGAATGATATTTTATTTAATTATGAGTTGTACCGTGGAAGAGCGGTTTCAAGAAATGCTATAAAATTATTGAGTATGATTGGATATGATAAAGAGATTATTGAAAATGCAGAGCATACGGCAATGCATTTTCTAAAAACTGGAGAATGGAGAGTATAGATATGATGAAGGTAAAAATATATACGGATGGAGCAGCGAGAGGAAATCCTGACGGTCCGGGGGGATACGGAACAGTTTTAGAGTATGTGGATACAAAAGGAGAGTTGCATACAAAGGAATTATCTCAAGGATATAAGAAAACGACAAATAACCGTATGGAATTAATGGCAGTTATTGCCGGATTTGAAGCGTTAAATCACCCGTGTGAAATTGAATTATATTCGGATTCAAAATATGTTGTAGACGCTTTTAACCAAAAATGGATTGACGGTTGGATAAAAAAAGGCTGGAAACGAGGAAAAAATGAGCCTGTAAAAAACATTGATTTGTGGAAACGCTTGTTAAAAGCGAAAGAACCGCATCAGGTAACATTTATTTGGGTAAAAGGTCATGATGGGCATATGCAGAATGAACGATGTGATTTTTTAGCAACCTCAGCCGCTGATGGTGAAAACTTAATTGACGATGTGATAGAAGTATGTTAAAATAACAAATTGTATGTAAGTAAGACAGACGGTCGCAGCTGCAAGTGTCGAAAGACCGCAGATGAGGAAAGTCCGGGCTTCATAGGGCAGGGTGCCGGATAACGTCCGGTGGAGGCGACTCTAAGGATAGTGCAACAGAAATGTACCGCGTTAGCAATGAGGTGTGCAGCCTCTTGTAAGTATATGGACTGTAAATTTATTTATAAGTCTGTATACTTACAAGAGGCTATACGGCGAATGCCGTGTAGGGTGAGTTGTTTTACAACTCGCTCTACCGCACACTTAGGCTGGTGTAAGGTTGGAAGGGCAGTGTAAGAGACTACCGCCCTGTTGGTAACAACAGGGGCATATGTAAACCCCACTCGAAGCAAAACCGAATGAAAACATTGTGGTTGCCCGCCACGTTTTAGGTAGGTTGCTTGAATCTATTGGCAACAATAGGTCTAGATAGATGACCGTTCAACGACATAACCCGGCTTATCGTCTTGCTTACATACATTGAAAGGGAAAATATGGAATACTTAATTCATATGAAAAAAAGAAAACGGAAATCAGAGAAGAGAACAATTATTAGTGTAATAATGTTCTTTTTATTTGTTATGGGATATTACACGGTTGTCTTTAAGAAATGGGATATGATTTTGGTGGGAAGTATTTTTCTCATTCTGCTGTTATATTATGCTGTAATTGTATTTGCTTTACATAAATGTGAAAAACAAGTGGAAATAGCACATATGGAAAAAGTTTGTGACATGGTTTCGGCGGAAGAATTACGGGAAATAGATGATTTTGTTTACCGTGTAGCCGATACATTATGGTGTAAAGGAAGTATTGTTCATATGCAATGTGTGTTATCTGAAAAGGCAATATATGGCTGGGGATATGGAACGGCAGATTTTTATTGTTATAAAATAGCAGATATTACCAAGATAGAAATGAAACAGAAGTTGCTTTATATTACTTTGCAAAATGATGAAGAAAAATTAGTGGGTTCATATTATAGTAATGGGCGAGCTACATTTGGCTTTAAAATTAAAGAGTTAAAAGAACAGATTGAAAAAAGGTTCATAAACAGTTAGGGGAAAAACTGTTTATGAACCTTTTGTATTATGAAATAACTCCTGTCTTAGAGCAGGTTAATGTTAGTGTTTTAGTTTTTGTTTGTATGGAAGCACTTCCATTATAAAGTTTAGCAGTTACTTTGGCTGTTGCAGTATTTTTAGAGTGGGAACTTGTTTTGTTTGTTATTTTCCAAGCAGAGTGATAAATTTTAGTTTCTACTTTAGAGGAAGTACAGGAGGAAGAAACACCGTTATATTTAAAAGTAGCGATAAGTGTCATGCTCCATAAAGAATTTCCTGCTGGGGTTTTATATGTTGCAGTGCGAGAAACGGTTTTTGTTTGGTCTTTATAAAAAGAATGGTTGTATTCAGTGGTTGTAATTTCATAAACATATCTATTTTGCGTATACTCGTTAGAGATTGTTTTGGGAGTGTCTGAAGTATATGCAAAACAGGAAAAAGTTAGAGAATAAGATAAGATGACAGATGTTAGTAAACATAAAAATTTTTTCATGAATGTAAAACTCCTTTTTATTTGTTGTCTGATTCAGGAACTTCAATATACTCTGTTGTTTCTATAATTTCCCGATGAATATAGGCTTCTTCAGCACCTTTATAATTCAGATATAAGGTTACAATTCTAAAAGCCCCTGTAAAAATAGCAATAGAAATTACCAATACTGTAGCAATACGAATGTATCTTGTTCGAGATAAAACTTTACGGAGTGAGTCTGCATTCATATCAGTCAGGTATCTTGCAACAATATCTTTAGGTTCGCCTATATTTTCTATAAGTGATTCTTTAGAAAAAATTTCGTTTGAAGTAGCATAATCTTTAATAGAAACAGATATATCATTGAGAAAATGTTTCTCGTTCTTTGTGAAAATAGGTAAAAGTTTTTTGATTTCACGTTTATAGTCTTTGATGATTTTTTTCTGTGTTTTAGTCATAAATTATTTTCCCCCCTCTTTCAATTCGTAATTTAGGATATTTTGTATCCCTGCATTTGTAGCGTAATAATCTTCTAAGAGTAAATTGAGTCGTTCTTTTCCCTCAGGTTCAAGGTGATAGTATACGCGTACAAGTCTTTTTCCTGCCTGTTGTTTGTAGTCTGTAATATATCCGTTATCAATTAATTTATAGAGAGCAGGATATAGAGAACCGACAGGAATGTCGATAATTCCGTTTGAACGTGATTTAATATTTTGTGATAACTCGTAACCGTAGTAATCTTTTTCCTGTAGTAAATGTAAAACGAGTAATTCTACAGAACCACGTCTGAAATTACTTTTAGCGTCCATAGTATCTTCCTTTCTACATATTGAATTATAGCATTTAAAATATTGATAAATCAATATTTAGAAAAACTAAATAGTTATTGACTAATATAATGTGGTATAGTAATATAAAAATATAAAGAAGATCTTCTGAAAATAAAATTTAAGATTATTGAGAGTTTGCATATTGATGTAAACCTCTAGTAAAAGAAGGAGAGAGTGTGGTATGAAGAAAAGAAAAAAATACACAAATCAAGCAAGGGTAAACACAAAAATGAAATTTTTACTTTCCTTATTAATGATTGGATCGATGTTGTTATATCCAATACAATCATTGGCATCATCGGAAAAGATACAAAATTCATCTCAGATTAATATTAATGTAACGTTAGACGAATTAAAAGATGGAATAACTGTATTATTACGTTTTAATTCGGATGGAACGTGTACAGAAACAGTTTTTGATAAGTTAGATGATGTACCACAATTAACAAAAGTCTCAGATGGCAAATTAGAATGGGCAGTTTTTCATCTTGGATTTAGAAATTGGAGTGGAAAAAGAGGAGATTTGTATTATGATATAGAAGCGGATGAGGCATTAGACAGGGTGAGGGGAAGAGCGTATGTAAAATCGGTAAGTGTGTTTGGTTCAACATATTATAATGACAGTTTTTCAAAGAATTTGAGTGGCTCGCATAAGACAAGTAGTACTATAAAAGCAGATATTAATGTAGGAAATTCAAAGGAAGTATTGGTTGGTTACTCAGGGGTAACATTTACTACAAAAGCAGGAGCGGGCGGATCCTTTCAAAGTAAATCTAAAATTGTGAAAAAATAGTCGATATGAAATATAAAATTACAGATATATTTGCGTATGAATTATCAAGAGAAATTTCACTTGTTGCTTTAGAAAAAATGGTTTTGAATGCGTTAGATAATGAAGTAGTATATTCACAAGAGTATTCGTGTTGTGTTTGCTTTGATAAAATAAATTTATCATTGGACGCAGATCAAAAGTGTGCTTGCAATATTTTGAAATCAAGAGAAATTGCTTATGTGATAAATGAAAATAGTGATATTATTGCGGTAGTAGGATATAAAAAAATGAAGGACTAGGTACAGAGTGAAAAAAAGTAATACGATAAAAAGTTGATATACTGCAGAGAACTTTTCTTTATAAATTTAGCGGAAATATTTTCCCTAAGAATTGTATAAAAAGCAGGAGACAATAAGAGGTTTAGCCTTATGTGTCTCCTTATTTGTTAAGGAATTTAATTTTATAAAAAATTTTGTTGAGTAATAAATAATTATTGACTAAAAACATAAGGTATATTAATATAAAGGCGTAAAAACAGAAAACAACCACAAAAATAAATAAAAAACAGAAAACATTAAAAATTATTTAAAAAATATTACATATATATTACATAAAAGGAGTAAAATATGAAATGTAAAAATAAAAAAATTATCTTGTTAATCAGTATTTTAATTATTTTGATATTAGCTATTTGGATAGTCAGAAAGCAGGGATATTCAGAAAATGATGCGTGGGAAGAACTGATGTCTTTGAAATCCAATGTTTCAATGGAGGACTTAAAACAAAAAGGTTATATTGATGTATCAAAAGTTATGAATACAGAAAATAAAGAGATACAGTCTTTTTTGCAAGATGCGAAAAATAAGAAAAAGGGTATTTTAAAAATTGCTACCATTGTAGATGACAGATTGTGTGCTAAAATTCTTGTATATAACAAAGAAATGAATGCAATCGTTATGGAAACGATGTATCCTAAGAAACAGCAGGGAGAAAGTCCTGATAAATGTTTTGACATAGAAACATATTTTGAAGAAGAAAACGAGGTTATAACAGTTTATTTGAAAAATATTCCAAATCGTTTCATTCCGAATACAGATAAAGCAGAGTTGGAAGATGAGAAATTATACTCATATAAAGTGAAGTAAAAATAAGGGTTAAATAATTTATGACAAGTAGGAGTTTAAAAATTATAGCATTGATTTTAATGACAATAGACCATATAGGTGCATTTATACTCGGAACACCGATTTTATTCAGGTGGATTGGAAGACTTTCAGCACCGATATTTGTTTTCTGTTGTGCGTGGTCTATGGATTTCACAAGAAATCGAAAAAAATATATGACACGGTTATATTTGGCGAATGTTGCTATGGGAATGATAAACTACTTGTTTTCTGTTTTTAGCAATATAAATGTAGATAATAATATATTCCGAACACTGTTTTTGATGACCGTTATGATTTACATATATGATACAACAAGGAACAATACTCGGAAAAGAGTTCTGTTATTTTCAGCATTCTTTTTGATAGAAATAGTTCTAAGCGGACTGATGTTTTGGTTGACTTATGTGGAAGTTCTTGATAGTGAATTGATTATACAGTGTATTTCTTCGGTATTAGGATTATTTTTAGGAATGGAAAGTCTGACATTTAGTTTTTTAGGGTTGGGAATATATATATGGAAAGAGGATAAGAGAAAATTTCAAATATGGTATATTGTTTTTTGCGTATTGTTTTCGCTTTTCGGATTTCTGCAGATTATTCCGAGAATAAATTTAAGGACAGATTATGTATATTTTCCTATTTTAGAAACTATAGCAAGGGATATAGGTTTGACTTCTATGTATAGGCAGATTGATATTTCCTATTTCTTTCTTGAAAATTTTCAATGGATGATGATATTTGCATTACCACTGATGAGTTTATTTTATAGAAAAAAAGATAAGTATCAGAAACCGAAAAAACAATGGAAATATTTTTTCTATCTGTATTATCCGATGCATTTATATTTACTTAGTTTTATCGGAACTGTTATAGGATAGTGGAGAAATATAAAAGAAGAAAACGGGGTTACAACAGTTTATTTGAAAAATATTCCAAATCGTTCCATTCCAAATCCAGATAAAGTAGAATTGGAAGATGAGAGATTATACTCATATAAAGTGAAGTAAAAATATAGGTCTTACATAAATCCAACAGTAAAAGAACAATAGTAGGAGAATAATATCGCTTATAATTTTAACAAATGACAATGTAATATTGATAAAATAGAATTTGAATTTATAAAAGATTTGAAAAATGGAAGAATGTTATGAATGAAAAATTAGAAAAATTTTTATTATACGGAATAGAAAATAAAAAGAAAAGAAATATACGAAATGGATGCAGTGTTTTGATGTTATCTACCATTGAATCGAGATACCATTTAGAATATATAGTAGTTTTGTTGGGCTTATATTTGATTATGTTATTAATTTTTATACTTATTACTATATATTTAATTAAAAGAAATGCCTATGTTTCAGTTCCAATGAAAAAAATGGCAACTCGTTGGGTGCTTTTGTTATTTGGAATCTGTGGGATTTCAGTTGCTAAGATTCTAAGTTCTGGTTTAGGGGAAGAAAAAATGGTTCAAATAGGTGCTATATCTTTTGTATTGATTTTGGGGTATTTCAATTTTGTAAAATATATATTATTAAAAAAATATAATATGTAAGATTAACTACTTTTTAACAAAAGACAATAATTTAGATGTTTCTATGTCATATTAAGGCTCATCATAGTGTTTGTGCGAATAATGGAAAATTAGATATAAAATTATTACATGAATATATAAAAGGGGGGAGTGGAAAAGAGAGAAAAAGTATAAACCAACATGGCACAGAATGAACAAGGAAATACGAAAGGGGAGAACTCATCATGAAGAGAGGAAAACAAATTTTATTATTAACAGTGACAGCCTTAATGCTTACAGGGTGTCAGACTTCTGAAAAGAAATCCGAATTAACAGATTATCGTTTAATTACATCAAATGCCGATAGGTTAAATGAAAATCAGATTGTTGTAGAAAACAATACATATGACTTTGAAAAAGACAAGATGAATTCGTCAAAGTATAAAATTGATTTGGCAACACAGTTTAATTTTGCTGTAGTTGATGATAAGGGGAAAGCCGTATTATATTCGGCAAAAGATGAAAAAGGGAACGATGAAGTGTATCGTTACGATTTGGAAACAAAGAAAACCGAGCAGTTAACAAATAATCTTTGGGGAATTAACAGCATTATACCAAGAGAAAATGATTATATTGTAGTAGGTGTTCCACAGACACCGAACGATTCTAAAGAATTTATGCTTTGGTCTGTTGATCGTGATTCAAATAAGATAAAACAGATTGAAATTCCACATGATAAACATAAGGATATGTCTGTTTGGCAGGTCGCATATGTACCGGAAACAGACGGTCTTGTTTTACAGACATACAGTGAATCGGAAGAATATACGTTGCGTGACAAATGGAACAGAGCAGAAAACCATTCGGAAGATGAAGAATTAGAAATACCGTTTTATTACTATCAGTATGAAAACGGTAAAATGAACTATTTGTTTGAGCAAAAGATGCCACAGTCTAACGGACTTGTTGCAAATAAAAACGACCTTTTGTTTGGAGTTCAATCAGATGTGAATGGAAATAGCGTATATCGTTATAATCTGAAAGAGGATAAGACAGAGAAAGTAAAGGGCTTGGAACGATTGGATAAAGTTTTCTATTTAGACGAGGCAAGTGAGTATTTATATAAATTCAATGGCAAAATCGGTAAAGTGAATCTGAAAACGGGAGAAGAGGAATGGTTGGATAACCAGTTTAAAGAATACTATTTCACAAATTATAGATTGGTAAAAGAACAATAAGGGAAATAAAATAGAAGTTATAAAGTGGAAAACTTTATAACTTCTATTTCAGACTGTAGACAAAGTCCCGGACAAAAGTCCGGGCTTTTCTTTTATC
>Bissell_p2__coassemble_331_pt1 | contig 46804 bp, 47 predicted proteins | sample Bissell_p2__metabat2_high_PE_001 | metagenome-assembled genome bin Bissell_p2 | reverse complement strand
AACATGATAAAAGAAAAGCCCGGACTTTTGTCCGGGACTTTGTCTACAGTCTGAACCACCCGTTGGACGGGTGGTTATGATTATTTAATAATTGAAATAATAGTATTTTTCATATATACTTATAACGTATGTGTAAAAATATTGGAGGAATATCAATGAAAAATAGAATAAAAAGAGGAATTGGAATTTTACTAAGCGTAGTTCTGATTTCCCAGTGCGGAGGATACGCACAGGCAACAGATGTGCAGCAACCGACAGAGCAGATGACACCGCAACAAAAGAAAGAAGCGGAAATACAAGCGTCCTATAATAAGGTGATAGAGAGTAACGCTATAGCAAATTGGCCGCAAGGACCACAGGTTTACGGAGATTCTGCTATTGTAATGGATATGAAAACAGGAGCAATTTTATATGCAAAAGGAATTGATGAGCAAAGGTATCCGGCAAGTATTACAAAAATTTTGACCGCATTGGTTGCCATTGAAAATTCTGAACCGACAGATATGGTAAAATTTTCGCAGGAAAGTATTCAGTCCTTAGAGCCGGGATATGCTCATATCGCCATGAAAGCAGGGGAAGAAATAACAATGAAAGATGCGCTTCATGCACTGATGCTTGCTTCTGCGAATGAGGTAGCATATGCAATCGGTGAAACTGTAGGCGGAACACACGAAAACTTTGTTAAGATGATGAACGACAGAGCGAAAGAATTAGGCTGTACACATACACATTTTATTAATACAAACGGAATGTTTGATGAACAGCATTACACTTCTGCAAGAGATATGGCGTTAATTGCAAGAGAAGCGTTTGGACATCAGGAATTATTGGATATTGTGCAGACATTACAATATACAATTCCGCCGACAAATATGGAGAGTGAACCGAGAATATTCCAGCAGAAACACAAAATGCTTTTAAATGGAAAATATCACGATGACCGCTGTATCGGTGGAAAAACAGGTTATACGGAAAAATCTTATAATACGCTTGTGACGGTTATGGAGCAGGGGGATATGGAAATTGTGGCAGTAATTATGCGGTCACGCAGAGATACGTTTGAGGATACAAAGAAAATCTGTGATTATGCTTTTCATAATTTTAAAGAAGTTAATATTTCCGCAAATGAAACATCAAAGAGGATAAGTCATATCGAGGGAGATGCCTGTGTAACTTTACCTAAAAATATAGATTTTGACGCATTGAGCAGAAAATATGAGAAAAATAAAGTCGATTATTGCTACGAAGGACAGGTTGTCGGAGCGACAAAAGCGAAGATAAAAGAGGTTAAAAAAGCGACAAGGAAAGAACCTGAAAAGAAGACAGAGAATACATTTTTAATGAGAATAATTATTGTAGTTATTATTATTTTGATTATCGGATGTACAACTCTTCTTATTTTAAACGCAATTCGAAGAAAGAAAAGAAATAGAGAGCGATAATACATAAAAAGGAACTTCAACGGTAATGAAGTTCCTTTTGTCATTACAGATTGTTATAGATAAATTCCAGCATATTCACAACTTCCTTAATAGTAAAAGTACTTGTGTCGATAGCGAGATGATAACTTTTTGCGTCATGCCAGTCTTTGTCCGTGTAGAAGTTATAATAGTAACTGCGGTCTTTATCTACTTTTTTTATTAATGTGTGTGCTTTCTTTTCTGGAAGACCGTAACGCTCCATAACTGTTTTGACACGAAAGTCCATTGAAGCGAAAAGATAAATATTTTTACAGTGTTTTTCATTTCTAAGTACATAGTCAGCACATCTTCCTACAAAGATACAGTTTTCTTTGGATGCCAAATCCTGAATGACTTTTGACTGGAGATTAAAGAGTACTTCGTCAATGTGACCGTAGCGGTATTGTTTATCTAAATTATCATCTACGTCTACCTGATATTGCCAAGGCTTTTCCTTTTTCTCGTCAACAAGTTTCAGCTGTTCGTAAGGAATGTCAGTATGTTCCGCTGCGAGTTTGATTAATCCCTTGTCATAGCAGTTAATTCCAAGACGATTAGCAAGTTCCCGCCCAATAAGTCGTCCGTTGCTGCCAAATTGTCGTCCGATAGTAATGATTTTCTTGCTCATGTAATCGCTCCCTTCCGTAAATATACAGTAAAAAAAGTTATTTTATATATTATATCATATAAAGAAGAGGAATGCTATATATAGTCAGTATAATCTGATAATATTAAATCCTTGACAGTTCACGGGTTTCCTTACTATAATAGAAAAGGATATGAAAAAAACAATGACGAAGAGAGTAGAACTTTTTCAAAAGCCAAAGAGAGTCGGTGGCGGTGGGAATCCGATGCGAGTAGGGATTGTTTGAAAATCACTTCCGAGTTGCAGATGCTGAAAATCGCAAGATGCGATGTATAAGTTCTGCCGGTTTTCTACCGTTAAAAAGAACACATATGGAAGTATGGTGTAACAGGTGGTTAAACGACAGTTTATTAACTCTCGTCCTATTACGGACGGGGGTTTTCTTTTTTTAGCAGGATTTGCAAAGAGCATAAACTAATCATAAGAGGAGGAAATTATGTATCAGAAAGTATCAACGGATTTGAAATTCGTGGACAGAGAGAAGAAAATTGAAAAATTTTGGGAAGAAAACGACATCTTCAAAAAAAGTATGGAAAACCGTAAAGAAGGCGAAACATACACGTTTTATGACGGACCGCCGACAGCAAACGGTAAGCCGCACATTGGGCATGTATTAACTCGTGTTATCAAGGATATGATTCCAAGATACCGTACAATGAAAGGGTATATGGTACCTAGAAAAGCAGGCTGGGATACACACGGTCTTCCGGTAGAACTTGAAGTGGAAAAACTTTTAGGTTTAGACGGAAAAGAACAGATTGAAGAATATGGATTAGAGCCATTTATTTCACACTGCAAAGAAAGCGTTTGGAAATATAAAGGAATGTGGGAAGATTTTTCTGCAACAGTTGGTTTCTGGGCAGATATGGAACACCCATATGTCACATATGATAATAATTTTATTGAATCTGAGTGGTGGGCATTAAAACAGATTTGGGATAAAGGACTTTTATATAAAGGCTATAAAATAGTACCTTATTGTCCACGATGCGGAACTCCGCTTTCAAGCCACGAAGTTGCACAGGGATATAAAGATGTAAAAGAAAAATCAGCAATCGTAAGATTTAAAGTGAAAGATGAAGATGCCTATATTTTAGCATGGACAACAACTCCTTGGACACTTCCTTCAAACGTTGCACTTTGTGTAAATCCGGAAGAAACTTATGTGAAGGTAAAAAATGACGGATACACATATTATATGGCGGAAGCATTGGTTGAAAGTGTATTGGAAGGCGATGTAGAAGTAGTAGAACGCTATGTGGGTAAAGAACTGGAAGGAAAAGAATATGAACCGTTATTCCCATTTGTAGAATTGAATAAAAAGGCATATTATGTAACTTGTGACACATATGTTACACTTACGGATGGTACGGGAGTTGTTCATATTGCTCCGGCGTTTGGTGAGGACGATGCTCAGGTAGGACGTAAATATGATTTGCCGTTCCTTCAGTTGGTAGATGAAAAAGGGGAAATGACAGAGGAAACGCCATGGGCAGGAGTATTCTGCAAGAAAGCAGATCCATTTGTATTGGAAGATTTGGAAAAGAGAGGACTTTTGTTCGCCGCTCCGAATTTTGAACATAGTTATCCTCATTGCTGGCGTTGCGATACACCGCTTATCTATTATGCTCGTGAGTCATGGTTCATCAAAATGACAGCGGTAAAAGATGACTTAATCAGAAATAACAATACAATTAACTGGATTCCGGAAAGTATCGGTAAAGGACGTTTTGGCGATTGGCTTGAAAACGTTCAGGACTGGGGAATAAGTCGAAATCGTTATTGGGGAACTCCGTTAAATGTATGGGAATGTGAATGTGGACATATGCACTCTATCGGAAGTATTGCAGAATTAAAGGAACTTTCCGATAATTGTCCGGATGATATTGAATTACACCGTCCGTTTATTGATAAAGTGACAATTAAATGTCCGCATTGTGGAAAAGAAATGCACAGAGTACCTGAAGTAATCGACTGTTGGTTTGACAGCGGGGCAATGCCGTTTGCACAGCACCACTATCCGTTTGAAAATAAAGAATTGTTCGAGCAGCAGTTCCCTGCAAACTTTATTTCCGAGGCGGTTGACCAGACAAGAGGATGGTTCTACTCATTACTTGCCATTTCTACCCTTGTATTTAACGAAGCGCCATATAAAAACGTTATCGTTTTAGGTCATGTACAGGATGAAAAAGGACAGAAGATGAGTAAATCCAAAGGGAATGCAGTGGACCCGTTTGAAGCGTTAGAGCAATATGGGGCAGATGCAATCCGCTGGTATTTCTATATCAACAGTGCGCCTTGGTTACCGAACCGTTTCCACGGTAAGATTGTAACAGAAGGACAGAGAAAGTTTATGGGTACGTTATGGAACACATATGCATTCTTTGTACTATATGCAAATATCGATGAATTTGACGCAACAAAATATACATTGGAATATGATAAATTAAATGTTATGGATAAATGGTTATTATCTAAACTGAATACATTGATTAAAACAGTAGATAATAACTTAGAGAATTACCGCATTCCTGAAAGTGCGAGAGCATTACAGGAGTTTGTGGATGATATGAGTAACTGGTATGTAAGAAGAAGCCGTGAACGTTTCTGGGCAAAAGGAATGGAACAGGATAAAATCAATGCGTACATGACACTTTACACAGCGCTTGTAACAGTTGCAAAAGTGGCAGCTCCTATGATTCCGTTTATGACAGAAGATATTTACCAGAACCTTGTAAGAAGCATCGACAAAAATGCTCCTGAAAGTGTTCATCTTTGCGATTTCCCTGTAGCAAACGAGGAATGGATTGATACAGAATTGGAAAGAAACATGGAAGAAGTTTTGGAAATCGTTGTTATGGGCCGTGCGTGCCGTAACAGTGCAAATATCAAGAATCGTCAGCCAATCGGAACGATGTTTGTAAAAGCGGAAGAAGAATTATCCGCATTCTACAAAGAAATTGTTGCTGAAGAGTTGAATGTAAAAGAAGTGAAATTCACAGATGATGTAAGAGATTTTACTTCATATACATTTAAACCACAGTTAAAAACAGTAGGACCGAAATATGGTAAACTTTTAGGTGGAATCCGCACTGTACTTTCTGAATTAGACGGAAATAAAGCGATGGATGAATTAAATGCAAATGATGCATTAAAACTTGACATCAACGGACAGGAAGTTACTTTATTCAGAGAAGACCTTTTAATTGAAACAGCACAGACAGAAGGTTATGTATCAGAAAGTGACAATGGAATTACGGTTGTATTAGATACAAATCTTACAGAAGAGTTATTACAGGAAGGATTTGTACGTGAGATTATCAGTAAAATCCAGACAATGAGAAAAGAAGCAGACTTTGAAGTGACAGATAAAATTCATGTAACTTATGAGGGAAGCGAAAAAGCAGAAAATATTTTTGCAGAATACGGAAGTCAGATTGGTGACGAAGTATTAGCATTATCAGTAGAAAAGAAAACTCCGGCAGGCTATACAAAAGAATGGAACATCAACGGGGAAAAAGTGATTATGGGTGTTGAAAAATAGGAGGATTATTATGCGGCAGGAGAAATTTAACAAAGAAGAATTTAAAAAGACTGTGAAAAATAATGTAAAAAGACTTTATAGAAGAACAATAGATGAGGCAAGTCAGCAACAGTTATTTCAGGCAGTGTCTTATGCAGTAAAAGATGAGATTATTGATAAATGGCTTTTGACACAAGAGCAGTACAAAAAAGATGATCCTAAGACAGTATATTATATGTCTATGGAATTTCTTATGGGAAGAGCGCTTGGAAATAATATCATTAATTTAACTGCTTATAAAGAGGTAGCAGAAGCGTTGGATGAGATGGGAATTGACTTAAATGTTATTGAAGATCAAGAACCTGATGCAGCACTTGGAAATGGTGGATTAGGACGTCTTGCAGCCTGTTTCCTCGATTCTCTTGCAAGTTTAGGATACGCAGCTTATGGCTGCGGTATCCGTTATCACTACGGAATGTTTAAGCAAAAAATTGAAAATGGTTTTCAGGTGGAAACTCCTGATGACTGGTTAAAAGAAGGAAATCCTTTTGAAATTAGAAGAGAGGAGTATGCAAAAGTAGTACGATTCGGAGGACATATCCGAATTAATTATAATGAAAAGACAAAAAGAAGTGAATTTATTCAAGAAGATTATGAGTCTGTTCTTGCAATTCCATATGATATGCCGATTGTAGGATATAATAATGGTATTGTAAACACACTTCGCATATGGGATGCAAAAGCAATTACGGACTTCCATTTAGATTCATTTGACAGAGGGGAATATCAGAAAGCAGTAGAGCAGGAAAATCTTGCAAAAACGATAGTTGAGGTACTATACCCGAATGACAATCACTATGCCGGAAAAGAACTTCGTTTAAAACAACAGTATTTCTTTATTTCAGCAAGTTTGCAGGAAGCAGTTGAGAAATATTTGAGAGAGCATGATGATATTCACAAATTCCATGAAAAAGTAACTATTCAGATGAATGATACACATCCTACGGTAGCAGTTGCGGAATTAATGCGTCTTCTTATGGATGAGCAAGGCTTAGAATGGGATGAAGCATGGGAAGTAACAACAAAAACTTGTGCATATACAAACCACACAATTATGGCTGAAGCGTTGGAAAAATGGCCAATCGACTTATTCTCAAGATTACTTCCTCGAGTATATCAGATTGTGGAAGAAATTAATCGCCGTTTTGTAGCACAAATACGTGCAAAATATCCGGGCAATGAAGAAAAAGTTCGTAAAATGGCTATTTTATATGACGGTCAGGTGAAAATGGCTCATCTTGCAATTGTTGCAGGTTATTCTGTAAACGGTGTTGCAAGGTTGCATACGGAAATCTTAAAAAATGAAGAGTTAAAAGATTTTTATGAAATGATGCCGGAGAAATTTAATAACAAGACAAATGGAATTACACAGAGAAGATTCCTTCTTCATGCAAACCCATTGTTAGCCGATTGGGTAACAAAACATATCGGTGACGGTTGGATTACAGACCTTTCACAGATGGCAAAATTAAAACCTCTTGCCGATAGCGTGAAAGAAAGAGAAAAGTTTATGGATATTAAATTCAAAAACAAAGAACGTCTTGCAAAATATATTTTAGAGCATAACGGAATAGAGGTAGATCCTCGCTCCATTTTTGACGTACAGGTAAAACGACTTCATGAGTACAAACGTCAGTTATTGAATATTCTTCATATCATGTATTTGTACAATAAGATAAAAGAACATCCTGAAATGTCCTTCTATCCGAGAACTTTTATTTTTGGTGCAAAGGCGGCAGCAGGATATAAACGTGCAAAACAGACAATTAAATTAATTAATTCTGTTGCGGACGTAATTAATAATGACAGAAGTATTAACGGCAAAATAAAAGTTGTATTTATTGAGGACTACCGTGTTTCAAATGCGGAACTTATCTTTGCCGGAGCGGATGTTAGCGAACAGATTTCTACAGCATCTAAAGAGGCGTCAGGTACGGGAAATATGAAATTCATGTTAAACGGTGCAGTTACACTTGGAACAATGGATGGTGCAAACGTGGAAATCGTGGAAGAAGTAGGACCTGAAAATGCTGTTATTTTCGGTTTGAGTTCTGATGAAGTTATCCGCTATGAAAATCATGGCGGATATAATCCGATGGATATCTATAATAATGATTGGGAAATCAGACGTGTTGTGGATCAGTTAGTAGACGGAACATATGCTAACGGAGATTGTGAGATGTACAGAGATTTATATAATTCACTGTTAAATACAAGAAGCAGTGACCGTGCGGACACATATTTCATTTTAAAAGATTTCAGAAGTTATGCGGCAGCACAGGAAGAGATAGAGAAAGCATACAGAGATGTAGACCGTTGGGCAAAAATGGCATTGTTAAACACAGCGTCATGTGGTAAATTTACATCAGATAGAACAATCCAACAGTATGTGGATGAAATCTGGAAATTGGATAAGGTAACGATTGACGCATAGGAGGAATGTGAATGTACTATAGTGGAGCAGATACGGTTGCGGTAACTGTTTTGGCGATTTATTTTGTTGTATTGGGAGTTTTGTTGCTGGGCTGGATAGCAAGTTTTGTTTTCCGCGGTATCGGGATGTACAAAATCGGAAAAACACAGGGAAGAACAAATTCGTGGCTTGCGTTTATTCCGTTTGCGAGAACTTATTTTCACGGAGAATTAAGCGGAGATATTCCGCTGAAGAAAAGACGCATTAAATCACCGGGGATATGGCTTTTAGTCATACCTATTATTTACGGAGTTATTTTTGCGGTACTGTATTTCTTCTTGATTATTTCAGTTGTCATCAGTGCAATTTCGTCAGTGTCATATGAGAGAGATTACGTTCCAAATTCAGAAATGGCTGGACTATTTGTAGTCTTAATTGTATTTTTTATATTTGTTATTATCGTTTCTCTTCTTTATGCGGCGATTAAAGGCGGATTGGAAATTTTAGTAAATCGTCAGATTTATGAGAGATATACAACATTAAATATGGCTACATTACACGCCGTGCTTGGTATGATTCTTCCTTTGTATACATCGATTTGTATGTTTATCTTCGGAAGAAGAGCAGAGCAGATCATGGAAGAAAATATGGCGCAAAGACAGACAATTTCAGAAGAACAGGAATAGTTTTTAACACTGTGGAATATCTTAGGATAAACCACAGTGTTTTTTATTGCATAGGAAACTATACTTCCATACAATAAGAACGCTCTGCATAAGATATTCAAGGAGGAGGGAGTATGAAAAAGAAATGTAGGACAATCTGTATTACACTTTTTATTTTTTTATTACTGCCATATATCATTACAGTGTTGATAAATGGAAAAGCTGTTCATAGAAATGGGGACAACTCTCCTCTTTATGTAAAAGTAGAGTCAGGCGAACGGGAAACGAAAGTATTATGGGAAGATTATCTGGTGGGAGTTGTAGCAAAAGAAATCCAGCCGGATTATCATATGGAAATGTTGAAGGTGCAGACGATTTTAAGCCGAACAAACTTATATCGGAAAATTGAAGAGAAAAAAAATGCTGTTTTTTCAGGAGAGTACATGACGAGGGGAGAAATGGAAAAGTTATGGGGGAAAGAAAAAGGAGAAGAAATTTATAAAAAACTGAAAAAAGCAGTTGTTGAAACGGAAGGGAAAGCAATTCTTTATAAGGAAAAATTGGCGTCAGCTTCTTTTCACAAATTAAGCAATGGGAAAACAAGAAATGGAAATGAGGTTCTCGGAGGGGAAAATTATTCCTATTTAAAGACAAAAGATTGTCCGAAAGATATTGAAAATAAATGGCAGTTGCAGACACTTGAACTGACTTATAAGGAGGTGAAAGAATATTGTAAGCCATTTCTTACTGCGGTGGATAAAAAGGAAGCAGCCAAACCGTTTACAAAGGAGGATTTTGAAATAAAACAGACTGACTCGGCGGGATATGTAACAAAAGTGCGGATTGGAAAGCATATCTATGCGGGGGAAGAATTTAGAAAAGCGTTGGAACTTCCATCCAGTTGTTTTTCCTTTCGGGATAATAACGGGATATTTAAGATTACGACAAAAGGGGTAGGACATGGTATCGGACTAAGTCAGCATACTGCAAATGAAATGGCGAAAGAAGGAAAATCATATGAAGAAATTTTGCAATATTTTTTTGAAGGAACGGAAATCAGGGAGGTCACTGAAATTTTATTAAATATAGAATAAGGCAGTCGTTTTCTGGCAAAAATAAAGTCAGAGGTGATGAAAATGAAAAATAGTTTAAGACCTTCCAAAAGAGGAAATGGTCTGGCGATAGGTGCTGTGATTTGTTTCGTGGCGGTAATCGGTATGGTGGGAGTATACACCGTCAAACAGTACAAAGCCGGAGTGGAAAAGGAATTGGCAAAAGCAGAGAAAAAACAGAAAGAAGAAATGGAGAAAATTGAAAGTACGGGAGGCGGGCAAGATTTAGTCATCAATACGCCTCAGCAGGAAAATAATATGGTAGAAGAACCGCCGCAGATAGAGGAGCAAACGGAAATAGTTACAGAACAGCTGAGTAAACCACAGTTTTCTTTCAGTGAAAAAGATTTAATTCTTTGGCCGATTGAAAACGGAGAAGTCATTCTCAATTACAGTATGAATAAAACAGTTTATTTTCCTACGTTAGACCAGTATAAATATAATCCTGCAATGATTATAAAGGGTGCTGAAGGTACACAGGTTATGTCGGTTGCACGAGGGGTGGTAAAATCTATTGATGTGACAAGCCAGACAGGAACAACAGTTACCGTAGATATGGGAAATGGTTATGAAACTATTTACGGACAGTTAAAAGAGGTTCCGGTTAATGTGGGTGATACGGTGGAAGCAAAAACAGTTCTTGGTTATTTGAGTGAACCGACCAAATATTACAGTGTAGAAGGCTGCAATCTTTATTTTGAGATGAGAAAAGATGGACAGCCTATAAATCCAAATGATTTTTTGGGAGAGTAGAAGATACAGGGCTTGAGCAGGAAGGCGCAAGCCCTGTTTTTTGCTTGATATATGGGAAATAGGGAGTATAATAAAGAGAAAAAAGGATTTACAGTAGAGATGGATAACTATACATATATTGTTCGATGCAGTGACGGTACTTTATATACAGGCTGGACAAATGATTTGGATAAAAGAATACAGAGCCATAATGAAGGAAAAGGGGCAAAATATACGAAGACAAGAACGCCGGTTACTTTAGTGTATTATGAAACGTTCCCGACAAAGCAGGAGGCAATGAAAAGAGAATATGTCATTAAGCAGATGCGAAGAAAAGAAAAGGAAAAATTGATAGACGGGAGAAGTGCTTAGACTTCTCCCGTCTATTATGTTAAATCAGTTATCCGAGCAGATACACATACATGACAACAAAGTGGCAGGCTGTTCCACCCATAACAAATAGGTGGAAAATCTCATGGCTACCGAAATTGTGGTGTTTTTTATCAAATATAGGTAATTTCAGTCCGTAGATAATTCCTCCGATTGTGTAGATAATTCCTCCGGCTAAAAGCCATATGAAAGCAGGTCTGGATAAGGTGCGGTAAATCTGTGGAAAGGCAAGTACACAGGTCCAACCCATTGCAATGTATAAGATAGAAGAAAACCATTTTGGACAATATATCCAGAATGCTTTAATCAGGATGCCTAAAATAGCAATTCCCCATACGATTGCAAGCAGAGTATATCCGACTTTCCCTTTTAATGCGATTAAGCATACAGGCGTATAACTTCCAGCGATTAAAACGGAAATCATCATATGATCGAATTTCTTCAGACGCTTATTTATCTTCTCTGAAATATCCAAAGAGTGATAAACCGTGCTTGCAGTATAAAGAAGAATGACACTTACAATATATACCGCAAAAGAAACGAAATATATTTTATCAGGCTTATGCCATGCTTTAGACAAAAGTGGTGCGGCTGCGATAATTGCAGCGACCATGCCGATAAAATGTGTAATGGCACTTGCCGGATCTTTTAATTTTTTTGCTTTCATTAACATAAATACTCCCTCCTAATCGATCAAAAACATAAGTAGTATTCAATACTACATTAAGTATATTGAAATACTACACCAAATATACATATATATCAAGTGAAAATAGAAATTTTATAAAAATTTGACAAATAGAAATGATTCTGTTATGATAGTCGACAGTGCTTTGTGAGTACCCTTTACTTATGATGAGTGAAGGGTATTTTTTTCGCAAAAGTGTAGGAAATAACAGTCGATGATTATAGAAGGGAATAATAGATGGAAAATATAAAATTTGAGCAGTTAGGAATTTGTCCGGAAATCCAGAAAGCAGTAAAATATATGGGATTTGAAGAGGCATCTCCAATTCAAGCAAAGGCAATTCCTGTTATTTTAGAAGGGAAAGACATTATTGGGCAGGCACAGACGGGAACAGGAAAAACAGCAGCGTTTGGTATTCCGCTTTTACAAAAAGTTAATCCTAAGAACAAAAAACTACAGGGAGTTGTGCTTTGTCCAACGAGAGAATTGGCAATTCAGGTGGCAGAAGAAATCAGAAATCTGGCAAAATATATGCACGGTATAAAAGTGCTTCCAATTTATGGGGGACAGGAAATTGTTAAGCAGATCCGTTCTCTGAAAAGCGGAACACAAATCATTATCGGAACACCGGGGCGTGTTATGGATCATATGCGCAGAAAGACAATTAAAATGGAACAGGTGCACACGGTTGTGCTTGATGAAGCGGATGAAATGTTAAATATGGGATTTCGTGAAGACATCGAAACAATCTTAGAGGGAGTTCCTGAAGAACGACAGACTGTTCTTTTTTCTGCAACAATGCCAAAAGCAATCATGGAAATTACAAAAAAATTCCAGAAAAAAGCTGAGGTAATCAAAGTAACGAAAAAGGAATTGACTGTTCCGAATATCGAACAGTTTTATTATGAAGTAAGACCGAAAAATAAAGAAGAAGTGTTGGCGCGTCTTTTAGATATTTATACACCGAAACTATCGGTTGTATTCTGTAATACAAAAAAGCAGGTGGATTTACTTGTGACCTCGCTTTTGGGTCGAGGATATTTTGCCGCAGGACTTCACGGGGATATGAAACAGGCACAGCGTGATCGTGTTATGCAAGGATTTCGCAGTGGGAAAACAGATATTCTTGTAGCGACAGACGTTGCGGCGAGAGGGATTGACGTAGATGAAGTAGAGGCAGTATTTAATTATGATTTACCGCAGGATGATGAATATTATGTGCATCGAATCGGAAGAACAGGACGCGCAGGAAGAGTGGGACGTTCATTCTCATTTGTATCGGGGAAAGAAGTTTATAAATTAAAAGAAATACAGCGTTACTGTAAAACAAAAATTTATGCACAGAAAGTCCCATCTTTAAATGATGTTGCAACGACAAAAATGGAAAATATTTTGGATGATATTGACCGGATTATCGCAGAAGAAGATTTAACATTAATGATAAATGCGATAGAAGAAAGAGTAAATGAGTCCGACTATACGGCAATGGATATGGCGGCAGCGTTCTTAAAAATGTGTGCGGGAATGACCTCTGAAGAAGAGCAGGAAGAAATGGACTTTGGTGATACAGGAGCGGAAGAACCGGGAATGGTAAGATTATTTATCAATATAGGTAAAAAGCAAAAAGCAAAACCAGGTGATATTTTAGGCGCTTTGGCAGGTGAAACAGGAATGCCGGGAAAACTAATCGGAACAATCGATATGTTTGATAGATACACATTTGTAGAAGTGCCGAGAGAATACGCAAAAGACGTATTATTAGCAATGAAAAATGTAAAAATCAAAGGAAAAACAATCGCCATTGAGCCGGCAAACCAAAAATAACTGGCATGGTTAAAAATGCAATAACTGGCAGTTTTGATAAAACCAGATATATGCTAATATGTATTCATTCTAATAAAGGAGTGAATGAATATGAATAAGAAAAAAAGTACATTGAAGAAAATTTCGCAGACAGCAGTTATGGCTGCACTTTGTTTTGTCGTATTTACATTTTTACAGATAAAAATTCCGACACCGAGTGGAGATGCGGCGTCATTACATTTGGGAAATGCAGTTTGTGTTTTGGCAGCGCTTATGATTGGCGGTGTGTATGGCGGACTGGCGGGAGCAATCGGTATGGGGATAGCTGATGTTATAGATCCTATTTATATTACGGTTGCGCCGAAGACGTTTGTTTTGAAATTATGTATTGGGTTGATTACAGGGTTTGTAGCACACCGCATTGCTAAGGTTAATCAGAGTACGGATAAGAAATATATATTTAAATGGAGTACGCTGGCAGCAGCGGCAGGATTGGGATTTAATGTGATTGCGGATCCGCTCGTTTCTTATTTTTACAAAATGATTATTTTTGGGCAACCTCAAAAGATGGCTGAAGTGCTGGCAAAATTAAGTGCGGCGACAACACTTGTTAATGCGGTTGTTTCGATTATTTTAGTAGCGTTTCTGTATAATGCACTCAGACCGATTTTTATCCGCAGCGGTTTAATTATAAAAGAATAAATTTAAGGGAGTGAATACAAATTCACTCCCTAATTTTTATATCTTAGCCAAAGTATCTGTTAAGAAGTCCTTCGAATGCTTTTCCGTGGCGAGCTTCATCTCTAGCCATTTCATGAACTGTATCATGGATAGCGTCTAAGTTAGCTGCTTTAGCACGTTTAGCAAGATCAAATTTACCTGCTGTTGCACCGTTTTCTGCTTCAACTCTCATTTCAAGGTTTTTCTTTGTGCTGTCTGTTACAACTTCACCTAATAATTCAGCAAATTTTGCAGCGTGTTCTGCTTCTTCCCAAGCTGCTTTTTCCCAGTATAATCCGATTTCAGGGTATCCTTCTCTATGAGCAACTCTAGCCATTGCAAGATACATACCAACTTCTGAACATTCTCCTTCAAAGTTTGCTCTTAAGTCTGCGATAATATCTTCGCTAACGCCCTGTGCAACACCTACAACGTGTTCTGCTGCCCATTCTCTTTCTCCTGACATTTCTTTGAATTTGTCAGCGCCTACATGACACTGTGGACATTCTGCCGGTGCAACTTCTCCTTCATAAACATAACCACATACTGTACATACAAATTTTTTCATGTTAAAACTCTCCTTTTCTTTTTATAAATTTATTTTTTAGTTTTTTGTTATCAATATTAGTAATTGTTACTGATATTAATTTACCACAAAATATTTGAAATGTCAATTACATTTTTAAAACTTTTAAATTTTTTATACAATCACTGCATCGTCCATAAAAAGTAATGTTATGACTGTCAATTTCTCCATCAAAATTCTTTCCCGCCAACTGATTGATGGCATCTATGTTCTCCATATCTAAATCTAAAACCGCACCGCACTCTGTGCAGAAGAAATGGTAGTGAGGGGTTGTTGTTCCGTCAAAACGATCACCGCCGTTTAATGTGGAAATCTTTACAGCCTCTCCAATATCTGCTAAAAGGTTAAGATTTCTATATACAGTTCCTAAACTTATATTAGGAAATTCTTTTTTTACATGAAGATACACTGTATCTGCCGTAGGATGTTCTTTTGTACTCATTAAGTACTCTTTGATGGATTCACGCTGTCGGCTGTATTTTAATGCTGGCATCGAATCCTCCTTTCAAAATAGTAATAATAACGATAATGGTTACTATAAATATAATAAGAAAAAAGAAACGAAATGTCAATATTTATTTGAACGGAATATTAATATTTTGCGGGAAAGTAAAGAAAATATGTGCCAAACTCTTTTTTTTCATAAGGATGAAGTTTTCATTATCTGAAAATGAATATTTTCAAAAGGAAATAGATTTAACGGAAAAAATGCAAAGGAAAAATAAGGGAGAATATTCTTATACAATATGCACAATTTAAGGGTGTTTTGTCGGAAGAGGTATTTTTCTGTAAAAAATTTGTGAAAAACTATCCCAACATTATCCTTAAGTTATCCACGCAGGGAATGACGAAAATATGTCGGAAAATTGTCGAAAACAGAGTTTTACACAAAGTTATCCACATTATCCACATAAAATGTGGGGGATTATGTGGATTATTTTGGGTAAAAAAAAGAACGGACGTTTTGTGTAGAAATAATAAATTTCTAATTTTGTCGAAAAATTAACAGAATGAACTTGACAATAGAGTAATCAAAAAGCATATAAAAATGTATATACAATTCTGAACAATTAGAAAGAGAATAAATACTCAGTATTGCTAATTCAAAAAAAAGGTATTATAATGAATGATATGTTAAAAAAAGGAGGAATTACAATGATTTCAAAAGATACAACAATCGGTGAATTATTAGCAACAAATCCTCAGGTAGCACCAATTCTTATGGAAATTGGAATGCACTGTCTTGGTTGTCCGTCTGCTCAGGCCGAAACATTAGGAGAAGCAGCAATGGTACATGGATTAGATGCAGATTTATTAGTTGAGAAAATTAATGCGTTTTTAGCAGCAAACTAATATTAAGAATTGTGCAGTTGCATATAAATGAAAAACCTGTCACACCAAAATGGTGGACAGGTTTTTATCGTTTAAAGTTAAATAAGTGCCAACTGTTGAATGGCATTTCCGCCGATAATTGTATCACAATGTTCCTCAAGATATGCTAAAGTTGCACTGCCGGTTTTTTCAAAAGAACCGTATTCGGAAAGCATATTGCAGATTTTGTTATAATCAATTGCAGAATGCTCGGATTGCGAAAGAACTAAGATGTACAGGTTATCTTTAGGGTCTTTGTATAAAGTGTTTGCACCTGTATACATCGTTACAAGCAGGTGGGAAGCCTCTATTACATTGTCCAGTGTGGCAAATGTAAACAATCGCACATCCTTCTTAGGATTTTTGTCAGAAGGGGCAGTTTTTGGCTCTTCTATCTCAGGTTTTTCGGAAACTGCTTTCTTTACTTTGCCGAGCAAATCAAGAAATTCTTCCGCACCTTCTAATTTATCTAAAACATTTTGCATTTTGCCATTTGTTCCACTTGATGTTGAAGGAGCAAACTTGGAAAAGCGGGTGTCAAGTTCTTCGGGGTCATCCACTTTAGTAATAATCAGTACGATTGTATCAGCGGAAGCTGGAATTGCCTCAATCATAAGAGGAGTATCGTCCGCTTCAAATCCGAATTCAAAGGCTGCCTGTTGCATCATATCTTGGAAAAGTGATTTTGCTTTTTCTGTTCCATAAGCCAACTCACTCAGTTTGAGTTCGCGTTCAGCTAAATCAGCACGCGTCAGCGTACAACGAATTTGATTATCATTTAGTTTTTCAATTTTCATATAATCACTTCCTATCTGCAAATAAAAATATTTACTCAATTATTAGTATAAACAAAAACAAAAAATATGTAAAGAAATTTAAAGAAAATACTTGAAAAGGAAAATGTTACTATTTATAATGGTGTTTGCAAGAAGATAGTCTTTCCATGTAACTATGTTTATATAGAAAAAGGAGGGATATATGTTCGAAATAAATAATAAAGAAGTCTTATTTTATAGTCTAAAAATCATATCCAAAAGTTATCTGTAATTTGTTGTAAACAATATCAAGAAAGAATCTGTCGTTTCAGACAAAATATCAGCAAAAGACAACACATAACAAAAAGAAAAAAGAGAAACTGTAAATTATAGTACTGTCTTCTTGCCAGCCCGAGAGATAGGTTTAATATATCACACATCCTTATGGCGTATCGAAGGGCCATAGTTACAAATGGAGAAAGGTAGGAAAATGCAGTCAGAAGATAAAGCATATCACGAACTGTTCACGGAATTATCGGAATATGAACGGCACGGAGTTCCAATGTCTATTGACGGGGAAAGTGCAAGCCCGATGCAGATAGCAGCGGCACATATGGTAAAAGAAAGCGGCGGCTATATGCGGGATTATATATGGGATAAGGATGGTAATGTAGAAGCGCTTCATTTTCATGAACTTAAAAGTGTAAAGTAGAATTACAATACCCCTCGTAAAGACGAAAACCTTTTAATATGATGAAAATTGTCGAAATAGTTAATGACGTATGCCGCAATAATTGTTATAATGTATTAGAATAGGAGGTGCGTCATGAACGAGAAAGACAGAAGAGAACAAATAAGACGCAGAAGGAATTCCCGCAAGAGAAGGCAACGCTCTTTAATTCTTAAGGTTAGCATTGTTATTATATTGGCGTTGGTTGTTTTATGTGGAACTATATTGTGGAAAAAATACAGTCCATCGGATCAAAAAGCGAATAGAAAAGAATATTATGGTATTACAAGCGAGGAACAACTGGCGGTAATTGTGAACAATGAAGTTTTAGAACCGAAAGGAAGAGTGTTTGACGGAAGAGTATATTTGGAATATTCTACGGTCAGAGATTATGTGAATGAAAGATTTTATTGGGATGCAAATGAAAATCTTTTATTGTACACATTACCAAATGACATGGTATCCGTATCTGTCGGAAGCAGTGAGTATGCAGTATCAAAAGAGAAGAAAAAAGAAGAATACGTTATTTTAAAGACGGAAGGAAACACAGCGTATATTGCACTTGATTTTGTGAAGAAGTATACGGATATAGAATATAAAACATATAAAGACCCTAATCGTGTAGTTATTCAGAGTGATTGGAGCGATACGAAAGCAGCCACAACGAAGAATAATTCTGCGGTGCGTGTGCGTGCAGGGGTGAAAAGTCCGATTTTGACGGAAACAAAATCAAATGATGTTGTAAGACTTATTGAAAAAGAAGGCAAGTGGAGAAAAGTTCGCACAGAAGACGGTTTTGTCGGTTACATAAAAGAAGGCGACTTAAAGGATGAGAAGGCAAAAACGTATAAGCGTGAATTTAAAGAAGAGAAATTTGCGAATATTAAGAAGGATTATACAATTAACTTAGCATGGCATCAGGTAAGTTCACGTTCCGCAAATAAACAGGTATTAGAAATGATTGCCAATACGAAAGGACTTACGACACTTGCACCAACATGGTTTAGTGTAAAAGATACAAAGGGAAACATAACTTCTATTGCAAGTTCCGAATATGTGAATTATGCACACCAGTCCAATATAGAAGTCTGGGGGTTAGTAAGAAATTTCGACCCGTTAAATCAAGAAGGAATTAAAACTTCAGAGGAAACGCATGAATTGTTATGCCGTACATCAAGCAGAGAAAATCTGACAAATCAGTTAGTTTCAGAAGCGCTTCAGGTTGGTTTGGACGGAATTAATGTTGATTTTGAAACGGTGGCAGAAAAGACGGGAGAACATTATATTCAGTTTATCCGTGAATTATCAGTGAAATGTAGAAAGAACGGAATTGTTTTGTCGGTAGATAATTATGTGCCGAAAGGATACAATGAACACTATCACCGAAAAGAACAGGGAATTGTAGCAGACTATGTTATTATTATGGGATATGATGAACATTTTGCAGGTTCGTATGAGAGCGGATCGGTTGCTTCTATCGGATATGTAAAAGACGGTATTAGAGAAACCCTGAAAGATGTTCCGGCGAATAAAGTTATTAATGCTATGCCACTATATACAAGACTTTGGAAAGAAGTTCCGAAGACAGAGGAAGAATTGACAGAGCAGGCAGGAACAGAAGCGGGAAAATATTCCACAAAAGTAACAAGTGAAACAGTTTCCATGAAAAGAACGAATAAAGTCCTTGAACAATACGGTGCACAGGCGAAATGGGATGAAAAGGCCGGTCAGAATTATGCAGAATGGGAAGCAGACGGTGCTACCTATAAGATTTGGGTGGAAGACGAGAAGTCGATAGAAGAGAAATTAAAAGTAATGAAGACAAACAAATTGGCAGGTACGGCAGTCTGGAAACTCGGTTTTGAAACTCAGGGACTTTGGGATTTAATTTTAAAATATGTAAATTAGACATTCCCTCTGTGGCATATATTTGAAAGAATAGATGTCACAGAGGGGATTTTTTTGTATCGGAAAACAAAATTACTTATGGCGGTTGTGTTGGTTTCTTCGGCATTTTTCATGGGGAAAACGCTAAGTGTTTATGTATCGGGAAGTCATATAGAAAAAGGGGAAAAAGTAGTGATTTTAGATGCGGGACACGGACAGTCCGATCCCGGTAAAATTGGAGTAAATGGGAAAGAAGAAAAGGATATTAATTTAAGTATTGCCAAAAAAGTGGAAAGAAAATTAAAAAAGCAAAGGATTGTCGTCAAGATGACAAGGACAGAAGACAAGGGGCTGGATGATACGAAAATAGGTGATATGAAAGAGCGGGTAAAACTGATTAATGGAACAAAGCCTAATCTTGCGGTAAGCATTCATCAAAATAGTTATACGCAGGAGGAGATAAAGGGGGCGCAGGTTTTTTATTTTACACATTCTAAGGAGGGAAAAGAGGCGGCGGAGATAATGCAGGAAATGTTTCGGTTGTTTGATAAGGAGAATAAAAGGGTGTGTAAAGGAAATAATACTTATTATATGTTGAAGAAAACAGAAGTGCCTACGATTATTGTGGAATGTGGATTTTTAAGTAATTGGGAGGAGGCGGAAAAACTTTCCACAAAGGAATATCAGGAAAAAGTAGCACAGGTTATTTGTGATGGTATTATACATATTTTACAAAAACAAGGGGAATAGACACAGTGGGTTTTTTTTTCGGCGTAATAATGGTATAATAAAATTTATGGAAACGATAATAAGAAAAGTAGACAAAAACCAAATAGAGAAAGAAATAATGGAGCAGGCCGGCAGAATTATACGAGAAGGAGGTTTGGTCGCTTTCCCAACAGAAACGGTATACGGATTAGGTGCGAATGCACTTGATGAGGAGGCAGCGAAGAAGACGTATGAGGCGAAAGGCAGACCTTCAGATAATCCGCTGATTATTCATATTGCGGACATCAGTGATTTGAACAGAATTGTGCAGAATATTTCCAACAAGGCAATGGACTTGGCGGAAGCATTTTGGCCGGGACCGCTTACAATGATTTTTGAGAAATCGGATATTGTGCCGTATGGGACAACAGGAGGATTGGATACGGTTGCAGTTCGTATGCCGAATGACCTTATTGCTAGAGAGTTGATTTTAGAAGGAGGCGGATATGTTTCAGCGCCAAGTGCCAACACTTCAGGGCGTCCAAGTCCGACAACGGCAAAACACGTTGAAGAGGATATGACAGGTCGAATTGATATGATTTTGGATGGGGGAAGTGTGGACATTGGTGTAGAATCAACGATTGTGGATATGACAACAGAACCGCCAATGATTTTAAGACCAGGTGCGGTTACAAAGCAGATGCTTGAAGAAGTTATCGGGGAGGTGCAGATAGATAGAACGCTTCTTGGTGAAGAAACGAAAGAAGCACCGAAAGCGCCGGGAATGAAATATCGCCACTATGCACCTAAAGCACAGTTGAAAATCGTTCAGGGAACATTAAAAGACGAAGTACACGCAATCAAACAACTAGCCTATGAGAAGACGAAAAAGGGCAAGAAAGTAGGAATTATTGCCAGCACGGAAACAGTTTCGGCATATACTGCAGGTCTGATTAAGACAATAGGAACGAGAGAGAACCAAAGTTCTATTGCAAAAAATCTTTACAAAGTGTTGAGAGAGTTTGACGATGAGAATGTCGACTGTATTTACAGTGAATCCTTTTCGGTTGACGGAATCGGAAGCGCAATTATGAACCGCTTAGAGAAAGCGGCAGGTCATCAGATTATTGATGCTCATGAGATTGCATCAAAGCAGAAATTCAGACGAGTTGTATTTGTCAGTAAAAGTGATAACAGCAGAGGTCCTATGGCAGCGGAACTACTGAGAAATCAGGATTTAATTCAAGAGTATGAGATAGAATCAAGAGGAATGATTGTTCTCTTTCCTGAACCTGCAAATCAGAAGGCGGAAGCAATTATGAAGAGTCAGCAGATGACACTTGAAGGGCATGAGGCGGTTGCTTTCAGCGAGAAGGATTTAGATGAGGATACACTGGTTTTAACGCTTGAAGAAAATCAGAAATGGAAGATTGTTACTGATTATGAATATGTAAAACACGTTTATACATTAAGTGAGTATGTGGAAGTTGATAAGGAAGTACCTTCAGCCTATGGGCAGCCTTTGGTTGAATATGGTAAATCTTTTGAAATTTTGAAAGAAATGATAGAGAAACTTGCGGAAAAATTAAATGAAGAAGCAAAGAAATAAGAAAGTGAGGAAAAATATGGGAAAAGTACATGTAATGGAGCATCCGTTAATCCGTCATAAAATCAGTTATATCAGAAGGGCAGATTTAGGCTCAAAAGACTTTAGGGAAATGATTAGCGAGATTGCCATGCTTATTTGTTATGAGGCAACAAGAGATTTGAAATTACAGGATGTGACAATTCAGACACCGATTTGTGAAACAGTTGAGAAAGAACTCGCAGGAAAGAAACTGGCGGTTGTGCCTATCTTAAGAGCAGGACTTGGAATGGTGGAAGGTATGTTGGCAATGATTCCGGCAGCGAAAGTCGGACATATCGGTTTATATCGTGATCCGGATACACTTGAACCTGTAGAATATTACTGTAAATTGCCGGCAGACTGCGAGGAGAGAGATGTATTTGTTGTTGATCCGATGTTAGCGACAGGCGGTTCGAGTGTGGCAGCAATTCAGATGTTAAAAGATAAAGGAGTAAAAAATATCCGTTTCTTATGTATTATTGCAGCACCTGAAGGGGTGGAACGTATGAAAAAAGCACATCCTGATGTAGATATTTACATAGGCGCTTTGGATAAGAAATTAAATGAACACGGATATATTGTTCCCGGTTTGGGGGATGCGGGAGATCGTATATTCGGTACAAAATAGTACAGAAGGTGAAAGCATGAGTGAAAAAAGAAACGATTATATTTCATGGGATGAATATTTTATGGGCGTTGCAATGTTGTCGGGAATGCGCTCAAAAGATCCGAGTACACAGGTAGGATGTTGCATTGTAAGTCAGGACAATAAAATTCTTTCTATGGGTTATAACGGATTACCGAAAGGATGTTCAGATGATGAATTTCCATGGACAAGAGAAGGTGAAGACCCGTTGGAAACAAAATATGTTTACACAGTACACAGTGAGTTGAACGCTATTTTAAACTATAGTGGCGGAAGTCTTGCGGGGGCAAAATTGTATGTTTCTCTCTTTCCATGCAATGAATGTGCGAAAGCGATTATTCAGTCGGGCATTAAAGAAGTTGTCTATGACAGTGACAAATACGCAGATACGGCATCGGTTATGGCATCAAAAAGAATGATGGATTGTGCGGGAGTACGTTATCATCAATATCATCGTACAGGAAGAAAAATTGAAATAGAGTTATAAAGCAGAACAGAATGTGCAGTTTGCACATTCTGTTTTTTAAACGATTTTTTTTGCTTGTTTTAAAAGAAAATGATAACGTTTTAAGGCTGCATTGCTCTCAAAAATATAGCAATCAATCAAATCCGGATCGAGTACATTTTGAAAATTTGCGTAAGCGTTATCCATGTCGGATTTCACTTTTTCGATTTCTTTAAGTAAGACGGTATCCTGTATAGGTGTATTTGTATGTTCCCGATAAACAACTTTTTCTCTTCGTTTTTTTTGAAATAGTTTCATATAACCTCCCGCTTTCTAGTGATAACTTATTGTTCCTACTTCTAGTATAGTCAAGGAAGACAGGTTTCATACACGGATAAGGGAATATCAGTTTTTTAATGAAAAGAGGAATGAAACGGTGTCAATCTGTATAGATATGAAGTAGGGGGAGTGACAGATGGAAAAGGAACGTTCAGGTATTTTAATTAATTTTATTGTTCGGGCAGTAATAGGAATCGGACTTATTTTTTTCGTGAACGAATATCTTTCTTATAAACAGATAGAAATTGCGGTGGGGATTAACCCTGTGTCCGTTTTGGCATCCGGATTTTTAGGCGTGCCGGGAGTGGCTTTGCTTTATGGCATATTAGTGTATCAAAATTTGTAGAGTTTTTACAAAGTTTTGGAAAATCATTTTTAACTATGGACAAGAGAGGAAAACAGATTTATAATACAACTCACAAGTCACATAGATTCTAAGATAATCAGTCCATTCGGACAAGAAATCCAATAAGAAAATTTCATATACGATAAGGAGGAGATTGTGAAGAGCAGATGTTTTGTCGTTTGCGATAGTGAAATCGTTTATGCGGAGAAACTATCATTTATTTTAGGAAAGAAAATAGATTTTCCGGTATATGTCTGTTCTTTGGCAGAGCAGATTGAGGAAATAGCAAATGAACTTCCAATCGAAATATTACTTTTAGAAGAAAAATTTAGTGGAAAAGTACAGGAGAATATAGCAAAAAGGGTAATTTATCTTACACGGGAAAGGGAAAATGTGGAAGAAAAGCAGAGGATTTATAAATATCAGTCGGCAGACAATATACTTTCAGATTTGCTTAATATTTACGCAGGAGAGGAGGACAGAGATATTTTAAGACAGAGCAGATATAAAGAATGCTCAATTATCGGAGTATATTCACCTGTTCATCGTGTGGGGAAAACGACTTTTGCAATCGCACTTGGAAAAGAACTTGCGAAAGAGGAGAGAACTTTATATTTGAACTTGGAAGAATATTCCGGCTGGGAAGATAGAATGATGATGAAATCTTCTCGGACAATTGCAGATTTACTCTATTATACGCGACAGGAAAACAGTAGAATTAGTACAAAAGTTAGCGTTATGACGGAAAAAATAGGACAGTTAGAATACATTGCGCCGATGAAAATCAGCGAAGATTTGAAGGCGGTCACTTACGAAGAGTGGCAGGAGTTATTCGATCAACTTTTGCATTTGCGGCTATACCGGAAAATCATTATTGATTTTGGAGAATGTGTGCAGGGTTTATGGAAATTGTTGGAAATGTGCCGAAGAATTTATATGCCGATTAATAGGCAGAGGGAATCTGTGGCAAAGGTAACACAGTTTGAGAAAAATGCGGATGTTCTAGGATATGGAGAAATATTGGACAAGATTATACAGTTGGAAATTGCGGAAGATATGGAGGGCTATGTGAAAGATTTACTAAAGAAGGAGGAAAAACAGCGTGATGCAGGCAGAACAGTTTCATGGGAAGATATTGGAAAGGATTGATTTATCGGAGGGAATCGATGATGAAGAACTTACAGAGGTTATCTATCAGGTTTTAGAAGAATATGGAGAAAAGCAATATATTTCTTTACAGGATAAGGTGGAAGTGGGACAAGAACTATTTAATGCCTTTCGTAAATTGGATATTTTGCAAAATTTAATTGAAGATGAAACCATTACGGAGATTATGATTAACGGAAATCAAAATATTTTTATTGAAAGAAACGGTAAAATTATTCTAAGTGATAAGCGATTTATTTCCAAGAAGAAACTGGAAGATGTCATTCAGCAGATTGTTGCCGAAACAAATCGGATTGTAAATGAGGCGGTACCTATTGTAGATACAAGACTTTCGGATGGCTCACGAGTGAATGTGGTTTTATATCCGATTGCATTAAACGGACCGATTGTCACTATCCGAAAATTTCCAAAAGAAAGTATTACACTGGAGAAATTACGGCAGTGGGGAGCGTTAAATCAGGAAATCATTTCATTTTTGCAAATCTTAATTCAATCAAAATATAACATTTTTATTAGTGGTGGAACCGGAACAGGCAAAACCACATTTCTAAATGCGTTATCGCAGCATATACCAAAAGATGAAAGAGTAATTACAATTGAAGACAATGCGGAATTGCAGATAAAAGAACTTCCCAATCTTGTTAGTTTGGAGGCGAGAATGGCAAATGTTGAAGGAGCAGGGGAAATTAGTATTCGCGACTTAATTAAAACGGCGCTTAGAATGCGTCCGGATAGAATTATTGTCGGGGAAGTAAGGGGAGAGGAAGTGATTGATATGCTTCAGGCGATGAATACGGGACATGACGGTTCACTCAGCACAGGGCATGCTAACAGTTCAAAGGACATGATAACAAGGTTGGAAACGATGGTACTTATGGGAATGGACTTACCGCTACCGGCAATTCAAAGGCAGATTGCATCGGGGGTAGATATATTAATTCATCTCGGACGATTTCGGGATAAAAGTAGAAAATTAATTTCCATAGAAGAGGTTGCAGGATGTGATAGTGAAGGGGTTCGGTTAAATATGCTTTATCAATTTCAGGAAACAGGAGAAAAAGGAGGAAGAGTAGAAGGAAAGTGGGTAAAAATCAATGAAATGGAGAAAAGAGGAAAACTACTGGCAGCGGGATATACGCAAAAGGGATAAAGTACTGGCAATAATACAAGGTCTTGGCGGGGCAGGTGTTCTGGCATATTTATTCTATCACTCGTGGATTGGTTATGTATTTTTAATGCCTCTTTTGTTTTTTCATTACCGAACATGGAAGGAAGATTATGCGGAGAAAAAGAAAGAAAAATTTCAAAGACAGTTTAAAGAGGCATTACAGTCGCTGCGAACGGTATTAAATGTAGGGTATTCTATTGAAAATGCAGTGAGAGAAGTACAAAAGGAATTGGCTACGATATATGGGAAGGAGGCGCTTATCACAAAAGAATTTTCTTATCTTGTCAGGCAGTTGGAAATGAATATTCCGGTGGAACAGGCATGGAAAGCGTTTGCGGATAGGGTAGAAATAAGTGAGGTGACACACTTTGTTACGATACTTTCTACTATTAAGCGAAGTGGAGGAGATATGATAGCAGTTCTGAAACAGACGATACAAACCATTTGTATGAAATTGGAAGTGCAACAGGAAATTTATACGATAATCGTGGCAAAACAAATGGAATTTAAGATTATGTCTGCAATACCGATGGGAATTATTATCTATCTGAAAATGAGTTTTCCTGAATTTTTATCAGTGCTTTACGGAAGTATAGTTGGGAAAATAGTGATGACGGTTTGTCTGGCAATTTATTTTGTAGCTTATCAGTGGGGAAGAAAAATATTGGAAATAGAGGTGTAACGTGGACAGGAAAACGAAGGGAAAAATGCTTTTCGCTGGCGTAATAACTCTTATATGTACATTTGGGAGTCTGATTTTAGAAATAGGAAGTTTGCGTGTGAATACGGTGGAGAGGAATGGATACGGAAAAAGTGAAAAGCAGGAAAGATATAAAGTGACTGTAGGAGATATTCTTAAGAAAGAGCCGTTAGAAATTGAAGTGGGAGAGGAAGAGTATACAGTTGAGGAAGTTAGAAAAGTATTTAAGCAGACAATGGATAAATTAGAGAAAATTGTTTTGGCAGAAAACGAGAGTGCCGATCATGTAGAGAAAAATTTAAATTTGATTACGGAGATGCCGGATTTCCCGATAAAAATTGCTTGGGAAACGGATAAAAATGAGATTATCAATGAGCAGGGAGAAATTCAGGAGAAAAATATTTCATCGGAAGGCGATATGGTGGAAATAAAAGGATGCCTTTCCTACGGAGAAGAAGAGTGTATGTATGTGATGAATGTGATGGTCTATCCGAAAACACTAAGTAAGAAGGAAAGAATGCTGGCACAAATTCAGGATAAGGTACATTTTTTGGACAAGCAAAGTAAAAATAATTCTAAAATGCCTCTTCCAGCAGAAGTGAGCGGGGAAAAAATTATATGGCAGAAAGAAATGGACTATAAGTTTCTCTATATATTGGTACTTGGAGGAGTCTGTACGGTTGCGATTTATACTAGAGAAAAGGAGGAAAAGAAGAAAAAAGAGAGAGAAAGAACAGAACAGATGAATATTGATTATCCTGAAATTATCAGTCAGTTGGCATTGCTTATCGGTTCGGGAATGACAGTAAAAAATGCGTGGAAAAAAATGATGTTTCAATATGAGAAACGAAAAGAGAGGGAGATTCGTTTTGCATATGAAGAGATGTCTTCTACCATGCGGGAAATGCAGGGAGGAATGACGGAAGCGGAGAGTTATGAGCGTTTTGGCAAGAGATGTGGCATTTCTTCTTATATGAAATTAGGGACAATTCTTTCCCAAAACGTGAGAAAGGGGTCAAAGGGTCTGACTGAATTGCTGGAAAAAGAAACAAAGGAAGCATTAGAAACAAGAAGACAAAGAGCAAAACAATATGGGGAAACGGCGGGGACAAAACTATTGTTGCCAATGAGTATGATGTTAGTTGTTGTGCTGATTATTGTAATTGTGCCGGCGTTTTTATCCATATCCATTTAGGAGGAGAAAATATGAATAGAATCAGATTATTTTGGAGTACGTTGAAAAATGATAAAGGAATCGGTGTGGTAGAAGTCATACTAATTTTGGTTGTACTGATAGGGCTTGTTATTATTTTTAAATCGCAATTGACAGAAATTGTTCAGTCTATTTTTGAGAAAATTACAAGCGAAAGTTCCGGTATTTAGAGGATAAGAAGATGAAAAAAGGTGAAGTTACCGCTTTTTTGAGCATTGTATTTCTTTTGTTTTTATCTTTAACAGCGACAATTATTGAGAGTGCATCTGTGCAGATAACAAAAAATAAAAGGCGGTCAGATGTGGAAAGAGCAATGGAATCTTCTTTTGCGGAGTATCAAAAAAATTTATTGGAAGAGTATGATGTATTTGCGTTGGAGGGGACATATGAAAAAGGCGTTTTTTCAGAGAAAGAATTGCTGGACAGGATGAAATTTTACGGTGTGGGAAAAGGAATACATGAAATAGAAAAAATACAGTTGTTAAGTGATGACTTTGGCAGAGCGTTTCGTGAACAGGTGATTGCATATAGGAAACAGAAAAGCGGTATCGGAAATATGGAAGAACTTGCAGGAACAACAACAGAATGGGAAGAACAAGAGAAAAAGCAGGAAATATATGAAGAAGAGGGGAAGGAGGTGACGGGAAGTTTAGAACAATCTTTGACGGAGGCAGAGCAGCAACTCCCCGAAGAAGATAATCCATTTGGAATTTTTTCAGAGATAAAAGCAAAAGGGATGCTTTGGATGACAGTTCCAAAAGAGATGAATGTTTCACAAAAGGTAGTTACATTGCAAGAATTACCGTCTAATCGAAAACTGCGAAAAGGCAGGGGGACATTTAAAACGCCGAAAGAAAAAAATGTGACGATGTCTAAATTATATTTTGCATCATATTTATTAGAAAAATTTTCAGCGGCAGACAATCCTGATGAGAAGAAAAAATTATCTTATGAATTAGAATATGTGATTGGTGGAAAAGAAAGTGACCGAGAAAATTTGGATATAGTTGTTACGAAACTTGTCGGTATGCGTTTTCCGGTGAACTATGGATTTCTTTTAAGTGACAGTGTAAAAAAAGCGGAGGCAGAAACGATGGCTACAACTTTGGCGGGGGTGATTGCCCTGCCTGCATTAATAGGTGTGATTAAACAGGCGATTTTACTGGCGTGGGCATTCGGTGAAAGTATAATGGACGTTCGTTCTTTGATGACAGGAGGAAAAATTGAATTATTGAAAAACCGGAAGAACTGGAAATTACAGTTATCATCATTATTGAAACTGGGAAAGGAGGATGTAGATGTACAAAAAAGTGAAAACGGACTTTCCTATCGTGAATATTTGCGTATGTTGCTTTTTTTACAAAAGGAAGAAGAATGCACGATGAGAAGTTTAGATATTGTTGAGATGAATATACGACAGAAAAGGGGAAACTTTTTCAGAGTGGATTCATGTGTAAGTAAATTAGAAATAAAAAGTGTCTGTGCAATTAGAGAGAAGATTACATATCGTTTTTCTACTCTATACGGATACCAATAAAAGAAAAGAGGTGAATAAGGATGTCCTTTCTATTTATAAATTCCCAAAACATATCAAAAAAAGAAAAAATGAATAACGTAAGGAAGGAGGAAGACTCTACTAAGACACAAACCATAACATCATATTTCCCAAAACACATAGAGAGGGCATCCTTATTCACCTCTTTTAAAGGGAGTATTACGGTGGAAACCGCTCTAATACTTCCACTGTTCTTTTTGGCTGTTTGTTGTTTATGTTACCTTTTGGAAGTGATGTCTATTCAACTGACGATAAGGTCTGCGCTTGATGAAGTGGGAAGAGAGGCGGCGGTCGAAGCATATGGGAAACCATTTGTCTTTGCAGGAGAACTTGAAGAAAAAGTAGTAAATCATATCGGGAGAGAACGGTTGGATAAAAGTGCTGTTTCAGGGGGGAGCAGAGGATTGGACTTGAGTAAGACAAGCATTTCGGGGAAAAGTAAAATTATCAAAATGTGTGCAGAGTATAGAATAAAATTACCCATATATACTTTCGGAAAACTGGCGTTATCATGTAGAGAGGAGTTGTGTCTGAAAGGCTGGACGGGATATGAGAAAGAATTTGGTTTTCAGGATAAGGAAGATATTGTATATGTCACGGAAACAGGTATGGTTTATCACAGAAATAGCCAATGTACTTATTTGGATTTATCTATTCGCATGGTGGGGAAAAAAGATATTGCAAAGTTGCGTAATGAAGACGGTGAGAAATATAAGGCTTGTGAGAAATGTGGCAGAAAAGCGGGTATAAATGTGTATATAACCGGTCAGGGAAATAGGTATCACAAATCTATAGGTTGCAGTGGACTGAAGAGAAAGGTTTATGCCATACCGCTTTCAGAAGCATTAGGGAAAGGAGGATGTTCAAGATGTGGGGATTAATCTTCCTTTTAATTTGTTCCGTGTGGGATTTGCACACAAAAAGGATACCGATATGGCTGCTTGGTGTGGGAGCAGGAGGAATAATTTTGTTTCACCTATTTTGGAATAATGTAAATCTGTTTAGTGTGTTTGGAGGTGTCGGAATTGGTGCTATCTGTCTTATTGTAAGCAAAGTGACAAAGGAAGCATTGGGATATGGGGATAGTCTTCTCATCTGTCTGTTGGGCGGTTATGTAGGATTTATAAATATACTTTGGATAATCACGGTTGCTTTTGGGTTGGCAGGGATATTTTCGTTAATTTTCTTTGTGGGGAAAAGCAGATACAAAGAGAAAACAATTCCATTTATTCCGTTTCTGACAATATCTTATATGGGAGTGATGTATATATGAAAACAATGAAAGCAAGTCTTATGGTTGAGACAGCATACATTATGCCTGTAATTTTTCTGAGTTTTTTGATAGGAGTGTATATGTTGTTCTATTTTCATGATAAAAATATTCTTCTCGGAGCAGGGTACGAAACAGCAGTTGTAGGAAGCGAAAAGGTGAAATGGAGTGAAGAAAATATAGAAAAGAAAATGGAAACATTTTTTCGGGAAAGAGTACGGGGAAAGATGATTTTCTTTTCTATGCCCAAAGTGACTGTAAAATGTGAAAAGGATAAATTTTCGGTAGTTGCATTTGCGAGAAAGGGAAAAATGCTTTTGAATGTCAGGCAAGAGCGAACGGTAATAATGCCGGAGAAGTATATAAGAAAGAAAAGGAAAATTTATGGAAACTAAATATAAACAGGATTGGAATCATATGTATTTTATTTTGGAAAGACCGGAGTTTTATGAGGAAGATTATCAGATGAAGATGATGAAGGAAAATAAAATTGAAGGACTTCTACAAGTCAGTGGACAGGGGATAAATGGTAAAAGTCAGTACAGCTATGAAATTAGTGGGAAAGTTTCCATGAAATCGGTTTACGAAAAAATGGCAATTGAAAAGGAAGAACTGACAAATTTTTTACAGCAGTTTCTAAATCTGCTCAGTCAGATAGAGAATTACCTTTTAAGTGCAAATTGTATTTTGCTTCAACCGGAATATATTTTCTATGAAGACGGAAAATATTTTTTCTGTTATCTGCCGATAGAAGAGGAGCAATTCTGTTATAGCTTTCATTGCCTTACGGAGTATTTTGTCAGTAAAATTAATCATAAAGAGCAGTCGGCAATTCTACTTGCTTATGAATTACACAAAGCAACTATGGAAGAAAATTATAGTTTGGAGAAGATTGTCGGAAAGGCAATAACAGTGAGTGAAAATGAAATTAGAACAGAAAAAATCAAGGAAGAGGAGTACGAGGATGATTGGATTGATTTTGACGAAGAAGAGGAAAAGAAAGGAAATGTTTTAGAGGAGAAATGGAGGCTGTGGAAGGAAAAAGTCGGAAGAAAAAAAGCAGGGAAATGGGGAGAGTGGGAAAAGGAATAAGGAATAAGGAAAAGAGAGAAACTGTAAAATACTGGAAAGGTGGGTAAAAATTTAGTTGTGGAAATAAGAGATAACAGTTATAATATATTTAAAGTTAAATTTCAAAAACAGTACGTTATATGAATAATTGATGGAAAAAATCTCTGATTAACATAAAGGGAGGAAGAGGATGCCGATAAAGAAAAAACCAATCATAACAATGGGAATTATCGGAATAAATGCTCTTGTGTTTGTATGGCTATCTTTTTTCGGAATGACAGAGGATGCCGGCTATATGTTAGAACATGGGGCAATGTTTGTTCCACTTGTGTTGGGCAATCACGAATACTACCGATTGATAACCAGTATGTTTTTACATTTTGGTTTTTCGCATTTGATGAATAATATGGTCATGCTATTCTTTCTTGGAAGTATATTGGAAGAAGAAATCGGTGGTTTTAAGTACTTTTTATTATATTTTGTGAGTGGATTGGCAGGAAATCTTTTGTCGGCAGCGATGGATTTAAAGACGGGGGAATTTGTCGTATCCGCAGGTGCGTCAGGAGCAATTTTTGGTGTGATTGGGGCGTTGCTCATTATCGTAGCCAAAAATCACGGACATTTAAGAACCTTGAACGGAAGGGGTATGGTATTTATGGTTGTTTGTAGTCTGTATCATGGATTTACAAGTACAGGCGTAGACAACATGGCGCATATCGGTGGGTTGGTGTCAGGAATTTTACTTGCATTTATCTTGTATCGGAAGCGTCAGGGTAAAAGCAGTGCTGTGGAATGGAACTGATTGTACATGAATTGTTCCATGATGTGCTTCCGTAACTGCTTTGACAATTGCAAGTCCAAGTCCTGTACCATTTTCTTTGTAGGTGGTAAAGGGCGTAAAAATCTCTGAGAGATGATTTTGCGGGATTCCGCAGCCGTTATCTTTTATATTAAGAATAATAGAATTATCTTTATATTGTGCGGAGAAGAATATTTTTCCGTTAGAATTTACGGCATCTTTAGCATTTGATAAAAGATTAAGCAACGCTTCTTGTAGTTTTATCGGATCACCGGACATATCCGGAAGATTTTGCTCAATTTGTGAGGTTAGTTCAATAGAGCCATCCGATAGTGTTGTTGCAAAAGACAGAATAAGTCTTTTGAAAAAATCAGTAGAATGAATCGTAGTTTTATGTAAACGAGAACCATTATTGTAGGAAGAAAGTTCCTCCAACAATGTTTTCATAAAAGAAATATCTCCAAGCATCTGTTTCCAATAGGAAAAGTGGATGACTTCAGGATGTTGTTTTTGAATTAATTGTAAAGCGCTTGAAATGAGAGTGAGTGGATTTCTTATTTCATGGCTGATTTTGCTTATGGTAAGTTGTTGAAAATCCAATAATTTTTGAATTAGTATATAATTGTCGGAGTTTTCATTCATCAATCGGTGTAATTGTTTTTCATCGTCTAATGTGAACATATCTACATCCTCCTGCAAAAAGTGTAACATTGGGGCAGGCTGGATTCAATAAAAAGAATAGAACAAATTTCGACAAATAAATCATAGAACAAAAGAAAAGAGGGAATATAATGAGAGATAATAATTGTATTTTTTGTAAGATAGCAAATGGAGAAATTCCATCAGCAACAATATATGAAGATGAAGATTTTCGTGTGATATTAGATTTGTCACCGGCTTCAAAAGGACACGCATTAATTTTGCCAAAAGAGCATTATGCAAATCTTTTTGAGTTGGACGATGAGGTGGCGTCAAAAGTATTGCCTGTTGCAAAGCAGGTAGTTACAAAAATGAAAGAAGTGTTAAATTGTGATGGTTATAACCTTGTGCAGAATAATGGAGAGTCAGCAGGGCAGACAGTAAATCATTTTCATTTACATTTGATTCCAAGAGATGAGGGAGATAATGTAGGACTTCAGTGGACTCCGGGTACACTGAGTGAAGAGGTAAAAGAGGAAATTTTATCAAAACTTCTATAAATGGTAGTACAAGCAGAGAAAGATGGTAATAATGAATGAGATAGAAAGTGTGAAAATGGAATTTACCGGTAATATAAAATTCGACAGTATATATGGCAGGAACAGAAATAAAGTATTTCAGACAGTGTTATATTATACGAAAAGGATGGAAATTGCAGAAGAAATTACGCAAGAGATTTTTATGGAATTGTATGTAAAAATCGGAGAAATAGATGAGGCAAAAGTGGAAAACTGGTTACTTACCGTTGCAAAGAATAAATCATTAAATTGGATAAATAAAATTAATGCTGAAACAAGAAGTATAGAGTGTTTACAGGAAAGAGAAGATTTGTTGATTGAAAGTGTAGAATATAGTGTGCTTGAGAAAGAACGCAGACAAGACTTTGGACTTTTAAGTAAGGAGATTTTTCACGAGTTAGACAAAGAAAATGAAAGATGGTACGAAGTGATTAGCGGTATTTATTGCTCAGGTAAAACGTCCACAGAAATTGCTGAGGAACTTCATGTGAGTAAAGATGTTATCTATGCCACTATTTATAGAGCAAGGCGTTGGATAAAACGCAATTATGGAGAAAGGTATGGAAAAATCTTTGAATAAGGCAGAAGTACATTGAGTTAAATAAAAAATAGAATGTGCGATGCACATTCTATTTTTTATCTATTGAGCAGCATCTTCAATTAATTTGATAATAGTATCAATTGAGTTTTGCTGTAAGGACTGACTCATTGCATTTGCATAAGCGTCACGGTTATCATATAGACTATGGATTGAAGCAAGAAGTTTTTCGTTACTTAAATCTTCTTCTTCGATTACAATGCTAAATCCCTGTCGTTCAAAAGAACGTGCATTTAAAATCTGGTCGCCGCGGCTTGCGTTAGCGGAAAGTGGAATTAGTAAATTCGGTTTGCGAAGAGCGAGCAGTTCACAGATAGCGTTTGCACCGGCACGGGAGATAACAATATCTGTTAAGGCGAAAATATCTTTTAATTCATTTTGAACATATTCAAACTGCACATAACCTTTTAAATGATTGAAGGATGAATCCACTTTGTTTTTACCGCATAGGTGAATAACTTGGAAGTTTTGTAAAAGTTCAGGTAAAATAGTGCGGATTGCGTCATTAACAACTGCTGAACCTAAACTTCCACCGATAATCAAGATGACAGGTTTATCTTCTGTCAGACCGCAAAATTCTAAGGCGGCTTTTCTATCTCCGGATAGGAGTTCCTGTCGGATAGGAGAACCGGTAAGAATTGCTTTTTCCTTTGGAAGATATTCTAATGTTTCCGGAAAGTTACAGCATACTTTTGTGGCGGAAGGGATGGAAAGTTTATTTGCCAGCCCCGGAGTCATATCCGATTCATGAATAATGGTTGGAATATGATGACGTTTCGCAGCCATAACAACAGGAACAGATACAAAACCGCCTTTAGAAAAGACAACATCCGGTTTCAAAGATTTCATTAATTTATTTGCTTCATTTAATCCTTTTAAAATACGGAAAGGATCTGAAAAGTTTTTTAAACTAAAATAACGGCGTAATTTTCCGGACGAAATACCGTGATAGTCAATACCTAATTGTTCGATTAATTCTTTTTCAATACCGTTGTAAGAGCCGATATAATGAATATCATAATCTAACTCTTTTAAACGTGGCAATAAAGCAATATTGGGGGTAACGTGTCCTGCGGTTCCTCCCCCGGTAAGTATAATTCGTTTCATAAATTTCCCTCCGAAATACAGTATATAAGATTTATATTAAACAGATTTCAAAAAAAGGTCAAGGGAAATGAAAAATAGACAATAGAAGATGAGGTGACACATGAATAAGAAAGAAGACGTAATTGCACAATATTCCGATGAAGAATTACAGAAAGAAGCGGATGAGATAAGAGCAATTATAGAAAATCAACCTGAATTGCAGAAAATAGAAATGCCTGAGGAGGTACATATTTCATTAATGAATAAAATTAAAGAGTACGAAGAGGAAAAATTGCGGAATGCTCTGCCTGAAAGGGATAAGGAGGCATTGCGTATCGGAAGACAAATACAGAATAAGCGAGAACGTGCAAAACGGAATAGAAAAGTGCTACGGCGTATGGTGGGGCTTGCGGCAGCAGTTACTGTAGTTATTGGAGTTGGTGTGACGAGTGTAGGTGGTAAGAAACTTTTTGTGGACGTTTTTGAGAAAAACTTCGGTGGAGAGGATAAGACATATGTAAACTCTGATGAGTCAAAAGATGTAGGAGAAATTACAGAAGAGCAGGCGTGGGAAGAGATAAAAGAGAAACTAGGAAAAGAACCAGTCAGATTAGTGTATAAGCCTGAAAATACAAAATTTTTAAATGCTATAGTTGATAAAGAAGTACAAGAGGCAATGTTGTATTATTCGATAAATGATAAAGTTATGAGTTTTAGAATTGTATCTCGTTATGTAAATAGTTCAACAGGAATAGAAATTTCTGATAAATTGCTTAAGGAATATAATATAGAGTTGCCGGAAACGAAAGTTATTGTTCGGGAGTATCGTGTTTTGGAAACCGGAGAGAAAGAATACACGGCACAATTCACATATAAAAGTAGTGAATATTTTCTTGTGGGAATTGTAAATCAAGCGGAATTTGAAAAAATTATTAAAAATTTACACTTTTTTTAAAAAATGGCGTCAGATTTTCCTTCTTGGATTGTATATATAATGTAAGACAAAATAAGGAGGAGAAAAGATGCGAAAGAAAATAGCAATTACAGTTGCTGCTGTACTACTTTCTTTAACTGTTTCGGGCGGAGCGGGAGAAGTGAAGGCAGCCACAAATGTGCAGAATATATCTGCCACAGAAGCAAGTAAGTTAAGTGAGGGGATTGTACAGACAAAAGGTCAATATTTACAGACGGGAAGTTCTAGTATAGGTGAAATTGGAAAAGGAAAAATTAAAGTATCAGCTACAACAGTTGCTCAAAAAGTTGTTTCCAAGATTAAGGTAAGTGTTATGGTAGAACGTCAAGTAAAAGGTGATTGGTTAAGTTATACATCATGGAATGCAAGTGATACAAATACATATTCTTTGACGACATCTAGGACATTGACGGTTCCAAGAGGATATTATTATCGTGTACGGAGTGTTCATTCAGCAAATACAGACGTGGGGGATTCCAATACCAGCGCAATCTACGTTGATTAGTTTTCGATTCAGAGGGATTGCTGCAGCCATTGCAGCAGTTACGGAAGAGAAACTGTTAACGAAGATTCAAGTAGTTTTTCCTATCTCATGTCTTTACACTAAACTACCGGAATCCTGCAATGGCTACAGCAGTCCCTCTGGATGAGATAAATCTTTATAATATTAATTATAGATATTAATATTTCAAAAATCAGACTATATCATTTCTATGGAGTTGAAGGCAAAACAACTCTGTCTAATAAAAATAAAAACTATCGACAAATTTTATTGTCAATAGTTTCTAATCTTAGCGTCCTGTCGCTTCTTTTAAAGCCTGTGCAAGTTGATCAGGACAAGATGTGGATTTGAATCCGCATTTAATTCCTTCAATGCGAGAAATCGCTTCATCTACATTCATCCCTTCAATTAACTTTGCAATTCCCTGTAAATTTCCAGAACATCCTCCCGTAAATTGAACAGCGTGAACGGTATTGTCTTGAATATCAAATGTAATTTTCTGTGAACATACTCCATGTGGTCTGTATTCCATATCTGTAACCTCCTTTGCTTTTGCTATTATAACAAAGGTGTTCAAAAAAAACTAGGTAAGAAATCAAAATTCTGTTATACTGGAAAAGGAAAAGCGTAGGAATTAACTTAAAGGAGAATGCATTATGATTGGAATTATAGGAGCAATGCAGGAAGAGGTATCTCTTTTGCAGGAGGAAATGAATGTAGAGGCAACTGTGGAAAAAGCAGGTATGGTATTTTATAAGGGAGAATTATGTGGACAGAAAGTCGTTATCGTAAAAAGCGGAATTGGGAAAGTGAATGCCGCTCTGTGTGCACAGATTTTGGTGGATGTATTTCAGGTGAATACATTAATTAATACCGGAATAGCAGGTTCTTTAGATGCAGGAATTGATATTGGGGATATGGTGATTTCGACTGATGCGGTACAGCATGATATGGATGCGAGTATTTTTGGAGATCCTGTCGGTCAGATACCGAGAATGGATACATTTTCATTTCCTGCCGATGAAAATTTGGTGAAACTGGCAAAAGAAGTCAATGAGGAAGAAAATCCGGATATTCACACATTTACGGGAAGAATTGTAAGTGGAGATCAATTTGTATCTTCAGCAGAAGTAAAAGAAAGACTTGTTTCGAACTTCAATGCAATGTGTACGGAGATGGAAGGCGCTGCAATTGCTCATGCGGCATACTTAAATAAAGTTTCGTGCGTCATTATTCGAGCAATTTCGGACAAAGCCGACAATAGTGCGGTTATGGATTATCCGGAGTTTGAAAGACAGGCAATCGTACATTCTGTAAGGCTTGTGCGTGGTTTGATGAAAAAATTAGGCTAAAAAAATCTTGAAAATAAATATCAGAAATGACGTTTTATGTAGAAAACTGTAGAACGAATCTTCGCCCAAATTCTTTTGTTTACGCTATAATATCGCTAGATAAAAGAAGGAGGGCTTTTTATATGTTAGAAAAAATAATGGAAGCAAATGTAATACTTTGGATGATGGGCGGGATTATCGCAATTGGGATACTTGGAAAGATAATAACAGTAGTGACGTTGGGAAAACTTGTAAAAGCGTCAGGTGAAATGGGGAAAAGTACGCATAAGTTAATGAAACTCGTAAAAGCAAAATTTGAACATACAATTATGGTCAGTGAGAAAGTGGAAAATATCCATGCGTTTGTGGAAAAATATATTTTTGAATATCGTGTGTGGGGATTGCATTTACATACTTGGAGATATTTGGAGAAACAGTCTATGTGGTTTTGTGGCGTAGCGGGATGTATAGGTGCTTTTTTAAGTTACAGGATTGGTGGCGTGCAGGAAGAAATGTTTAAATATACGGCGTTGGCAGGTGTTGGAATGGTAGCGTTATTCCTTGTATATATTTCTACTGACGAAAGTTATCAAATGGATACAATTCAGGTTTATATGGTAGATTATTTGCAAAATATATGTGCCCCACGTTATCAGAAACAACAGGCTTTGCAGATGCAGAGAATGGAAGAAATGATGAGAGAGCCTGAGGAAATAAAAGAAAATGAAGGAGAACAGATAGAAGAAATAAAAGAAACAATTGAAGAGGAAGTAAAGGCAGCAGAAACGGAACAAATTTCAAAGGAAGAACCGGAAATCCGACAGGAAGAAATCAGACAGGAAAAGGAAGAGAAGAAAGTGCCTCAGGAAGTGATTCTTCGCGAAATTTTAGAAGAGTTTTTGGCTTGATAAACAAGAGTCAATTTGATAAAATACAAGTATATAGTATTTTTCAGAGAGAGGATTGAGAATCATGAATAATAAAGTGACATTCGATTATTCAAAAGCAAATGCTTTTATTAAAGAACATGAAGTAGATTACATGGGAAAATTAGTTTCGGACGCAAAGGAACTTCTTGTAAGCAGACAGGGTGCGGGAAATGATTTTTTAGGCTGGATCGATTTACCTGTAAATTATGACAAAGAGGAGTTTACACGTATTCAGAAAGCGGCAGAGAAAATTCAGAATGATTCGGAAGTACTTCTTGTAATCGGTATCGGCGGATCATATTTAGGTGCGAGAGCGGCTATCGAATTTTTAAGACATAGTTTTTATAACATGGTTTCTAAAGAAGTGAGAAAAACACCGGAGATTTACTATGTGGGAAATAATATCAGCAGCACATATATCAGACATTTAATTGATGTAATTGGTGACCGTGACTTTTCTATTAACATGATTTCTAAATCGGGAACAACTACAGAACCTGCTATTGCATTCCGTGTGTTCAAAGAATTATTGGAGAATAAATACGGAAAAGAAGAAGCAGGAAAGAGAATCTATGCGACAACAGATAAGGCGAGAGGAGCACTTAAAAATCTTGCAACAGAAGAAGGATATGAAAGTTTTGTTGTACCGGATGATGTAGGAGGACGTTTCTCAGTTCTTACGGCAGTAGGTTTACTTCCAATCGCAGTGAGCGGCGCAGATATTACAAAATTAATGGAGGGCGCTCAGGAAGGAAGAAGACTTGCGCTTGAAAGTGATTTTGCGGAAAATGACGCCCTTAAATATGCGGCAATTCGTAACATTTTACATCGTAAAGGAAAATTAGTTGAAGTTTTGGCAAATTATGAGCCAAGCCTTCACTATGTATCTGAATGGTGGAAACAGTTATACGGAGAAAGTGAAGGAAAAGACCAGAAAGGTATTTTCCCTGCATCTGTAGATTTGACAACAGATTTACATTCTATGGGACAGTTTATTCAGGATGGAAGCCGTATTATGTTTGAAACTGTATTAAATGTAGAGAAATCTACAGAAGAGATTGTGCTGAAAGAAGAACCTGTTGATTTAGACGGATTGAACTATCTTGCAGGAAAGACCGTAGACTTTATCAATAAGAGTGCAATGAACGGAACAATTTTGGCACATACAGACGGTAATGTACCAAACCTTATGGTAAATATTCCGGAACAAAATGAATATTACTTAGGTCAGTTGTTCTACTTCTTTGAATTTGCTTGTGGTGTTAGTGGTTACATTTCAGGGGTGAATCCATTTGATCAGCCGGGAGTAGAAAGTTATAAGAGAAATATGTTTGCCTTACTTGGAAAACCGGGATTTGAAAACGAGAGAGAAGAATTATTAAAAAGATTGTAAAATATATTTCTCCAACAAGGATAAAAAGACGGAGTTTTAATGACTCCGTCTTTTTCATAACGGAAGAAAGGGTGTGGCAGAGTGTTACCGGTACAGATATTGAAAAAAACGGTTTGCGATATGCGGGACATTACGGGGACGGAGTGCTCCATATGGAATGTAGATGGAACCTGTCTTGCCTATTCGGGTGAGGAAGAGAAAGAATTGTCTGTTTTCATAAAAGAAATGCCGGAAGAGGAAGAGTGGGAAGAGAATAACGAAAGTTTTTTCAGCGTATCTTCGGAGGAAGGGCTGATGTATGTTCTTGTTTTGCATTCGGATTTGCCGGAGATGAAGATGGTGGGACGTCTGGGCGCAAAACAATTGGAAGGGTATCTTCAGTTATATCAGGAGAAGATGAACCGCAACCATTTTATACAAAATCTTTTGTTGGACAATCTTCTGCTTGTGGATGTTTATAACCGTGCGAAAAAAATGCACATACCTATAGAAGCACGGCGTGCGGTTATTATGATAGAGCCGAAAAATCCAAATGATAATCTGATTTTGGAAGTGCTGAAGGGACTTTATGAAACAAGTACAAAAGATTTTGCGACTGCGGTTGATGAAAGCCATATTATTTTAGTGAAAATGCTGGAAGAACGGGAAGGCTATAAAGAACTTAATAAGATTGCTAAATATATAGTAGATATTTTAAATACAGAGGCGATGGTAAATGTCCGTGTTGCCTATGGGACTATTGTAGATGAGATAAAAGATGTGTCCAAATCCTATAAAGAAGCCGGAATGGCGTTGGATGTGGGAAGAATTTTTTATGAAGAAAAAAACGTACTTGCATATAATCAGTTAGGAATAGGACGCCTCATTCATCAACTTCCGGTTTCTCTTTGCGATATGTTTCTTACGGAAATTTTTGAAGGAAAAGAAATAGAGTTTGATGAGGAAACGCTGACAACCGTTCATAAATTTTTTGAAAATAACTTAAATATATCTGAAACAGCAAGACAATTATTTTTACATAGAAATACTCTTGTCTACCGTTTGGAAAAAATACAGAAAAAAACGGGCTTGGATGTAAGAGTTTTTGATGATGCATTAACATTTAAAATTGCACTTATGGTTTCAAATCATTTAAAATCATTGCAGAAATCAGTGCTAAGTAACACAAAGGAGGAAACAAAATGGTAAAATTATATCCACATGGTATGTATCTGTTAAACGGGAAAGAAGTTTCCCAAGAGGCGCAGGTAAGTAAAGAAGAAGCACGCAAAAATACGATTGCATACGGTATTTTGAAAGAGCATAATACTTCTTCGGATATGGAGCGGTTACAGATTAAATTTGACAAATTGACTTCCCACGATATTACATTTGTAGGAATTATTCAGACAGCACGAGCGTCAGGACTTGAGAAGTTTCCGGTACCGTATGTGCTGACGAACTGCCACAACAGTCTTTGTGCGGTAGGAGGGACAATCAATGAAGATGACCATATGTTTGGGCTGACTTGTGCGAAAAAATATGGTGGAGTATATGTGCCTCCTCATCAGGCAGTTATTCATCAGTTTGCAAGAGAAATGCTTGCCGGAGGCGGAAAAATGATTCTCGGTTCCGACAGCCACACTCGTTATGGTGCATTAGGCACAATGGCTATGGGTGAAGGAGGTCCTGAACTTGTTAAACAGTTGTTGAACAAAACTTATGACATTAAAATGCCGGAGGTTATCGCAATCTACTTAGATGGGGAAGTGCAGGCGGGGGTAGGACCTCAGGACGTTGCATTAGCCATTATCGGAGCGACATTTGGAAATGGCTATGTAAATAATAAAGTTATGGAATTTGTTGGACCGGGAGTAGATAAACTGAGTGCAGATTTCCGAATCGGTATTGATGTTATGACAACGGAAACAACCTGTCTGTCTTCTATCTGGAAAACAGATGATACAATTAAAGAATTTTATGAAACACATAAACGTGTAGAAGAATTTAAGGAATTAAATCCGGGCGATGTTGCCTACTATGACGGTATGGTTTATGTAGATTTAAGTAAAATCAAACCAATGATTGCTATGCCTTTCCATCCAAGCAATGTGTATACGATTGATGAAGTAAATGCAAACTTAAAAGATATTTTACATGATGTGGAGCAGAAAGCGCTTATAAGTTTGGATGGCGCTGTGGAATATTCTTTGCAGGATAAAATCCGAAACGGAAAATTATATGTAGAACAGGGAATTATCGCAGGCTGTGCGGGCGGTGGTTTTGAAAATATTTGTGAGGCGGCTCATATTATGAAGGGGCATAATATCGGTGCGGATGAATTTACCTTTAGTGTATATCCGGCAAGTACACCGATTTATATGGAATTAGTGAAAAACGGGGCAGCAGCTGATCTGTTGGCAGCAGGCGCGATTGTCAAAACGGCATTTTGTGGTCCATGCTTTGGGGCAGGGGACACTCCGGCAAACAATGCGTTTAGCATAAGACATTCAACAAGAAATTTCCCTAACCGTGAAGGTTCAAAATTACAGAGTGGACAGATTTCATCAGTTGCACTTATGGATGCACGTTCAATTGCGGCAACAGCCCTGAATAAAGGATATTTAACTCCGGCAACGGAAGTGGTTGACAGAGAATATCAGACTCCGAAATATCATTTTGACTCTTCTATTTATGCGAATCGTGTGTTCGACAGTAAAGGAGTGGCAGATCCGTCAGTAGAAATTAAATTTGGACCGAATATTAAAGATTGGCCTGAAATGTCTGCATTGCCTGAGAATTTAATTGTAAAAGTAGTATCAGAAATCCATGACCCTGTAACGACAACAGACGAGTTGATTCCATCAGGGGAAACATCATCTTATCGCTCAAATCCGTTAGGACTTGCGGAATTTGCACTTTCAAGAAAAGACCCTGCTTATGTGGGACGTGCAAAAGAAGTACAGAAAGCACAGAAAGCCATTGAGGAAGGCAGATGTCCTCTTGAAGAATTGGAAGAATTAAAACCGGTTATGGATAAGATTTTTGAGAAAAATCCGCAGTTAGATAAAAATACACTTGGTATTGGAAGTACAATTTTTGCAGTAAAGCCGGGTGATGGTTCTGCCCGTGAACAAGCGGCCTCCTGCCAGAAGGTTTTGGGCGGCTGGGCAAATATTGCAAATGAGTATGCTACAAAGAGATACCGTTCTAATCTTATCAACTGGGGTATGCTTCCACTTTTGACGGAAGAAAAAGATACAGAATTAAGTTTTAAAAATGGTGATTACATTTTCTTCCCGCAAATTCGCAAAGCCATTGAAGAAAATCAAAGTGTTATCAAGGCTTATGTTGTAGGAAATGAATGGAAGGAACTTAATTTGACATTAGGGGAACTTACGGATAATGAGAGAGAAATTATTTTAAAAGGTTGTCTGATTAACTATTATAGAGGATAATAAGAAAAATCGGTAAATGCAGGTGGAAAAATGTGTTTACCGATTTTTGATTATTAATATTAATATTTCTAGACTAAAAATAAACAAAAATATTAAAAACAGAAAATATAAAAATTTTTAAAAATAATATTGACAAAAACAAAAAAATAGTGATAGTATACAATTAACAAAAGAAAAGAGAACAAACTGAAAAGGAAATAGAAAATTTGTAAAGAAAGCAGAGATATAATTTCTGACGAGAAAGGAAATTAGATAGTAGCCGGAAGACAAAGCAGTACATTTTCAAGTAGGAAGAGTAAAATTTTCTTTTTTTATTCATAAAATCATTCCTTTATTGTAATTCAACAGTTTGTTAATTAAAGTGAAAGGAGAACAAACCATTGGACACAACAGAAAGATAAACAGGCGCTATAATTAGAAGATAATTATAACGCCTGTTTATCGTTTGAAGAATAAAAATTTTTTATCTGATATATCGAAGTCTTTTCTTTAAAATCGGTCCTATAATCAGAGTGGCAATAATTTTTACAGTATCTCCTAAAAGATAAGGTAAAACTCCAATTGCCAATCCTTGTGAAAAAGAAAGTGATATTTGCTGTGACAACCAGATTGTTCCAAAAGCATATGTAAGTGCAGTTCCAAGAATTAATCCGAAAGCGGACGGAAGTATACGTCCTTCATAATTTTCAACAAACCATCCCCCGATAAATGCAAGTAGAAGATAACCAATCAAATATCCACCTGTTGCTCCGGCGAGTTTTCCGATTCCTCCTGAAAAGTTGGAAAAAACAGGAAGTCCTACACTTCCTAATAATAGGTAAATCAGGCAACTGATTGTTCCGTACTTTTTCCCTAATGTGTAAGTCCCAAGATAAATAATGAAAGTCGCAAAAGAAATTGGGACTGGACTAAAAGGAAGCGGGAATGCAAAAGGGGCAATGATACATAAAAGTGCTGTCATTAATCCGATGCGTACAAGATTTTTGGTTGTAAGTGTGTGTTCAATTTGTCTGCTCATAATATACCTCATAATTTTCTTGAATTACTCTGATAAAGTATCAAGTTTATTATAAGTAAGAGGTAACAATCTGTCAAATAATAGAAAGAATAAATATTCAGAATATTTTTAAAATAAAATAATGTAATAAAAAAACAAACAGAAATAAATAAAAAAGTGTTGACAAAAAAGAAGCCAAGTGCTATTATAAAGTCAACAAATAACAAAAGAGTTTTTTCAAATGAAAGGAAGGAGGCTTACTCCAGTGGACATGATAGAAAATTTAATTCAATATATCAGTGGTATGGCAAATCAAAGTTCCTATGTTGAAAGCCTTAACCATAGATAAACCGGTAAAGAAAGATAAGATGAAATCGTTCGGAGAAGTAAAAGAAACCGGAATAATTATAGAAGATTCAGTGTTTGCAGATATATTGAGAAGATACCACAGTAATTCAATGTTTTAGATGATGTGTAAAGAAACATCGGATAAATGTCAGATTTATAATTTATAAATAACAGATATTGAAAATAATATTCAACTTTGGATTATATAAAAATAAGGGCGATTAGGAACGAGAATCAAAAAATCCCTCCGATATATATATAAAATAAAATTAAATATGAAGATAGCCATTATAATCTCATACATTATAGTGGCTATTTTTTTGACATTGACAATCCCTTGTGATAAACTATAACAGTAAAAGTTTAACTATAGAAAATAAGGTTAAAAATAATTAATAGAGGTGAAAAAACGTTGGATAAGCATGAATATCGTGTAAAGACAGAGCAGATGCTCGAATACATGGAAAAGAAACAGTATAAAAAAGCAATGGAAATTGCGGATACAATCGACTGGCACAGAGTAAAAAGTTTGTCCATGCTCAGTAGCGTAAGCGAAATATATGAGTGTAATGGGGAGAACCAAAAGAGCAGGGATATTTTATTTATTGCTTATGACCGTTCTCCAGGCAGCAGAAAGATAGTATACCGCTTGGGAACATTGGCGATTAAAATTGATGATTTACAGGAAGCAATGGATTGTTATGAAGAATTTCTTTCTATTGCACCAAAAGACCCGAATCAATATATTTTAAAATATAAGATTTTGAAAGCGGAAAATGCACCGTTTGAAGAACAGATAGAGGCTCTTGTTGATTTTAAGAAAATGGAATATGTGGAAAAATGGGCATATGAACTTGCTAAGTTATATGAGGCAGCAGGAATGCTACCGGAATGTCTTGGAGAGTGTGATGACCTAATTTTATGGTTCAGTGAAGGCAAATATGTGTTGAAGGCAATGGAACTAAAGATGAAGCATAAGCCACTTACTCCGCTTCAGCAAGAAAAATATGACCGTTTTGTAGAGAAGAAGGAAGAGGTAAAGAAAGAGAAAGAAAATTTAGAAACAACGCGAAAAATTGAACTTCCAAAAGAAACGGTTGAAGCGTCAGAAGTTCAAGAAGAAACTACAGAAGAGTCGGTAGAAGAAGTAGTCGAGGAAGTAGCAGAAGAGCCGGTGGAAGAAGTAATAGAGGAAGTAGCAGAAGAGCCGGTGGAAGAAGTAGTCGAGGAAGTAGCAGAAGAGCCGGTGGAAGAAGTAATAGAGGAAGTAGCAGAAGAGCCGGCTGAAGAAGTGATAGAGGAAGTAGCAGAAGAGCCGGTGGAAGAAGCAATAGAGGAAGTAACAGAAGAGCCGGTGGAAGAAGTAATAGAGGAAGTAGCAGAAGAGCCGGCTGAAGA
>Bissell_p2__coassemble_321_pt1 | contig 49016 bp, 37 predicted proteins | sample Bissell_p2__metabat2_high_PE_001 | metagenome-assembled genome bin Bissell_p2 | reverse complement strand
AACATGATAAAAGAAAAGCCCGGACTTTTGTCCGGGACTTTGTCTACAGTCTGACGCATGAGATTTCTTTTCCAAGAAATTTCATGCGTCTTTTTATGTAATTACCATATATGCATAAAATGCTGCATTCCAAGTGTCACTGCCGTAATACCAACCCAGCATGACATTCCGAGTAAAATCGGACGCCCGCCACTTTTAACCAGTTTTACAATATCCGTATTAAATCCAATGGCAGCCATAGCCATAACAATAAAGAATTTTGATAACTCTTTCAGCGGATTAAACATTGTCGCAGGCACACCCATAGATGTAGCAACCGTTGTAATCAAACTTGCCCCGATAAAAAAAAGAATAAAAAATGGGAAAACTTTCTTCAGTGATACTTTCTCTCCACTTTCATTTTCTGCTTTTCTTGCTCTCATAAATGCCAACACAAGTGTAATCGGAATAATTGCCAATGTTCTTGTTAGTTTTACCGTTACCGCTTTATCCAACGTCTGACTTCCCAATTGATACATACTGTCCCATGTGGACGCCGCCGCAGTAACTGAAGAAGTATCATTTACCGCTGTCCCCGCAAATATACCAAACGCCTCACCTGATGTTGTTGAAAATCCAAGTCCTGTTCCAAGCATCGGAAAAATCAATGCTGCTAACACATTAAATAGAAAGATAACCGAAATTGCCTGAGCAACTTCCTCCTCTTCCGCATCAATAACCGGTGCTGTCGCCGCAATGGCAGAACCTCCACAGATAGATGAACCTACACCGATTAATGTAGAAATCTTAGTCGGCACACGCATTACCCTGTGCATAATGTATGCGATAATCAGTGAAGTACTGATTGTACAAATAATAATCGGTAACGACTGTTTTCCCGTCTGCATCACAACTTTTAAATTCATTCCAAATCCGAGAAGAACAACTGCATACTGCAAAATTTTCTTCGATGTAAATTTCACTCCCGATTCAAATGCTGTTTTATTTTTTACTAAAAGAGCCAAAATCATTCCGATAATAATAGCAAACACCGGACCGCCGATAATGGTAAATTTTTTTCCTAACATACTGGACGGCACTGCTATTGCAAGACAAAGCAATAAGCCTTTCCAATTCTTTTCTATAAACTTCATCTGTTCCCTCCTATTTCGCTAAATGTACTCCCGCTACTGTTCCATCTGCAACAGCCGTAGATACCTGACGCACCTGTTTCACTCGAATATCTCCTGCCGCATAAACACCTTCAATCTCTGTTTCCATATTTTCATCAACCGGAATAAATCCGTTTTCCAACTTCAATTCTGTATATAATTCCGTGTTTGGTGTCGTTCCTGCATAAACGAAAATGCCACATCCCGAATCAGAAATCGTTTCTATTGCACCGGTCTTTTCATCAGAAATTTCCAACGATTCCACTTTATCCACTCCATACACCGCATGAAGTCTTGAACCTAAACGAAGTTTCATATTTGGTGTTCTTGCCACCTTCTCTCTAAATTCTGCAATGCATCCAAGCGTTTCTTCAAAATGGATAATCGTTACCTGTTCAGCATATTTTGACAAATATAATGCCTCTTTTACCGCTCCGTCTGCACCACCTACAACGTAAACATTCTTGCCCTGATATTTTTCTCCATCTCTCTGTGCATTCATGCCCATTCCTTTTCCGGCAAGTTTCTTTTCTCCGATAATACCAAGTTTTCTAGGAGTTGTTCCATTTGCCAAAACAATTTTTTTCGCTGAATAAGCCTTATCCTCTGTATAGATTTTCTTCACTTCTCCCATAAGTTCAACTCGTCTTACTTCACCATATGCGATTTCAATTCCTGCACTTTCTGCCTGCTCTTTCAAGCGATTCGCAAAAGTGACTCCTGTTTCTTCTGACATAATCCCTGCATAATGCGTAACCGTAGAAACTTTTCCAATCAATCCGCCTACAATATTTTTCTCCACAATCAACACTTTTTTCCCTCTGCTCACTGCGTAAATTCCTGCACTGATTCCTGCCGGACCTGCACCGATAATCACAACATCATACATCATAACTATTTCCTCTTTTCTTTTTTATCTTTAATGTGTTCCTCTTGCTCATACTATATACCTGTATAAGCATTTTGTAAAATTATAATTATTGATACTACCATAAATATATGTTATTGTTATTTTATTAAACTTTTAAGGAGGAAATTATGCTTGATTTTAGAATGGAAACTTTTTTAAAAGTATGTGAATATATGAATTTTACCCATGCCGGTGGAGCCTTAAATCTAACCCAGCCCGCTGTTTCCCAACACATTAAATATTTGGAAAAAAAATATGATTCCCCTCTGTTTATTCGTGATAAAAAACGTCTTCTTCTCACACCGGCAGGGGAAATCCTGCGTTCTGCTCTAGAAACAATGCGAAACGATGAAAGCACATTAAAAAAACGCATGAAAGAAAGTCTGGCAGGAAAAAACATTCTCACATTTGGTGTCACAATGACTATCGGAGAATACGCTCTCGTTCCTGCTCTTACAAAATTAATTAAATCCCACGCGAATACCGATTTTCATGTCCGCTACGGAAATACTCAATCCCTTCTCAGTTATCTTTACGAGGGAAGTATTGATTTCGCCATTGTGGAAGGTTATTTTAAACCTGACAACTATAATACCCGTATTTATAAGACAGAAGAATATATTGCCGTTGCTTCCACGAAGCATATCTTTCAAAATCCAATACGGACACTCACAGATTTAACTTCTGAACGGCTGATTATAAGAGAACATGGTTCCGGAACAAGAGCAATTTTAACAAAAACACTCGCTATGAAAAATATGTCCGTCAATGATTTTCAACATATTGTGGAGGTTGAGAATATACATACAATCGTAAACCTTCTCCGGCAGGATTGCGGTATTTCTTTCTTATATAAAACAGCTGTGGAAGAAGAAATTGCTAAGGGAACTTTAATGCAAATACCTTTATCTGATTTTATGATTAAACACGATTTTACATTTCTATGGAATAAGGACAGTGTTTTTTCTGCAGAATACGAACAAATTTTCAAAGAATTGAAAGAGTATGAAGAATAGGAGGAAAATATAATGAACATTATAACAGAATGGGATTGTGCCGCTGCTAAATATATGGAGCAACAAGAACAGTCTTTCTTTGTATCAATCAACAAACAAATCATTATGAAACGCTTTCCTCAGTTAAACAATCAAAATATTTTGGATTTAGGTTGTGGATATGGAGTTTATACAAATTGCTTTAGAACCGTTAATGCAAATGCTATAGGTATAGATGGGTCTAAAGAAATGTTAAGACTTGCCAGAGAACAGTATCCGGACTGTCATTTTCAGTTCGCTGATTTAAGCCAACCGCTTCCTTTTTCTGATAATAGTTTCGATCTGATTTTCTGTAATCAGGTTTTAATGGACATTGAAAATATAGACCTTGTCTTCTCCGAATGTCAACGAATATTAGAGAAAGATGGTATTTTCTACTATGCAATTGTCCACCCTGCATTCTACGACTCAGAGTGGATTGAAGATGAAACCCATTTTAAATATGCGAAAATAATCTCTAATTACATTAAACCATATCAATTTAAAAACACTTTTGGGGGTGAAACAACACATTTTCATCGTTCTTTATCCTATTACTTAAATGCGGCATCCGAAAATGGATTTATGCTTGCACATACGGAAGAACCTGTTACATATGACGGTAAAACAAAAACAAATGATTTACCTTTGTTCTTTATTGCAGAGTATAAGAAAATTTAAAATAGAATTGCAAAAAAGGGATTGCCTAAGCAATCCCTTAATTTATACGCATTATTAATTATTCTACGATTGTAGCAACACGTCCTGAACCTACTGTACGTCCACCTTCACGAATAGCGAAACGTAATCCCTGTTCCATAGCAACTGGGTGAATAAGTTCGATTGACATTTCTACGTTATCTCCAGGCATGCACATTTCTGTACCTTCTGGTAAGTGGCAAACACCTGTTACGTCAGTTGTTCTGAAGTAGAACTGTGGTCTGTAGTTGTTGAAGAATGGTGTATGACGTCCACCTTCATCTTTTGTTAATACGTAAACCTGAGCTGTGAATTTTGTATGACATGTAACACTACCTGGTTTAACAAGAACCTGTCCTCTTTCGATTTCTGTTCTCTGAACACCACGAAGTAATGCACCGATGTTATCACCAGCCTGAGCTTCGTCAAGAAGTTTACGGAACATTTCGATACCTGTTACTACAACTTTACGTGTTTCTTCTTTGATACCAACGATTTCAACTTCGTCAGATACATGAAGTGTACCACGTTCAACTCTACCAGTTGCAACTGTACCACGTCCTGTGATAGAGAATACGTCTTCTACTGGCATTAAGAATGGTTTGTCTGTATCACGTTCTGGATCTGGGATGTAGCTATCAACAGCATCCATAAGTTCCATGATTTTATCTCCCCATTCTCCGTTTGGATCTTCAAGTGCTTTAAGAGCAGATCCCTGAACGATTGGAGTATCATCTCCTGGGAATTCATATTCGTCTAATAATTCACGAATTTCCATTTCTACTAATTCTAATAATTCTTCATCGTCTACCATGTCACATTTGTTCATGAATACTACGATGTAAGGAACACCTACCTGACGAGAAAGTAAGATATGTTCTCTTGTCTGAGCCATAACACCGTCAGTAGCAGCAACTACAAGGATAGCACCGTCCATCTGAGCAGCACCTGTGATCATGTTTTTAACGTAGTCAGCATGACCTGGGCAGTCTACGTGAGCGTAGTGACGTTTTTCTGTTTCATACTCAACGTGTGCTGTAGAGATTGTGATACCACGTTCTCTTTCTTCTGGAGCTTTATCGATGTTCTCGAAATCTACTTTTGTGTTACCTTCAACTCTTTCAGCTAATACTTTAGTAATAGCAGCTGTTGTTGTTGTTTTACCATGGTCAACGTGTCCGATTGTACCAATGTTACAATGTGGTTTACTTCTTTCAAATTTAGCTTTAGCCATTTTGAATAATCCTCCTTAATTCTATCGCCCCTTTTATAAGGGGCGTATTATTTATTTTATTGTTTACTCGGTTATCTCTGATTATATTTCAAATCATACAGTTTTTCAAGTGTTTTTATTGTTTTTCATAGGATAAAACAATAGTTTTTCCTATTTTTCTTTGTTTGCTAATACTTTTTCCTGTACGTTCTTTGGAACTGGCTCATATTTCTCGAAGAACATTGAGTAGTTACCACGTCCCTGTGTTCTTGAACGTAAGTCTGTAGAGTATCCAAACATTTCTGATAACGGAACGTATGCACGTACGATTTTTCCACCGCCTAAATCGTCCATACCTTCGATACGTCCACGACGAGAGTTGATATCACCGATAACATCTCCCATGTATTCTTCCGGCATTGTTACTTCTACCTTCATGATTGGCTCAAGAAGTACAGGAGCAGCTTTTGCCATAGCATCTTTAAATGCTAAAGAACCGGCAATGTGGAATGCCATTTCACTTGAATCGACTTCATGGTAAGAACCATCATAAACTGTTGCTTTAATACCTACAACAGGGAATCCGCCAAGCATACCGGATTTCATTGCTTCTTCAATACCTTCTCCTACTTTTGGAATGTATTCTTTTGGAATTGCTCCACCTACTACTGTAGATTCAAAGAAGAATGTCTGTTCACCATTAACGTCTGTTGGTTCAAATTTAACTTTACAGTGTCCGTACTGTCCACGTCCACCTGACTGTTTTGCATACTTGCTGTCAACATCAACTGATTTTGTGAATGATTCTTTGTAAGCAACCTGAGGTGCACCTACATTTGCTTCTACCTTAAATTCACGAAGAAGTCTGTCTACGATGATTTCAAGATGAAGTTCACCCATACCTGCGATGATTGTCTGTCCTGTTTCGTGATCTGTGTGAGCACGGAAAGTAGGATCTTCTTCTGCAAGTTTTGCTAAGGATTCACCAAGTTTACCCTGAGATGCTTTTGTTTTTGGTTCAATAGCTAACTCAATAACAGGTTCTGGGAATTCCATAGATTCAAGAATTACCGGATGCTGTTCATCACAGATTGTATCTCCAGTTGTAGAGAATTTAAATCCGATTGCAGCAGCAATATCTCCTGAATATACTTTATCAAGTTCTTCTCTCTTATTTGCATGCATCTGTAAGATACGTCCAACACGTTCTTTTTTACCTTTTGTTGCATTTAATACATAAGAACCTGAGTTCATTGTTCCAGAGTAAACTCTGAAGTATGCTAATTTACCTACGAATGGGTCAGTCATAATTTTGAATACTAACGCTGAGAAAGGTCCTTCGTCAGAAGATTCTCTTACAACATCGTTTCCGTCTTCATCAACACCCTGAATTGCAGGAACGTCAAGTGGTGAAGGCATAAATTCGATAACTGCATCAAGAAGTTTCTGTACACCTTTATTTCTGTAAGCAGTACCACAGCATACCGGAACTGCATCACAGTTACAAGTTCCTTTTCTTAACGCTGCTTTTAACGCTTCAGTTGACGGTTCTTCTCCTTCTAAGTATTCCATCATTAAGTCATCGTCTAATTCGCAGATTTTTTCTACTAATTCTGTACGATATAATTCAGCATCATCTTTCATATCTTCAGGGATGTCTGTAATAGAAATATCATCACCTTTATCATCATTGTAGATGTATGCTTTCATTTCAAATAAGTCGATAATTCCTTTGAATTCATCTTCTTTTCCGATTGGTAACTGAATGCAGATTGCATTTTTACCTAATCTTGTTTTAATCTGTTCTACTGCTCCATAGAAGTTTGCACCTAAAATGTCCATTTTGTTGATGAAAGCCATTCTTGGTACGTTGTATGTGTCAGCCTGACGCCATACGTTTTCTGACTGTGGTTCAACTCCACCTTTAGCACAGAATACACCTACTGCACCGTCAAGTACACGAAGTGAACGTTCAACTTCTACAGTAAAGTCAACGTGTCCCGGAGTATCAATGATATTGATACGATGCTCTAATGCACCTGGTTTTGCTTTACAGTTTTCCTGTAATGTCCAGTGACAAGTTGTAGCAGCTGAAGTGATTGTGATACCTCTTTCCTGCTCCTGAGCCATCCAGTCCATTGTAGCAGTACCTTCATGAGTATCACCAATTTTATGGTTAACACCAGTATAGTAAAGAATACGTTCTGTAGTTGTAGTCTTACCGGCATCAATATGTGCCATAATACCAATGTTTCTTGTTCTCTCTAATGGATATTCTCTTCCAGCCAAGACTTTTTCCTCCTATATTAGAAACGGTAGTGAGCAAATGCTTTATTTGCTTCTGCCATTTTGTGCATATCTTCTTTCTTCTTCACAGATGCACCTGTATTGTTTGCTGCATCAAGAAGTTCGTTTGCTAATCTTTCTTCCATTGTTTTTTCTCCTCTTTTACGAGAATACAATGTAATCCAACGAAGTGCTAATGCCTGTCTTCTGTCTGCTCTTACTTCGATAGGTACCTGATATGTTGCCCCACCGATACGTCTTGCTTTAACTTCAAGTACTGGCATAATATTGTTCATCGCTTCTTCGAATACTTCGATAGCTGGTTTGTCAGATTTTTCAGCAATTCTTTCAAATGCTCCGTATACAATTTTCTGTGCTACACCTTTCTTACCGTCTAACATAATGTTGTTGATAAGTTTTGTAACCACTTTATTATTGTACATTGGATCCGCTAATACGTCTCTTTTTTGTGTATGTCCTTTACGTGGCACGGTCCTTCCCTCCTTAATCATGTTTTTGAAACTTTCGTTTCTGTTAAATTAATTCATCGGTACTCACATGTGTCTATGAAATATGAAACACCCTGCTCAGTGTCGTGCATACCGCACACTCGCTTTGCAGGTGTGCCTGATTGCTAAGTTTGCTTACGCTCACTAAGCACTCAATGCATGTGTTATCGTGCGGGACTTTATTCTTAACCCGCAACCAACAGGAATCATAGTTCTGTTTGTGATAACGATTTTAGTTACTTTGTTTTTATTTTGCGTCTTTTGGTCTTTTAGCTCCGTATTTAGAACGAGCCTGACGTCTTTTTGCAACACCTGCTGTATCAAGTGTTCCACGTACGATATGGTATCTTGTACCTGGTAAGTCTTTTACTCTACCACCACGGATAAGAACAACGCTATGTTCCTGAAGATTGTGTCCTTCTCCTGGAATGTAACTTGTTACTTCGATACCGTTAGAAAGACGAACTCTGGCGATCTTTCTAAGAGCTGAGTTAGGTTTTTTAGGTGTTGCTGTTTTAACTGCTGTACAAACACCTCTCTTCTGTGGTGCAGAAGCGTCAGTTGCTTTTTTTCTTAAAGAGTTGTATCCCTTCTGTAATGCTGGTGCTGTAGATTTTTTAACAGCAGTCTGACGTCCTTTTCTTACTAACTGATTGAATGTTGGCATTCCTTTCACCTCCTATGAATACTGTTTTGGTTGCCGAGTATTAGTTACTCAATATTTATACGCACTAAAAAAACTACGCTTTTATGCGTACTTGATTAGTTTATTACTAACTTTTCTAAAAGTCAACCCCATATACACAAAAAAGTAGGGTTTTTCCTACTTTTTTATGCTAATCCATATGATTTCGATATTCGTTGGCTGAAATTCCTTCAACTTTCTTAAACACTCTTGAAAAATGAGCAAAATCGAGGAAACCTACCTCTCTCGCCACATCTCCTATACGAAGCGAAGAATCTTCCAGCAGTTTTTTTGCACGCTTAATTCTTGTATCATTTAAAATTTCCGAAAAACTTTTCTTCATTTCCTTATTCAACAGTTTGCTCAAATGCCACTGGCTGACATAAGTTTTCTCTGCAACTTCCGGCAGAGTTAATTTCTCATTATAATGTTCATCAATATATTTCATGGCATTTTTTACGATAAAAGAATTTGCAGTTTCATGCGGTTCAACTAAAATATGTTTTTTCTTTAAATTTTCCGTCATAGTTTCTACCGCTTCTTCTATCTCTTTCATACTTGATGGTTTCAGTAAAAATCTTGTCACACCTAAATTTACCGCCTGCTGTGCATAATCAAAATCTCGGTATCCCGTAAGTATACTGATTTCCATATCTTCAAACTCTGATTTCAATCCCGCAATCATCGTTAATCCGTCCAATTCCGGCATGGAAATATCACAGAATATCATGTTAGGTTTATACTCCTGAATCAATTCTCTCCCCTCGTACCCGTCATTAGCAGTTGCCACAACTTCGCAATTCCATTTTTCCCATGAAATGCTTTTGGACAACCCTTCCACTATGATAGGTTCGTCGTCGATTATCATCACTTTGTACACTTCTCACACCTCTGTTTATGTCTTACCTTCCCATGTCTTTACCGCTCTATTATATAGATACCGTTGGCATTTGTCAAAATTTTATCATTTTCTGTCTTTTTCCAATTGCAACGCTTCATTCAATAAAGTTTCCGCATCTTTCCTCCCCGCTGACACATCCACTGCTCCCTCTATAATCTTCTGATAGGCCTCCGGACAAATGCGTGAATCAGTAGGGGTATTCAAAGATGTCGCTCCATCGCTTAATGTTTTTCCCGCTTCCACAATCGAAGTTAACCCCTTGTCCGCACTTCCTTTAAATGTAGCAATTCCGTTCCCACTCCAGTATCTCTCAAGAGATTTTTTTGTCGTATGCGCCTCCACAAAGCGCACAGCCAACTCTCTTTTCTCCGGATTATCCCACGCCCTTTTTGTTATATAAAATCCAGTAGAAATTCCGGTAATCAATGCGCCTTTTTGTGCTTTCTGTTCTCTCACTCCCGGAAATGCAACCACGGTCACTTTATCCGTCATTCCCGCTTCCGCAAGACTGCCCACATACCACGAACCTTCCAACTGCATTGCCGCCTTTCCTTCCTGAAAAAGTTGTATAGCACAGTTATCTGTAAATACATCCGTATCTTCCGGAAATGCTCCCATATCTCTTAACTCCTTTAATGTGTCAAATGCTTTTATCCATGTTTTCGGCGCTTTTTCCGGAATATTTACATATTCTTCCTCTCCCGCCGTATACAAAAGTAAATGTTCTATCCAATAGTGAGGCATATGCTCTAAAGATACCGCCACGGGCACAACTCCGTTTTTCTTAAAAATACGCACTGCCTTTACAAACGAGTCCCAATCTGTCGGCAGTTTGACATGATATTTAGCAAACAATTCTTTATTACAGAAAAGCCCTTCCCAATATCCCGTTGTCGGCACTGCTCTCAATACCCCATCTTGATTTTTCACCGCCTCTAACGCTATATCCAGTGTATCTTTTGCATATTCAGGATACTCTTCTTTTATTTCCTCTAATGAAACAAGTTTATCTGTTGATAAAATGGATTCTGCTGCTGAATCCGTAAAGAACTGAATGACGTCTGGCTCATTTCCGACCGCAAAACTCACCGCTACTTTCGTTTTCCACTCTTCATCACAAATCTGCGAATCGTCTTCTATCGTAACATTTTCATGTTCCTTCATAAATTTTTCATTAATATCCTGATAGACTTTTGCACCGGGTGTTGTTCCTCCAAACATCGAAACTGTTTTTAAAACAATTTCTTTCTTCCCCTCTTCCTTTTTCACCCTACTCTCACATCCTACAATTAATAATAGAACAAGTGTGCAGACAACAGCCAGAAAGCCCACTCTCTTTCCACTCATTTCCATTCTTTCTCCTCTCTCATTTTCGTCATTTCAATCTGAACTCGTTGTTTTGTTTCTTCCTCATCTTCCGGTTCCCATTCATACGGAATGACAATTTTAAAACTCGTATTCTCATCGTTAACATCTATGTCCAGACCATACTCCCGACCATAAATTAATTTAATCCTTTCATTGACATTACGAATTCCCAATGAAGTATGTTTCCCTACTCCTCTTACCTCTTCCGGTGGTCCGTATAAAATGTTATGAATTTTCGCCCTTTCCTTATCGCTTACTTTTCCCGATGAATTAACAACTTCAAGAAAAACTTTATTCTTGTCCCGATATATCCTTATTTTAATAATTCCTTTTTTTACACGCTCGATTCCATGTATAACCGCATTCTCCAAAATAGGCTGCAATACAAGTCGGGGAACTTTTACATCTAATACAGATTCATCAATCTCTTTTTCAAAATCAAGTCTTTGGCCAAATCTTTTTCGTGTGATAAACAGATATGCCTCCGAACATTTCAGTTCTTCTCTTAACACTGTCAATTTCTGATTTTCTCTGTTCATTCGATAATCCATAACTGTTCCTAATGCCTCAATCATTTCCGAAACAGCAATATCACCGCTCATTCTCGCCTGCCAGTTCATCATTTCCAATGTATTATTAATAAAATGCGGATTAATCTGTGTCTGTAATGCCAAAATTTTCGCATCTTTTCTTGCCATTTTCTCATCATACGCATAATCAAACAGATATTTCACCTTCTTAGACATATTATTGAAAGAGTCTACAAGATAATCAAACTCCTTATTAGGCATATCGTCCACTTCAAGCGTCGCTCCTAATTCTCCGCTTTCAATTTCTTTGGATACTCGAACCAATTCATGAATAGGTATGCCTATTTGTTTCTGCAAAAAATAAAACACCCCCATCATCACTGGAAGCATCGCCATAAATATAATAGAAATCACTCTGTAAAATTCGTACAATCCCGAATATGCTTCTTGTGCATTTACAAGAAAAACCACCCCCATATTGTAATAATTATATTTTTTTAAATTCATATAGGCATTATATCTCCAGTCTTTTACCACAAACAGTTCACTTTCTTTCGATTTATGATACTGATTGAACATTTTTTGAATAATTTCTTTCTGTCCCTTTGTTCCTATATTTCCATGAATCTGTACCAAATCAGGATTTTCTCCAATGCTAAGCGCAACATTTTCTTTTTCATGCATTTCCAATCCGTGAAATAATTTTTCAATATCTATTTCCGCTACAAGCGTACCATACTTTTCATAATCGAACACGGTATACAAATTACGGACAATAAACAGTCGTCCGTTAATGATACGCAACTGTATATTTGACGTATCTTCTTGACGAATTTCTTTGATTTCTGGTTCTATATAATCGATATATTCATCAAACTGATATTTTACTTTTAAAGTGTGTGTAAGCATATGAGGGGTATCCACTTCATAGAAAGCAAACATTTTAAATCTCCTGTCTAAATTAAACTGTTGTTTAGATAAAATCGTAATCATATCTATCAACTCAATTTTTGTTTTAATTCCTTTTTTATATTCTCTCCACGCTTCTTCACAACTTCTCTCATAAGAAATCTGAAGACAGTTTTCTATCAAATCATCCAACCTTCCCGATACAAGAGAAGACATATTCTGCATTTCATTTTCTATCATCATATCCGTACGCTTTGTAATTTCAATTCTGTAAGAAAGTACTGTAAATACAAATACTGTAACAACAGGCAATACCCAGCACATAATAATCAAAACAAGAATCCGATTTCTTATAGACGATTTTCTCTTTCGTTTTTTCTTCATTTAATTTTTCCTTTAATTCTATATTTTTAGACAAAAATAGAGCCTGCCTCCGTTTTATCAACATCAGACAGACTCATTCTTTTTAAGCTAAAATTGCTTTCAACAATTCCCATACATTTTTAATAGACTGTTTTGAAACTCTTTCATTTGGAGTATGTACATCAAGCATATCAGGACCTATAGATAAAATATCTGCATCTTTTATTTTCTCCGCCCAATATCCACATTCCAATCCTGCGTGTATCGCCTCAATTCTAGGTTCTTTTCCAAATAACTCTCTATATTTCTGCGTGGCAATTTCACGGAGTTTGGAATTCTCCTTATACTGCCAGCCCGGATACTCGCCAGACCATTCACACTCCATTCCTAAAACATCAACTATTGTCTGTATACGGTTGACTAAAAACTGTTTCTGTGTTTCCACTGAACTTCTAAGCGCTGAATGAAATAACAGATATCCGTCCTTTTCCTCCATACATCCTGTGTTTACGGAAGTCTGCACAAGTCCTTCGACTGCTGCAGACATATGTATAACACCTTGCAGCATAAGTAACAAAAATTCTTTCAATGTTTTCGCCGTCTTTTCTGTAAATACTTCACAATCTGATACTGTCTTTTCCTCACTGACAATAATTTCTACATTATCTGCAGGTAACAATTCATTTTTTAATTCTTTTTCCAACTCTGCAATTGCTTCTTTCACTTTAGAAATCTGTTCTGCTTTCACATAACATACAATTTCTCCCACACTTGCAATCGCATTAAATTTTCCGATAGAATCCGCTTTTCCTATTCTCACATTATATTTTTCAAGACACAGCAACACTCTTCCAAGCAATTGAATGGCATTTCCTCGTTCTAACTGAATTTCCATACCGGAATGTCCACCTTTTAAGCCTCCTATATAAATATGAAGAGGTACAAGCGCTTCTTCTATTTTCTCTCTTTCTACAGGAAGTTTTATACACGCACCGACGCCGCCTGCACATCCGCTACAAAACATTCCTTCTTCTTCCGAATCAAGATTAATAACCCTTGTTCCTTCCAATTCGGAAATATCAACAGACTTGCCACCTAGTAATCCTATCTCCTCTTTAGATGTAAAAATAAACTCCAGTGGCGGATGCGGAATATCTTCAGACGCCATAAGCATCATTCCATACGAAATCGCAACTCCATTATCTGCTCCTAACGTCGTCCCGTTTGCACGTAAAAACACACCGTCATCAACGACTTCAATCCCATCTTGATAACAATGCTCTATTCCCTGTGCGACAACATACACCATATCCATATGTCCCTGCAAAATAATTGTTTCACGATTTTCCATTCCTTCGGTTGCCGGTTTTTTCACCAACACATTGTAATCTTCATCCTGTTTTGCCCAAAGTCCCAATTCTTTTGCAAATTTTATAAGATAGTCACTGACCGCCTTCTCATCTCCCGACTGTCTTGGGATAGTTGAAAGTTCTTTAAAATATGAAATAATCTTCTCTGTTTCCATTCTTTTTCCCCCTGTATTTTATACAATATTGCAAGATTTTCTTTTCTGTCCTGCACACTTCTTTTTTCTCTGTATTCCTTTAAAAATAATCTCCTTTCATGCTTTTCCTTTTCTTTCTTGTATTATACCTTTATTTTACAATAAATTCCACCTATTTTCATTTCTCCCAATATTTTAACAAATAATGCCAAGAATTGTCATGGTATGTTGTCTTTTTTTGCACTATAATAAATAAATGAAAGAAAACATGTTGGGGATTTCGTTTCCAACAGAAAAGGAGAGTATTATGTTAAAACTAAATACCGCAGTAGCCTCAGTAGTAAACGGGCAATTGCAGAGTAATGAACCTTGTGTCATTCAATTAAATCTTGAAATTTCTAAAGATAGCATCTTAGAACTGTTAAGCAGATTGAGTAAAGGAAAATCTTTAGAGATAAATGAGGTTCAACAAACAAATGATAATACCTTAACTTCTCAAATTACATCAATCATTCATGAAATCGGTGTTCCGGCACATATTATGGGATACCGCTATCTGAAAGATGCCATCTCTTTGGCAATAAAAGAGCCTGACAGTATCACAGCAATTACTAAAGTCATTTATCCTGAAGTCGCTTCAAAAAATCATACGACTCCAAGTCGGGTAGAGCGTGCTATCCGTCACGCCATTGAAGTTGCATGGTCAAGAGGAAATATGGATGTACTAAACCATTTCTTCGGTTACACTGTAAGTGCCGATTCCGGACGTCCTACAAATTCAGAATTTATTGCTCTTGTTGCTGACTATATCTGTTTGAAATCTCAGAACAAAAGCATTTCACTTCACTAATTCCAAGAAATAAAAAAACGTCTTGTTAAAAGTTACCACACTTTCAACAAGACGTTTTTTCTCTTACTAATTCCTATTCTTCCGGAACTACGATTAAATCTTTTGTAAAGTTATTCAATACTTCACATCCATCTTCTGTAATAAGTACAAGGTCTTCAATACGAACACCAATGCCTTCATCCGGTAAGTAAATACCTGGTTCAATAGAGAAACACTGTCCCACTTTAATGATATCTTCATTTACAGACGAAACATCTCCGTATTCATGATCTTCCATACCGATAGAATGACCTGTTCTATGTGTAAAGTACTGTCCAAATCCTTTTTCTTCAATGTAGTTTCTACAAGCCAAGTCTACATCACACATTCTGTTTCCAGGTTTAGATGCTGCGATACCTCTTGCCTGTGCTTCTTTAACTACTTCATATACTTCCCTTGCTCTGTCAGATACTTCACCGATAAATACTGTTCTTGTCATATCTGAGCAGTAATCATTTAAAATACCACCGATGTCAAGTACAACTGAATCTCCACGTTTTCCTTTTGTATCATCTGTTACATGGTGTGGATCTGCTCCTGATTTACCATATGCTGTGATTGGGTCAAAAGAAACACCTGAATGTCCTGACTGTGCATATTTTTCACGAACGATTGCATCTAATTCTTTTTCTGTATATCCTTTAACAACCAATGGAACTAATTCTTCCATAATTTTGTCATTTGCTGCTGATGCTTCACGCATTAATTGTTTTTCTTTCTCGTCTTTGATCATTCTTACATAGTCAACAATCATAGAACCATTACGGAATTCGCTTCCCGCACCTAATTCCTGTAATCTTAATAAGAATTTTGCCGGCCAAACTTTATCAATACCGATTGGTTTGTCTTTCTCTACAAATCTGCTTAAGATTTCTACTCCGTCTTCAATATCATCGTACCAAACTAAATCCACTCCAAGATCTTTTTCCTGTGGGAATAATTTATTGATAACTAATTTGTGATTTCCGTTCACATTTAAGTAAAGAGCTAAAAGTCTTTCACCAGGATGAATCCATTTCCCTGTTAAATAATAAATACTTGGAGGATCGGAAATAATCATCTGTGGCATTCCCTGTTCTTCCATTGCTTTTAAAATTCTACTTACTTTTCCTGCATCCATTATGTAATGCCTCCTCTGTTTTATTGTGCTTTTCATCTGCACTATACTGTAATTATAGTATCATTTTTACACCATGTCAACAAAGCAATCACTTCTTTTCTTTGTCCTGAAAACAATCTCCTGCACAACCTGTACAACCACTTCCACAGCCTCATGCACTGACTCCGTTCTTCCTCTTTTTTATCTGATTTCTTACTACAAGAAAAACCAGCACCGTTATTCCTACGATAAGAATCATATCCGCTAAACTCATTTTTACACCACCGTTTTTGTTCTTAGTATAGCATGAAAATTCTATAAAACACATTCATTTTGCAGAATTTCATTTAACGCATTTTTACTGCTCGTATGACATCGCACAATATTGGCATTACATTTTTGTGCCTCTGTCACCGCACAACGCACCATTTTATGAGAAACCGTATTTGTAAATAAAATAATCAAATCCGGGCTTCCTATCTGTTCACTCAAATTTGCCGTCATCTGTGTAAAAATTTTCGCTTTACATTTATACAATTTACAAAGTTGCTTATATTGATTTACCATGCGGTCATGCCCACCAACAATAACTACACTCATCTTGCTCCTCCTATCCTGCGTAATTTGTCATAATCTCTTCCATACGAACGCCATTATAAATGAGGGAAATTAACGTTTCCTTTGCCACCTCAAACTTACGGAATAATCTCATTTTCTCAGTCATATTCTCATAGACTTTCCAATAACCTGCATAGAGAAAATATTTTCCCTCATTCTCCATAAATCCTCTCACATCTTCCAATGGATAACCTAAAAGTAATCCCATTTCATGCGGAAAAACTCCTCTCTTCTTCATATAAGTTGCATACCGCATCTGAAAAGTTTTCAAAATCTGTCCAAACTGAAATACTCGATAACCTTCCTGTTGAAAAAACTGTTGAATTTCCTTCCTATAAAGAAATTCCTCTAGTTGTTTACGCCTGAACAGAAGAAAAGTGACCTTCTTCTCTGTCTGTAACATCTTATAATAAGAAATGTCACTTTTTCCGATAATCTTTCTAACCCATTTCTCGTTTTCCACAGACACAATAAGCAGATTAGACGCTTTCAAACCTGTAATCAGAGGAGCGCATTGTAGTGCCAACTGTATCTCTATATTCTTTAAATCCATTTCCTGTACAATTTCAAATATCTCCCTGCTCATTGTTTCCTCCTTTGGTTAGTTTTATCTAACTTAGATTTATTTTAACTAATTAGAGATGTTTCGTCAAGATAAAAATGATCATTTTATTTGCCTTTTATTTATTATGCCCTGAAAAGCAAAAAAGAAGTCACATACTAATTACTTTAGTATAGCAACTCCTTCTTCCTTTGAACCCTTTATTCTATTTTACTTTTTTTAATATTCCAACAAGTTTATCTATATTGTTTAAATTAAAATAGCGAACCTTTCCATTCTCATCAAACTGTGCCGTTCCATTTACTTCCAAGTTCTCATCGTCTCCGCTTTTGTCACTTAGATGAAGTTTTATCTGAAACTCATCATAATCCTTTTTTTCCTTTATCTCTATTTTCTCTATCTCAATATTACAGCCATTTTCATAAGATAGCATTATCATTTGATATGTACCTGTTTCCAAAAAAGTTTTATACGCATCTTCTGTCATTGCGCCCTTAAATCTCTTTCCCATCCAACCGGATGACGAAAAAATTGAAGAATTATTTTCAAACTCTTGATATTCCTCATCGCTAATGGGATGAAACAATTCTTTCATTATTATTTTGAGATTATCCGTACTTTTCATTCTTTTTTCTTGACCACACCCTAATAAACATATACTCAATAAACAAAAGAAATATATCCAAATCTTTTTCTTCATACGATAACCCCCTTTTTCATATCAAACATTTACTTTGTATTAATAATTATACTTCAAAACGCATAATTCATCAATTAAATTCTTTTTTTTCATTATTTTGTAATTATTATTCACTTTTACCCCTATATTATTTTAAATACTTCCTACATTCTGCTCACTTTATCTGCAATCGACATTGTGGATTTTCTATGGGATACAAGTACAATCGTTTTATTCTCTTTTTCTTCCAATAAAGTTTTCAAAATAATCCCTTCATTTAAACTATCGATATTACTTGTCGGCTCATCCAAAAGGATAATCGGAGCATCATGTAAAAATGCTCTCGCAATTCCGATACGTTGTCTTTCCCCACCCGAAACGGAATCTCCTAATTCTGCAAGTTTTGTGTCATATCCAAGTGGTAATGAAAGAATAAATTCATGAAGCGATGCTTTTTTTGCTGCCTCAATTACTTCCTCCCTCGTCGCATCTGCCTTTGCAATCTTAATATTGTTTTCAATCGTGTCTTCAAACAAAAACGTTTCCTGCGTCACATAAGAAATATGCTTTCGCAGTTGTTTTGTATCTATTTCATTTACATTTTGGTTTTCATACAATACCTGTCCCTCTTTCGTTTCATAAAAACGCATAAGAAGTTTTAAAATCGTTGATTTTCCGCAACCACTTTCTCCCAAAATCCCATGTATTGTATTCTCTTCTATTTGCAGTGAAAAGTTTTCTAAAATATTTTTTTCTGCGTCAGGATAACCAAATGTCACATCAAAAAGTTTTAACTCACCCTGCGGAACAGAAACATCACTGTTCACTTCCGTCACAATCGGTTCTTCTTCCAATAAATTTAACACACGATTTCCACTGGCAAGCGTCTGATTTAAGTTATTTGATAATGCTGATAAAGCACCTGTAGGTCCGAAAGAACTCATCATTGCGATTGTGCAGATAATCGTTTCTCTTGCCGGAACAAGTGTAGCACTTACAAGAAGCATCACAACACCTGCAAGTAAAATAACTATATCTGTACTCACCCTCTGCCGTCCTTCCTGCTGCTTCAGTATTTCATTGACTCCTTCCAGTTCATCGGTAAACCTATCCATTTTTTCTTTTCTGTCGTTTTCTTTGCCATACTGCAAAATTTCGTCCAAACCGTATAAATTATCCAAAACCGTTGTGTTTAAGTTTCCATATAGTTTACGGTACTTCTGTCCATATTTCTGTCCTGCTTTGCTATTGATAATCGGAATAACCGCTCCCACTAAAATATAAAAAAATAATGCGATTACTCCCAAAATCCAATGATACTGCCCGATAAAAAGAACCATAACACCCGAAGTCAGCACTGCAATAACTATCGGCGAAATCGTGTGGGCATAAAATACTTCCAACAGTTCAATATCACTCGTAATAATGGAAATTAGATTTCCTTTTTCTTTTCCGTCCAATTTGGCAGGGGCTAATTTACGCAGCGCCGAAAAAATCTGATGACGGATACTCACCAACAATTTAAACGCAATATAATGATTGCTCGCCTGTTCCGCATAACGCAATATTCCACGCAGTACGGCAAAAATAATTGCCAGCACAAAAATGGTTGTCAACGGCATCGTTTTATCTATGCCCAACACATTCCCAATTCCCACGCCTCCGAGTACCGTAATGAAAATTGCCACAAGATTTCCAATGCTGCCCATGAGAATGGCAACAAACATCACCGCAAGTAGCGAACGTATCATTCCGATAAGTCCAAACATAACCTGACTTCCGCTTCTTGATTTATTCATAAGAAACTGCCCCCTTTCCAAATTGTTCTAACGCACTCTGATGATGAAACATTTTGTAATAATATCCTTCTATCTTGCAAAGTTCTTCATGTTTTCCCTGTTCTGCAACTTTACCGCCTTTTAAAACGTAAATCTTATCCGCCGACACTACATTTGCCAGCCTGTGAGAAATAAGTAAAACCGTTTTTGTCTTAGCCAGTTCCCTCACAACCTCCATAATCTGATTTTCACTTTCCACATCTACATTTGAAGTTGCCTCATCAAAAATGTAAATGTCGCTGTCATGTAAAATCGCTCTCGCAAGGGCAAGTCTTTGCTTTTGTCCTCCCGATAGATTAGATGCTTTCTCCTGCAAAATATAGCCTAAACCACCGCTCTTTTCCACAAAATCCAGCAGATGTACTTTTTCCAACGCACTCTTCATATCCGTTTCCGTTGCGTTTTCATTTCCCATAAGAAGATTTTCACGAATTGTTCCCGCAAACAGATAACTGTCGTGACGAATCCTTGTCACTTTTTTCCAAAGTGCTTTCGGAGAAATTTTTTCCAAAACAACTCCGCCTATCGTCACTCGCCCACTGTCAACAAAATTATCCCCCATTAGAATAGAAGTAATTGTACTTTTTCCACAGCCCGACTCTCCGACCAGAGCCGTAAGTCCGTGTTCCGCCTGTAAAGTAATACCGGATAAGATCTGTTTGTCTTTCTCATAAGAGAAATCTACTTCTGAAAAACAAACCTCATTGCCAATAATCTCTTCTGTCTGCCCTTCAACTTCCTCTTCCTCCAAATCAACAAGACGGAATATTTTATCTGCCGCAGCATTTCCGTTCATGGCAATATGGAAAAATGAACCGAGAAGACGAAGCGGAAGGAAAAATTCAGCAGACACCATAATCATAAAGAAACATTGTGCCAATGAAACATTTCCCGCACGGAGTTCCAATACACTTAAAATCATTCCGACTCCCGCTCCGCCATACGCAATCAAATCCATAATACTAATAGAATTCAACTGCATAATCAGAACACGCATTGTCACTTTTCGGAACTTTTCCGCTTCCTCATCCATTTTTTTAGCATACCGTTCGTCCGCATTATAGATTTTCAATGTAGTAAGTCCCTGTAGGCATTCCAAGAAAGAATCGCCCATTTCCGTATATGTTCCCCAATATTTTGCAAGCATCTTCTTTGCAAACTTTTGCACCGCTATAATTGAAAGCGGAATTAAAGGAACGCAGACAAGAAGAACAACAGCAACCTTTATGCTCATCATTCCCACAATAATAAACAGCGTGATTGGCGCAAGCATACTATAGAAAAACTGAGGAACATATTTCCCGAAATAGATTTCCAACTGCTCTACACCTTCCGTACTTATCTGTACAATTTCAGAAGTTTGAAAAAACTTTTTATATTGATTTCCCATACGCATCAACTTATCATAGACCATTGTACGAAGTTTTTTCTTTACTTCCTTTGAAGCTTCAAAAGATAATCTTGTGTTCCAAAGTGACATCAAACTTCTTATCAGTATGACAATTCCAAGAGCAACGATAAGAGCCACCCCTTTTTCCTTCAAAGCCCCGCCTGTCGTCATTGTTTCGATAAATCCCGCTATCGTAAGCAGAAAAAGAATATTCGCCATAAGCATTACCCACTGGCTGAAAACCATTTGTATAACTTTTTTCTTTGTATCTTTAAATTCTGAAAGTAATCGTTTATGAAACATTTTTCTTTCCTCCCTTTCCCTTTTTATACTGTAAAACATGCATTGTACATAAAATGCAAAATAGCACCGAAGCCATTTTATGCACGATAGTTATCCACAACAATTCCCTGAAAAACGGAATGGCAAATCCACTCACCGCCATAATAAACAGCATCACTATAAGCAATACATCTATCTTTTTGTTTTTTCGCATATTGTTCTCCTTTGCGTTTTTATTGTATTGATAATCATTTTCATTAAGAGTATATGTGAAAGGGAAAGAGTTGTCAAGAAGAAAAAACAGGATATAAGCATTCCACTTATACCCTGTCATAAACTTTACCTATTTCTTTTTCACAAAACTGATTGCAATGCAGGACGGTCCAACGTGTGTACCGATAATTCCGCCCACCGCATACATTGCATACTGCTTAATTCCGTACTTCTCTACAGTTTCTTCCATAAACTCCCTAACAATCTCTTTATCAGATGTATATCCAAAGTATACCGGTTCATTTTCATCTATCTCGTAAGATTCAAATTCTGTCCAAAGATATTTCTTCGCACCTTTTCTCCCTCTTGCCTTACCCAGCATAACCAAAACTTTATCTTTTAACTCGATAATCGGTTTAATATGAAGCATATTTCCGAGAACTGCCAAGGAAGCAGGGATTCTTCCACCCTTTTTCAAATAAGTTAATGTATCCAACATCCCGCATACAACTAGCCTTTTCTTTAAATCGTTCAAACAATCTACAATTTCTTCAATTTCTTTACCTTCTTCACGCAAAGAAACCGCACGCTGTACAAGAAAACGCTGTGTAATAATTGCCTGTTCCGAATCTACAATCCAAACTCTGTCATATTCGCTAATCTGTTTTGCAAGATTCGCTGCATTTACCGTTCCACTCAATCCGCTGGAAAGTGTGATAACTAATACGTCTTCCCCTCTCTTCTGCGCTTCTCGATATAATTTCAGAAAATCCTCCGGTGATGGCTGGCTTGTTACAGGCAAATCTTTCTCTTCCGCTAATTTTTTAAAAAATCTGTCGAAATCTTCTTCTTTCTCTTGAATAAAATCTCCATCTGAAAACTTAATCTGCAACGACACCATTTCAATTCCCATTTCCCGTGCTTCCTGCAAAGTAATATCTGAAGCCGAGTCCGTAATAATCATCATATTTCTTTTCCTCCTCCAACGTCTATCCGTATAACAACGAATAAATATATCATATTGAGAAAAAAAAGCAATTAAAGATTTATAAACTTTCTACAACTCATTTTCGATTTATTTTATTTTTAGTGACAATGTCCTCCACAATTTTTACAATTTCCACCACACTGTAATGATTTACCGTTCTTTTTATCTCGAATCATACTTCTTAAAGCCAATCCAACTAATGTTGCCACTATCAATCCTACTATTATTGTTCCCATAAATCTGCCTCCTTTTATTTTGTTCCTGCACGGTTTGGTCTAAACAGAAGATAGAAAAATCCTGCTATTAAAACAAACGCTGCCACTGTTCCAATTCCAAACACTCCTTTTGTCACAAGCATCCCAACTTGATATACGCAAAGTGAAACACCGTATGCTAATATTGTCTGGTATCCAATGGCAAACCAAAACCATTTTGCATTATTCATTTCACGCTTAATTGCTCCCATCGCCGCAAAACAAGGTGCACAAAGCAAATTAAAAATAAGAAAAGAATATGCTGACAATGCTGTCATATTTGCCGCAAGCTGTCCCCAAATTTCAATACCGTTATCCGCATTCACTTCTGCAAAACCAAACAGAATACCAAATGTACCTACAACATTTTCTTTCGCAATTAATCCGGTGACTGCTGCCACAGCCATTTTCCAGTCCCCCCAGCCAAGAGGTTTGAAAATCGGTGCAACTATTCCACCTATTGCAGATAAAATACTGCTGTTAAGTTGTTCAGGCTCTAGCATAACAAACGCTCCGTTTACCCAACCGAAATTCATCAAGAACCAAAGTACAATTGTGGAAAGTAGAATAATTGTTCCTGCTTTTTTAATAAAAGACCAACCTCTTTCCCACATACTTCTTAATACATTTTGTATTGTAGGCATATGATATGCCGGAAGTTCCATAACAAACGGCGCCGGATCTCCTGCAAACATCTTCGTTTTCTTTAAAATAATTCCAGAACAGATAATTGCACCTATTCCAACAAAGTAAGCGCTCGGTGCTACCCACCATGCTCCATCAAACAACGCTCCCGCAATTAAAGCGATAATCGGAAGTTTCGCCCCACAAGGAACAAATGTTGTTGTCATAATCGTCATTTTTCGGTCACGATCGTTCTCAATTGTTCTTGATGCCATAATTCCCGGCACACCACAACCACTCCCAATCAGCATTGGAATAAAAGATTTTCCCGAAAGACCAAATTTACGGAAAATTCTATCCATAATAAAAGCAACTCTCGACATGTAGCCACAGGCTTCCAAAAAGGCTAAGAAAAGAAATAGTACAAGCATCTGTGGAACAAACCCAAGAACCGCTCCGACACCTGCCACAATCCCATCTAAAATAAGTCCCTGTAACCAATCTGCACACCCGATTGCATTTAATCCACTTTCTACTAAAGCAGGAATACTAGGTACTGTAATAGATTTTATCCCGAAAAGATGCCAGCCTTCTCCAAATACCCCGTCATTCGCCCATGAAGTTGCCCAATCTCCTACTGTTGTAACGGAAATATAGTAAACAAAAAACATAACCGCCGCAAAAATCGGTAAAGCAAGCCAACGATTTGTAACGATATGGTCAATTTTATCTGACGTAGTCATTTCTCTTTTTTTCGTTTTTGTAAGACACTCTTTTATAATAGAAGAAATATATGTATATCGCTCATTCGTAATAATACTTTCTGTATCATCATCAAATCGGTCTTCCATTTCCTTGATTTCTTCTGATACATCAAGAGTGTCTGACATGATTTCTAAAATCTTGTCATCTTTTTCCAATAATTTGATTGCGAAAAACCTCTCTTGCTCCTGCGGAACAATTCCGATTAATTTACTTTCTACTTTTTCAATAATCTCCTCTGCTTCTTTTGAAAATTCATGTTTTCTTTCAGCAGTTTTCTTTGCTTGAGCAATTCCAACAGCTTTTTCTGCCGCTTTTCGAATTCCTGTACCTTTCAAAGCAGAAATTTCTACTACTTCACATCCTAATTTTTCACCTAATTTATTTATATGAATTTTATCGCCATTTTTTTCAACGATGTCCATCATATTCACCGCCATAATAACTGGTATTCCCAATTCCATTAACTGTGTGGACAAATATAAATTTCTTTCCATATTTGTTCCATCTATAATATTTAATATAGCGTCAGGTCTTTCCCCCACCAAATAATTCCTTGCCACAACTTCTTCCAATGTATATGGGGAAAGGGAATAAATTCCGGGTAAGTCCATTATCACTACATCTTTATGCCCTTTTAATTTTCCTTCTTTTTTTTCTACCGTTACTCCCGGCCAGTTTCCTACAAACTGATTTGACCCTGTCAACGCATTAAATAAAGTCGTTTTTCCACAGTTTGGGTTTCCGGCAAGTGCTATCTTTATTGCCATCTCTTTTCTCCTTTAAGTTTGTTTATTCTTCTTTTTGTTAGTTTTTACTAACCGTAGATTAAAAAAATTATTCTACTTCTATCATTTCGGCATCTGCTTTTCGTATGGATAACTCATATCCTCTAACCGTAATTTCCACAGGATCGCCTAATGGAGCAACTTTTCTTACAAAAATTTCTACTCCTTTTGTAATTCCCATATCCATAATTCTTCTTTTCACAGGACCTTCTCCATGTAATTTTTTCACTCGTACTGTCGTCTGACAAGGTATCTGTTTCAATGTTTTCATACTCTCTTTCCTTCCTACACCATAATTTTATTTGCCATATCTCTTCCAATGGCAACTCTGGAATTTTTTACATTTACAATCAAATTCCCTCCCATCTCCGATATAACTGTCACTGCTCCTCCGGTGACAAAACCAAGATTTTCTAAAAATCTTTTTGTTTCTTCTTTTCCCCCAACTTTTTTTATTACTGTTTCCTTGCCTGTAGTCATCATTGATAATGGCATCATTACACCCTCTTCTTTCTGATTTTGATAAACATTTTCATTTAATGTTAGTATATACTAACTCTAGTACACTGTCAATAACTTTTTGTCAATTTGTCTTTTCCTTATTTATATGTTATACTTATAAACACAAATTGATGTAAATTATTTATAGATAAAGGAGAATTTTATTGATGAAAACAGCAATGAATGAATCTGCTGAAAACTATCTTGAAACCATATTAATATTAAGCAAATCACTTCCCGTTGTTCGTTCTGTAGATATAGCAAACGAACTAGGCTTTAAGAAATCCAGCGTAAGTGTAGCAATGAAAAATCTTCGGGAGAAAAATCAGATTACGGTTACAGACGCCGGTTTCATTTATCTTACAGATGCCGGACGTGAAATTGCAGAGATGATTTATGAACGTCACGAATTACTTACTGCATGGCTTGTCAAACTTGGTGTGTCGGAAGAAATTGCATCTGAAGATGCCTGCAAAATGGAACACGTTATCAGCAAAGAAAGTTTTGAGGCAATTAAAAAACACGTACATTAATAGTAAGGAATAGGGGAATGTATATGAAAAAATCCTTTAAAAAATTTATTATTATTTTCTTTTCTATTCTTTTAATTGTCGGAGTTTTATGTGCTGTCCACTTCATATATCATTCCTTTAAAACTCCGAAGAACGAGAAGAAATCACATACCTTATATGGCTTTTTACTAACAGATAAAAAGCAAGAACATTTACCTGTAACAGCAACTATTGATTTTGAAATGGCAACATATCCTTTTCACAATAAGGAAACATCCATACAAGGTAAAATAACTGTTTCATATGCACAAAAAGAGATTTATACTACTGACTTCTACAGCCTTAATCTTAAAAGAAAATATATCTCCATTGAAGATACCACTTCTTCTCCTTCTACTCTTGTAGCGTTTACCGGAAATCTTAAAAACTTTTTGCTGGGTATTCCCGCAAAAGAATTGCACTCTATTGATATTACAGGAAACTCTGAAACCGTACTTTTCGCATTTTCTGAAAACACAACCGAAGATTTTACAAAAACATTTTCAGTCTTTCCTGACAATTTAGAGCAAGTAAACGAATAGTTTATGAAAAACAAATGGAAATAGTCAAAAAACTGTCGGACAACACTCCGACAGTTTTTTCTATCTACTTTTCTCCCAATCTACGAACATCATAATAAATCCAATAAATAATATCCCCGAACATATCACTATTGCTTTTTCCTGTAATGCCTCGACACACACATTTCCTAATATTGCTCCAAATACAAAACAGAATATGACTCCATAGTAGAGAAAACCTTTTCTCAATTTTTTCTTTTCTTTTGTGTGCCAATATTCGCACATATTTTGAGTTGCACTTCGCAAATTACCGATACACATGGTTGTCGCAATTCCGTTTCCGTGAATTTTCCGAAAACTTTCCACCTGTATGCCACAGGCAAAGGACGTAAGGCTGTTGGCAGGAAGATTATATTTCTGTGGAATAAAACATACTCCCGCCAGTACAGCCGCCTCAATTAAAATAGAAATTTGTCGCCAGTGTAAAAGGCTTTTCTCCTTCAATCTAATTCTAATCATATCAGAAAGGGTAATTCCCACTGCAAAGGCGATAACCGGAATAGCGTATCTTAACGCAACATTCCACTCTTTTTCCGACAAATGAATACCAAGTAATAAAATATTTCCTGTCTGTGCATTTGCAAACACCTTATCTCTGCACATATATGAATAGGCGTCCATAAATCCACCTGCTATAGCAAGAACAACTCCTAATCTGATTGATTCCGACATCTGCTTTTTCATTTTTACACTTCCTTTTTCCTACTGCCCCAGTTTCTCTACCTCCATATTCTGCGGAAGCAAAAGACTTAACAAGATTGAAACAACAAATACAATGGCTACACAGTTTCCTCCGAAAATATCTCTCACAATCTGAGGAAAAATTCTCCAAATATCAGCCTCACTTGCTGTTGTAAATCCAATTCCGATAGCAAGTGAAATAGCCGTAATAATAACATTTCTCTGTGAAAATCCTGCCCTTGCAAGCATCTGTACACCGCTTACCATAATTGTACCAAACATCATAATCGTGCAACCACCCAAAACGGACTCAGGAAGTGATGAAAAGAAGTTTGCAATCGGTGGGAAAAATCCTGCTAAAATCATACAAATTGCACCCATCATAATGGTAAATCTGTTGACAACTTTTGTCATCGCAACAAGTCCCACATTCTGACTGAAAGACGTAATAGGCGGACATCCAAAGAGTCCTGTTACCGAACTTAGAAAGCCGTCACAGGCAAGAGAACCTGAAATCTCTTTTTCCGTTACTTCCCGTCCAAGTCCTGTTGCTACAACCGCCGATGTATCTCCGATTGTTTCTGCCGCAGATACCATGAAAATAATAAATACTGCAACAATCGCATTCACATTAAATTCAGGCGTAACCGGAAGAAATTTCGGAATAGCAATCATTCCGCCATCAAAAATTCCTGATAAATCAACTACTCCAAGACAGAGGGATAAAATATATCCGACCACAAGCCCGAATAATACGGATAACTGTTTCCAAAATGATTTAGCCACAATATTGAACAAAAGACAGGCAACCAATGTCACTGTTCCGATAATAAGATTTTTCGCAGAACCAAAGTCTTCTGTATAACCTCCGCCAAAAGAGCGAACTCCTACCGATAAAAGAGAATATCCAATCGTTGTAACTACAATTCCCGCCACAAGAGGCGTAATAATTTTTCTCCAATATTTTGCCAAAAGTCCCAATATACCTTCTAAAACACCGCCTACGATAACCGAACCGACTACCGTTGCATACCCATACTCTGTACCAATATAAGACAATAAAGTAACAAAAGTAAAACTGACACCCATTACGATAGGAAGTCTTGCCCCTACCCTGCCAAGCGGATATAATTGAATCAATGTTGCAATTCCCGCCATAAACATGGCATTCTGTAATAAAAGTGCCTGCTGTTTTTCACCTACTCCCGATGCAGTTGCAATCAGAATAATCGGAGTCAGGTTCGCCACAAACATGGCTAAAATATGTTGCAAACCAAACGGAATGGCTTTTGAAACAGGAACTCTTCCATCCAGTTTATAAATGTTTTCAACACAGACTTCTTTTTTCTGTTGTTCTTTCATCTGTTTCCTCCCTTTACTTTAAAAAGAGCCAAGTGAATCACTTGGCCCTGTTTTTTATTCCTCTATTGTTTCAAGTTCTTCTGCTGACTCTTCAACTTCTTCCATGTTTTCTATCATGTCAAAGTCTTCAAAGTCTTCTGCTTCTTCTAACTCAACTTCCTCTTCCGGTTTCTTTCCGGTATCCAAAGTTACATCACGGTATTTTCTCATACCTGTACCTGCCGGAATCAGTTTACCGATAAGAACATTTTCTTTCAGACCAATCAATGGGTCAACTTTACCTTTAATTGCTGCTTCTGTAAGGACTTTTGTTGTTTCCTGGAAGGAAGCGGCTGATAAGAATGAATTTGTTGCGAGAGAAGCTTTCGTGATACCGAGCATAATCGGTTCTCCTGTTGCTACCTCTTTTCCTTCTTCAATTAATTTTTCATTCACATCTTCAAAGTCAAGTACATCTACCATTGTTCCAGGTAAGAAATCGGAATCTCCGCTTTCTTCAATACGGATTTTCTTCAACATCTGACGAACAACAACTTCGATATGTTTGTCATTGATTTCTACACCCTGAAGACGATATACACGCTGTACTTCCTGAATCATATAATCCTGTACGGCACGTAATCCTTTAATCTTCAGAATATCGTGAGGATTTACACTACCTTCTGTAAGTTCATCTCCTGCTCCCAATACTGCTCCGTCCTGAATTTTAATTCTTGAACCGTATGGAATTAAATATGCTTTTGATTCACCTGTTTCATTGTTCGTAACGATAATCTCACGTTTTTTCTTTGTATCATTAATTGTGGCAGTTCCGCCGAACTCTGTAATAATTGCAAGTCCCTTTGGCTTTCTTGCCTCGAAAAGTTCCTCGACACGAGGAAGACCCTGTGTAATATCTCCACCGGCTACACCACCTGTATGGAATGTACGCATAGTCAACTGTGTACCCGGCTCTCCGATAGACTGAGCGGCAATAATACCTACTGCCTCACCAACCTGAACAGGTTCTCCTGTTGCCATGTTTGCTCCATAACATTTTGCACAAACACCGATGTGTGATTTACAAGTTAAAATTGTACGGATTTTTACTTCTGTAATAGGACCGCCATCTTTATTTACACCATATTTCATAACGTTTTCTGCACGTTTTGGCGTAACCATATGGTTTGCTTTTACAATAACATTTCCGTCTTTATCATAAATTGTTTCGCATACATAACGTCCTGTGATACGTTCCTGTAAACTTTCAATTTCTTCATTTCCATCCATGAATGCTTTTACATACATACCCGGAATTTCTGCACCTTTTTCCACACAGTCAGTTTCTCGGATAATTAAGTCCTGTGATACGTCAACAAGACGCCTTGTTAAGTATCCTGAATCGGCTGTACGAAGAGCAGTATCGGAAAGACCTTTTCTTGCTCCATGGGCAGACATAAAGTATTCCAATACGTCAAGACCTTCACGGAAGTTTGACTTGATAGGGAGTTCGATTGTACGACCTGTTGTATCAGCCATCAAACCACGCATACCTGCCAACTGTTTAATCTGTTTATCAGAACCACGGGCTCCTGAGTCAGCCATCATAAAGATGTTGTTGTATTTGTCCAAACCGTCTAACAGCGCTTTTGTCAAAGCATCATCAGTGTTTTTCCATGTTTCTACAACTTCTTTATAACGCTCTTCTTCTGTGATTAAACCACGTTTAAAGTTCTTTGTAATTCTATCCACAGTATCCTGAGCCTGCTGAATCATTTCCGGTTTCTGTGGTGGCACAGTCATCTCTGAAATGGATACAGTCATCGCTGCTCTTGTGGAATACTTATATCCTGTTGCTTTAATCTTATCTAACACTTCCGCTGTAACTGTTGCACCGTGTGTGTTGATAACTTTTTCAAGAATCTGTTTGTTCTGTTTCTTTCCTACAAGGAAGTCAACCTCAAGAAGAAGTTCATTTCCCGGAATACTTCTGTCAACAAATCCTAAATCCTGTGGGATGATTTCGTTAAACAAGAAACGTCCCAATGTAGATTCTACATTTCCGCTCATTGTTCTTCCGTCCGGAAGTGTTTTTGTCACGCGGACTGTAATTCTTGAATGAAGTGTGATTACTTCATTTTCGTATGCTAAAATTGCTTCGTTTAAGTTCTTGAAGAATTTACCTTCACCTTTTACTCCTGGTCTTTCTTGAGTTAAATAGTAAATACCAAGTACCATATCCTGTGAAGGAACGGCTACCGGACCACCATCTGAAGGTTTCAGAAGGTTGTTTGGAGATAAAAGTAAGAAACGGCATTCTGCCTGCGCTTCTACTGACAATGGAAGATGCACCGCCATCTGGTCACCATCGAAGTCGGCGTTAAACGCTGTACATACAAGCGGATGAAGTTTAATCGCTTTACCTTCTACAAGGATTGGTTCAAACGCCTGAATACCAAGTCTATGAAGAGTAGGGGCACGGTTTAACATAACCGGATGTTCTTTAATAACATCTTCTAATACGTCCCAAACCTCTGTCTGAAGTCTTTCGACCATTTTTTTAGCATTTTTAATATTATGTGCCGTTCCGTTTGCCACAAGTTCTTTCATAACGAAAGGTTTGAATAACTCGATAGCCATTTCTTTCGGAAGACCACACTGGTAAATTTTAAGTTCAGGTCCTACTACGATAACTGAACGTCCTGAATAGTCAACACGTTTACCAAGTAAGTTCTGACGGAAACGTCCTGATTTACCTTTTAACATATCTGATAAAGATTTTAATGGACGGTTTCCAGGACCTGTTACCGGACGTCCACGGCGTCCGTTATCAATCAAAGCATCTACCGCTTCCTGAAGCATTCTCTTTTCGTTGCGAACGATAATGTCCGGAGCGCCTAATTCAAGAAGTCTTCTCAAACGGTTATTTCTGTTAATAATTCTTCTATACAAATCATTTAAGTCAGATGTGGCAAAACGTCCGCCGTCTAACTGTACCATCGGACGTAAATCCGGTGGAAGTACCGGAATTGCATTTAAAATCATCCATTCCGGTTTGTTTCCTGACTCACGGAAAGCCTCAACAACTTCTAAACGTTTAACGATTCTTGCACGTTTCTGTCCTGTTGCTCCTTTTAATCCGCCCTGTAATTCATCGTATTCTTTATCTAAGTCAATATCATGTAACAATTCCTGAATAGACTCAGCTCCCATACCTACACGGAAAGCGCTTCCCCATTTTTCTCTTGCTTCCTGATATTCCTGTTCAGATAATACCTGTTTATACTGTAAATCTGTTTCACCTTTATCTAATACAATGTAAGATGCGAAGTATAATACTTTTTCCAATGTTCTTGGAGAAATGTCAAGGATTAAGCCCATACGGCTTGGAATTCCTTTGAAGTACCAAATGTGTGATACCGGAGCGGCAAGGTCAATATGACCCATACGCTCACGGCGAACGCTTGCTTTTGTTACTTCTACTCCACAACGGTCACAGACAACCCCTTTATAGCGGATCTTCTTATATTTTCCACAGTGACACTCCCAGTCCTTGCTTGGTCCGAAAATTCTTTCGCAGAAAAGACCGTCTTTTTCCGGTTTCAATGTTCTATAGTTAATTGTTTCCGGTTTTGTTACTTCACCTCTTGACCATTCTAAAATCTTTTCAGGTGATGCCAAACCAATCTTAATAGCATCAAAAGTCATTGGCTGGTATGTTGCTTCATTATTTGTTGCTGACATATAGGCACTCCCTTCTATTCTTCGTCAAGAATTTCATCAAATTCGATATTTTCAGGTTCTTCTTCAATATCTATTAACTCATCGCCTTTAAATTCTTTTTGGCTAAAACCGTGTTCTCCGTAAGATTCATCTTCCGGAGCATAAGTTCTATCTCCCTCAATAATTGAGTGTAAATCCGTTTCACCATAATCTATTGTTTCCATAATTTCTACTTCTGTATTGTCATCACGAAGTACTCTTACATCAAGTCCGAGTGACTGTAACTCTTTCAGAAGTACCTTGAAGGATTCAGGAATACTTGGTTCAGGAATATTTTCACCTTTGATGATTGCTTCGTATGTTTTTACACGACCTACAACATCATCAGATTTTACTGTCAAGATTTCCTGCAATGTATAAGATGCACCATAAGCCTCCAATGCCCAAACTTCCATCTCACCGAATCTCTGTCCACCAAACTGTGCTTTACCACCGAGGGGCTGCTGAGTTACTAATGAGTAAGGACCAGTTGAACGTGCATGAATCTTATCATCTACTAAGTGATGCAATTTCAAATAGTGCATATGTCCGATAGTTACAGGACTGTCAAAATATTCCCCTGTTCTACCGTCACGGAGTCTTACTTTACCATCTCTTGAAAGAGGAACACCTTTCCATAATTTTCTGTGTTCTCTGTTCTCTGACAAATATTCCAAAACTTCCGGTAATAACTCATCTTTATGTTTTGCTTCAAATTCTTCCCACTCTAAGTTGACATAATCGTTTGCTAAATCAAGTGTATCCATAATGTCAACCTCGTTCGCACCGTCAAATACAGGTGTTGCAATGTTAAATCCTAATGCTTTTGCTGCAAGACTCAAGTGGATTTCAAGCACCTGTCCGATATTCATACGAGAAGGCACACCAAGTGGGTTCAATACGATGTCCAAAGGACGACCGTTTGGTAAGAATGGCATATCTTCTACAGGTAATACACGGGAAACAACACCCTTGTTACCGTGACGACCCGCCATTTTATCTCCTACGGAAATTTTTCTCTTCTGTGCAATGTAAATGCGAACTGCCTGATTTACACCAGGTGACAATTCATCGCCATTTTCTCTTGTAAATACTTTCGCATCTACAACAATACCATATTCTCCATGAGGTACTTTAAGTGAAGTATCTCTTACTTCTCTCGCTTTCTCACCGAAGATTGCACGAAGTAATCTTTCCTCTGCTGTCAGTTCTGTTTCTCCCTTAGGAGTAACTTTACCAACTAAAATGTCGCCTGCACGAACTTCAGCACCGATACGGATAATCCCTCTGTCATCAAGGTCTTTCAACGCATCGTCACCTACACCCGGAATATCTCTTGTGATTTCTTCAGGTCCGAGTTTTGTATCACGCGCTTCTGCTTCATATTCTTCGATATGGATTGATGTATAAACATCATCCTGTACTAATCTTTCACTTAATAAAACAGCATCTTCGTAGTTGTAACCTTCCCATGTCATAAATCCGATAAGTGGGTTTTTACCAAGTGCCATTTCACCATTTGATGTAGATGGTCCGTCTGCGATTACCTGACCTTCTTCTACTCTTTCACCTTTGACAACAATTGGTCTTTGGTTGTAGCAGTTACTCTGGTTACTACGTAAGAATTTTGTTAATTTATATGTTTTTCTTGTTCCATCATCCTGTTTTACAACAATTTCTTTTGATGTAGAACGTTCGATAACACCTGCCTGCTCAGCAACAATACAAACACCTGAATCGACAGCGGCTTTTGTTTCCATACCTGTGCCGACAACCGGTGCCTCCGTCATAAGAAGAGGTACTGCCTGACGCTGCATGTTTGATCCCATTAACGCACGAGTCGGGTCATCATTTTCAAGGAAAGGAATAAGTGCAGTCGCTACAGAAAATACCATCTTAGGTGATACGTCCATGTAGTCAAATGCTGTCTTTTCATATTCCTGTGTTTCTTCACGATAACGACCTGATACGTTCTTGTGAATGAAGTGTCCTTCTGCATCAAGAGGCTCATTCGCCTGTGCTACATGATAGTTATCTTCTTCGTCTGCTGTCATGTAAACAACTTCTTCTGTTACAACAGGATTTTTCGGATCTGTTTTATCAATCTTACGGTATGGCGCTTCCACAAATCCGTACTCATTAATTCTTGCATAACAAGCAAGAGAGTTGATCAAACCGATATTAGGACCTTCAGGAGTTTCGATCGGACACATTCTTCCATAGTGTGAATAATGAACATCTCGAACCTCAAATCCGGCTCTATCTCTTGAAAGACCACCAGGACCAAGTGCTGACAAACGTCTTTTATGTGTCAACTCACCGAGTGGGTTATTCTGATCCATGAACTGCGACAACTGAGAAGAACCGAAGAATTCTTTCACTGCTGCCGTTACAGGTTTGATATTAATGAGTGACTGCGGAGAAATTCCTTCCAAATCTTGAGTTGTCATTCTTTCACGAACAACTCTTTCCAATCTTGATAAACCAATTCTGTACTGGTTCTGTAACAATTCACCAACCGCACGGATACGTCTGTTTCCTAAATGGTCGATATCATCATCTGTTCCGATACCATATTCCAAATGGATATTGTAGTTGATTGATGCTAAAATATCTTCTTTTGTAATATGTTTCGGAATTAATTCGTGAATATTTCTACGGATTTCTTCCTTTAATTCGTCAATGTCACCGCCTGTTTCTTCCAAAAGATCCGCTAATACAGGATAGTATACTAATTCAGCAATTCCTAATTCTTTTGCATCTACATCTACTACACTTTCTAAATCTACCATCATATTAGAAAGAATTTTAATGTTACGCTCTTCACCTTTTACCCATACAAACGGAACGGCTCCATTCTGAATTGCTTCTGCTAGTTCTCTTGTAATTACCTGTCCTTCTTCTACAATCACTTCACCTGTAATTGCACTTGCAATATCTTCTGCTGCAACCTGACCTGTAATACGGTTTTTCAACGCTAATTTTTTATTAAATTTATAACGGCCTACCTTCGCTAAATCATAACGTCTTGCATCAAAGAACATACTTGTAATTAAACTTTCTGCACTGTCCACTGCAAGCGGTTCGCCCGGACGAATCTTCTTATATAACTCCAAAAGACCTTCCTGATAACTTTCTGCCGTATCTTTCTGAAAACTTGCCTGAATCTTAGGTTCTTCACCGAATAATTCTAAGATTTCCGCATTTGTACCATATCCCAATGCACGAATAAGCACTGTGATAGGTACTTTTCTCGTTCTATCTACACGTACATAGAAAACGTCATTGGAGTCTGTTTCATATTCTAACCACGCTCCACGATTTGGAATTACTGTGGAAGAATATAATTCTTTCCCAATCTTATCATGAGCAATCGCATAGTAAATCCCCGGTGAACGCACTAACTGACTTACGATAACACGTTCTGCTCCGTTGATAACAAATGTACCTGTCTTTGTCATCAGCGGTAAATCTCCCATGAAAATCTCATGTTCGTTAATCTCATCTGTTTCTTTATTATAAAGTCTTACTCTCACCTTAAGCGGTGCCGCATATGTTGCATCACGTTCTTTGCATTCCTCAATTGTGTACTTTACATCATCTTCGCATAATGTAAAATCAACAAATTCCAAACTCAAGTGACCGCTATAATCAGCGATCGGAGAAATATCTTCAAATACTTCTTTTAATCCGGCATCAAGAAACCACTGATATGAATCTTTCTGAACTTCGATTAAGTTAGGCATCTGAAGCACTTCTTTTTGTCTAGAATAGCTCATGCGAGAACTTTTTCCATTTGTGATGGGACGAATTCTGTTTTTCTCCATTGACGTTTCACTCCTTGTATATTTATTTGGCTCTCATGTTATTTTCCTCGTAATATACAATGAAAAACGGCTTTTTCACCGATTTTCATCGCATTATGTGGGCATGATTTTCCACAATAGTGCATTTTCAACTGTATCATACGGTTTCGGGCTTGTCAAGAGGTTTTTTATAACTGATAAAATATTGTATGAATACGCACGAACAAGACGGCCGGTATCATAACCGACCGCCTTATTATTTATCTGTCTTTTCTTCTCTTAACAAAAATACAAGCGATTCCTGCTGCCGCTGCTACGAATAGCGCACCCCAAAGGGCAATTGGAGTTGTATCTCCCGTCTTCGCTGCTCCATGTGTTCCTCCGGAAGTATTATTTCCACTGTTGTTTCCGCTTCCACCGCTATTTCCATTGTTATTTCCATTGCCATTTCCACTACCATTTCCGTTTCCATTACCGCTACCATTTCCGTTTCCATTACCATTACCATTATCAATCGGTGGCTCAAGGTTCGGATCAACTGGTGGTTCCGGATCAGGATCGATCGGTTTATCAGGTTCTTTCACATTCTCCATTGCCGCCTGCAATGCTTTCAACTGTTCTGCAACCTGTTCTTTTGTCGCCTCCTGATATAAAACTTTTGCTTTGCTCATTTCATTCTGAAGTGTCTGCCATGCATCCTCTTCATAGTCATCTTTTTTAAGGTTTTCTGCTTCAGTTACCAGACTCTTTAACGCAGAAATGTCTACAAGAATATTTTCCACGTTTTCTTTGCTAAGGTCTTCAATGGCTTTATCTACTTCTTCCTGAGTTGCATCTGCTTTTGTAAGAACGTCTTCCGCAACTTTTACAAACGCTTCATATTCCGCATAAGATTTTGCCGTATAGTTTACTTCATCGCAATTTAATTCAGCGACAACTTTTCTTAATACGCTAATATCAACGAGAGCGTCTTTTGCCTGATTGATTTTATCAACGAGGTCTGTAACATCTTCTCCTGTTGCTTCCGCGTTGTTTAGCATTTCTTTTGCATCATCAATTAAATCTTTGTACGCGTTCCAACTTCCTTCTGTATAACAGTGTTCTACTTCCTGTTTTTTAGCCAGTTCTTCAAATTTTTTGATTGCGTCAATCAGTTTCTGACGATTTTCATCTAATGGAATTAATTTCGCAAATGCGTCTTCCAAAGATTTCATCATTGCATTTACCTGTTCTGCTGTTGCATTTTCATCATCCGCAAGTGTAATTGCATCTGTAACAACCTTCTGAAGTGCATCATAACTGTCTTTCAGATAGAGATTAGCATCTAATACTTTATATTCTTCTGCCTTCCTGCGTAATTCCGCTACATTTGCAAGCGCAGATTTTGCCTCATTGAGCGCTACTACCGCCTTATCTACTTCTTCCTGTTTTACATTTTCTTTTTCAAGAATTGCCTTTCCGCTTTCATATGCCGCTGTGTAATCAACAAAAGTTTTCTTAGAGTAGTCTGCACTGTGTTCTGCGATTGTTTCATACTCTTTAATTGCCTTTTCCAATTCAGTAAAGACAACTTCGTGAACAAGTTTTGCGTCTGCCCATGTCGCATGGTCATTACCGTCTGAACCATTGGTTTCGGTAATAAGAGAAACTGTTTTTGCTCCTCTAATATCTACACTTACAAGAACTGATGTCTTAAATTTCACACCGTCTTTGCGGAACACTTCTTTACCGTCTACTTTGACAACAAAGTTCACTTCTCCATTGTTTCTCTGTTCCTTACCGATACCCGCAACCGCTTTAAATGTTGTCGCATCCAAGTTTTCCACATTTACGGTTACTTCTGAAGGTGCATGTGAACCTACACCTTTGTCAAATTTAGTTGCCTTTCCATCAACCCATACGCCTAATTCCGCACCACAAGTACATTTATCACGCATATTCGCACTATATCCTGCTTTATCAAGCAACCAATTCATATCACTGATGTACATCTGATCTACAAGTTCAAAGTTGACTGTATATACTTTTTCAATTCCATATCCTGATGTCGCACGAATTGTCGCTACAGGTTTCTCCTGTGTCGGCTGTTCAATTTGAACATTTACGTCTTCCCCGTTTTTAACAATATCTACTACAGGAAGTTTCACATTCTCTTTATTAAAGAGTTGATGTGTATATTCTGTCTGAGATGCATCAAAACCGTCCAACGCTTTACCATCTAATGTGATGTTCTTAATCGGCATTGTAGAGTTGACATCCAGTTTACTATTTTCCATTCTTTCTTTAACAAATGTATTCGCATCTGCCGCCGCTTTTGTAATTGGTGTAATTCTAAATGTCTGTGTATATGTCTGACCTTTCTGTAAAGTATACTGTCCTAAAGGTCCCGGACCACAACTTGCATTTCCAAGTCCTCTTTGTGCAGTATCTACAGAAAGAATAACATCTTCTGTTTTCGGAACCTGATGCGGATGTCCGAAATCATTCCATACTTTATGAATATCTTCCGATTTGTAATGCAACGCACTCATATTCATCATATTTTCCGCAGCAATCATAACACCTGTACCGTTTTCACCTTTTGTCAATGCGGTCCATCTTACGTCGCTTCTGCTTCCATTTTCCTGCGGTCTTACATATTTGTCCTCAAACATATTTGTGACAGTGTCTTTATAAATACTTACTCTTGCTCCTGTCTTTCTGTCCACATAGTTTTCCTGTGGTCCTCTTCCGTAATAAGTTACGTTTTCATATCCTGCAGGCACAATCATTCTCATTCCGACTTTTGCAATGTCACCTACTGTGTCATTATTTGCAGGAGTGAAACTATTTGTTACAACAATATCTCCGTTTGCATAAATCTGATAGTTGATTGTATTTGGAGAGTTAATGCCCTCAATCGTCCCTTCTACATGAACATTTACCACTTTGTCTTTTGCGTCCACTTCACATTTTGCTACTTTAAAGTTTTTCGCTGCATTTTTCATTCCGTCTTTAAAGTTCGGGTCATTGCTTACTCTCGCTCTCCAGTAATCCGGTTTTGGTCCGTCTTTTAGGAGAACTTCATCATTTACTGTATAGTTTGTGATATAACCTGTTGTCTTGTCGATTGTTACAGAGAATTTGTCCCCGTCTTTTTCACTTCCGCTGAGAACAAGGTCTTTTTCGCCGTCTGTAACCTGAATGTTGTTTGCATCGTTTACATTAATTGTTGGGCGTGGTGTTTCGTCTTCACAAGAAAGTTCTAACTGTTCAAACGCAATCTCGCTTCCTTTCTTTCCACCGTATGTTCCTGCCCAGTTCTGATTTTCCTTCAATGTTACGTCAAATTCCAAAATATAATCAGAGCCTTCTACCGCTTTGATTTCAGGGAAATCTTTTAATTCGATAACTTTTTCCGCTCCGGCTTCGATATTTTTCTCTTCATCCGTAAGTATGCCTTGTTTTATAATACCATTATCTTTCAATAACTTCCATGTAATATCATATTCTTTTAAGTTTGTATTCAAAAATTCATTTACAATACGAACTTTACCGTCTTTTGCTTCGCCGTCATCATAGAAAGAAACTTCTTGATGTACTTTCTTCACTTCATATAATTCCGGCGAAGGCGTTCTGTCCGCATTCATCAAACCATTACAGCAGAAATCTCTGTCTGTTACCTTTTCGCCCCAGTCACCGCCGTATCCAAAGTAAGTTGTTCCTTCAGGATAGTTCGTTCCTTCTGCGACAATTTGGTCATCCTTAAAATCCATAGAATACACAACTTCATTCTCTTTTGGCCGATAATCCGGTTCTGCATTTGCAACATTTAAAACACGGACACCGTCAATCAGACCATTAAATCTTCTTCCCGAATATTCAGGGTCTTCACCAATACCTATTCTGTATGATGCACTATCTACATTCTCTCCCTTAGTAATTGCTTTCTCACCAAGTTTTTCTCCGTCAGCATATAAAGTATATTTTCCATTCTCATAAGTTCCTGCAATATATGTCCATTTGCCGATTTTATCTTGAGGGAATGACGCTGTCAATGTTCCGGCATTCCAACCGTCTACGAAAAATTCAATTTGATCATTTGCCTTTGTAATTTTCAAGTTATAACCTGAGTCACCTTTGGAAATAATTGCCTGATCGCTTCCGTTACCTCCGTTATATTTCACCCATGCTCCTAAAGTAATCTCTCTGCCGTTCGCAGATTTATTAGGAACAAGTACATATCCATCAAGTGCTTTATCTTTCTGACCGTCTACCAGCGTTCCTTTAATTGCGGTTTTACTTCCGTCATCATTTTTCACATAGTAATCTGTCTTATTAACTGCGTTCGTCTGAATAGACTGATCCATCCAGTCCCAAATAAATCCGCCCTGCGCATTTTCATATTTCCGGAATACATCCCAATATTCTTTGAAGTTACCGAGAGCATTTCCCATTGCATGTGCATATTCAGACTGAATATAAGGCGCTTTATTCCCCGCATTTGTTACATGATTTTCCACAGCAGAAACTGCCCAATACTGTGAAGAATAAATGTCTACCATAGAATTTTCACGTTCACCCTTTGTATAACGGTTATCACGTTCATACTTTCTCAATCTTGAAGGATCACGCTGTAAAATCCACTTTGTTGAATTATTAAAACAATATCTCTCATTCATTGTGTGGTTTTTATATGTAGACTCATTTCCAAGCGACCAAATCACAACAGAAGCATGGTTTTTATCTCTCTCTACCATATTCATCGTTCTGTCCATAACAGCATTGTTCCAAGCCGGTTCGCCTGAAGGAATGTCTGCACCACCATCAAAAGAACCTTTATGTGATTCAATATTCGCTTCATCACACATCATAATTCCAAGTTCATCCGCCAACGCATATGTGTATGGATGATTTGGATAGTGTGAAGTACGGATTGCATTGACATTAAACTGTTTCATTGTCATTAAGTCTGTGCGAATATCTTCTTTTGTCAAAGCACGTCCGTTAATATGGTCTGTTTCATGACGGTTTGTTCCACGGAACATAATTTTCTTGCCGTTAATCTGTGCCTGTTCCTGACCTGCATCATTGATGTCCACTTTACCGATTTCACGGAAGCCTACTCTCTGACATACAGTTTCAACTACTTTGCCGTCCTCGTCTACAAGTTGAATTAAAAGACGATAAAGATTTGGAGTATCTACAAACCATTTCTTTGGATTTACGACTTCTTTAGAGCCGGTTCCTCTTTGTCCTTTGTCATCTGCCTGTTCTTCAACCGTAGATTTGCCCGCTTTTACATCTACATCGAAAGAAAAAGGGGCATCCCAAACTTTCTTATCGCTGTCCATCTCGTACAAATCCGCCTTAACAGTATATTTACCCGATACATTTTTATCAAGACTTCTGATGTCCGCATCTAATGTTAACGTTGCGTTTTCATAATTCTCGTCAAGGTCTGTCTTCACAAAGAAATCACGGATTTCTACTTTGTCTTTAGAATATAAATATACATCTCGGAAAATACCGCTCAGACGGATAAAGTCCTGATTTTCAAGATAACTTCCTGTAGACCAACGGTAAACTTCCACCGCTATTGTATTTTCACCCTTTTTTAAATAGTCCGTAATGTTGAACTCGTCCGCCGTATAACTGTCCTCGGCATATCCCACTCTCTCGCCGTTTACATAGAGATAGAATGCTGATTCTACACCTTGGAAAGATACGAACACTTCACGTCCGTCCCAGTCTTCCGGTATTTCAAAAGTTCTTTTGTACTGTCCGACACTGTTTTTCACTGTCGGTGCAACAGGTTTATTCAATCCGTTTGTGTGATATTGGACTTTTTCATAATTCGCCCACGGATATGTTTGGTTTACATAAATTGGTGTATCGTACTTAAAATTGCCTTTTTCATCTTTTTGGGTTTGAATATTGCTTGGAACTTGGATTTTATCCCAACCTTCCGTATTCCAGTTTTCTTTATAATTCTTAGCTTCTTTACCACGTTCTGTGTTTAATCTATCGGCAGGTTTCTCTGCATACTTAAAGTTCCATTCTCCGTTCAATGTTCTATACCACTTGGAGTCTGCTTCATCCGCTTCGTCCAAAGCAGATTTCTCATTCTGCAAAGCCTTGTCTGCCGATTCATAAGGTGTAAATGCCGCTCTAGCGGCTTCACGGTTAACCTCAACAGTTTCGATTTGGTCGTACCACTCTTCGCCTTTAAATTGATTATCCGCTGCCTTAACTTCTAATCCCAATCCATCCATGCTAAGCATCGGAGTCACAACTAACGCACCTGTCAAAAGCAATGATACGATCCGATTTCTCTTTTTCATTTCGTTCCCTCCTTTTTTGTGAATAGTGCATATTTTTTGTAACCAAACGCAAACTATTTTGTTCATCTTAACACTTTATCTCAATATTTTCTATATATTTATGAAATTATTATCGGAGTTTTCATCATTCAGAAATATTTTTCCCACTTTTCAATGAAACGGCAACAAAAAACAGAGTTACCAAAATAAGTAACTCTGTTTTTATTTATTTCTCTATTCCTTTAGTATAAGTGACATGCCACGAAATGATTTGGTCTTACCTCTTTCAATTCAGGCGATGTCGTCCTGCAGGCTTCAGTTGCCTTTGGACAACGTCCGGCGAACGGACATCCTGGTTTAGGGTTAATTGGACTTGGTACATCTCCCGACAAAAGTTTTCTTTCCTTCGAAGACTCCTTTTCCGGATCCGGTATTGGTACCGCATCCAATAACGCCTGACTATATGGGTGCAACGTGTGCTCGTAGATTTCATCACTATCTGCGAGTTCCACGAGGTTGCCAAGATACATAACAGCGATTCTGTCTGAAATATATTTTACAATGTTCAAGTCATGAGCGATAAACATATAAGTAAATCCATGCTCTTCCTGAAGATTTTTTAACAAGTTAATGATCTGGCTCTGGATAGAAACGTCAAGAGCAGAAATCGGCTCATCACAAACGATAAATTCAGGTTCTACCGCTAATGCACGGGCAATCCCGATACGTTGTCTTTGTCCACCTGAGAATTCATGAGGGAAACGGTTAGCGTGTTCTCTGTTCAGTCCAACTGTTTCAAGTAATTCGTATACACGTTCACGTCGTTTCTCCTTCGTATACATATTATGAATTTCCATACCCTCTTCAATAATGCTTCCTACTGTCATACGAGGATTTAATGAAGCATATGGGTCTTGGAAAATAATCTGTGCTTTCTTAGAATATTCATAACGGTCTTTTGTTCTTTTTACGCTTACTTCCTCACCGTTATAAGTAATTTTTCCTGAAGTTGCACTATATATCCCCATTACCGTACGTCCAAGTGTAGATTTTCCACACCCCGATTCACCTACAACACCGAGAGTTTCTCCTTTATAAATATCCATGCTTACGTTATTTACCGCAACCAATGTCTGTTTACGTCCCACATGGAAATGTTTTGATACGTTTTCTAGTGTGATTAATTTCTCCATTGCTAATTTTCCTCCTTTTTATCTGGAAAATCCGGATGCAAACGCCAGCATGAAGCCTTATGACCTTCTCCCAAGTCAAATACAGGAGGCTGGTTTTTCTTACAAATCTTCATACATTTTTCACAACGGCTTGCAAAAGCACACCCCTGTGGCGGAGCATATAAATCCGGTGGTGTTCCCGGAATAGAAACAAGTTCTTCATCTTTCTTTGTATCTACCGTAGGAAGACTCTTTAACAATGCTTCTGTATATGGATGAGCATAGCGATAGAAAATATCACCCACTGTTCCTTCTTCCACAACTTTACCTGCATACATAACAGATACACGGTCAGCAAGATTAGCCACAACACCTAAGTCATGCGTAATCAAAATAACTGCTGTCTTTGTTTCTTTTCCTAACTCTGCAAGTAATTTCATAATCTGAGCCTGAATTGTTACGTCCAACGCAGTTGTCGGCTCATCAGCAATCAATAACTTCGGTTTACAAGCTAAAGCCATTGCAATCATAGCACGCTGACGCATACCACCTGAAAATTCATGCGGATACTGATTTACACGTTCTTCCGCATTAGGAATCTGTACCATGTTCAACAGTTTAATTGCTTCCGCCTTTTCTTCTTCTTTAGAAATTTTTTTATGTTTCTTCAATGTTTCCGTCAACTGTTTTCCAACTTTCATTGTCGGATTTAAACAAGTCATCGGATCCTGGAAAATCATGCTGACTAACTGTCCGCGAATTTCCTGCATTTCTTTGTCGCTCATTGCAACAATATCTTTTCCGCATAAATCAATGCTTCCTTCTTTAATTCTTGCAGGTGGCATTGGATTTAATTTCATAATTGTCTGAGCAGTTACACTCTTACCGCAACCACTTTCTCCAACGACTGCAAGCACTTCCCCCTCATCTACATGAAGGGAAACACCTCTGACTGCATGAACTTCTCCTGCATATGTATCAAAGGAAACGTGCAAATCTTCTATATTTAAAATATGTTCCATTTCTAGTTACCTCCTTAATTTAGGGTCAAATGCATCTCTTAACTGGTCACCCAACAAGTTGAACGAAAGCATCGTAATACAGATGAATATCGCAGGAACTATCAAAAGACTCGGATACATCTGGAATGTCAAAATACCATCATTCGCCATAATTCCCCATGAAGCTTTCGGCGGTGCAATACCAAGACCTAACATAGACAAGAAGGCTTCTGTAAAGATAACTGCCGGAATATCCAATGTAATATTTACGATAATAACACTTAAAATATTCGGTACTAAATGTTTAGAAATAATTCTAGCCGGTTTTGCTCCCATTGATTTGGCAGCGATAACAAATTCCTGTTCTCCAAGGCTCACTACCTGCCCACGAACAAGTCTTGCCATACCGGTCCACCCCGTCAGAGAGTAGGCAACGATAATCGTTCCGATTCCTCGAGGTAATACCGTCATCAAGAGAATAACGATAATCAAATATGGAATACCACTGATGATTTCCACAATACGCATCATCACATTATCAACTGCTCCTCCGAAGTAACCTGAAATACCACCATAAATAACACCGATAAAACAGTCAATCAACGCTACGACAATCGCAACTGTAAGAGAAACTCTCGCACCCATCCAAACACGGACAAATACATCACGACCAAGAGCGTCTGTTCCAAAAATGTGTGTCTGCCCTGTTACAGGATCTTCGCTCATTATCGGTTGATTTGCAAATGCAACATTCTGTGATGAATAATCAAACGGGCTAATCATTGGAATAAAAATAGATCCAAGTAATAACAATAATAAAAGTATAAGACAGACAACAGCCACTTTACTTTTCTTTACACGATTAAACGCATCTTTCCAAAAACTAACAGACGGACGTGCAATGGATTCCATGCTCTCTGCATCTGTTCCGATATGTTCAAACGCTTCTGCAGGAATTTTCCCGCTGACATCATATGCTTTACGTGGCATCTGTGCTACTTCCAATGCCTTTTCTTTTTTCACTCTCATTGTACTACTCCTTTCCACCAGTCAATTTTACTCTTGGGTCAATGAAACCGTAAATTAAATCTACGACAAGGTTTGCTAAAATTAAGAATGTACCATAGAAAATCGTAGTACCGGCAATGACTGGGTAGTTATTTGTCTGTACACACTGTACGAAGTATTTTCCAAGACCCGGAATAGCAAAAATATTTTCTGCAACGAACGCACCTGTTAATACAGAAGCAACCAATGGTCCCATTACTGTAATGACAGGCATAATCGCATTACGAACTGCGTGTTTCCAAATAATTGCTTTCTGACTTAACCCTTTTGCTTTCGCTGTCTTAATATAATCTGAATTCAATACATCAAGCATACTTGTACGCATCAAACGGCTTATCGTTGCCATTGAACCAAACGCCAACGCAAACGCCGGAAGAATTTTAGAATTCTCCGAACCCCAACCTAAGATTGCAAATACTTCTACACCTGTAACTTCATATAACTTTAACCCTAAGAAATACTGTAATACCGAACCAATAATAAATGACGGAACAGATACACCTACAAGAGCAAAGAACATTGAAGCACTATCCCAAAATGTTCCTCGTTTTACAGCCGCAACTACTCCTAATAAAATACCCATAATAAATGCAAAAATTAAAGCACGCATACCAAGTTCAAATGATACCGGAAACGCCTGTGCAATAATATCTGTAACCTGACGTCCGTCAGGAAGAGAAACTCCTAAATCTCCTTTAAATACATTTCCTAAGTAAATAAAAAATTGAACAAGTACCGGTTTATCCAAACCATACTTTTCAAATAACGCTGCTTTTGTTGCCTCCGGAATAGCCTTACCGCCTGAGAAAGGATCTCCCGGTAACATATGCATCAATGTAAATGTGAATCCAATCAGAACAACAATTGTAATGAACGAATATACGATTCTTTTTAATATAAATTTAACCCGATTCGACACCTGTTTCATCTCCTTCATTTCTTTTTCTTATTGCTTATGTAAGGTACAAAGTATCTTCCTGTACCTTTCTATTGCCGTTCTTTGTACTTTACATAAGCAACAGGAAGAACTTGCATGGTTCTTCATGTCACTTTAATAACCGTTATAAGTGTACAGGTACGGCTTTTCGGAATAAAGAGGAGTTGTTCCCTCTTTTTAACGGGGAACAACTCCCTCTTTTTTTCCTATCCTATATTCACTTTAGTAAGATTAAAAATTATTTAATCTTAGCACCATCTGTAAAGTCAAATTCCTGGAATCCTGTACGAGTCATTCCTTCAAGTTTATCAGATACTGTGTATGTTACTGACTGGAAGTATACTGGGAATACTGCCGCGTCTGTCTGGCATACTAATTTTTCTGCAGCCATTAACATTTCCTGACGTTTTACTTTATCAACTTCTTTAGTTGCATCTGCAATTAATTTGTCATATTCAGGGCTTGAATATTTACCATAGTTGTTACCATTTCCTGTTGCAAACATATCTAAGTATGTCATTGGGTCATTGTAGTCTGGTGACCAACCTGCAAATACGATATCAAATTCACCTGCATCCATTGCTGCTAATTTTGCTTTAAATGGCATTGGTTTGATTTCTACCTGAATTCCTAATGCTTTTTTCCACTGTTCCTGATAGAAAGCTCCTTCTTTCTGAGCTCCTGCACTATCTTCTGTTGTGTATGAAATCTTGAAGTCTTCTGCTTTCATTCCGATTTCTTTTAATCCTTCATCAAATAACTGTTTTGCTTTTTCAGGATTGTATTCTGTAATATCACCAAGTGTTTTTGCGTAACTGTTTCCATCTGCTCCTGCGATAGATGTTGGTACAAGACCTGTTGCTGGTTCAGCACCTGTTTTAATTACGTTTTTACAAACAGAATCTGTATCAAGTGCCATTCCGAGTGCCTGACGAATCTTTGGATTGCTTAATTCTTTTTTCTGTGTATTGAACTGTAAGTACCAGTTACTGTTATCAACATATGTTGTTAATTTCATGCCTTCTTTTTTAGCCTGTTCCATCTGTTCACCAGCGATGTTGATACTGTCAATCTGACCTGCTTTAAAAGCATTCATACGAGCATTTCCATCTCTTAACATTAAGTATTTAACTTTTGGAATACTTACATTCTTCGCATTATAGTGTTCTTCATTTTTTGCTAATGTAATGTGATCATCGTGTACCCACTCTTCGATTTTGTAAGCACCGTTTGTAACGATCTTATCAGCATCTTTTGCGTAGTTTTCAGCGCCGATTTCTTCATAACCTTTCTGGTTCATTGGATAGAAAGATGAGAATGAGAATAAGTGTAATGCGTATGGAATTGGGTTAACAAATGTTACTTCCAATGTGTAATCATCTAATGCTTTTACACCTAATTCTGAAGGGTCTTTCTTGCCGTCAAATACGTCCTGACCATTTAATAAGTTCTGGTATACGATAAATCCATAAACAGAACCTGTGTCTTTTTTAGAAATTGTCTGATATGCAAACACGAAATCGTGTGCTGTTACAGGTTCTCCGTTAGACCATTTTGCATCCTGTCTGATTTTTAATGTGTAAGTTTTTCCATCTTCACTTACCTTTGTATCTTCTGCAAGATCCGGAACCGGTTTGTCATCTTTATCAAGTTTGTATAAACCTGAAATAACCATTCTTAAGATATCACCTGAAGGTACATCGGATGTCTTAATCGAGTTCAATTCAGCTGGTTCTGTTCTAATATCAACAGTTACCATATCTTTGTCTTTTGTTCCCGGAAAACTTCCTGCTGTTTTGGAGTCTCCGCCTTTGTTTCCACCGCCACAGGCAACAACTGAAAGTGCCATTGCACCTGCGAGGCATAGTGCTACGAGTTTTTTCATTTTCATAATTTTCTCCTCCTTTTTTCCTTTACCTCTTTAAAGTGGCATTATAGTAGAACTTCAACGAGAAGTCAAGTGAAATCGCGAAAGTTTTTTATTTTTTTTACCACTTTCATGAATTATCATGTATTTTTATTCATTTTTAATGTATTTTATAATATCCTACATGATAAGTCAAGAGAATATATTTTATATATTCTTATATTTATAAAAAGCAAGGAGATTATAGAAGTAAAAAACATAACTTTTCACTTTTTTTATAAACCATTATCACATATCCCCGTAGAGTAAACAGGAATATATATAAGAATAAATTTTTATATACTAATAAATATCCACCCGCCTAGCGGGTGGTTTTTCAGTTTCGGGCATAGCCCTAA